>Ga0326727_10002116_pt1 | contig 70029 bp, 61 predicted proteins | sample MB2enrmetagenome_FD_207643 | JGI IMG/M metagenome (GOLD analysis project Ga0326727, IMG submission 207643) | Lab enriched peat soil microbial communities from McLean, Ithaca, NY, United States - MB29MY | ecosystem: Environmental > Terrestrial > Soil > Wetlands > Peat | place: USA: New York...
GTAGTGTCGAGCGGCCGTGGTGTGGTTGGTGCGCTTCGAGGCCGGAGAGAAGGGCGGAGGCCGCAGTCCAGCCCGCGCCCCTGGTGCCTCAGACTCCCCCCGTGCACCCCAGGCCGCGCCTCAAGCGCAAGCCGTGTGTGTCGTGTCACAGTTTTTTTCAACCGAATTCGGCAAGACAGCGTTTCTGCGTTGATTGCAAGCCGGAGCGCATCCGAGAGAAAAATAGGCAGCATCAAAAGGCTTGGCGAGAGCGGCGAGAGAAGCGCAAGGCGGCAGCCGCGAAACGCCGCCACCGTTCCCTTTAAGGTTTTCAACCGGCCCTGACAAAGCCATGTAAACCAAATCGACAGATTCCGGGGTGGGGACAGGCGGTAGAAATCGCGTCCTTTTGCGCCTCACCCTGCAATTCGCGCCTTCTGTAACGATTTAGTGCTGTTTCAAGCTAAAAATGATGCTGATTAATACGCTTTTAGCGGAAAAATCGCTGAGAGGCATGGTACCGATTCGCACCCCCGGGGGTCTGTGGGGGGGCCTACCCCCCGCCCAGAAGTAGGACCCGCTACCCCCTGGCTGGCCGCTTGCATCTCGCCTCACAGTCACGCCGATGCCGTGTAGCAAGGGCGCTGTGAGCCGTAGGAACGCGCCGGATGCTGACTCCTAAGCGCAATCGCACAAGAATGCCCCGCCAAGGCCACTGGCAGCTTCAGGGACGCGCCGATAGCGGCAGGGTGGCCCGACAGTACCACCCCGAACTAAAGCGGCCCGGCGATTCGGCCCGCAATCCCGCGCGATGCTGGCGTAGAATGGCCCGCGAGCGCGGCAGGGTTGCCCCAGGATGTGCCGGAACGAAGCAGGCAAAGCAAACGGACGTTCAAGGTGCCAGTGGCCGTTTTGGTGGCTGTTTCGTTTCACATTTGGTGCAGAACCATGCGCAACCATGCAGAGGCGAGATGTGAACAAAACCCGCATGGATGCTGGCCGAAGTCGGTTTCGGGCTGATTTTATGCGGGTGCCGTGAAAGTGGGATTTTAGGATTAAGAGTCAGTTGCTCTACCAATTGAGCTAACGGCCCATCTGACTCACTGCGGGGAAGGATTTTATCATAGATTCCGAAACGGTTGGAAAACTTGGCGATTCAGCGCATTCCCGCATTTTATTTTCGCGGCAGGCTCGTGACCTCTGGACTTAGGACAGGCAACCACACGATCCGCGGCTGCTCTCGTCTTGTTCCGGGTGATGGTGTTATCCTAGATGAGCGCGCGGCGCCCGGCGTCGTCGCGTAAGAGGGAACCTACCAGGAGGGGGCAGATGAAACTGCTGAATCTGGAATTCACACGCATTGCTCATGATACTTTCAAGATCAAGGGATCGCGAGTGATCTACACCGACCCGTTCAAGGTGACAAGTCGCGATGAGGCGGAGATCGTCCTGCTCAGTCACGAGCACTTTGACCACTTGAGTCTGGAAGATTTGAACAAAGTGATTTTTCCCGGAACCACCATCGTGGCCAGCTCGCTATGCAAAGACGGGCTCAAAGGCCTGAAGGTGAAAGACACACGTTTCCTCGATCCCGGCGGCAAGTTCTCCGTCGGGAAGGTTGAGATCGAAGCCGTTCCGGCCTACAACGTGAACAAGTTTCGCGAGCCGGGGAAAGTGTTTCATCCTAAGGAAGGGAAGGGGCTGGGTTTTGTTTTTACCATGGATGGGACGCGCGTGTATTACGCCGGTGACACGGACTTCATCCCCGAGATGAGCGGCATCAAGTGCGACATTGCCCTGCTGCCGGTCTCCGGAACCTACGTGATGACGGTGGAAGAGGCTGTGCAGGCGGCGGCCGCAATCAACCCCAAAATTGCCGTGCCCATGCACTACGGCGCGATTGTGGGCAGCGACGCGGATGCCATCAAGTTCAAGAGCTTGGTGAAAAATTGCCAGGTCGAAATCGTTTAGGAATTGGGTGATCGCGTGATCCGATGATCCGGTGAGCAAACGGGTGGCGAGTTCGCCATGGCATTTTGTTCACCCGACCTCCCGATCTTCCGATCGCCCGATGTTTCAATGCCCCCTGGCCCACGCCAGGCCGTCTGCGCCAGGTCCTGTCTCGATCAGTTGATCCACCTTCCAGGTTTTTAGATTGATCGCGGCGACCTTCTTGCTTTCCAGGCAGGAGACGTAGGCCATCTGGTCGTCAGGCCGAACCAGCACTTCCTGCGGTGACTTCGGGACGTCGACCGAGCGCACTACTTTCATCGCACGGATATCCACGACCGCCACCTTGCCGAGTGTGGGAAGCGTGACCAGCAACCATTTGCCATCCAGGGTGGCGCCGGTGCCATAAGCAGGCGCCTCCAAGGGAATCCATTTCGCGACCTTGTCGGTTTTGGTGTCGATGACGGCGAGTTGCGGCTTGGTCTGGTCAGCGGTGAAGACCCAATGGTCATCAGTGGAAATCGCGATGCGCTGCGTCTCGGCGGAGACGGGAATCACCGCCAGGGTCTTTTTCGCCTCCAGGTCCAGGACGCTGACCGTGCCCGCGTGGACGTTTGCCGTATAACCGCGTTTGCCGTCGTGACTGATGGCGAGCATGTGGGACTCCGGCTGACCGGTTGGAATCGAAGCCGCAATGCGCAGCGTGTTCGGGTCGATGACGGTAACGGAGTTGGCGAGTTCGGTGGTCACATAAAGCAGGCCATTCTTCGGTCCGAAGACCGCGCAGTGCGGGCGCAGGGGTTTGTCAAAGTTGAAGGTTTTGATCAGCTTGTGCTGGTCCACATCGATCACCGCCATCGTCTGACCGTCCGAGCCCGCCTTTCCCACTCCGGAATTGCCGTAAATGGGAACAAACGCGCGACGGCCGTCGGGTGAAGCGGCCAGTTCGTGCCCGGTAATGCCTGCCTCATCCACCGCGGCAATTCTCTTGCCCGTTTCCGGGTCAACGATCGCCAGCGTGTGGTCACCTTTGTTCGTTACCAGTAACAGGCCGCGCGACGGCTCCGGCTTAGGGTCCGGTCGCGAGACCGCGGCCATAGCCACTAAAACCATAGCGCCCATGATGAGGAGCGCGCGAATTGTGGCGCTTTCCATTGGTCCTCCTAAATTGTCAGAGACTCGTTGCCCCGCTAAAATCCACTCACAGGGCATTGTATGCCATGAGCCAGGGCAACATCAATCGGCGGCTTCACGCCGGGCGGTGCAATCGGGGCAGGGGCAGAGGGCACGCAGATGGTTGAAGGCGTAAATGCCGGCCGAGTGGCCGTCGCTCCAGTAGATTTGCAGAGCGTAGCGGCCCACCAACTCCGCGCGCTCCGGATGCAGCGGCTTCTGGCCGAGAATGGGCAGGCCGCCCACTGCCTGCTCAGGCGGCGGAGGGGATTCTTCACACGTCGCGCACGGGCATTTGCTGCGCAGATAGCGGTAGGGATAAGCGCTCTCATGGCCGTCGGCCCATTTGATGGAGAGCGTGTTGTTGCCCGCGGCGAGTTTGATTTTGGAGGGAATGGAGGGCATGGGTTTAACAAGGATCCCGGATTCAGGATTTAGGTTTCAGCGCGCAGCGTCAAGTAATCGGTTGTCTGCAAACACCGTGACGCCCCGGTTCCTGCTTCTGAATGAAAACCGAGAACTGATGACTGACTACTCGATCCTAATATCCTGTGGTGTTTGATAATTCACGATGCTGATTTGTGCGGCAAGCGCTCCGGCGACCTCCTGGAAGGCTTTGCCATAAACCGTCGAGTCATCAAGCGCCACGGGCTTGCCGCCATCGCTCTGCACGCGAATGGACGTGTCGAGCGGAATTTCGCCCAGGAAAGGGAACCCGAGCCTGCTCGCCGCTTCGCGCGCGCCGCCGTGGCCAAAGATCTCCTCCCGCTGGCCGCAATGTGGACACACGAAGTAACTCATGTTTTCAATGATGCCCAGAATCGGCACATTCAACTTCTGGAACATGGCGATAGCCTTCGCCGCCACGGTCAAGGCCAAATCCTGCGGCGTCGAGACCACCACGGCGCCCGTGAGTGGAATGGTCTGCGATAAGCTCAATTGGATGTCGCCGGTGCCCGGGGGCATATCCATGATCAGGTAGTCGAGTTCTCCCCAACGCACGTCACCGAGGAACTGCTGGATGGTCTTGTGCAGCATGGGTCCGCGCCAGATGACCGCTTCGTCTTTGGGCAGGAAATACGCCATGGAGATGATCTTGATGCCGTACTCGACGGGTGGCTCGATCTTGCCCTCGACCACGTGGGGAGCCTCGCTGCCGCCCATCAACATGGGCACGCTGGGGCCGTAAACGTCGGTGTCCATCAGGCCCACCTTGGCGCCCGTGCGCTGCAAAGCTATCGCCAGGTTGGCGGCTACCGTGGACTTGCCCACGCCCCCCTTGCCGCTTGCCACCGCCACCGTGTTCCTGACCTGCGGAATCAGCGCATGACCCGTGGCGCGCATGGGAACCTGCGTGGTGAGGCGGACATCCACGTTCGCGACGCCCAGCGCCGCCACCGCCGCGCGCGCTTGCGCCAGCAGTTGATCGCGCACCGGGCATGCGGGGGTGGTCAGTTGGAGCGTGAACGAAACCCGGCTGTCACCGACTTCCAGCTCCTTCACAAAGCCCAGCGTAACGATGTCACGTCCCAGGTCAGGGTCTTTCACACTGCGCAGGGCAGCCAACACGTCCTGCGGGCCGATTTTGATGCTCATGCATTCTCTCCGTGGAAATTCCAGCGATACCCAAACCTTCATTCTGGGGTGTGCTGGCGGGTTTGTCAAACCCGGCTCGGGACGAGTCCCCTTCCGTACCAGGCGGCGCCGCGGAACGCCTGCGTATTCAAGATATCGCAACGCCGATGATCAGCGAACGGCTAAGGTCGCCGGCCACACGCACTCACGGCGCCGGTTCGAGCAGGCGCGCGATGGCGTGTACCAAATCGTATTTGGTGAGGATCTCGTAATGCCCGCTTTCCGTTTCGACGAATACGGCGGGGCAGTCACGGGTGATGAACGCGGTCAGATGATCGATGGGTGAGGCGGGGCTGACGATGGGAAAAGCAGCGCTCATCACTTCCCGAACCACAACTTTCTTCAGGTCCTTGCCTTCCAGCGCCAGGGTCAATAGATCATCTTCATAGAGAGCGCCGACGGGCATCCCAGCTTCGAAGACGGGAAGCTGCGACAAGTCCTGCTCGCGCATGCGGTCGAGCGCGGCAAGGAGCGTGTCCGAGGGCGCCACGGCCACCAGCTTGCCGGGCTTTCCCGGCGCGGCTTTGCCTTGCACAACATCCCACGCGGTAAGCGGTACGGACGATTCAAAGTAACGGTTATCGCGCATCCACTCGTTGTTATAAACCTTGCTGAGGTAGCGCGTGCCGGTGTCGGGAATCAAAACCACGATCAGGTCGGATGCCTTGAGCGCGGGTGCAAGGCGCAGGGCTGCGGCCATGGCGGTGCCGGCGGAGCCACCCGCAAAGATTCCCTCCTGCCGAGCCAGCCGCCGCGCCATCAGGAACGCTTCCTTGTCGCTCACCTGGAGCATGTCGTCGATAACGCTGAAGTCGAGCGCGGAGGGGAAAAAGTCTTCGCCGATGCCCTCCGTCTTGTAGGTCTCGGCTTTCCCCACTTTGCCGGTGCGGAAGAATTCATAGAGGATCGAACCCACGGGGTCCGCGCCGATAATCTTCACGCCGGGGTTCTGCTGCTTCAGGTAACGGCCCACTCCGGTAATGGTTCCGCCCGTGCCCATGCCCGCCACAAAGTGCGTGACCTTACCTTCCGTGTCTTCCCAGATCTCCGGGCCGGTAGTGCGGAAGTGTGCCTCGGGGTTTGTAGCGTTCTCATACTGATTGGGGTGGTAGGCGTTCGGCAGGTCGTGGGTGAGTTTGTCGGCCACGGAATGATAACTGCGGGGATCGGCCGGCGGCACGGCGGTGGGGCACACGATCACTTCCGCGCCCAGGGCCTTCAGCAGGTCCACCTTCTCTTTCGATTGCTTGTCGGTCATGGTAAAGACCGCTTTGTACCCGCGCACCGCCGCGACCAGCGCCAGGCCCATGCCGGTGTTGCCCGAGGTGCCCTCCACGATCGTGCCGCCGTGCTTCAACAGGCCGCGACGCTCGGCGTCATCGATCATCGAGACGCCGATGCGGTCCTTAACGCTGCCACCGGGATTCAGGTAGTCGCATTTCGCGTAAACCTGTGCCTTCACGCCCATCGTGAGGCGGTTCAGCTTGATGAGTGGCGTCCCCCCGATGGCTTCCAGGATATTGTTGTATCGCATGTTCCGTAATCATTCCCTCAGAGACTACTGCTTGGCCGCAGCAGCTTTCACCTTAACAAGCAGATCGTGCGCCTGGTTTTGGAAGGGTCCTGACAAGGCTTGAGCCTTGGTCAAAGCGTCGATGGCTCCGCGGTGGTTGGCCGGGTATCCGGATTCGTAGGCGTAGGCCAGGTAGTAGAGAGCCTGACCCTGCAAGGCGGGATTCGCATCCAAAAGGGTCACAGCAGTTTTCAGCTCATCGATCGCCGGCGACAGTTTCTTAGTCTTCTGAGCTTTTACGAAGGCGGCATACCCCAGCGTTAGGTGCGCCATGCCGAGTTGGTTCGTTTGTTGTTGCTTGAACGTGGCGTCGTCAACGCCCTCCGGCTTTTTCATGTCTTGGGCGACGGTTATGGCCTTTTGCGCGTCTTCGGCCGCTTTATCGAGCTGGGGGCTCGCGGAGCCGAAGGCGTAGATAAAACCCAGTGTGTTGAGAACGACCAGGTTATTCGGGTCGGCGGCGATCGTCTTCTCGCCGTACTCAAGCGCCTTATCAAGCTGGCCCTGCACGCGATAGGAATCAAAGTAGGCGTTATTGAGCTGGCCGGCATAGTCCTTTTCCGCCTCGGGATAGCTCTTGGTGAAGTTGTCCAGGACCTGGATGCGCTTGGCGGGATCGGTCAGGCGCGGCTCAAGCTGGAAGAACGCGTAAACGGCGTAGGCGCGGCTGTCCTTGGCCAGTTCGGCAGCATCTTTTTGGATTTTGTCCCACTCGGCGTCGGTAGCTTTATCGGGCCGCGAGGGTTTGACCTCCGTCTGGACCTGGTCCGGAACCTTGTTGATGATGTCAAAAATCGTATCACTAACCTTGGTACTCCCTACGTAGGCGCGCATCAGGGTGAGGAGCAGGTTCAGGTCCTGATAGTTGGCGGCCAAGTCCTTCTCCGCATACTCGATGGACTTATCGAAATTATTTTGCTTCAGATAAATGCTGGCGTAATACTCATTGGCACAAGCCATGAACTTGGAGTTGGCATTAGCCTGTGCGTACTTGTCCAGGGCCGCGATTTGCTCCTGGGGATTGTCGGCGCCATTGATGCCGAGCATCAGATGGTCTTCATCCGAACCGACGGCGACGGAAAAGCTCGGGCAAGGCTGCTGCCCAAACAGAGGTACGGCTACCACCCACATGGTGACCAGCAGGCAGGCAAACAAGCGCGCGTACATAGGAACCTCCCCTTCAAGGCGAGTTCTGGGTTTCGGGTCTCCGCCCTAGACGAGGCACGAACCGCGGGACGGACCGGCGATAAGCCTCATAGTTCAGGCCATAGTGGTCCAGCAACTCGCGCTCTTCGAGCGGTGCGAGGATTTGATACAACAGGACGTTCAGAATTGCCAGCAAAAAAATTGCCGGGGCCCCGGTTAGCAAAGCCATGCTCATGACCAGGAGCATGTAAACCAGATAGCGCGGATGACGCAGCCGGGCGTAAATACCGGTGTGGACCACGCCGCTTAAGCGATGCTCCGGATGGAGTTCCGGAAGGCCGACCAAGCGCCGGAAGCCCAATGCACGCCGCGTTTGCGCCTCCAGCCAACTGGCAACGAAGAAGAGAACGCCTCCCACGCTCCAAGTCAGCGCGTCGCGCTGCAGCCGATGTGCGAACAGCCAGTTTCGCGAAAGGATAAGGGCCACTGCGAATCCCCACCATACCGGCAGCGCTACCCAAAAGGCGCGATTCCCCAAGCGCCGCCAGAACCGGATGCCGGGATGAATCACCAACCAGAAGAAGGGAATCCAGAGAACGATGAGGAGATAGAACAGCGCCAGGAAATCGACGCAGCGCAGAAGGACCGTGACCAATGACCCTTGACGAGTGATGAGCGAAAGCATAAGTTAAATTTCGCCAGACTTTCTCTGTTTCTGAGCGTCTTTCGGGCGGACCCAGCCATTTTAGCTCGAAATTTATTCCCAGCCCGGATTTCTCGCCTCGCCGGGATATTCTCATCGCATGTCGAAACGGCGGGGCTTCAGTTCCGGCCCTTGCCCCCATTGGTGAGAAATCCTGGCTAAACGTGTACAATGGCGGTCGCCAGAAGGGCGGCGGTCCTGAACCATCGGACCATCACGGGCTAGGGCAGGAGGAACGGCCATGCAGCATCAGGCTTGGGAAACCGTCAAGAAAGAGGTCCTGAACGAAAAGCTCTGGAGGAAGGTTATCAGCGGCGAGAAAGTGATGGTGGCCCAGCTTTCGCTCGCCAAAGGCTGTGTCGTTCCGGTGCATCGACATGAGAGCGAGCAGATCAGTTGCATCGTGCAAGGCGCGATGAAGTTTGCCCTGGAAGGCCGCGAACTCACCGTGCACGCCGGAGACGTGTTAGTGATCCCCTCCAACGTCCCGCACAGCGCTGAGGCGCTTGAGGACAGCCTAGCCTTGGATGTTTTCAGTCCGATCCGCCAGGATTGGCTAAGCGGGACGGATAGTTACTTGCGAAAATAGGAGCCAGCCTCAGCCCGAATTTCTCACGACGGGTTTGGAAGGGCAGAGCTTCAGCCCCGCCCTTCTCCTCAATGGGGAAAAATGCGGGCTAGGGTTTGGCGGAGAGCGCGATAAAAGTCTCCTTGCCCTTTCGGTTCACGAGCAGGAGCGCATCGCCTTGCGCTTTCTCCGCCAGGAGAGAGAGTTCACTCAGGGATATCACCTTCTTCCGATTCACTTCTTCAATGACATCTCCCTGAGCGAGGCCGGCTTGGACCCCCGGGGTGTCCGGGTCGATGTCAGTCACGACGACGCCTTGCGTCTTTTCGGGCAGGACCAGGGCCTTTCGCCACAAGTCCGTCAATTCCACGAACGTGAGGCCGCGCAGCGATCCCTGAGTAACATGGACCGTCTTGCTCAGGTTTGCCGGCGGCGCGGTCAGCTTGACCACCACGATCTCAAGATTTCCGTAGCGAAGAATTTGCAGTCCCACCTCCGTACCGGGCTCCTGCGCACCCACTCGAGCTCGCAACTCGTCCGCGCTCTGCAAGGGCTCCCCGTTAAAGGAGCGAATCACGTCACCAGGCTTCAATCCGGCCGCGGCGGCGGGGCCCTGGGGATCAACTTGTTGGACCAAGGCGCCGTACGTGTCAGGGGACATGTAAATCTTAGCCGTCTCGGCAGTCAAATTTTGAATCATCACGCCAATGTATGACTTGGGAGGTGATTTGCTCGCCGTCGGATTCGGCTTGGGCGGGGAAGGGGGTGTGGGGTGGACAGACTGCAAGGTCGCCGTGACCGTGGTGAGGTTGGCGGAGGCGAGGTCGACCGTCTGTTCGAAATCACGATATCCCTCGAGCGCGACGCGCACGCGATGCTGGCCGGCCGCCAGGGTCGAGATTTTCAAGCGGCCCCCGGGGCTGGTTCGGGCGATGAGCTCATCATCCACAAACACTTGCGCGCCCCCCGGGGTGGACTCTACCATCAGGACAACGCCGGGGGCAGGCGGCGCGGGCTCGGGCGCAGGCGGCTTGGGAGCTATGCGCCGCAGCGTTTCGAGGAGCGGATCGGTAGCGCCTGCGTCGCGCAGGTCACGCTCCACCGCAGGGGTCACTTGGAACGACACCCCGCGCTCGCGCGCCAGGTCTTCCACACGTTGGGGCTCGACGCCGCCCAGAAGCAGACGGACGATTTCGCCCTCCGTCAACGGCTCAGGCTTCTTCTGGTCTGACGCCCCACTGGCCAGGGACGCGACACTGAGAAAAAGAATCGAAGCGAAGATAATCCGCAATGATCTAAACATCTTTCCACCCACCGGTTGTCGGACATCGTAGAAGCCAATCCTCTTCAGTGCGGAAACTAATCGCTTCGGACGAATAACGGGTAGATCAGGCAAAGGTGTGAACCTTGAAATTCACCCGCAAGGGGAAAATTTCGATGAGATTCTCGGCAGCATGATGCCGCGGGTCTTCGGTTGTTGGAACGGGTCGCAGATAGGGGATACCGTTCTCAAAACACGTTTCCAGATATAAGGTAACTGCTTGGGCGAGCATCTTCTTCGCTTCGCGGGGAGTCTTGCCTTGGGAAGCAACATCCAGGTCGAGACAGAGGGAACTGTAAAGTTTTCCATCCCTTATGACGGCGCCCGTGAATTCAAACTGATTTTGCGCTTCTGACATTTCCCACCTGGCCGCAGACGCTTCATTTTCAGCAGCCTGTTCAAGCAGCCTAGCACCTCAAGCTTTATGCGTCAAACGGGTGAGGGCCCGAGCGCCACCCCGCGCAGACACTCGTTTTAGCGCCGGCAATCTGGGCAGGCGAAACCGCCCACTGCTTTTCCTCAATCCTGTTTCTTCCAAACATTGATAGTTCCGTCTGCGTAGCCGGCGGCCAGGTATTTGCCGTCGGGGCTGAAAGCCACCTGCCATACCCCGGCGTGCGCGCCCAGGGTCTCAAGGCTTTGGCCGGTCGCCGCTTCCCAGAGGCGAACCGTGTCGTCGGTGCCGCCTGTGGCCAGGAATTTGCCATCCGGACTGAAGGATACGGAAAACACCGCCCCGGCGTGGCCGGAGAGCGTGTGCAGGGATTCGCCCGTGGCCACATCCCAAAGGCGCGCCGAGCCGTCCTCGCTGGCAGAAGCGATGCGCCGGCCGTCGGGGCTGAAATCGACGCCGCGGACGCGCCCCGTATGCCCCGTGAGCTGCTGGAGCTGCTTCCCGCTTGCGCGTTCCCATAGCGCCGCGGTGCCGTCCGCGCCGCCCGAGGCGATCATCTGTGTGTCCGGACTGATGGCCACACAGAGAGGCTTCGACGGGGTCTCGAACTCGTGGACGGAGGTTCCCGCCGGGAATTCCAGCACGCGAATTTTCTTGTCCCAATTGGCGGAGACCAGCCACTGGTCATCCCGGCTGAAGGCCACGCTCTCCACTTCCCAGTGATGCACGGTGAGGGCCCGGACCTCCTGACCAGCCACGGCATCGATCAACTCGAGCTTGCCGGTGTAGATCTTCGCCTTGGTGAAGGCCTCACCAACCACGATCCACTTGCCGTCCCGGCTGTAGGCGATGCAGGAAACGGCCTTGGGATTGTCGGCGAGGGGGATGGTTTTAACCAGGTCGCCGGTGGGGGCACGAAACACTCGCACGCTGCCGTCCTCACCGAGTGCGGCCAGAGTGGGACTGTCGCCGCTGAAAGCCAGCCCCCGGATAGGTTGGACGGGAGTCTTCAGCGTCCTGTCCAAAACGAAATACCCAGTTCCTCCTGCCGCGGGGGCGGCAGGAGCGGGCGGCGCCGCCGTCTTGGTGGAAGCCAGCACGACGGCAAAGCGGGTGGTTTCACCCGCGGGGAGATCGAGGCGCTGCTCGAAATCCTCGTAGCCCGCCAGCGTGACGCGCAGGTGATGCTCACCCGGCGCCAGGCGCGGAATCCTCAACACTCCCTCGCCGCTTGTCTTGCCGCTGAAAACGTCATCCACGTAAACCTGGGCCTCGCCGGGTTTGGTCTGGATGACCAGGAGCGGCGGTGCGGGGGCGGTGGGGGGATTGTTGACGGGAGCCGGGGGCGCGGCCTTGCGGGCCACTTCCCGCAAGGTTTGGAGGAGGGCGTCTGTGGCTCCCGCGTCGCGCAGGTCACGCTCCACCGCATCAGTCACTTCGAAGGATAGGCCCCGGTCGCGCGCCAAGGATTCGACCCGCTCCGGGGAAACTCCACCTTCGAGCAGGCGGATGATTTCACCCTCGGTCAATGGCTCGGCTTTTTTCTGGTCCTGAGCCGTCAAGGCCAGTAAAGCAACGCCGAGGAAAATTAAAGGAAAAATCGAAATGCAAGCCGTGCGACGCATTTTTGCTCCCCGCAGGTTTACACGCCATCCCTAATGCCACCAGATTCAGGCGCTGCGCGGTATTCTACAACCAGAAGTCAGGAGTTAGGAGGGAGAAGGTAGCAGGTGGGGTGGTCTCTGGGGTGAGTTTATCCTGTGGGGCCCCCGAGAAACACGTGGGGATGAGCAGTATCTGGCCGTTACGGCTCCAATCCCAGTGGCGAAAATTTAATACATCCAAGAATCCAAAACGTTCACAGCCACTCTTTAATGTACTTCGCGCCCAGTTACGACGAGGCATCGCTGTGCGGCCGGAGTTCGCCCACGATATACCAATAAGCCAGCAGGCCGGCGGCCAGCACGATGGCTGCGAGCGCAAAGCCGGGAAGATACGATCCCGAGCGGGCGATGAGGAAACCCGTGGCGAGGGGCGCGAGGATGCCGCCGACGTTTCCGCCAAAATTCTGGATGCCGGTCCAGGTGCCCACCTTGTCCGGCGGCGCGCAGCACTGCAAAATGACCAGCAAGTTGCCACTCGCCAAGCCCACCAGCGATCCCGCGACGATGAACGCGAGCGCGGCGGAGGCGGTCGCGGCGCGGGCGGCGGGAATCAGCATCAGTCCGGTAAGGAAAGCGACCGTGACGATACCTTTCCGCGTGCGGGTCTCATTCCAGCCCCGGCGGATCAACGCGTCAGCGATCCAGCCGCCAATCGGTTCGCCGGCGCCGAACACGAAATAGGGCAGCGACGCGTACATGCCGGCGTTCAGCACGGTGAGGTGGCGCACGGTCACCAGGTAGTCAGGCAGCCAGGTGACCAGTAGGTACCAGTAATAATCAAAGCAGAAGAAGCCCAGGCAAACGCCCACCAGGTTGCGGTTGAATCGGAAGCGCTGGCCCGCGGGTGGAGAGGCGGGCGCGGGGGCAGCGGAAGTGCGGCCTTCGACGCCTCGGAGTCTTTGCGGAGCGAGCAGGAGCCAAGGTACCAGCCAGGCAACCGCGGCAAAACCCACCAGCGCAAACATGCGCCGCCAACCGAAAAGCACCACGAGCATGGCGATGAACGGCGCACCCAAAGCTATTCCTGCGCGCGTACCGCTGTCGAAAAGCCCGGAGGGCAAGCCGCGTTCACGCGGAGAGAACAGCACGCTGACGATCTTGGTCCCGCCGGGAAGGTAAACCGACTCGCCGATGCCCAGCAGGATGCGCAACAAAATCAGTACGGCCAGGCTGCCCGCGAGGCTGGTCATGCCGCAAGCGAGCGACCACAGGGCAAACAGGCCCGCGTAAACCCATTTGAGGTTGAAACGGTCCGCGCACCAGCCGATGGGAATCTGCATGAGGGCGTAGGACACAAAGAAGGAGGAAAGCAGCAGCCCCTTGGTCTCCGGGCCGAGATGCAGATCGACCGAAATGAGCGGCAAGGCCACGGAAAGCGTGGCGCGGTCGAGATAGTTGATGAAGGAAGCAATAAAGAGCAGGCCCACCACGACCCAACGGCGTCGGTTCGAAATGGGCACCAGCTCTGTTGGCGAGCCGCCCGCCACCGGGACAGCCATGTTCGATTTGCTCACTCCCTTTTCCCCTTGCGCAAGTTTGCGGCAGCATATCGCAATCTGCGGGAAGGTCAAGAGAAGAAAGCAGGCGAACGGAGTGCCTTCATTTTTTCGTTAAATCCTCCGGCTCATCAATCAGGCGGCCGAGCATTTCGTACACCCGCACTAGCGCCTGATTCACCATACGTTCACCCGCACCCACTTCCACGCTCGTCGCAGTGCTGGCGGCGCCATAGCCACCGCGCGAAGCGGCGAGCACGGTGGGGAGATACCCAAAATCCCCGTTCGCGTAGCCCATGAAAAAGGCGTCGGGCACCGGGCAGCGATTCCGCCAATCGGTTTGGAAATCCACGAAAGGTTCGCCCGGCATGGTCATAAAAGCGATGCGTTTGTTGATGAGCAGCGTGGCCACCGGCAGGCGCAGGGGTTCGTGGGCATGGCGGTCAAAGCTCGCCGCCGCTTCCGGGCCCCACGAGGTCAGGACCGCGGCGCGGAATTTGTCAGGGTTCCAGCGCATGTGCATATCGAGCCAATCTTCCGTGAACTGCAAGCTCCCCTCGGGTTCAGGCTTGGTCACGATGCTTCCCGCCACCCGCGCGGCTTCCTGGCCCAGGCGGTTGCCCGTCCAATCGCGCCGCCCCACGGCGTCTTGCGCCAGGGGCGTGACCGCATAAAATGGATTAATATCACCGTCCCCCCCTTGCAGGAAAAAGCAGAGCGGCGCCGGGCTGGAATTTTCCTTGGCCAACGCCCGCTCCACCGTCGCGTCCATCACGCCGGGCCAGTCCGCGGAGTATTGCAAGTTGTCGGGACCGAAGACCACCGGGTGGCAAGCGTAGTTCACGAGGATCGCCATGGGGTCGCCGGCGGCGTTATCGACGCGGAGGATCGACACCGTGGGATCGACGGGCGAGGTCGGCAACATCGTGTGGTTGACCATGAACCAGCCGAAGCGGCCATTCGCCTGCTCCCGCAGCCGGTTATGGCCGATGTACGCCACGCCATAGCCGGTCCCCAGGCGTGCCTCCACGGCGCTCTGGTGGGCTGCCCCGATGGCGTGCTCAATTTTCTCCAGGACCGGGGTTTCCCAGTCGGGCCCTTCCAGGGGTGGATACTCATCGGGGATATCGGGACCGGCATGGGTATGAATGGCCGCCGCCAAAACATAGGTTATGCCGTACTTCTCTTTCGCGTCCCGGCGCAAGCGCTCGACCCAGGGCGGAGCAAACACCCGGCCCAAATCGCAGACCACCATCGCCACGCGCTGCTCCCCGGCCTCCAAAACCAACACCCGCGCGTATAGCGGATCCAGGATGCCCGTCGCCCCCTCCTTGCGGCTGCCGTATCCGTACATCTTGAGTCCCAGGGGCGGAGTAATATCCACTTTGGCGACGCCGGCTTTGATTGCGGCGCCGAGACCAATGGCAGGAAACATCCATATCGATATATACAAGATAAACAATTTTCGAATTGTGTTTCGCATAAGCCCTCCCGCACCCTTAAGGTGCGAATCGCTGGCGACACTCTAACAGGCCGGCAAACTCGCTTCAAGGGGGGCGGCATTGCGCCCTGGATAAGGATGGAAATCAGATGAAGGGCGCCGGGCGCCTGGCGCCTGCCCGCGTGCCTCTCCCCCCTCGCACCCTTCATCCGGCAACTACTCTGTTCGATCCAGAATGATCAGGGCGCTCGCGTAATCTCCGGTGAGATCGAGATTCAGACCATGGCGCATCAGAAAGGCGCCGCTCAGAGCTTCCTGCTTTTCCAAGAGCTTGTCATCAAGCGCCTTGACCCGGTACGTCGCGTTTTCATCCAGCCCGCGCAGGTAGAGGGTGGGAGCCGGGCCGAGGTACTGCTGGGAATGGAGGAATGCGAACAGCACCGCCTGCTTATGATCGGCGGAGACATATTGATTCGCCGCGAGCTCTCCCTGGCGGGGAGAGAACAAGCGGTAGAGGTCCCCATTTTGCACGGTTTCGCGGATGCTCTTGTAGGTGCTGATCATGCGCGTGGCGAGAGCGAAATCTTCGGCGCTCCAATTGTTCAGGTTGGCCCCGACGCCCAGCGCTCCCTGCATGGCGACAAGGAAACGGAATTGGAGCGGCGTGGAGCGCCCGTCAAGGTTGGGAACGTCGGTAACCCAAGCCGACATGATCTTGGGGGTGTAGGCGTAGCTGAAGCCCTCCTGGATTCCCAAGCGGTCGAAGGCCTCCGTATTGTCGGAAGTCCAGACGATGTTGACGCGCTCCAGAATGCCCAGGTCCACGCGCCCGCCGCCTCCGGAGCAGGCTTCAATATCCAGGTTCGGGTGCTTGGAGCGCAGGCGATCGATAATCTCGTACACGTTGCGAACGTACTTCACCCAGATTTCCTTTTGTTCGGCAAGGGGAACTTCCGGCCAGCCCGGCTCACTAAAATGCCGGTTCATGTCCCACTTGATGTACCGGATGTTATTCTCGGATAGCATTTTGTCGAGCGCGCCGAAGATGTATTCCTTCACATCCTCGCGGGCCATGTTAAGGACAAGCTGATGGCGAGCCTCGCTGCGCGGACGTCCGGGAAAGTTCATCGCCCAGTCAGGGTGATGCCGGTAGAGGTCACTGTCGGGGTTTACCATTTCCGGCTCGAACCAAAGGCCAAAATCCATGCCCAGGCTGTTCACGTAGCTGATGAGCGGCTGCAATCCGTGGGGGAACTTTTGGGGATTCACGTACCAGTCGCCCAGTCCGGCGTGATCATCGTTGCGCTTGCCGAACCAGCCGTCGTCCATCACGAAAAGCTCCACGCCGAGCTTCGCGGCCTTTTCGGCTAAAGCCTTTTGCCCGGACTCGTTCACGTCAAACGTGGTTGCTTCCCAGGAGTTATAGAGCACCGGCCGCACGCGCGGATGGGTGTGGTCAGGAAGAATTTCGTTGCGCTCAAAGCGATGCATCAGCCGCGAGGCCCCACCGAACCCACGATTGCTGAAGCCCCCGTAGTAAGGCGGCGTGCTCAGACTCTCACCGGGCTTGAGCGGCCACGAGAAGTCAAAGTCGTTATAGCCGCCGGTCACCCGCACTTGGTGGGCGGCGGGCGTGTCTTCCACCACCAGTTTCCAGTTGCCGCTCCAGCCCAGGGCGCCGAACCACACGCGGCCGTGTTCCTCGTCGGCCTCGCCCCCTTCGTCGATGGCGAACCAGGGATTCAATTGGTGGCTGGTGTTGCCGCGGCGGCTTTCCAGCACCTTGGCGCCGGGATGAAGCGGTTCCTGCACCAGTTGGGTTTCGCCCGCCCAACGTCCGGTGAGATAAGTGACCCGATAGCCCTCCCCGGCGGGCACGTACCAGACGCCTGACTGCGCGCTCTCCACGGTCACGACCTGCGGCGTGCGGTTCTCAATTTCCACTTGCTTTCGGATGATGTCTTCCTCCGGGAATATCTTGTACGTGAGTTTTACAAAAAGGTCATATTGAATATCCTTGAGGCGGATTTCCAGGACGTCGCCGCGGATCTCGTGACTGGAGTATTTCAACACCAAGTCACGGACACCCGAGGCCAGCGTCACCTTCAAGGCGGGCTCGTTGTAATACCGGCCACCCCACCCGGGGTATTCGAGATTGCTCATGGTTTCCGGGGAATCAAAAGAGGCGCGTCCGGGGTGCAGACGCGCGGCGGAAAGGTCATGGTCGCTCCCGAGTTTCCCGCCCCAGTAGAGCGTTTGCAGTTCGTCGAGTTCATTGAGCCCCATCACGTAGGAGGTTTGCCCGGTCGTAAGGACCCACAGGCGCAAAGGGGCAAGATAACGCACCGGCGCGGTGTCCATCGCCCCCTCGCCGCGAGTCCGGCCGGGCGTGAGCATCATGGCAATCATCAGCACCCCAAGTATCATAGCTCTTTCTGTGTGCGACCCCGAGGTGGGGACCGCGTCGCTTGCCGGTTCCCAGGGATCTGTTTCAACTTCCGTGGTTTTCATGAATTCCTCCTGAAGAATGCGACAATGAACTCCCCCTGCCAGGTTCCCCGCGAGGGGAACACCGTGAGCAGCCGAGGTGAAACCTACGGTTCTCCGTGTTAATCCCCCGCGCTGCGGGCAAACACTACCATGCCATTGGCCGGAATCACGATATTTGCCGAGGCATTAAAGCCGTGCAGCGGACCTCCCCACGCCGAAATCCCTCCTCCATTGCCCGCTACCATGGGATTAACCCAGTTGTCATAGACATCGCTGTTGAAGACTTCAGCCCAGGGTCCGGAAAAAGGGAAACCGATCGCGTAGTTGTACCAAGTGGTCTCGGCCAGCGTGGCAACGACGATGACGTCTTGCCCCGAGCCCTCAAGCCATCGGTGAAATGCAATCACGCGGTTCTGGTCGTGGACGTGAAAGGCGTTGACGTTGTCACCGCGCAAAGCCGGCTGATTCCACCTTAGCCGGATAAGATCCTGAGTGAAGCGCAGGTGATCCCTCATGGACGGGTCAGTACTGCTATTAAGACCGTCCCAATCAATAAGGTTGGCCGACGCGGTGGGATCGCAGTTCCATTGCTGGTCTTCCAGAAATTCCTGCCCCATGAAGAGCTGGGGGATTCCCGGCGCCGTCAACAGGAGTCCGGTGGCGAATCGCGAGCGGCTGCGAGCGTACCAGGAGCGTGAGTTCGAGCCATCGGCCAGAGCGGGAATGCGCGGATCTCGCCCTACCGCCACCAGATCGTGGTTCTCCACACATGGGACGGCCTGCCACCCATGCGCAAAGCCCTGGGGATAGAGATTGCCGGCAATGGTGTCGAAATCGACCGCGGCGCTCTGGCCATAAGACGCTTGCTGCACCGCGATGCGGACGGCGCTCCGCAATCCATCGTGTTGCAGAACGTCAAAGCCCGTGCCGCCGCTCGCGGTGGGCGTCACGATCAAGGGGGCCGGCCGCGGATAATTCTGGAACTCGAAAGGCCAATATTCGGCATTTTGCAGCAGCCGGGGCTTGATGTAGCGAAGGGTGCTGGTGAGGTCGCAGCAAAAACTCCAGCCAGAATCTTCGTTCATGGACAGAAGCGCACTGATTTCGTCGTAGCGGAACCCGTCGACGTGGAATTCCTCGATGTAGTACTGGGCGCTATTGATGATGAACTGGCGCACATCGTCGTTCCAAAGGGCGAAGGAAAGGCCGCCCGCTAGCCCCATGTTGGTGAAGTAGAGACTTTGATTGTTATCGCTGGTATCCGCAGCGCGATCCCAAAAATAGAGGCTTTGATCGTCGCCCATGAATCCGCCCGCGTGGTTGTACACGACGTCGAAGGTCACAGCGATGCCGTAGAGATGACACAGGTCCACCAGGGCCTTCAGTTGAGCGGGCCCCGCAGTGATGTCCTGGATTCCCATCGGTGCCATCCCCTTTTTGGCCAGCAGGCCATTGATGGTGGCGAGGTAACCGGGCAGAGCAGCCTGGTCCGACACAACATAGGGAAAGTCTGGCGAGAAATAGTCCGCCCCGTTGTAACCCATGGAGGGATCGGTTTCCATTTCATCGACCGGCAGCGGCTGGAGCACGTTGACCCCCAGCGCCACCATGTATTCAATCTTCCCGATGACATCGAGAAAGGTCGACGCCACACCCGGAGCGCTGGGTGCGTAGGTTCCAATATGCAACTGGTACACGATCATGTTGGAAAAGTCCGGCGTTACAAATGCCGAGTCGTGCCAGGGATAGGCCGTCGCGGAACGGATAAGGCAACTGCAAGTCGGAAACGGAGAGTCCGTTGCCAATTCTCGTGCATAGGGATCACGTTTGTAACCGCTCGATCCCGCGCCCACGACCCAAAAATGATAGAGGTCGCCCTCCTGGGCCTCGGAAAGGAAACCCGTCCAGTACCCATTGGCATCCTTCGCCATAAGCAAATCGTCGGTCTGGCCAGTTCGCGGCGTGCCTCCAAACGTCCCATTGACGTAGACGGCAGTCGCGCGGGGCGCCCAGGCGCGAAACGTCGCTCCGCCACCGGCTACGAGATTTGCACCCATGGGAGTGTTGGGCAGGATGTTGGCTTGAGAAATCATGACAAGTCCTCTCTATGGTCAAAAAGCGGATTTGAGGTCGCATACAGCCCGGAGATCGAATCAAGGGTATTGTACCCAAGTTTGCCTACGGACATGTGAAATGAAGCAACCAGTATTTCGGAGCAGGACACTACCAGCATTTCTGCTAATTTGACATTCGTCAGACAACGGAGCTAAAATATCGAGCATCTCAAGGGGAGAACGGGGCTATGCAATCTAATTAAGCAACCGGGGTGTCAGTGCTATGCGGCGGTCTGCACTGCAAAGGCGTCATGGACTTATTCTTCTCATGGTCTTGTGCCTAGTGGGATGGATCGCGGCGAACCGCATACAAGATCTTCCACCTGGCGGGCACACACCTACGACGCTCGCCGGACGATTGCAGGTTACAGCTCATCATTCCCATGCCACTGCCGACGACGGCCTTCCTCACCTTTACCAGAAACTGGAGACAGTTGCCGCCCTGGTGCTTGCGACCTTTACCTTATTACCCTCCTTCTGGACGGGAGGTCATGCGAAAAGGGACCTTCTCAGCTTGATGCAACGACGACGCGAATAGAACCGTGGTACGCGTTTGCGTTGAACGGCCGGCGAAGAGGTACACCGGCCGGCGGACCTTTTTCTGACGCGCGGCCCGGACTTCCAATGCCTGCCGCCGCGCGCCGATAAAGCCATCAAGGCAAGCAACGAGGGAGGCTATCGTGGCAAGAACTGCGATCTATCAAACGCAATCCTTTCTTCCGCGCGGCAGGGTCTTACTGGTGGATTCCGATCGGAAGGACCTTCAATATTACACCGCATTGCTGTGGCACCTGGGCTACGTGGTACGGCCTTTCGCGAGTTATCAGGAGGCGCAGCGCTGCCTGGAACGCGAGCCCATCGATATCGTTATCGCCAGCCAGGGCGGCCCGGCATTCGAAGCGCACGGACTTTTGGAACTGGTTCTGGCCCGCAACCGGCGCACGCCGGTGGTGGTTTTGACGCGCTGCCTGGACATGGGCTGTTATCTGGAAGCGATGCAATTGGGGGCGGTGGATTATGTCGAGAAGCCTCTTGCTGTGGCGGATATAGAATATTTGATTACTACCCACGCACAGCCGCGCTTGATCGAAACGCGCATGGGCTCTAACCGCGGCTTCTCAGTTCGCCAAGGCGTTCTCTTCGAGCCGCCGGGAGGGGAGTTCGTGTAAAAATTCTGGAATGCGTGCTCCCAGGCGAGGCTCGGCGGGGAATAGTAAAAACCGAAGAGCGACAAAATGTCGTGTTCAGGGTCGTCGATGGTGTTGTATTTTTCATCAGCTACGCTTCCCCAGCATGTGGATTCAAAGACTTGCGTATATGAATCGTCAGTCTTAAAAATAACGGTGTTTATCTAATATATTGCTTGACAATCTTATGTCAAAAGATTAATCTCTCGGCTCGTTTGGTACTATGAGAAAGTGCCCTCCGTTCGGAATACTAACGGTGCGTTTCGACTCTGTGCGTGGGGTCACAGGCGAGACCACCCTTTCAAGCGAGCCCGCGCGGGCTCCCCAGCAGTTCGGTCCACCGATATATTGGAGTCATGGGGAAGTCCATTCCTCCGGTGGGCGCGCTCGGCTTGGACCCGCGCGGGCCTCGCGATTGATGGATTCGTTTTATGAGTAAAATTCTGGATCCTCTGAAAGCTTCTCCGGGGTTTGTTCAAACGTCCGCTTCCCGATACCGTACGGATCTTTGTTCCCTCGCACAGAGACTGTCGCCTTCCCAACCCCGGAAGGGCCTTAAACGCTCTGTCGCTCTGAGAAGATTATAGAAAGTAATTCAGCAACTATGAAGTAGTACATAACTGGCATGAACAGCCCCATGACACGGGGAGTGGGAAGAGGTTTCGCTACAAGGCGAGACGACATTCCTGGCTGGTTTAGATGAGGACTCAAGACAAATCACGGAGAACTCCCATGTTAAGCGACCCCTTCACTCAGCGCGGCGTCGATTTTTGCCCACAGTCGGGGAAGGTTCTGCTGGTGGATGAGGACACCAGAGACCTGAACTTCTTTCGCCTGATCCTGGAAGGCCAGGGGTACATCGTTTTGACCTGCGCTTCTTTTGCGGCTGCCTTGCAATGCCTGGATGTGGAGCCCTTCGACTTTGTGCTGGTCAGCCAGGGCAGCCAGGCTTTTGAAGGGCGGAGCGTGGTGGACCGGGCCATGCAACTGAACCGTCAGCGGGCCGTGCTGGTAGTGACTCGTTGCATTGATATGAACTGCTACTTGGAAGCCATGCAGATGGGTGCGGTGGATTACCTGGAGAAGCCGCTGGCTCCCGGCGACCTGCTCCGGTTCGTCCGCGGCCATATCCAAATGGAAAAACTTCGCGGGCAGACCACCGCTGCCTGAGCCCGCGGCCCGACCTTCTCGACGCGGCGGGCACGCACCCCCGGCCATGGGGGTCTGCGCTGTGCCCAAGGGACGTGTAGGGGCGTGGGCTCAACAGCGCTTTGCGGCCTTCCGGAAGGCCAACACCTGATCCCGAAGGTAGCGCATTATTCGGCTTCCTGGGCCAGGAGCTTACGCCCCCGCGCCTTCGCCCCACTTATGCGCCACTCGCGGGAGGGTTGACCGAAGACCGCTAGCAGTGCTATCATTGCAAGCATGGCGAACCTGAATATCCGAAACGTGCCCGAATCGACCCGGAGGCGCTTGCGGCTTCGCGCCGCGCGTAAGGGCCGCAGCATGGAGGCCGAAGCGCGCACGATTCTGGCGAAGGCGGTACGGGGAGAGACGGGAAAGCCCTTCGATCCGGAATCGTTGCAGAATTTTATCGCGGGACTGTTCAAAGGTGAAAAGCCGCGGCTTACGGACGAGCTCATTCGTGAACGCCGCCGCGAAGCGCGCCAGGAAAGGCGGCCATGATCGCCCTGGATGCTTCGGCGTTGCTCGCCTTCCTGCTGCGCGAGCGCGGACACCAGCGGGTTCGTGAACTGCTGGGGGAGGCTTGCATGTCGACGGTAAACTTATCCGAGGTGCTCGGCCGTTTCGCGCGTGCCGGTCAGAATGTGGGCCTGATTGCGGAAAAGCTTCTGGCGGCGCCGATCGAACTAGTGGAATTCTCAACCGAGCAGGCGGTGATGGCAGCAGCGCTGGTCCCGGCGGCGCAGGCTAAAGGGCTTTCGCTGGGAGATCGTGCCTGTCTCGCGCTGGCGCGGGAGCGTCGAATCCCGGCTCTGACGGCTGATCGGGCCTGGCGCCGGCTCGACCTGGAAATAGAGATCGAGACGATCCGGTAACGTCAACGTCCAACGGCCCGCCTCCGACGGGTGGCGCAGACGGCGCTGCCGCCCGCCTGGGCCTGAAACGAATCACGCTGCTTACGCGAACGAAAAGCAGCAAGTAAGTAGCGCGGACCTGCGGTTCAAGGTCCGCGGCTTTTTTGGCCTTAAATGCGCGCACATCGAAGGGAAGGGGAACGCGATCGATGCGCAGTCCGCAGAGCCGTTCTTGGTCCTCTCCGTTAACCCCTGCATATTCCCGCATGCTCGACCACTTCCAGTAAAGCCGCGGATCAGGAGTGCAGGTCCGCGCTACAATCTGCGACTACTTGGCCGTTTGCCAAACCGAACAGGTGGCCCGTGGTGTCGTTGCAGAGGGCCCATTCCGGCGGACGCCCCGTCAGAAATGTAGAAACTCAAGGGAGGAGAGTTTTTCAAGAACTCCCCTCCTGATTCAGGAGGGGTGTCGCCTTGGGCGCCGGGGTCGTTATTCCATATTAAACAGGTGGGCGACTTGCCATCTCCTGTACATCTCCGCTGGAACCAAAAGCGTAGGGCAAGCCCTACCCCTACGGCTCGTTATCCTCGGCGCTCGGTTGTAACGGCGGTCTATGACCCTGGCTGTTAGCACCACCCCGGCGTGAGCAACCACCCCGGCGCTCGGCGCGCCACCCCTCCTCATCTGAGGAGGGGAGTTATTCGGGGACTCCCCTGCTGATTCAGGAGGTGGCGCCTTGGGCGCCGGGGTGGTTATCAGCGATGCGGCGGATTTCGGTGGTGAATCAGTATAATCGCTATCTCTAGGCGGCAGCAGGAGCAGGCGGCGTAATGCTTTCAATACGCGGTATGACGCGGTGTACGAGCACCATGGCCAGGGGGTGCATTACCCCGGCGAGGATAAAAAGCGGAACATAGGTGTGGAACCATTGGAGGACGTGACCCGCCACGGGCGCAATGATCATTCCTCCGAAAGCTCCTGCGGCTCCGCCCAGTCCTACCACCGACCCCACATCTTTTCTCGGAAATATGTCGGAAGCCAGGGTATAGACGTTCGCTGACCAGCCTTGGTGCGCCGCTGTGGCCAGAGATACAAACACCAGCGCTGTCCAGGGGCTATGGGCGAATACCGCCAGGGCGCTAACGGGCATCAGGGAGGCGCAAACCAGCAGGGCGGTCTTGCGTGCGTAGTTGACGGACCGGCCGCGGCGAATCAAATATCCGGAGAGCCACCCAGCGCCGATCGATCCCGGCACCGCCGCGAGCCAGGGAATAGCTCCAAAAAACTCCAGACGCGCGATTGAGAAGTGGCGGACCTCGATCAAGTATTTGGGCAGCCAGAAAATGTAAAACCACCAAATCGGGTCGGTCATGAACTTGGCCAGCGCGAATCCCCACGCCTGCCGGTAGCTGAGAACCTCCGCCCAGGAAAGAGCCTTGCCGGTTGAATCCTGCTCGTCATGCCGGGTCTCGATGTGCTCGAGTTCAGCCGGTCGAAGCCAAGGGTGCTGCCGGGGCAGGCGGTAAACTGCCAGCCAGACGGCGAGGCAAACTAGGCCCAGGGCGCCCGTACCGATAAAGGCGGCCTGCCAGCCCCATTGGAGGAACAACCACCCCACCAGCGGATAGGCGACGACCGTGCCCACGGCCGTGGCAGAGTTGAAAATCCCCGTGGCCAGGGCCCGCTCGCGCTTGGGAAACCATTCCGCCACGGCCTTGATGGAAGCTGGGAAATTGCCCGCCTCACCCGCTCCCAGCAAGAAGCGCGCCGCGGCAAAAGACATCACGCCGCGCGCCAAGGCGTGGGCCATTGCGGCCAATGACCACCAAACCATGGCCAGCGCGTAGCCGGCCCGCGTGCCCAGCCGATCGATGACGCCTCCGGAGACCAGCATCATGATGGCGTAGGAGAACTGAAAGGCGAAGACGATCCACCCATAGTCGCTTTCCGTCCAGCGGAAGAGCTGTTGCAGATGATGGGCGAGGATGGCAATCGTGCCGCGGTCGATATAATTGACGAGCGTGCCCCCGAACAACACCCCGCAGATCACCCAGCGCATGTGGGGAAGCCGGAATCCAGCCGCGCGGGCCGGAGGCGGGACGTGAGGTAAGGCAGGTTCGAGGTTCGAGATTGAGCTTTGCATTTCTATTCTATCTGCCTTTGGTACAGGCTGGGAGGCCGGGGGGTGATGCTATCCGCAGGTTTCAGCTACGGCTACTCACGGTTTCGCGCTTCGCAGCCCTTGCTCCTGACTCTTGCTCTCACGGTTTTTTCACCCCGGCGTAACGAGGATCGTCAGCCCAAGCGCCGTAACGGCGCTCTTCACCGGCAAGCACCCAGGTGTAGTGGAGTTCGTATCCCGGCGCGCCGACCAGGGGGTGATAGCCCTTGGGCAGCAGGACGGTGTCGCCGTCCTCGACGACGAAGACATTGGAGAAGCCTTCCGGGTCATCAGGAGCCGTGTAAGTCCAGATGAAGCCAAACCCACCCGCGGGTTTAAAGCGGAAGTAATAGATTTCTTCCAGCACGGCTTCCTGGGGCGGGCGCGAGCGGTCGTGCTTGTGGGGCGGGAAGCTTGACCAGTTGCCGGGCGGATTCAGGGTTTCGCCGGCCAGCAAACGCTCCGCCGGCACGTTTTCGGCAAGCGCCGAATAGACAGTGCGCAAGAAGTTGTCGCGGCCGACCTGCCGGGCAATGACCGTCGAACCTTCCAGCAGGGCAGGCGGGGCTTGAGAGTTTGAGGGGGCGGAGAACAGCCCCATCTCTGCCGCCGATTCCCCTTTGATCTCCACCTCCGAGTTGGGCGGGAAGTAGCTCATGACCGGTGGGCCGGAGAAGACATCCGCGCGCTTTCCCACCCGGCTGTAAATCTCCTTGCTTCTGCCCACGGTGCGGACGGTCAGGGTTACGACGCCGGAGAAGAGGTCGAGCACGTATTCGCGCGTCCCGGTCGGAAGCGAGTGACGGTCTCCCTTTTCCATATGCAGGGTGGCAAAGTCCAGGAAACGCATCGTGCCCGGGGGGACGATCTCACGGAATTTTCCGTTCTTGCGGGCTTTAATCAAACGGTCCATGAATACCTCGAAGGTTGTAGGGGTATGGGTTGCCGTACCCTCTTTATTTTTTATCGTGCGACCAAACCATGAGGGTACGGCAAGCCGTACCCCTACGACCCGGCTGTCGGCAGGTCGGCTTCGGCCTACTTGCCGCTCGCGTAAACCCGATACGCCTCGGCTACATGCGCCGCTTGGGCGTCGCCGTGGTGAATCAGCACGCGGTATCGTAAGGTGAGCGACCGCCCCGCCGCAATCGTGACGCTGCCGTCGCGCTTGGGGTCGTGATAGTAGTCGTGCTCACCGAAGGGATTGACGGCGAAGAGGCCGTAGTCGCGGGCATGCCAGTAAGTGGGGTGTTTGATGTTCCCAGGATTGTCAAAGATGGCGATTCCCAATTCTTCCCCCGCGACCACGCCGGAATAATCGACCCAGTCGGCGCGCTTGCCCCAGATGTCGGCTTCCCCCACCTTGCCCGCCGAGTTCAACATCTTGCCGTGGGGCTTCTCGAGTTCTTTCACCACCCGAATGGCAAAGGTGCCTTCCTTCGTGTCGCCGAGCTTCAGCGGAACCCCTCGGTCGGCCGTGAGGGTGAAGGCACAGTCGATGACCCGTGTGGAGGCGTCGCCCCGGAAAGTATATTCCTGAGTTTCACTGCCGAGCGCTTTGCCGTCGGGCCCCACGAGATCGAAAGTCGCGCCCATGGTGCCGCTGTCCGCACCGCCCTTGGCCTCGTCGAGCTTGCGGAAAACGGTGCGCCCCTTGGGCAGCTCTTCGCTCGAGTAGTACACGCCCTTGGCGGTTTGCTGCTGCCTGCCCGCTTGGCCCTCGCCCCAGAAATCGACGCCGTTGATGTCGCCGTGCGCAAAGAACATGGCGCGATGGTGCGGGTGGTCGTGGCTTTCCCCGGCAATGTCCGTGCGCATGGGGAATCCGCGCGTCACCACGGTTCCCTCCGCTGTCCGCAACGGGTGGAGATAAGGCTTGGGTGATTGCGGGCCAAAGTAATACTTTGTAAAGGGTTTTCCGCCCATAAACACATCGACGGAATCGGGATGCTCCACAAACTTCACCGGCTGGTCGGCGCTCGCCAGGAAGCCAGCGGATAGGATGAGGGTAAAAGCCAGGATGCTCGCCACCCTCAGGATGATGGTCATGGGATACCCCTCACCTTGGATATATCAATGGTCCTGGTATGTATGTAGGACACATACCTTTTTGATTTCCGGCCGCCGCCCGCGGAGACGATCGCTCTCGACCCAGGACCAACAACCCTCGGCAGGCACACCGAAACCAAGGGATTATCTGCACGCAGGAACAATCTTGTCAAGTTCACCGGAAGGATGGTACTGGTGTCATTTGCTGTGGCACGGCCATCTTGGCCGTGACCGTTCACGGGCGGGACGCCTGTGCCACTTCCATATGACACCACTGCCGGAAGGATTGCCACACAGTGCTTGACAATATAGTACAATAAACCGGGCATTCATCAGGGCCCGGAATTTAAAGCGGACTCCCTGCTCCTACAGATTTTTTTCCTGGGGGACTGGAGTGTGGGAGAATCCGTTCTTCGGAACATCGACCCAGGATATGTCTCAATCTATTTCCCCCACTACACCGCAAGCGACGGTAGTCCTCAGCGAACAAGCCGGATTCCGGCTTAAGCAAATCCGGGAGCGGCTCGGACTGACCCTTCGCCAGGTGGAAGAGGCCAGCCTGGAAATTGCCGACGCCGAGCGAAACGCCGAGTACGTGGTCTCGACCGCGCGCCTCAACCAGGTTGAAAACGATGGCTCCCTGCCCAGTATCTACAAGTTTTACAGCCTGACCGTAATCTACCGGCTCAGCATCGAGGAGATGATGGGCCTGTACGGAATCAATCTGGGCAAGATGGAGCACCATCGGCATGCCACGCTGCAAAGCTCGACGCATCTGTTCACCGTAGAGGTGGGCGATCCCATGCGGCCGGTGCATTTTCCTGTTCGCTTCGACCCCGGCTTCCAGCCGGCCAAAACCGCCTTTCTCTCCCGCTTGATTGACCTTTGGGGTGAGGTCCCCGCCGGTCTGCTGACGCAGCTCGACTTGAAAAAGTTCCGTTATGGTTACATCGGGCTGGAAGACCGCATGATGGTGCCGATTCTGCGGCCCGGGTCGATCGTGCAAGTCGACGACTCGCGGCGCCGGGTTATGAACTCCGGGTGGTTGACCGAATATGACCGCCCTATCTATTTCCTGGAACTCCGCTATAGCTACGAGTGCTGTTGGTGTTACCAGCGCGGCAAGGAAGTGACCCTGCTTCCGCATCCGCTCTCCCCCTGCGGGCCGCGAACCATCCGGATTCCCGACGATGGGGATGTGCTAGGGCAGATCGTTGGAGTCGCGATGCGGATCGTGCAGTAAGGGCCAGAGATCGGTCTCGCGCAGGATTCTCAGCATAATCTCAATATTCTTGTCGAACAGCTCCCGCGCCAGAGGATCGCAGTTCTCCGGCGGCAGGATCTGATAAGACCTCAGCCGCCGCCACACCTCGACCAGCCGCGCCTTGTCTTCCTTGAGCGACTCGAAGAAATTCAACAAATCCTCGGTCTGATCCTTCAAAGGCAATGTCACCAGGTCTTCAAAAACCCGGACATGACATTCGTGCAGGCCCTTGTTTACAATGTCCGCGGCATAGCGCGACTCCAGTCCGTAATGGTGATAGCGGCCCGTGTTGTAGTCCCGCAAAGAGGCAATATAAACCAGCCGGGCGAAATGGCCGTCGACCCCTGCCAAAGTGCGGTCTTCAAAATCACGCACTAAGCGGTCAATTTCCTGCTGCCTGGCTTCCGGTTCCTGCCCGCTCCTTTGATCGTTCGACATACCTGATGGCTAAGAAAAAAACATACTCTCGCGGCTTGAATATCCGCGAGCCCCTGAGGATTATACACGTTGATGGCTTACCCGTCAGGCATTACCAAATCAATTTCAGGCAGAATTGGACTTGCCGGAAGGAGGGGCATAAAGTTGTTCTGGCGGTGGGAACTCCCGGCGGCGCTCAGGAGGGTGAAGGGGACTGCCGGGCCCTCACTCATCAATCCCCAGCAAGATGGCGGCGGAAAGCACGGTGGTCCAGAGGCCGCGCTTGTCGCCGATGGCGGATTGGGTGATGTGCATGGTCCGGACGATTTTATTGGAAATCTGGTAGATCTCTTTCTTTTCGTTCCAGCTTCGATCCGGATCGAACTCGACGCCGAGCGTGGTAGCAAGCATTTCAGCGGCCAGTTCTTCCGCGTATTCCCCCGCCACCTCTTCCGTCTCGCCGAAGGAATGATGCTCGGAAAGGTAGCCGAAGGTATTCCGGTCGCTAGGAATGGCGACGCCCACCGAGGCGGCGATCAAGCGGTGCGGTTCGCGCGTGGAGTTCTCACTGATCACCACGAACGCCACCTGGCCGGCCTTTAATTCCTTGACGCCTTCGGACCGCGGTACCAATTTGCAGCGCGGCGGAAAAATGCTGGAAACCCTCACCAGGTTGCAGGCGGCAATCCCGGCGGAGCGCAGCGCCAGCTCAAAGCTCGTCAGCTTCTCGCGGTGCTTTCCTACACCTTTAGTTAGGAACATCCGCTTCGGTACGAACATTCCGGTTCCTGCCTTCTCCAAGTGGTTACGGGTTTAACGGCTGCTTCCCACAGCGATCAAAACCACTCTCAGGGAATGATTTGTACGTGATCCAACAGGATATCGTACCGTAGCAAAAATCTCAGAAAAGTGTCAACGGATTTTTGGAACGGGGAGAGGGTTCATGGCTGGTCACCCGCCGGTAATCCGGGATCAAACCTGACCGAGCTTTCGTGCGGCCATTTCCGTGCCGACGACTCGCGCCCGGATCTTTCCGAATGCCACATCCCGCGATGTTGACGTGTCGTCGCTGAAGGGGGCGAATCCGCAGTCGTCGGTGGTGCCCAGTTGCTCCAACGGGAGTAAGTCTGCGGCTTCGAGAACTCGATCGCGCACCTCTTCCGGCGTTTCGACGCGCGGATCAATGGGATCGGTGACGCCAACGAATATCCTTTGGTCCGTTCGCGCGTGCTTCTGAATCAAGCGGAGAGTCCGGAGCCGGTCCTTCTCGCTTGCCAACTGGATGTAAAAATTGCCGGCGTTCAGGGTGAAGAGGCTGGGCAGTAGACCGGCATAGTCGACGTCCGCGCTGTGCGTCGCGTCTTGATCGCCGCCGGGGCACGTGTGAACCCCGATCTTCTGCCTTTCCGCCGCGGAGAAATGGCTGAGGACCTGGTTATTCAAGCCCACGAACTGTTGCAGCAGTTGACCCGATGGATCGAGCTTGAGCGACAGGCGGCCCTCGGTGAAGTCGATCTGCACCTTGTACGCCCCTTTCGCAAGGCAGCCGCGGATATCCGCGACAGCTTCACGAACCAGGTCTGCCAGGAACTGTTCTTGGGAGTACCCGGGGATACCCTGGGGCGGGTAGAGGATGCTCAGCAACGAAGCGGAGATCACCGCCTGTTTCACGGGAAGTTTGGTGTAAGCGATGGCCGTTTCCAGAAATGACGCGGCGTGGGTGCTGTAACGGAAGGGGCCGGAGACCAGACGCGGCAGTTGCCGCACGTGGCCGTCCGCGAAGGGAACCGTCACACCATCGGAGGCAAGGTTAGCCAGGCCATGGATAGCATAGGTCGCAAAGCTGGGCTTGGTCTGCTCGCCATCGGTAATGATCGGCGATCCCGTCTCCTCGAATCGGCGGATCGTGTCGCGAAGCGCGTCCGCGTAAAGCGCGTCGAGTTTGTCTTGCGCCAGGCGCCCCGCTGTAAACTGCCGGACGGCTTCGATCAGCTCCGGCGGTCTGGGAATGCTTCCAATGGGTTCAGTTGGAATGGGCATGCGCGGAGTCTACAAGGCCGCTCTCCAGGTGTCAAAGCTCTGCATCAATTAGGGGAGCGATTCTTTTCTACTATTCCCTCGCCGGTCCGTGCTACGCCCCCCATCGAGCAGGTAGCGCTGAGATGCGCGTACTTTGCGCTCCTCAGCGGCACTTCCCAAACACGACGGGCGTTCACAGTTTATTAACGGGAAAGATGAAGAGCCGCACAGGAACGCAAGATGCGCGTACCTGTGCGCTCCCAGCTCGGCGGATTACCCAACAATCCTGTCGTACTCAGCGTGGGGTCCGATCCAGAACCAATAGATTCCCTCCTTGACGTCAGTTCCAAGTGCTCGGTAATGTTCGCCGACGCGCACGGACCAAAGATCGCTGAGCCGTTTGAAATGCAAGGTAAGGATGACGCGGATCAGACTTGAGGAGGGCAAAGTTCTTGTCAGCTAGCGCTCGGAGTTCGGCCGGCAACGCTTCATATAACGTCCAAAATCGTGGGGAGGCAAGATGACGGAATCTCATCCCCAGCATCCTACGAGCTTAGGGCAATTTCTCAAATTTTCTCGAAAGCCGAGCCGCAATCAGAGTTCGCGAGCCTTTCCAGCTTTGTAGTCTGCAAGAGCTTTGTTGATGAGGCCATCCAGCTTGCCTGCCTTGGCGTCCGCCTCGATCTGAGCGTCCCACACACGGGCATCGAACTCTGCAAACCAAGCCCGAAATTTGGCAAGATCCTGCGGGGACAAATTCTCGATGCGTTGCTCGAGTTGCTCAATTTCGCTCATGAGGTGGCTCCTTTAAAGCTGCAAACCAATTGATTTTACCCCGATTTCCCCTTCTCGGCGAAGGATCGTATATACCTTTATGAACGAGTGCGTAACCAACGTCAATTCTCTGGTGACCATCGGCCTTCTCATCGATGACAAACCCACAGTCAATTCCCAAGGCGAATTGGCCGCGGCCACCTCCGGGGCATACAACCTCAGGCGCGGTTCGAACGGGTGAAGGCAATCCCGAGATGCGGGCTTGGTCTACCCGGCGTTCCGCAGGGTGAATGCGGAACCAAACAGGTCCGCGCTACGCTCGCTCGACCACCCGTTGACGACGTCCTGAACCACGAAGGGAATTAGCAGCCGAAGGCGGTCCGCGCTACATTTGCTTGCACGCAGGAGTAATTTCGGACAATTAGACGCTCTTATTTCACGATTTTCCTGCCGGTAGTCCAGTAGATAATAATTGTGTTGACAAGCACCCGGTCCGCGGCGCTAGTCTACAAGAGTGAGCATCGAAGCGGATCTCGGCTACGTTCTTTGCGGTCGGAGACGAATTCGCCTCCGTGTTATCTGTGGCGGGCAGAGACTCAGCCTGGCGCGGCAATCGGCCGCAAGCCAAGAAGGATTTCACCACGGAGGCCACAGAGGTCACGGAGGAGAGGCGCAGAAAAAGCCGTGCGTCAACCAACATGAAAACCCGACCCGAGCAGTGCTTTTCTCCGTGGTCTCTGTGCGCTCTGTGGTGAGTTCGCCGTCCTGACTCAAAAAGATGTTAAAAATGAAGGTCGATCCGACTATGTGTATGAAAACAAAGGCGAACATGACAAACTGTCCAGCGAAAAACAGGGCTTTTTACAGGAAAATGCAACAATTGCGCGCTAATCGACGACAATCGAGGGGACTTCTTGGCCAAAAGCACACAGATTGTTCGGCAATTCGGGGCGAAGTTGCGCCTACCTATAGGGCGAAGGCGGGAGGTGGCACGGGCGTCACGCCCGTGACCGTCATGGCCAGGATGGCCATGCCACAAAGGTCACCACATGCTGAACTGTAGCGCCGACCTTCAGGTCGGCACATGTTCAACTATAGCGCCGACCTTCAGGTCGGCACATGCTGAACTAAAGTTCAGCGCTACAAAAATGGACGCACTTCACCACGATGTAGCAGAAAACAAAAGGACTTAGCCGTGAGACTCCCCCAACATTTCGGAACCTCATCTCATTCAAATAAAAGAGGTTAGCTTGAACTACAGGGGCTGGAGCGAAAAAATGCAGTTTTCCACGATATACTAGAAAACAAACGGGTTAGTGTGAAAATGGAAAATTTGTCAAAATCTTATCTCATTCAAACAAAAAGAGTTAGTTTGACATCCGGGAGGCATTGTGAAAAAAGCGGGGGGGAAAAATGCAGGATAGTCTCGCGATGTTATTGAAAACACATGGAGAAAAAATGTCGCTTTTCTACCCCACCACGATATTGATGAAAACAAGTGAGTTAAAATCACTCTCTCGCGATGTTGATAAAAACAAAGGGAGTTATTTAGAGCAAGAGTTACAAGTGACGAGTGACGAGTGACGAGCAACCATCACCCTGATCGGCTTTGCCCGCCCGTGACAGACTTCCTCGCATCGGTTATCGGCGGTGTCAGGTAAGAAGATGAATCGCATGCTGGCTTCGAAAATCACAAATCACCAATCGCCAATCGCAAATCACCCTATGACCCGATGGCCCGATGACCCGATGGCCATCCCCGCGTCACAACGGGATATTCCCGTGCTTTTTGGGGGGCATGGTGTCGCGCTTGGTTTCAAGCATGCGCAGGGCGGCAATCAATTTGGGGCGGGTATCGCGCGGTTCGATGACGGCGTCCACCCAGCCGCGCTCGGCGGCAATGTAAGGATTGGCAAAGCGTGCGCGGAACTCTTCCACCTTTTCGCGGCGCAGTGGCCCGTCGTCCTCCGCTTTCTGGAGCTCGCGGCGGTAGACGATATTTACGGCGCCTTCCGCTCCCATCACGGCGATCTCCGCCGTCGGATAAGCCAGATTCACGTCCGTGCGCAGGTGCTTGGACGCCATCACGCAATAGGCGCCGCCGTAAGCTTTGCGCGTGATCACCGTAATCTTGGGCACGGTGGCTTCCGCGTAGGCGAAAAGCAGTTTGGCGCCGTGGCGGATGATGCCCCCGTGCTCCTGCTGGGTGCCGGGCAGGAACCCCGGGACGTCTTCGAAGGTGATGAGGGGAATATTGAAGGCGTCGCAGAAGCGCACGAAGCGCGCGCCTTTGACGGAGGCGTTGATGTCGAGGCAGCCGGCCAGGACGGCGGGCTGATTCGAGACAATGCCCACGGGTTGGCCGCCCAGCCGCGCAAATCCTACCACCAGGTTTTTGGCAAAATGCTCGTGCACTTCCACAAAGTAGCCGTCGTCGATGACCCGCGTGACAATTTCTTTGATGTCGTAAGGCTTGTCGGGCTCCACGGGTACGAGCCCGTCGAGCGCTTCGTCGCGCCGGTCGGCGGGGTCGCGGCACTCGCGGCGGGGCGGGTCTTCCTGATTGTTCTGGGGCATGAAGCCGAGCAGCTCGCGAATGAGCGCCAGGCCGTCCGCGTCGTCGCGGGCGATGAAATGCGCGACCCCGCTGCGGGCGTTGTGGGTCAGGGGCCCGCCCAGGTCTTCCATGGTCACTTCTTCGTGCATGACCGTCTTGATGACCTCCGGTCCCGTTACAAACATGTAGCTGGACTTCTGCACCATAACTGTAAAATCGGTTATAGCAGGAGAATAAACAGCTCCCCCCGCGCAGGGTCCCATGATGGCGGAGATCTGGGGGATGACGCCGGAGGCCAGGGTGTTACGCAGGAAGATATCCGCGTAGCCGGCGAGCGAGGCCACGCCTTCCTGGATGCGCGCCCCGCCGGAATCGTTCAAACCCACGATGGGCGCGCCCACCTTCATCGCCAGGTCCATCACCTTGCAGATCTTGGCGGCGTTGGCTTCACTGAGCGACCCGCCGAACACGGTGAAGTCCTGGGCGAAGGCGTAGGCCAGGCGCCCGTTGATTTGCCCGTACCCCGACACCACGCCGTCGCCCGGAATGCGCTGCTCGGCCATGCCGAAGTCCTGGCAACGGTGCTCGACGAGCTGGTCGATCTCTTCGAAGCTGCCTTCGTCGAAGAGCAGGTCGAGGCGCTCGTGCGCGGTGAGTTTCCCCTCGGCGTGCTGGCGGGCGCGGCGCTCTTCACCCCCGCCGGCTTCCGCCTGGGCGCGCCGCCGCCGCAGTTCTCGGAGTTTTTGCTGGAGAGTCATACACCGCTCGAACGGAAATATAGACGAGAAAGCTGGCGGCAGGCAAGGGGCGGTCGCATGTTCTCCGCTCGAAATGGCCGGCGAGCCGAAGAGGTCACGAGGAATGGGGTTGTCGCCCGGCCCGCGCGGCACGTTGCGCAGCGCGGCGGAGCCGCAACCAAAATGTGCCACGGCCATCTTGGCCGTGCCCTTTCACGGGCGGGACGCCCGTGGCACATCGCCGGCCGAACGCTGTTCGGCCCTACCCATGGCGCGGAAATTCTTGCCAAAAAAACAAGAATTTACGGTATGGCAATGCAGGGCTTATCGCGCCGTCCACCCCCCGTCGATCAGCAGGGTGTGGCCGGTGATGAGCGAAGCCGCGGGCGACGCCAGAAAGACCACGGCCCCGGCGACCTCCCGCGGCTCGCCGATGCGATGCAAGGCGGCGATGCGCTCGATCGTGTCAGCGCGGAAGGTGGGGTCAGAGAGCGCTTCCTCGGTGCCCGGGGTAAAGATGAAGGTGGGCGCCACGGCGTTTACCCGGATGTTGTACTTGCCCCACTCGACGGCAAGACATTTGGTGAGGTGGGCAATGGCGGCTTTGTTCAGGCAATAGACCGATTCCGTGGGCAAGGCCGCGAAGCCCGCCTGCGAACTCATATTGACGATGCAGCCGCGCATTTGCCGCCGCATGACGCGCTGGGCAGCCTGGCAGGCAAAGAAGGTGGATTTGGCGTTCAAGGCCATGGTCCGGTCGAATTCCTCTTCGCTCACATCTTCAGCAAGATTGCCCCATCCCCCGCCGGCATTGTTAACCAGAATGTCAAGCCGTCCGAAGCGCGCGACGACCGCCTCGATGGCAATGGAGATTTGGTCGAGGTGGGTCACGTCCATTTGCAGCGGCATTGCCTGGCGGCCCCGCGCGGTAATTTGGGAGGCCAGTTCTCCCCCCGTCGATACGTCGCGCAGCCCCAGGGCCACGTCGGCTCCCGCCTGCGCGAGCTCGAGGGAGATCGCGTGTCCCAAACCACGCGCGGCGCCGGTCACCAGGGCCACTTGGCCGGTCAAATCAAATTGCGTATGGATTTCCATCACGCCTCCAGGGAAGTCAGTGGATCGGTGCGGCGGTCATGGTAGGGCGGGCCGGCGTGCGGTGTCAAGCGCCGGAGGCATTCATGGGCAGGTGCGCGGGACACGCCCAGCCGCGCTGCGCGGGCGGACGCCGGGCGGCGGGAGGCGGTCAAAGCCGTGACCAGCGTGCCGGGGGGAGCGGGGATGGATTTGACGTCGGGGTCGCAGACACTGAGGAGGAGGTTACCCTGCGACCCACCGCCTCGATATCGGCGGCTCGCCGATTCTCAAGCCCCGGCTCGATCAACCCGACACACTGAGCGAACCGGTGGGCATTTGCGCCGTCGTCGCCGCGTTCCAGCCGATCTCCGTGAGATCCTGCTGAACTGTCGCATAGGCGGTTTGCGCGGCTGACAGATTTCCAGACTGGAGAGCTTGCCCCAGGGTACCAAACGCTTGCTGGAGAGCGTTACTCGAATTGGCGGCACTGCTCTGTGTGCCAAAGCCGTGATGATGGTGATGCCCGTTGGCGCCAGCTTGCTGCACGTCCTGCTTAATTGTGGAATAGGCTTGTTGCGCGGCCGACAGACTTCCGCTCTGGAGAGATTGCCCCAGGGAACTGAGCGCCTGGGACAGGGAAGTGCTGTTGGGCATCGAGCTCGAGAAGTTCTGAGTCAGGGCTTTGAAGTCGGATTGCGCCTGGGTCAGGTTGCCCGACTGCAGGTCTTGGCCTAATTGTTGGAATTCACTTTGGACCTTCTGAAATTGCCCGTTCTGACTTTGTAAACCATGGGTCAGACTCAGAAAGCTGCTTGCCGTGATGCCTGATAATGACATCGTCCACCTCCACCGCCTCTCTGAGCAACCGGCATTCCGAAAGGACCTTTTCAGCGCCGGCTCTAATCGTCTGATATGCAGAGGGTTCTAGCGCAACGGTGGCGGAAGGAGGCGGGCGCTCGGAGCCATTAGGCAGCAGTTCCCTAGCGCAGCGTGTGGAATCAGGCAAATCTTGCCTTGCGGGAGGTCGAGTCTGGACTAGGTCTTTCCAAAAGCTTCCGTGGAAGGCTCACCGGGTTCTTTTCGTGCGCGCCGGCGGTCCAAGTCAGGGACGCCGCACCAGTCCTCGCAGGCGAGAATGGAATTGGTCGGTTGCCTGGGGTCGAACTTCACGCTGGTAGTCTGGCCGGGAAGATAGGGGGCGGCAGCGGCGATTTCCGGCAGGGCGCCCACGTCCTGCGCCGCCTCATAGACGACCCCGGCGACCTCATAGTCGTAAAGCAGGATAGGTCCGGCGGGCCCGTTGGGGACGGGTTCCAGCACTTCCAGAATTTTTCCCGTGATGATGCGGCCGCAGGCGTTCACATTCAGTCGACGGAGACGCTCAATTTCAGCGGGGTTCTTGTGCCGCCGGTGTATCATCTTCCACGTCCACAATCCTGCCGCGGCTGCTGCGCACGCGCCCGCCACTGCGATCCCCAGTTCCTTCGAAAGCGTCACTGTGATGGAATTCTCTCCTCCTCGTTGTGGAACTGCGCCTGTTCCGACTTGACGGAATTTGGGTCGGGGCCCTCTCGCGATTATAGCGCAAACCGCGTTCCGCCCATCGTCCGGAGAGTGATCCGCCCGGCGTCCTACTTTGTCTCCACTTCCACCTTCGCGGAGGGCTTGCTCTCATTGCCGGCCAGGTCGACTGCGGTCACGTAATACGTAAGAGTCTTTCCGGGCTCGGCGTTGGCGTCGCGAAAGATGGGCGTGCGCAGCAAATCCTTGTCCAGACGCTGGGCCGATTGATTCCCCAGGCGATAGACATGATAGCCTGCCAGGTCGCTTTCCGTGTTGGCCGTCCACACGAGTTCCACGCCACCGGCCGCGTAGATACCCTTCAAACCCTGGGGCGGAGCGGGCGGGAAGACGTCGCGCGGGGTGACCTTCGCCGGTTGCGAGTCATCACTCATGGCCCCATGCGCAAGTTCGCCGAACACCGCGCGCACCTTGTAGTAGTACGAGTGGCCGAATTCAAAGTGGCTGTCCCGGTAAGGAGACGCGTCGGTCTCGCCGAGCAACGCAAAGCTGCCGGGCAAGCCGGTATCGCTGCGGTAGATCCGATACCCGGCGAGGCCGTGGAGCGGCTGGCCACTGAGCATCGTGGCGGGGGCAGCCATGCGGATTTCCAGGGCTTTTTCCGTGGTGACGCAGGTCACGCTACTCACGGGTTCCGAGACGTCGAGAATCGCCACGTCGACAAAGTTCGAGGGGTCACTATCGAGGGGGCGATGCCGAAACCCGCGCGTGAGCGTACGCACTGCCAATGCCAGGGTTTGGCCGCGCCAAGCGCGAAATTCCTCGTCCGTCAGGTGAGCGGGGTAGGAAACCTCCTTGTCATGCGCATAGGGCAGCCACTCATTCCGGGTGAGACTCATCCAGACTTCGGGTTCCGGAAGCTTCGAAAGGCCCTTAGCGGGAGGGACGATGGACCGCAAGATCTCCACTTCCAGCGGCTTGGTCAGGCGTTCGCCCTCGGTCGTCTCTTGCGGAGCGCTGAAGCGCATTTCCAGGCTTTGCCCGATCTGCGTGACGGAGAGATCCGAGATCTTTGCCGGCCGCTCGATCCGCGGTGGGTGGGGAGGGCCTTGCACTCCGCATCCATACAAGCATCCGGCAGCGGAGGCTAAGACCAGCGCTTGTAGGGTCCGTCTCAGCAGGGACGCTCGGCAGGAAGAGCGGCGAAAAACTGAAAGGTTTTGGAGAGTGCCCGTGGCGAGCAGCCGCCTTGCTGCCCCGAGCTTCTGGCGGGAATCTCTCAGGGCTAAGGACCTACGGGCGCTGGCTGGCTGCGGTCGGGGATAAGGTTTCACAAGATGTATCGGCTGAGGTCCTGATTCTTGACGATGTCCGCCAGTTGCTTTTGCACGTACGCGGCGTCCACGCGCACCACCTTCTTCTTCAGGTCCGGCCCCTCGAAGGAAATCTCGTCGAGCAGCTTTTCCATGATGGTGTGCAGCCGCCGCGCTCCGATATTTTCCGTCGCCTCATTCACCGCCGCCGCGAACTTGGCGACCTCTTCCAGCGAGTCGTCGGTGAAGGTGAGCTTGATGCCTTCTGTTTCCAATAGCGCCGTGTATTGCTTCACCAGGGCGCTTTTCGGTTCCTTGAGGATGCGAATGAAATCCTCCGTGCTGAGCGAATGCAGCTCCACACGGATAGGGAACCGGCCCTGCAGCTCGGGGATCAGGTCCGACGGCTTGGAGACGTGGAAGGCGCCCGCGGCAATGAACAGGATGTGATCCGTGCGGATCATCCCGTAGCGCGTATTCACGGTGGTGCCTTCGACGATGGGCAGGATATCGCGCTGCACACCCTCGCGGCTCACATCCGGCCCGGTACCGCGCTCGCGCCCCGCAATCTTGTCGATCTCATCCAGAAAGATAATCCCTGACTGCTCGGCGCGCTCCACGGCGGTGCGCGTCACCTGGTCCATATCGATCAGCCGGTTCTCCTCCTCCTGGATCAGGTAATCCATGGCTTCGGTGACTTGCATGCGGCGCTTCTTGGTGCGTTGGCCGAAGAGTCCGGGGAGAATATCCTTGATATTGATATCCATCTCTTCCACGCCCTGGGAAGAGATAATTTCGAAGGCGGGAGTGCTGCGGTCGCGCATCTCCACTTCCACTTCGCGGTCGTCCAATTTGCCTTCGCGAAGCTGCGCGCGGATTTTTTCCCGGGTGCGATGGAGTTGCTCCTGGGTGGCCGCGGCGTGCCCCTCATCGTTGTCTCCCGAAGCTTTCTCGGGTTTGCGTCCCGAGGGGGGAGGGGGCAGCAATAAATCCAGCAAGCGCTCTTCGGCGTTCTGTTCGGCTTTCTCGGCGACCTCATCCACCTTTTCTTCGCGGACCATGTCGATGGAAACTTCCACCAAGTCGCGTACCATCGACTCCACGTCACGCCCTACGTAGCCGACTTCCGTAAAGCGCGAGGCTTCCACTTTCAGAAAAGGTGAATTCGTCAGGCGTGCCAGGCGGCGGGCGATTTCGGTTTTGCCCACCCCGGTCGGGCCGATCATGATGATGTTCTTGGGGAGGATATCATCGGCAATTTCCGGCGCGAGCTTCTGACGGCGCATACGATTGCGCAAGGCAACGGCCACCGAGCGCTTGGCATTCGCCTGGCCCACAACGTACTTGTCGAGTTCTGTCACGATCTGCCGGGGGGTTAGATCATTGAGTGATATGGCGGTCTCGAGATTTTCGGGCAAATAGAAAACCATTCTAGAGTCGCTCAGTCCGGAGGCGGAAGAAATGTCGAAAGCCGATAATTGATAGTCGATAGTCCCAAGTCGACAGCCCAACCTCAATACTTGAAAACTAACTTTCAACTATCATCTTTGGTCGGCACTACAGCTCTTCAACCATGATCTGTTCGTTGGTAAAAATACAGATCTGGCCCGCCAGGAGCATGGCTTCCTGGACAATTTCCTTGGCGCTCATTTCCGTGTGTTTGGCCAGCGCCCGCGCCGCCGCCAGGGCGTAAGGCCCCCCCGAACCAATGGCCACAATACCATCGTCCGGCTCAATCACGTCGCCATTGCCGCTGACCAGATAGGTATTTTTTTCATCCGCGACCAGCAGCAGCGCTTCCAGGTGGCGTAGGGCGCGGTCCGTACGCCAGTCCTTGGCCAACTCCACCACCGCGCGGCTGAGGTTACCATGGTATTCCTCGAGCTTCTGCTCGAAGCGGGAAAACAGGGAAAGCGCATCGGCCGTGCTCCCGGCAAATCCCGCCAAAACTTTGTCGCTATACAGGCGGCGGATTTTGCGGGCCTTATGTTTCACCACGCTCTCGCCCATGGTCACTTGGCCGTCGCCACCCATCGCCAAGCGGCCCCCGCGGCGTATGCACAGGATCGTGGTGCTTCGTATGCGCTTGGAGTTTTTCACCATTGTTCCGATCAAACATTATAGCAGATGTCAAAGGGCCGGGATTCGGGAGACGGGGTTAGAGATTCGGGACTGGGGATTAGGTGATCGGATTAAACCTGGAATTGCCGACTTCGATGCGCGCGCAGAAGAGGGACGACAATTCGCATCCGCGTCGCGACCCACGAGACCCTAACCCCTCGTATCCCCAATCCCGATCCTTCTCACTCGGCCGTGAAGTAGTTGGGGGGATACTCCTCGTTATAATTCGCGGTATTGCGGAAGAGCTCCCCGCTCCGCTCGTCGTTCAAATAGCGTGTGATGTGCATGGGGGTTTGAATTCCATCGATCATCTTGTAGTCCGCGTACGCGTCGGAGTAATCATCGTAATCGCCGGTCTTGGGGTTGCGGACCCGATAGGTGATGCGGGTGGGTAGGAAGGTCTGCCGGTTCAAATCCAGCCGCGTGACGGTGCCACCCGGCTCGGTGATCTCAATACCCTGCGTGGCCGCATTATCGACAAAGTCCACACCGCCCACTTGCACGAGCACGCCGGGATCCTTAATACGCAAGCGCAACAGATTTTCAAGACAGAAGCGGTTGGAGACGATCCAGCGCTGCACCTGTTCAAGGGGTTGGCTGATCAGCCCGTAGCGGTCAATCTCCCAGCCCTTGTCGCCGTTATTGATCAGGATGACTGGCAGGGTCTTTCCATACGAAAAGCGGCGCTTGTCCGGGTATTGAATATAGCTTTGAAAGGGGGCCAAGCCCGCCGTGGTTTCATCATGAATGGCGAAGGTCCGGCCCTTCGTAGTTTGGGTTTTGACATTCAAGAACGCCGGCCCTCCCAGCGCCTGGATGGCACGGTTGAGAATCTGCTCCGCTTGGGGGTCGATGCGCCGCGGCAGCGCCGGCGCCGGAGGTTGTTGTGCCGGGAGCGTGACGGCTGCCAAGGTCACTATGGCCAACGCCCGGCCGACGCCGAGGAACCAGGAGTTCAGCGGCTTAACCACAGAGAACATTGCCTCCATTGATGTTGACGACCTCCCCAGTGATGTACGTCGACAGCGGCGAGGCCAGGAAGAGAATCGGCATGGCCACTTCTTCGGGCCTTCCAAACCGCCGCAGCGGGATAACCGAAATCGCCTGCTGGAACGCGCGGCGATCCTTCATCACCGGCGCCGCCATTTCGGTGTCGATCCATCCCGGCGCTACACAGTTCACAAGGATATGATGCGGGGCGAGCTCTGTCGAGAGGCCTTTGACGAGACTGATGATTCCTCCCTTGGATGCCGCGTAGTCGGCGTGAAACGCCTCGCCACGCTGCCCGGCGGTGGAGGACACCACGATGATGCGTCCCGCCCCCTGGCGAATCATCGGTGGGACAGCATGGTGAATGATTGCATAAGCGCCTTTCAGGTTTATGGCGATCGTTTCGTCCCACTCCCTTTCCCTCATCCTTTCGATGGGCTGCGGTTGGTAATTCCAGATGCCGGCATTGGCCACCAGGATGTCGAGTTTGCCGAAGCGCCGGATGGCCATCGTGACCAATCGCTTCGCGTCGGCCATCTTCGCGGCGTTGGCGCACACTGCAAGCGCCCGGTCAGTGCCGCCACAGCGTTCCACCAATTCGCGCGCCCGGCGGGCCGAGCGCCGATAGCTGAACACCACCTGCGCGCCGGCCTCCGCAAAAATTTTCACCGTGGCCGCGCCGATCCCGCGCGAGCCACCGGTGATGAGAGCGACTTGATCCTTCAGGCTGATGTTCATGAGGGCCCGATCATTCTTCCTCCGGCACGAAGCGCGCGGCAAGGACCTCGCGCACCTTCTGAGAGAGGGCATCGACATCCTCGACAGCCAAACCTTTGGTCTCGATCGCCGGGTGGATGATCATTTCCGTTTGTCCCGCACGCACATGATAGCTATCGGGCTTGAGCACGTGGCGGGTTCCATTGAGGGTAATGGGCACGATCGGAACGCCGGCGAGGATGGCGATATAAAAGCTTCCGGCCTTGAAGGGAAGCATCTGTCCGGTGCGGCTGCGATGGCCTTCGGGAAAAAGCACCACCGATTTCCCCTCGCGAATTTCCTGTGCCACCTTTTTCATGCTTTTCATCGCTTCGCGCGGCCGCGCACGATCGACAGGAATGTGCCCGGAGCGGCTCAGGTGCCAACCCAGGAAGGGCAGGTGGAAAAGCGAGCGCTTGGCGACAAAGCGAAACTGCACGGGCAGGTTGACAAAGAGCAGAGGGATATCCATGGCGCTCTGATGGTTCACGCAGAAGATCGTGGCCTGATGGGGATGCACGTGTTCCAGGCCTTCCACCCGCACGCGGATTCCACTCGTCTTCAGGATCAGCCACGACCAAACGCGCGCGCAAGCATGCTGCCAGTGGCCGCGAGCATCGAAGAGAGAACCCAGCAGCGAAAACGTCCCGCAGATGGCCGTGTAGGAATAAATAAGGAGATTGGTGAAGAGCAGGGAGCGCGCGTAACTCAGGAAGTAGCGGACGCGCCCCGGCGGGCGGGTTTTCTTGGCCACGGCTGGAGAGGCGGTTTCCATGGCATCATCAGGCAGGCTGGGTGACAGCGCTGTCGGCGGGACCCGGCAATTGCAGCTTTCCCTCGCCTTGCGCGGTCTTAATGGCGCCGACCAGGAAGAGGGACCCGAACGCGAGCACGGCGTCGTTGGCGGAGCTCGCCCCGCAGGCTTTCTCCAACGCGCGGGCCGGGTCGGTTTCCACGTGCAGCGTGGCAGGCCGGAAATGTAGGGCGGCCACAATCTCATCCGGAGTGGCGGCGCGCGGGTGGTCAGGGTGCGTGAGATAGACTTCGCACGCCAGTGGAAAGAGAATCTCGCTGATGGCACCGATCGCTTTGTCGCGCATGGAGGCGTACACCACGCGCAGGCGCCGCTCCGGCAATTCTTCGCGGATAAAGTTGGCGAGTTCGCGGGCCGCGGCAGGATTGTGCCCGCCATCGAGCAGCACGAGCGGCTGCTTGAGGATCGGTTCCAGACGGCCGGGCCAGGCCATAGCGCGCAGGCCCGACAGGATGCTGCGGCGGGAGATGAGGAATCCCTCTTGGGTCAGGCGCCAAGCCGCCGCCACTGCCGCGGCCGTGTTCTTCACCTGAAACTTCCCGAGCAGCGGTGCGGTCAGCCCCGCAAAGTGCTCCTCGCCGATCACCAGGTCAAACTTGTACCGGCCTTGCGTAGGGAGAAGGCGTGTGATTTTGGCGAGGCTCGCCAGTTCCAGCAGTTCCGCCGCCGATTCTTCCGCGCGCCCCCGGATCACCGCGGCGGCCTCCGGGTCTTCCACTCCCGAAATCACCGGACGATGGGGCTTGATGACGCCGGCTTTTTCCGCGGCGATGGCGGCCAGTGTCGTCCCCAGGAACTCCATGTGGTCGAAGTCGATGTTGGTGATGACCGCCACGCGCGGGTCCGTCACGTTGGTGGCGTCCAATCGCCCGCCCATGCCGACTTCCAGCACCACAAATTGCGCCTCGACATGCGCGAAGTGCCAGAACGCGGCGGCGGTCAGGAACTCAAAAAAGCTTGGCGGCTTTTCCAGTTGGCCGGCGCGGACCAGGCGCTCGACGGTCGTGGCTACCTCCGTGAAAGCCACCGCAAAATCCCGGTCGGAGATCTCCACGCCGTTCACGCGCATCCGTTCGTTCACGCGCACCAGATGGGGAGAGGTGTAAAGTCCGGTACGATAACCGGCGTCTTGCAGAATGCTGGCCAGCATGGCACACGTCGATCCCTTGCCGTTTGTCCCCGCCACGATGGCCGTGGCGTAACGTTGATGGGGATAACCGAGGGCCGCGAGGATTTGGGAGATGGCCTCCAGCCCGAACTTCATACCGCGCAACTCGTGACCCGAGTCGGCAAGGTATTTTAGGCATTCAACATAGTTCATCGGAATCGGGTCATCGGCTCATCGGGCCATCTGTTCCTCGGCCCATCGGGTCATCTGGGGATTTAGTGATTTAGCGATGGGTAAATGGAATTTCCACCAAGAATGCCCGCCCCTTTCAATCACTCAATCACTAAATCGATAAATCCCTCAATGACCTGATGGCCCGCTTATCAGATGACGCGATCTCTAGTGGTCCCAGGCGCGCATCAGGCCGAAGGCGCGCGCGATGAAACTCTTTAGCTCTTTGCGGAGAACGATAGCGTCGAGCATACCGTGCTCCAGGAGAAACTCGGCACGCTGGAACCCTTCGGGCAATTTCTGGCGGATGGTCTGTTCGATGACGCGCGGGCCCGCAAAGCCAATCAGCGCCCCCGGCTCGGCAATGTTCAGATCTCCCAGCATCGCGTAGCTGGCAGTGACGCCCCCCGTGGTGGGATCGGTGAGCACCGAGATGTAGGGCTTGCGCACTTCATCCAGGCGAGCCAGCGCGGAGCAGATTTTGGTCATCTGCATCAAGCTGATGGTGCCTTCCATCATGCGCGCCCCGCCGGAACAGGAAATAATCACCAATGGCAGTTTCTTCTCGATGCAGCGGTCGATGGCGCGGGTCACCTTCTCACCCACCACCGCTCCCATGCTGCCGCCCACGAACTGAAACTCCATGGCGCAGATGATGGCGGGCTTCCCTTCGATCAGGCCCTCGCCGGTCAGCAGCGCGTCCTTCATGCCGGTCACATGTTCGGCGTGCTTCAAGCGGTCGCGGTACGGCTTGGTATCTTTGAAATGCAGGGGGTCCGTGGAAGCGAGGCGCGCATCGTGTTCGGTGTAGCGTCCATCGTCAAACAGCATCTCCAGCCGGGCGTGCGAGCCCATTTTGAAATGGTGTCCGCACTTGGGACAGCATTGCAGGTGGGTTTCCAGATCCTTCTTCCAGAGGATCTGCTTGCATCCGTCACACTTCACCCAAAGCCCTTCGGTTTGGACGCGCTTCTCCTTGGGCGTTTCCAGCGGCTGCTTCTCTTTGCGGAACCAAGTCATATGCTATTGATTCATTGAGTGATTCAGTGATAGAGGGATTGAAAATCGCTAAATCACTAAATCGCTAAATTACCCCCCACCCGATTCTCAATATTCAATTCCTTTTTGCGCGGGGATTCCTTTCTGGTACGGGTGCTTGACCTCACGCATCTCCGTGACCAGGTCAGCCATCTCCAGGAGCGAGGGATGGGCGTTGCGGCCGGTCAGAATCACGTGCACGCTCTCCGGCTTCTTCTTCAAACTCTCCACCACCGGCTCCGGGTCCAGCATCTTGTAACTGATGGCGTAGTTGATCTCGTCGAGGATCACCATGTCGTAGCTCCCCTTCTGGATCTCCCCGCTGGCAAATTGCCAAGCTTCCTCAGCCAGCCGCACATCCTCCGGGTCGGGTTTTTCCGCGCCCACCTTCACGAACCCGCGGCCCATGGGCAGGATCTTCAGGCTCCCATCACCGAGCATCTTGGCCGCGTCCAATTCGCCATAATGCCACGAACCTTTGATGAATTGTACCATCAAGACCTTCATGCCTTGTCCCACGGCGCGCAAAGCCGTCCCCAGAGCGGCCGTCGTCTTCCCTTTGCCGGGACCGGTGTTAACGATGATCAACCCTTTTCGACCTTCTAGCAAGCGCCCCCCTAAGCTATCGGATGATCCGGTGATCGGGTGACCAAAGAACAAACCAAGCCGACCGGCTGATTGCTCATCCCATCGCCCGATGCGTCTATCGTGGATACGGGAATCCGCGCAATACGGTGAAACCGCGATAAATCTGTTCGAGCAAGAGAGTCCGCGCCCAGTCACGTGTCAGCGTCATGCGCGAAAGCGCCAGCAGGACGTCGGCCTCCTGGCGAAACGCCGCGGAAAAACCCTCCGCCCCTCCAATCAAGAATGCCAACTCGCGCGTGCCGCGCAAGGCTTCCTGTCCCAGCCACTCCGCGAACTCCTCGGAGGTCCGCTCACGCCCCCGCTCGTCGAGCAGAACTTTCGTCGCCCCGTGCAATTTTTCGAGTACGGCGCGCTCGGCGGCGGTCAATCCTGGTTTGCGGTTCTTGCCGGCCCCGCGCAGGGGCGGAAGCTCTTCCAGGACCAAACCCGTGAAGTGGTTGATGCGCCCCACGAAGTTCTGCTGAAGCGCCCGCAAGTGCGCGTCTTTAGTCTTACCTTCCCAAAGAATTCGAATGCGCATGGTAAGAATCGGCTAATCTGATCATCGGGTCATCGGGTCATCGAGCCATTTGGTTATCTGGTGATTTTGCGATTCAGTAAATGATAAGCAGTGGGATTTCCCGTCATCACTCAATCATCCAAATCGCTAGGTCTCTAAATCGCTCAATCACTCGATGAACCAATAACCCGATGGCCCGATGATCCAATCCCGGAATCCCAGTCCTTGTCACCGTCTTTGACCGTAAGCCGCAGGGCATTTTTCCAAAGGCGTTCCAGGTCGTAGAAATGCCGCGCGCGCTCGGAAAAAATGTGGACGATAAAATTGAGGTAGTCGATCAGAATCCATTCCGCCTGCGTGTAACCTTCCACATGACTCGGTGCGTGCCCGGATTTTTTCAGCCTCTCGATGATGCCATCACAAATCGCCTGGGTGTGCCGGGTGGAGGTGCCGGTGCAGATCAGGAAATAACTAGTGAGCGAGCTGGCGCCCTCCAGATCCAGGACGCTCAAATCCAGAGCTTTTCGATCCTGGGCTGCCAGGACTGCCTCGCGCAGATGGGATGTCATCGTTCCAGACTTCTCTCCCCGGGGCTAGGTCGGTACAAACCCTCCTTCAGGATGTATTCTTCCACAAGCGGGGGGACAAGGCCAGTGATGGGCTGGCGCGCCCGGATGGCTTGCCGGATGTCACGCGAGGCGACCGGCGCATCCACGCCGCGCAGCAGGTGAATGGCGCCGTGGCGCAGCCGGATGGTGTCCACCTGTTCCGCCAACCGCCGCGCCGGCAGCAGGTCGGGCGGCGCCACCTTGCGTATGTCACCGGCATCGAAACCGGGTCGCGAAACGACGATGAACTCCACGGAGTCGAGCAAGCGCCGGAACTCCTTCCAGAGCGGGAGATCCAGGAAGGCATCCACGCCGACCAGAAAATACAGGCGGTCGTGCCGGCGCAGCTTGCGCCGCACGGCGCGTACCGTGTCGATGGAATAGCGCGGTGAACCGTTGGGGGTGGGCGCCTCAATCGTCGAGGGAACAAAGGCTGCTTCCCCTGCCGAAGCCAGTGCCACCATCGCCAAGCGCTGAGCATAATCTGTGAGGTGATCGTGAATCTTATGCGGAGGGTTGCCGGTCGGAACGAAAAGGATTTTGTCCAGGTTGAAGCGCCGCCGCGCCGCGCGCGCTGCGGCGAGATGCCCGGCGTGCAGAGGATCGAACGTTCCACCGTAAAGTGCGATGTTCATGGGAATCGCGTGATCGGGAAATCAGGTGATCGGGTGAACAAAGAACTAATCAGGCCGAGCTGGTTCGTGGCTCATCGGGACCACCCGATTTCGGCAGTAGCACCAATCGCGCCCAGATGGCCTCTTTCAATTCCTCCAATCCTTCTCCGCTTACGGCAGAGATTTCATGCAGGCGCAAGCCGCGCTCGCGGCAGAATTCGCGCAGCCGGATGAGCCGGTCACCTTTCCCCGTGGCATCAATGCGAGAGGCCACGAGCAGCATGGGTTTATCGGCCACCACCGGGCTGAAGCTTCGAAGCTCGTCCATAATGATCCCATAGTCCTCCACGGGATCGCGGCCGGAGGGCTCCGCCACATCAATCAGATGAAGCAGCAAGCGCGTCCGCTCCACGTGCTTCAAGAAACGTATGCCCAGACCCTTACCCTCATGTGCGCCGGCGATCAGTCCCGGGATGTCGGCCATCACGAAAGAGCGCTCCTCGTCCAACCCCACGACGCCCAGGCAAGGTTCGAGCGTGGTGAAGGGATAATCGGCGATACGCGGGCGTGCCGCGCTGAGCCGCGAAATCAAGGTGGATTTGCCGACGTTCGGGAAACCCACCAATCCTACGTCGGCCAGCAGCTTGAGTTCCAGTTTCAGGTCAAGCTCTTCGCCCGGTTTGCCGGGTTCCGCTTGGCGCGGAGCCTGGTGCGTGGAGGTGGCAAAACGTGCGTTGCCCCGGCCGCCGCGTCCGCCCTTCGCGGCCACCACCTGCTGCCCCGGCGTGACAAAGTCCCAAAGTTTCTCGCCGCTCGTGGCGGCGTAAACGACCGTGCCCACGGGGAGCGTCACCGTAGTATCCTCGCCGTCCTTGCCGTGCCGGTTCGAGCCTTCCCCGTGGCCTCCGCGCTCCGCGCGGAATTCCCGGTTATAGCGGAACTTCAGCAGGGTGTTTAAATGCCCGTCGCTTTCCAGGATCACGTCTCCGCCACGCCCGCCGTCACCGCCGCTGGGTCCGCCGCGTGGAACATATTTCTCGCGCCGAAAGGCCACGCAGCCGTTGCCTCCCGCCCCGGCGGCCAAGTGAATTTTGGCTTCGTCGATGAACACGTTGACGACGCGGGTGGGCTCCCCAGCCCGAAGCCTGAAATCCCTTCGGGCCCACCACCTCGGGGGCTCAGGGAGTGACAACCGCTTCCTTTCGGAAAGAGGCGCGAATGGCCACAAACAACTATAGGGTGAGGCGCGTCTTGCCGTTTCGCCCCCACCGGGTTGGGAATTAATTCGTTGATGGGACTAGGATGCTGACGTAGCGGCCCAAACGGCCTTTGTCTTCGAAGCGAACTACGCCCGCGACTTTGGCGTACAGCGAATCGTCCTTAGCAAGGCCCACGTTTTCACCAGGCTTCAACCGCGTGCCCCGTTGTCGAACCAGAATGGAACCTCCGGACACGAACTGGCCATCAAAGCGTTTCACACCTAGACGCTGGGCGTTGGAATCGCGCCCGTTGCGGGATGTTCCCTGACCTTTCTTGTGTGCCATGACAGAATTCCTTTAGATATAAGAGAGTGGCTACGCCGTAACGATGTCCTGGATCAGCACCTCGCTGAAAGACTGGCGATGGCCGATTGTGCGCCGGTACTGCTTCTTGCGCTTGTATTTCAGCACGCGCACCTTGGCGTTGCGATCGTGTTTCACAATCGTCCCTTTCACCTTGGCGTTTTCCACCAGAGGCGCGCCTACCGTAAGCTTTTCTGTGCGCACCGCAAACACGTGGTTGAACTCGATGGTGGAACCCGGATCGCCGGCCAAGCGCTCCACTCGCACGACGTCACCCGGTGAGACTTTGTATTGTTTTCCGCCGGAGCGGAAGATGGCGTACATAGATTCTCTTTCTCCTGTTTCCCGAAAACAACCATTATACGAACCGCCAGCCAAAACTGTCAATGAATTGCCGAAGTAGGTCGTGGTGTCATTTGCTGTGCCACGGCCATCTTGGCCGTGACCGTTCACGGGCGGGACGCCCGTGCCACTTCCAAATGACACCACTACTCCGAAGTATGAGATCAGGGAGCCAGAAGTCAGGAGGTCGGCCCCCAAGGGGTGGTCCCGGCGTGGGAATTGCCCCTCCAGAGTCTGTATTAAAACCGCCCTTGGAGCGCTGTAGAGGCGCTCTATGAGCGTCGAAGCCTTTTATTTTCAAAACGCCGGTCTACAAACCCAGGTCTTCACACAGGCTCTCAGGCCCGGGCCGATTTCTGGGTTTCCCTCACCATGCGTTTCACTTACGGCTACTCACGGTTGGCCCCGGCGGCGGCCTCTCACGTCCCCCCTGGCCTTTTTACCGCCCGATAGGAGATGGCCCGGTCTCATGAGAAATCCCGTCGGGACAACTGTGATTAATATTAAATTCTTTGGCTACTTGCCTGAAGACGATTGCAGACGAGTGCCAGTTCGTGTATCCTGTGCACACAAAGGTGGTTGAACCTGGGAACTGCAACCAGGAAGGTTCGAGGTTCAAGATGGTAAGTTTTGTGCCTATAGTTAGCGATAACCAAGCACTTCCCCAGGTTTAGCGAATAACCCGGGTAGTCAGTTTTGCGTTTTATGGATTTATAGCGCCGGGGGTGCTGCGCAAAGGTGCGTTGAATTGCCAATTCCGGCCTAAGTTTCAGCTCTCCTTATGCTGGAAAAGGTAGGGGTCTAATTCGGATACTTAAGCGGGTGTGGGTAGATCGTATGCACAGATTCGGGAAAGCTCATAGTTCACGGATGGCGCCGTTGCTAGCGGGTCTTATTGTGGTATGGCTGGCTGCTGGAAACATCGCGGTCCACGCCAAGGATGACACTCCTTCGACCGTTCCTCGTTCCGACGGGTCCGCGACGGCGCTTGTCCGAGCGGCATCCGCGAAAAGGCCACTGAATTTTGAGAAGAACGTGGGCCAGGTCAAAGGTCCGGAGGGGCAGGAGGTAAAGTTTGTTTCCCGCGGAAGCGCCTATACGCTTTTCCTAACCTCGAGGAAAGCCGTGCTCGTTTTGCGGCAAAGGGAGGGGAAGCAAGGCAAGGCCGGAAAGGCCTCCCCGGCCGTCGTGACGATGCGCCTCGCGGAGGGCGCTTCGTCTCTCAACCTGGAGGGTCTGGACGAGCAGCCCGGTAAGAGCAATTACTTTCTCGGAAACGATCCCACCCAATGGCACACCGGGGTTCCCAATTATGCGCGGGTGGCTGCGCCCGGCGTCTATCCGGGAATTGATCTTGTTTACCACGGGAACCAGGGCCAGCTTGAATATGACTTTGAGCTTGCTCCCCATGCCGATCCGGGAAAGATTCGTTTCCTGCTGGAGGGCGCACGGGGTCTGCGGACTGATTCCCAGGGCAACTTACTGGTGAAAGTCAAAGGCGGAGAGCTCTCATTCCGCCGGCCGGTGGCCTACCAGAAAGTCGGCGACGAGAAGCGCCTGGTCGCAAGCCGTTTCGTCCTGAAAGGGAAAAAGGAAGTTGCCTTTCGTCTCGCGCCGTATGACCGGCAGCAGCCTTTAGTGATTGATCCCATCCTGTCGTACTCCACGTTCCTGGGGGGCAGCAGCATTGACGGTGCCAACGGGATCGCTGTGGCGCCCGATGGTACGGCGTTCGTTGCGGGCGGGACTTTTTCGACAGATTTTCCCACCGCGCATCCCTTACAGGCGAATGCCGGGGGGCCCGCCGATTTTCCCCAGGATGCTTTTGTTTCCAAGTTCAGCGCGGACGGTTCCACCTTGCTTTACTCCACATATTTGGGGGGCAAGTACTCGGATGTCGCGAATGGGATTGCCGTGGATGCCGCGGGCGAAGCTTTCGTAACCGGTACGACCTTTTCGCCGGATTTCCCCGTTACCGCGGGGTCGTTTGACACCCTATGCGGGGGGGACGGGGAATGCGGCGCCACCTGGAACACCAATAGCTTAATTGTCTCGAACGCTTTTGTCACCAAGCTAAACACCGCCGGGACAGGGTTGGTCTACTCCGGTTTTATCGGGTATTACGAAAACGTTGAGGGCCTGGGGATTGCCGTGGACGGCAATTTGAACGCCTATGTGACGGGCGCGACCGGGCCGAACCTGACTCCCACGGTTCCCACTTCACCGCCGCCTCTCGAACCTCCACCACCGTTCCCCACTATCGGGGGTTTCGAAACGACGTTCGGGGGTGGCGCCACGGACGCCTTCGTCGTCAAGATTAATGCCCCCGGCTCCGGAATCCTTTATGCTAGTTATCTCGGTGGCACCGGACAGGACGTTGGATACGGTGTTGCGGTGGATAGCAGCGCCCATGCTTACGTTACGGGCCTTACCTATTCGGCCAACTTTCCCACCACCGATTCAGCGACCTACACCTCACCGCTATTGCCGTTGCAGGGCGTGTATGCTGGCGCCGGTGATGCCTTCCTGAGCAAAATCAACACGAACATAACGGGAGAGTTATCCCTGGTTTACTCGACCTACCTCGGGGGCACCGGACTTGATCAAGGCAACGCCGTGGCAATCGGCCCGGTGAGCGGAACCGCTTACGTGACCGGGTCGACAACCTCCCTTGCGTCCTCCCTTGGGTTCACGGTGCCGTCGGATATCCATTTCCCTGCCTTTCAGGAAAATTGCACTCTAGATTCGCACGGCGTGTGCGAAGGCAACGCCTTTGTGGCCCAGATCAACCCCGCCCTTAGTACGAATTCGCTCCTCTATTTCACCTACCTGGGGGGCTCCCTTGCCACCTCGGGTACGGGCATCGCGCTCGATGCGAGCGGAGACGCTTTTATTACCGGGTCGACGGTTGCCACCAATTTCCCGATAGCGGGTCCGGTCTTTCAACCCACGTACGGCGGGGGGAACGACGATGCTTTTGTTACTGAGCTGAACCCGGCGGCCACCGGCTTGGTGTACTCGACTTACCTCGGCGGCAGCAATACGGACACCGGCAGCGGCATCGCCATTGATACCAGTGGCGATGTCTACGTCGCGGGCCAGACGTGCTCGGAGGACTTCCCCGTGGCCGCTCCGGAGCAACCCACCCCGGGGGGTAACTGCGACGCCTTCGTTTCAAAAATAATCCCCGCGGGAGCACTCGCGCTCATCCCCGCGGGTTTGATATTTCCGCTCGAGCCTCTCGGCATCACGAGTCCGGCTCAGACGGTAACCCTCAACAACCAGACCGCTGCCGCGCTGAGTATCACGAGCATCGCTGTGACCGGCACGAACAGCACTGACTTCGCCGAGACCAACACCTGCGGGTCCTCCGTGCCCACCCCGGGTACCTGCACGATCAGTGTGACCTTCACGCCGACCGGGACTACGCCCCCCACGCGCCTTGCCCAAATCACCGTCACGGACTCTGCGTCCGGCAGTCCACAGATAGTCGACTTGACCGGCACCGCCGGCCCCGCGCCCATCGTCAGCCTGTCGTCCACCAGTTTGGATTTCAGTAGTCCGCAGCCGGTGGGGGTAACGAGCACTCCTCTGCCCCTGACGGTGACGAACACCGGAACGGCCGCTTTGACCATCTCGAACGTCGTGGCGAGCAGCGACTTTGCCGTGCAGAATAACAACTGCACGGCGGCGCTCCAGGCCACCACGCCCCCCTCGAATTGTACGATCAACGTTACCTTTGCTCCTAACGTGGTGGGGTCGAGTGTCGGGTCGCTGGCCTTGACGGATAACGCCCCCAATAGCCCCCAGATAATTCTGCTAACCGGCACCGGGGTGGGAGCGCCCGCGGTCAGCCTCTCGCCGCCTAGTCTGACCTTCGCGACTTCGCAGGCCATCGGAACTACCAGTACATCTCTCCCCGTGACACTTACCAATACCGGTGGCGCGGCCTTGATCATTACCAATGTCGCCGCAACGGGTGACTTCGCGCAAACGAATAGCTGCGGCACCAGCGTCGCACAGGGTGCGAACTGCACGATTAACGTGACTTTTACGCCGACGCAAGCCGGCAACCGGTATGGCTCAGTCACCATTACCGATAATGCCGCGAACAGCCCGCAAACGCTTCCCCTGACCGGCACGGGACTTTCGGCGCCGGGGGTTACGTTTTCGCCCCCCACCCTGACTTTTGCCAGTCAGCCGAAGGGCACGCCCAGCGCGGCGCAAGCCATCACCTTGACGAATTCGGGTACGGCGTCCTTGAGCATCACGAGCGTCGTTGCCACGGGCGACTTCTCGGTAACTGCAAACACCTGCACCGCCAGCCTGGCGGCGGGAGGCACCTGTTCGATCAGCGTGGAGTTTACCCCCACGGCCGTAGGCACACGGACGGGCACCTTGACCGTTACCGACAATGCCCCCACCAGTCCGCAAGTTGTTAGCTTAGGAGGGGCGGGTTCGGATTTCAGCGTGGCTGTAACTCCTACTTCCGCCACGGTCGTCGCCGGCAATTCGACGAACTTGACCGTTACCGTTAGTCCCTCGTATGGATTCAACCTCCAAGTAGGGCTGGCTTGCAGCGGTCTACCCACGTTGGCAAGCTGCACGTCGGCTTCTGCTACTCCGAATGGGACAACGGCCGGGACTGCGAGTATTACTATCACCACCACACGCCGAACTTCCTTGCCGCCTGGCGGTCTGCGGTGGCCGCACGCGCCTGGCCTGCTGCCCAGCCCGAGCCTCTGGTGGGCGGGGGTGCTGGCGCTGCTGGGTCTTACCGGGTGGGTAGTGCGCAAGAATCGCTTGCGCTGGACGTTGTCGGTGCTCACCCTCATGCTGCTCTTGCTCGTGAGCATGGCTGCCTGCGGTGGGGGAGGAGGCGGCGTGGGGTACGTTGACACGACGGGTACACCCGCCGGCACCTATAGTGTTTCCATCACCGGGACGTCGGGAACGCTCACGAACTCGACGACCTTGACGCTGACGGTTCAATAAGATAGGCAGCGTACCTCCAGGACTCAAAAGGTGAGGTTGCTGCGAAATGTGGGAACGCCAAGCTAGGGTTGGGGGAATTAAATAGCCGCTCTGCCGGCATTTTGCTTTGCATAATTCAACGTCCTTCTTAAGAAACTGGCAGATTTCTGCGACCAGCGAGGGGAGAAATTTGATGCGAAGGGCTCTAATCTTGTTGCCATTGTTGATGTTACCGGTTTCTGCCTGGGCGCAGGAGATACCCAAAGTGGAAGTTTTTGGCGGATACTCGTACCTGCTAGCCAATGAGAATAACTCCAGCTTCAACATGAGCGGGGCGGCTGTTTCGGCCGCCGAAAACCTGAATTCCTGGTTCGGCGGCGCTTTGGACTTCAGCACGCACTTCGGCACGGAGAATCACATTAAAACCAACATGCAAACCTTGGCGTACGGCCCGGTGTTCTCGTATCGCAAGAACAAGAGCATTGTTCCGTTCGGCGAGGTTTTGCTCGGCGCCGTGCGGGGCGGGCCGGAATTTTTCAATATATCGAAGTCGGAAGAGCGCTTTGCGGTGTATACGGGTGGTGGATTGGATCTGAGGATCTCTAACCGCTGGGCCGTGCGGATAATCCAGGCGGATTACCTTATGACACGCTTCAGCAGCGCTTGGCAGGACAACGTCCGCCTTTCGGCGGGCATCGTTCTGCGCCTGGGAAAGAAGTGAGTGCTTCTTCAATCCCGCCGGAAAACAGGAGGACCATTCCGAGGTCTGACGGAAGTGACGGTGCGTCCGTCACAAGCCCGGCCGATTCCAAAAGTCCCGTCAGTCGGCCCGGTGTACCGAATAGTGCGGGCACTTATTGGGGGCGCGACCTATTGGTTAAAGGGATGCCGCACCGCAGCTCGTTTGCCGAGGCGTGGTTTGGGCTTTGGGAAACAGAGCCGGTTGCATGCCCCATCCGGCTCGGCGAAAGCGTTGAGTGGCCCAAGACCCGCGGGTCAATCCCTGCCCAACTGACTTCCTTCCTCTTCCATGCCTCGGTTGTATTCTTCTGCTACGCTGTAGTGTTTTCACACCTATTTCGTCAATTTGTGTCCTTCCAACAAAATGAACAGCATACCCGGGTAGTTTCGTATGAGTTTCGGCGGTTGTCTCTGCCTCCCAACCTTCCCGGGCTGCACCAGCGCGGTCCCGGCGGCGCTCCCGGGCAAGGAAACAAGGCTGGGAAGCGGCCGAAATTGGGCGCCACCCATTTCGATCCCCGCATTACGATTATTTCCAACCCGGCGCATCCTGACAATAATCGCATTACGGTCCACAATCCGGTCGCACCGACCATGAAGCTTCCCAAGGACCTGCGCGTTGCCGATCTGATTCTAGGAAGCTTGGTGTTTTTGCCGCCAGCTCCGCCCGCGCTTCGGAAGATCCCCAAAGCGCCGCCGGCTCCGCGTGCTGAGCCACCCAAGGCCGCCGACAAGCCCTTGGTTCCGCTTGACCACGTACCCCTGGCCATGCTGGACTTAACCACCAGGCTTCCTCCCATCCCCACGCCGCATCTCGAGGTCACCGCCGGTCCGCCCCCTCCACCCCAAAAAAACGAGGTGCCTCCGGCTCCGGATGTCCCCATGGCTGCGGCCAAATCGCTTGAAAACTCTGGGGAGAACGCGGACGGCGATAAGCACGTGGGGGCCACGCATTTGACCACTCTGAGCGTTGATCCGATTCCCTTAAAGGACATGGGGCCGTTGCCCCCTGGGAATGCGGAGGGGGCGTTTTCAATCGGCCCGGCGGGAACGGCTGGGCCGGGATCGCCCGGCGGTGTGCCGGGGGGCGAACTGGGCGTTGGCAGTGGTGGGCCGGGCGCTGGCGGCGATAAGAGTGTGGGCGTCGGCAAGGGGGATGCCGGAGGCGGAGGCGGCGGGGGTGAAGGGTCAATCACCATGAGCGGTCACGGAAGCGGCGTGGGGGGATACCTCCCGCCGCTCGATCCCGGATCTCTGGTCTATCCAGTCAACACTAAGAACATGAAGCCCCGCGCTACCGGCATCATCGTGAGCGCTGGTCCATCGGGTGGCGGCGGGCTGCGCATTTACGGGGTGCTGCACGGAGAGAAGATTTATACCGTCTACATGTCGATGCCTGGCAGGAACTGGATTATGGAGTACTGTGCCCACGAGGATTCTCCGAAGCCCACGCAACAGTCCAGGACGGTAGAGGTGCGCTTGCAACCGCCCCTCACACCGCCTGACGCGGTTGGCCAGTTTGACTTTCACCGCCCGCCGATTGTCCCTGACCAGGCCAACAATATGATCGTTCTTCATGGACTTATCCACGAGGACGGTTCCGTGACTAATTTGGAGGTTCTCCGGGGTCTTGAGCAGACCCTCGATGAGGCGGCGTTGGCGGCTTTCTCCCGCTGGAAGTTTCGCCCGGCTCTCCGGGCCGGCACCCCGGTGGCGGTGGATATTTTAGTGGGCATTCCGGCGGTTGTGCCGGGAGGCTAAGGTTCCCCGGGGGGTTGGGTCCAAGGGTGGCGCCACCCCTCCTGAAATTGGGAGACGATTACTTTCCAGCGCCACCCAAGGCTCCCCTCCTGGTTCAGCAGAGGGAGCCGAAGGGTGCTATAGTCGAAGGTAATGCTGAAGTTATAACACTACGCAAATTCCCCTTGACGAACATCTTCGCCATGATAATATTCCAACATCACGGAACCGGATAGGTCACTGTCGCAAAGTTAATTCCCAGGGTTTTTACGTGCTGCCCATCGGGTGTGGGTGGCGTGCAAGGAACAGAAACGGTTCGGGGTCGTTCATTAACTAGGTAAGGTTCTTAACTAAAAATTGCCCACTTGTCGCGTATCGGCCGCGATGACGCTTGGCAAGCATTATCTCAGCTCGTATTACTGGGATAGAGCTAACCGCGCAATACCAAAGGTGCGAAAACGGGGGGTCATCATGACAAGACACAGAAGTAATTCTGGTCAGGCCCTAGCGGTGGTTGCCACCAGCATGGTCGTCATCCTGGGTTTTTTAGGCCTGGGGATTGACCTGGGCTACCTTCGTTACATGAAGCGGCTAGTGCAGAAAGGTTCTGACGCCGCGGCCATCGCGGCGGCGGCGGAACTCCCCGCCTGCGGAGCCGTGAACCAAAATCCGGGCACACCGGCTTGTTCTGCGATGACGACCGCTGCTAAATCTGCGTTGACGGAGAACGGGTTTACGCTATCCACTCCGCCCGTAACGGGGAGTTGCACGCCTGGCTCGACCGGTACGCAGGTCATCATCAATAATCCCCCCCAGTGTGTTTCGACTGACCCGCATTTGGGCCAAGCGGACTATGTGGAAGTGATTGTTTCGCAAGTTGAGCCCCTCAACTTCGCCACAGTTTTTGGCGCGCCTCCGGTAACCTTGACGGCTCGCTCTGAGGCCGCTATGTTGAGCAACCTCGTCTACGCATTGAGTCCAAGCGCCTCTAGCGCGATTTACATAGAGAACTCACTTGTAACCGTGTCGAGTCTTGGAGGCATTGTGGATGAATCCGCCAGCGCCAACGCCTTCAATTGTAATGGGGGGGCAACCATTTCTGCCCCTTACATCGGAGTCGTGGGGGGCGCGGGTGGAGGTCGTCGTACTTTTCGCGGTTTCGGAGGTTGCAACTACCTGCAAGCCTCTCCGGTGGTAGGCATTGCGACTCCGGAGTATGGAAATCCCCCCAACCCGGACCCGCTTTACAATGAGCAGAGCAACTTGAGAAACGGCGCGGCCTCTGTCTCCAGTTCTACTCCCACCAACTGCGGAAGCGGGTCAGGAAACACCTATAAGGGCTCTTCCTCTCAGGTCAAGACGGTCAGCGGTCAAACATATGTCCTGGAGCAGGGCACGTACTGCGGGGGGATCAGCATCGCTAATAACGCCACCGTTGTCTTCACCCCTGGAATCTATACTCTCACTTCCGCGGGTGGTGGCCCGGGCGGGCTCACCATTGACTCCTGGGCATCAGTCACGGCCAATGGCGTGGGATTTTATAATTATGGGCCTTTGGGAGGTATAAATATTACCAACAACTTTGGATATACGGGCACCGGCGTAACGCTGACCGCCCCCAACGCTTCAAACTGCGGGCCTTGTGTGTCCGCCGCTGCCTGGCAGGGTATCCTGTTCTACCAAGACCCCCAAGACGTAGCCGCGGCGCAGGTTGTGGGGAGCAGTACCTGGAACATTGCGATTTCAGGAACGTCCTACTTTCCCAAGGCCACCGTCACTTATGCCATGGACAATTCCCCGGATTACAATTTGCTTGTTGCCAACCAGATCAACTTTGGTGTTAATTGGGCAGGATGGATCGGTGCATTCTTTCATCACGATTTCCGGAGACTCAATTATAACCGATCACCGCTCAGAGGTACGGGCGGCACCGGGGTAGTGGAATGAGCATGCCCGCAAGAAATGGAGGGGCAGCGCTGCGGGGCCGAGCCGCAAAAAGAAAACCCAAAGGCCAAGGGTAAAAGGCGAAATTGTAGAGCTGTACTTACAAAAATCCTTTCTCAAAAAATCAGAAATCACGACCTTCGAGCGCCACGCTGTAAACCGACGGGGAGTATTATGTTCGGCGCTCGGGCCTCTTGTTGCCTCTCCGGCGCGACGTACGGCGCACAAAATCCCATCGACAATGATGCATTGAGCGTCCCCTTCAGCGGGGATTTCTCATTAGACCGAGATTCTCTCATCGAGCGGCCGGAAGGGCGGGGGCTTCCGAGCCGGTTTGAGAACTGGTCTTTCTGGTCTTCTCCACAGCGTAACTTATTGATGGTTCGTTGGGAAAATTACGATTTTGTTAGTTTTCACAGAAACCCTGAAGCCCCGCCCTTTCCCTCTCTAATGAGAAACCCGTGTCAGGCTTATTTCCGACCCTCGTCGCCATGCTATTTTAGAATATTGACTATACTGACACTTGGCAAAAGTAATGTCTGCTCTTATACTAAGCCTTGGCTTCTCGCGCGATGCCGGCGGGTGCGAAGTAGGGGGTCGGCATGGCAATGCGCAGAAGCGATCGAGGTCAGGCGCTCGTGGTCGTTGCTTTCGGGATGGTCGTCATCCTGGGCTTTATGGGTCTGGGTCTGGACCTGGGATACCTTCGCTACACGAAGCGCCAATTACAAAAAGTTGCGGACGCTGCGGCCATCGCAGGAGCGATGGAGCTTACCACCTGCGGGAGCACGCGAGCTTGTAGTGCGATGACGACCGCCGCCCAGGATGCCTTGATGGAGAATGGGTTGACGGGCAGCACTCTCGAAACCGGCTGTGCCCGTAGCTCGGCGAGCCTGGTGGTCACCGTCAACAATCCCCCCTGTTTCTTGGGCACGGCTGATCCCAATCATAACAACGCGAAGGTTGTGGAGGTGGTGGTATCGCAATCTGCGCCCCTTAACTTTGCCAAATTTCTTGGCGCACGCACCATGACCTTGACCGCTCGCTCGGAAGCCGCGCTGGGAAATGGGAGCAACTGTATTTTCGCGCTCGATCCCACGGATGCGGGCACCATCGCGGTTGATTGGCTTGCTTCGATCAATTCCCAATGCGGCATGGTGGATGAGTCGAAGAGCAGTACGGCTATGGAATGCTTCCTGGGCGCCATCACCGCCTCCCAAATCGGCATTGTCGGGGGGTATTCCTCCTTTTGCTTTTTCATTCATCCCACCCCGCAGAAACACATTCTCACGCCCACGCCGGTTGATCCTTTGGCCTATCTCCCCGTACCCCCGGAGGCGGGGGGGGCCTGCGGCACAAGCACCTCCAGTCCTTACATGGGTTACAGCGGGTCAACCACGGGACTGGTGTTGAATGGGAAGGCGACGCTCAACGCGGGCGTCTATTGCGGCGGGATCGAGATCAATCAAGGCGCCAACGTCACGTTTAATCCCGGGACATACATTCTGACGTCGGCTGTCAACAAGAGCGGCACATCGTACGGGTTGACCGTCGACGTCGGAGCGCAGGCTTCCGGCGCCGGCGTCACCTTCTTCAACACCTTGACCGCCGGCAAGACTGCAGGGCCCATCCAGTTCAATTTCACTTCTTTTGGCGGCGGAAATGGAATCAACTTTACCGCACCCACTTCCGGAACTTATGAAGGGATCTTGTTTTTCCAGGATTCTGCCAACACCACCCAGGCGACCATCATTGGCAGCGGGGATTGGAACACCGTCTTGGAAGGTGCCTACTATTTTCCCATGGCCAAAGTCTTATTCGCATTTGACGGACCGGTCAAGTACAATATCCTGGACGCTTGGCAGATTGAGTTTGAGGCGTTGACCTTTGCCACCGGCACTTACACGGCCGGTTTCAGTAACAACTACTCGACACTCGCTGACGGATCGCCCGTCAAAAGTACGGCATTGGTGGAGTGAGGATGCAGCGAAGATTGGCGAACCTCAATCGAGCTGGGGGGCGATGGCGGCAGAAGATGATTTCCTTCATCGCCTGGGCGGCGCGCGAGCGCGCCCAGAGCCTGGCGGAATTTGCCTTGCTCCTTCCGGTTCTGGGGTTGTTGGTGCTGGGTGTCATCGACTTTGGCCGCGCGTATTACCTCAGTATCGAGGTCAACAATGCCGCCTATGCGGGCGCTCTATACGGCGCATCGAATTCCAGCGACACGGCCGGGATGCAAGCCGCGGCCTTGGCGGACGCGGCCGATGTGCCGGGAATGACCGCCACGCCCAGTTTCGGATGCGAATGCTCGGACGGCTCAGGGATCAACCCTACTTGTGCGAGCCCCCCAGGCTGTTCGCCTCCGGCCACCACCTTGGTTAATTATGTGCTCGTCACCACCTCGGCTACCTACAATACAATGTTCCCCTGGCCGGGTATCCCCAGTCAGTTCACTCTGACGGGGTCGGCAAAGCTTCGCGCGAGCCAATAGCCGAGGGGACCCTCGCGAATGTTGTAGGGGTTCGGCATGCCGTAATTTTCGAGTTCGGTCGCGCGAATGTTGTAGGGGTACGGCTTGCCGTACCCTCTTTGTTCGGTCGCGCGGTACGGCAAGCCATACCCACCCAACCAGGTCGGCAGGCTCTTTGCGATCGGCGGACGATCAAGGAACGCGGGAAATCAACATGCGGGAAGGGAAGTCAAGCCGGCAGGAGCCTTCGGTCCGAAAAAAGGTGAGCCGCGCCTTCGACGAAGAGGGCAGCACGCTGATCGAAACCAGCTTCGTGCTGATCGTGTTGCTGACGATCATCTTCGGGATTATGGAATTCGGGCGTTTTATGTATGTCTACCACTTCGCCAGCGAGGTGGCCCGGGAGGCAACCCGCTACGCGGTCGTGCGGGGTGCGACTTGGAGCACCGCCTGCGCCTCGCCTCAAAGCCTGGAGTGCTATGCCAGTGCGACGAATGTCTCGGCCTACGTGCAGACTCTGACGCCCACGTCGATAACCTCCGCCACGTGGTCATCCACTTGCGGTACGGCGAATGTCCCGGTCGTATGCACGACCTGGCCCGGCACGCTGTCGGGCGCCGCCACTACGTGCCCTGGTGCTAGTCCGACCACCGGCATTGCTGATAGTCCCGGCTGCTTGGTTGAGGTACAGGTGAGCTTGCCCTTCCAGTTCTATCTGCCTTTCATGCCGAATGCGACTTATACGATCCAGAGCACCTCGGAGATGGTGATTTCCCAATGAGCGTGAGGGGCGTAGGGGCGGTGCGCGAACCGCCCCCGGCAAAGTTTCGCGCGATTGTTGACCAGGGCGGTTCGCGAACCAACCCTACGACCTGATGCCTGGCATATTCCTTACGATTGAAAAGCATGTTGCCCGCAGAAAATGGCGGCTCGGATGCCACTCAAGACGCTTTGAATTCCGCTCCACTCACCGGCACCTTCTGTAGAGAATTTCTCCTCACCAACCAAAACCCCGACGGCGGATGGGGCTACCATCCCACCTCCCCCAGCGGCGTGGAGGCTACCGCCTGGGCGCTGTTGGGGCTCATGTCCGGAGGCCGGGTTTGGCTTCCCTCCCAGCCCTGCGATCGCGCCTGCGACTGGCTTCTCCACGCGCAATTAGGCGACGGCGCTTGGCCGGCTTTTCCTGGCCAGCCGCAAGGCTGCTGGACGACTTCACTCGCGTCTTGGGCGCTCCAGGCACATGGTGGCTCGGTGCAAGCGGTCGAGCGTGGACTTCACTGGGTGCTGAATGCGTGGCCGGCGGAAGGCACTCTTTGGTGGCGGCTGCGCCAGGCGGTGGGGCGCTCCGCGGTGGTCCGCCAAGATAGCTCACTACGCGGCTGGAGTTGGACACCCGGCACGGCCAGTTGGGTCGAGCCCACGGCTTACGCCCTCTTGCTGCTGCGCAACCTGCCGGCGGAAATGCTGACTTCCCAGATGAAGAAGCGCCGGCGCCTGGCGGAGCGCATGCTTTACAATCGCATGTGCCCGAGCGGCGGATGGAACAGCGGCAATCCCCTGGTCTATGGGGTGGCGGGTGTGCCTCGCGTCGGCCCGACATCTTGGGCGCTGCTCGCCTTGATCGATCATGCGGAGCGCGCTGAGAACCGTATCAGCCTGGACTGGCTCGAGCAAACTTTCGGGGAGATTCGTGGGGCGGCTTCGCTCGCCTTGGCGCACCGTTGTTTGACCGCTTACGGACGCCAAGCGCCACCGCTCGCGCCGATGCTCGGGAGCCTTTACGCCCGAAATCGGTTCTTCGAAAACACCCTCGCCGTGGCCTGGGCCGCGCTGGCGTTAAGCGTCAACGAAAATCGGTCCAGCGAGACCTCAAGCGGAGCCTTGACCTCATGAGCTTCGCTACCCGCAGCCTGATGCTTCCTTTCGCGCGCCCGGCGTCGCGGGTGGCGATTCTGCGCGCCCGGAGTTACGACGGTGACATCTCTAAGCTACTCTGGGAGGCTCTGAGGGAGTTTGACCTGCCGGTTCAAGGGAAGAAAGTCCTCCTCAAACCGAATTTTGTTGAACCTGACGCGGAAGGGGTCATCAATACCCACCCTGCCGTGGTCGGCGCCGCGCGTGAATGTTTCCTTCGCCTCGGAGCAGCGTCGGTGCTGGTGGCGGAGGGACCGGGGCACGAGCGCGACACCGAGGCCATCGTTGAAACCATTCGCCTGCGCGATTATCTGGGTCCCCTTAATAATCTTCTCGTCGACTTGAACCTTGATGAAGTTCACCCCGTCACCTTGCCGACCCGTGCTTCCAAATTGCAGCGGCTTTACCTTCCCAAGACGGTTTTGGAGGCGGATTTCGTCGTGTCTCTGCCCAAGCTCAAGACTCATCATTGGGTGGGCGCAACGCTGTCCCTCAAGAACATGTTCGGGATTGTTCCGGGATGCTGTTACGGCTGGCCTAAAAACATTTTGCATTGGGCGGGCATTACGCCTTCCATCCTCGACATCAACAGCGCCGTGCGGCCGGATTTCGCTTTGGTGGACGGCATCGTGGGGATGGAAGGCAATGGCCCCATCCAGGGGTCTCCCAAGGCGAGTGGAGTGCTGATCCTGGGCGACGATCCCGTGGCGGTGGATGCTACCGCGGCACGCGTGATGGATCTTGATCCCGAACGGATCGAATATCTGGTCAAGGCCGGCGCGCTGCTCGGGCACGTTAAGACGGATAAAATTCGCCAACTCGGCGAGAGCATCGCGAGCGTCCGAACGCCCTTCGCTATGCTGCCGGCATTTCGCAAACTTCAGATCAGGAACCCCCGTCCTTGATTTTGGCAGGCCGAAACCCGTAGAGTAGGGGCTAACAATCAGCTATTGAGAAAGCGCTGATACATGAAATGCCCACAGTGTCGGCACATCAATCCCGCCGGAGCGACTCGCTGTGAAAGTTGTAACGCCCGGTTTGACTTTGAGGGCATGACGGCGACCAACGGAGTGGCGGAAGGTTGGTTCATCCGCACGCCTGCTGAGGGCGGGACGCCCCTCGCGGGTTCCTCTCCGGCGCTGCAACCCGGGCATGTGTTGGGGGGGCGGTATGAAATCCTCGAACTGCTTGGGCAAGGTGGCATGGGCGCTGTTTACAAGGCGCGAGATCGCGAGGTCGACCGGGAGGTTGCGCTGAAAGTCATTCGCCCCGAACTGGCGGCGCATCCGGAAGTCTTACGGCGATTCAAGCAGGAATTGATCCTGGCGCGGCAGGTGACACACAAGAATGTGATTCGCATCTTCGACCTGGGAGAGGCCGAGGGAGAGAAGTTCATTTCCATGGAGTACATCGACGGCCGGGACCTGAAGAGTCTTCGCGCCGAGCGAGGGAAGCTCCCGCCGGAAGAAGCCGCCGAAATCATCGAGCAAGTCTGCCGCGCCCTGGATGCCGCGCACGCGGAAGGTGTAATCCACCGCGACCTCAAGCCCCAGAACATCATGGTGGATAAGCACGGCCGGGTTGCGGTCATGGATTTTGGAATCGCGCGCTCGCGGGAGCTGCCCGGCCTGACGCAAACGGGCGTGTTGGTGGGTACCCCGGAGTACATGTCGCCAGAGCAGGCCAAGGGCGAGGAGATCGATTCAAGGTCCGACCTGTTCTCGCTCGGTATTATTTTCTATGAGTTGCTTACCGGCAAATCGCCGTATGAAGCCACCAACTCCGTCGCTGCCTTGTTGAAGCGAACCCGGGAACGAGCTGTCCCGCCCCTCAAGCTGGACCCGGCGATTCCCAAGTACATGAATGACATCGTGGTCCGGTGCCTGGAGATTGACCCGCAGCGTCGCTACGCGCGCGCGCAGGACATGTTGTGGGACCTCGAAGCCCGTCATGGCCCGCGCCAGGGCATGACCCATCATCACATGCCGCGCTTCCGGATGGTGGAGGAATTGCCCACGAAATGGCTCGCGCCGGGGTTGGTGCTGATTCTGCTCCTGATCATCGGCCTGGTGTTCGGGGGAAGAATCTTTGCGCCGGCCGTCAAGCCGCAGCCCGCAGGGCCCATCATCTCGCTGGCCATTCTCCCCTTCCGCAACGCTTCCGGCGACCCGTCGCTGGACTGGCTGGGGTCGAGCCTTGCCGAATGGTTGAGCACGGACGTCGGAAACTCGTCTCAGTTGCGGACGGTTTCTTCCGACCGGCTGCATCAAATCTTGCACGATCTGCGCATCACGGCGGACTCCACCCCGGATCCCAACACTTTGCGCCGCCTGGCGGAATTTAGCAACGCCGAGACCGTCGTCTGGGGACAATACGCGAAGCTGGGGGAACAGATTCGCATTGATGCCACCTTGCGCGACCTGAAACAGGACCGCAGCGCGACCTTAAAGGCGGAAGCTCCCAATCCCGAAGCGTTGCCCGCCGCCGTGGACCGTCTGGCCGAAGCTATCCGCCAAAACCTGGCCCTCTCCCCGTCGGTGATGAAAGAACTCCAGGCGCAGGCATTCAAGCCCTCCTCGAAATCTCTGCCGGCGCTCCATGAATACGATGAGGGTCTTCAGCTCCTGCGCCAGGGAAAGGATCTCGAGGCCCGGAAGCAGCTCCAGGCCTCTGTCCAGCAAGACCCGGAGTTCGCGCTGGCTTATTCCCGGCTTGCTCAGGCCGACGCCGACCTGGGCCGTGAGAGCGAAGCCGAACAGCTTTCGCGCCAGGCCGTGGATCTCAGCCAAAACCTGTCGCCCCCGGAAAAGTACCTGATTGCCGCCATCCATGCGGGGATCATGAAGGACTACCCCAAAGCCATCGCCTCCTACGAGAATCTTGCCCGCGCCTCGCCCGGCGATTCCGACGTCCAGTTCGCGCTTGGCTCGCTCTACGAGGAGACCGGCGCGTTCCCAAAAGCTCGTGAGTGTTACGCGGCGGTACTGAAAGCCGATCCGCAATCGGTCGAAGCGCTATGGAAGATGGGTGGCGTGGAGATCCGGAGCGATAATCCCGAGGGCAGTCTCGATTACCTCAACCGCGGCCTCACGCTTTCCATCGAACTCGGAAACGACGAGAAGAAAGCCCTGATACTGCAAGCTATCGGCGTAGCCTACCGGGGGATGAATAAGCCGGAGGAAGCTCTGCGCAACTATCAGGAATCGCTCGCCCTCCAGCGCCGCCTGGGCCAGAAGCGCGGTGAGGCCGCCTCCCTGAACGAAATGGCCCAGGTCTATTCTCTCCTCGGCAAGCCGGACGCGGCCCTGGCGAGCTTCAACGAGACCTTGAAGCTGGAGCAGGAAATGGGCGCCAAGAAGGAGGCGGGCGACACGCTGATCGATCTCGCCAACTTCTACGAGGACCGCGGCCAGCACGACCAGGCGCTTAAGACCTACAAGGAGTCGCTCCAAATCCAGCGCGACGCGGGTGATGAGACTTATCAGGCGCTGTGCCTGAACAATATCGGGAATTGCCATTTCTCCAAGGGCGACTACGAAGACGCCCTGACCTATTATCAGCAGGCGCTTCAGTTGCGCGAGAAATTAAAGGTCCCGAACGAAATCGCCGAGACCGTGCACAATTTGGCGGAGACCAACGTCGAGCTGGGGCAGTACGACCAGGCCCTCGGCCAGTATCTTCGCGCCCTCGATCTTCACCGCAGCGCCGGCGACAAGCGAACCGCAGCCATGGATTCCTACGGCTTGGGGACGTTGTATGGCCACCAGGGCCGTTACGGCGCAGCTCTGAATTCCGAGCAGGAAGCTCTTAAGACCTTTCGGGAGCTTCAGGACCGCAGCCCCACGATGGCCCGCATTTTGAGCGGCTACGGGGGCGCGCTGGTCGAGGCGGGACGGTGGGAAGAAGGTCAGAAGACTCTGGATGAGGCGCTCAGCCTGGCCCGCACGCTTGAAAGCCAACCCGTGGTCGCCCAGACGCTCAATTTTCAGGGGGACAGCGCCTTCTATCAAGGCGACTTCAAATCGGCTCGAGCACTTTACGGGCAGGCCCTCCAGGCCGCATCGCGCACCCGGGATCGCGACAAGGTGCAGGCGTCCAAAATCGGCCTGGCCAAGGTCGCCATGCGCGAAGGGCGTTCGCGGGAGGCAGTCAGCTCCTTGAAGGCGCTCGCCGCGGAAGCGGATAGCCTGGGACTGAAGTATCTATCGGTAGAATGCGCGGTTGACCTGGGTGAGGCCTTGGTGAACAACCAGGATTATTCGCGCGCCCGGCAGGAACTCGAGCCTGCCCTGGGCAAGGCTGAGAAGCTGGGGCTGCGAACGCTGCTGGCCAAGGACCACTACCTGCTGGCGACGTCCCTCCGCGCGACCGGGAAGGGCACAGAAGCCACGCCCCATTATCGGGAGGCGCTACGGCTTCTCGACGAAATCCGCGGGGAGGCCGGGGCCGAGAAGGTCATTGAACGCGCCGACCTGAAACCCATCTACACGGAATCCGGCCGCTGGTCGCAGGAGAAGAAGGGATAAAACGGAAGTTGTCTCTTACCCTTTTCTTTTGCCTCCCTCCTGCTCTGGCGTCCCGAGCAGGTAGCACCCGAGGAGGCATCGCGGCTTTCATAACATCACAGGTACGCGCATCTTGCGTTCCCGTGGGGCTTTTCATCGCGCGTTCGCGTCAACAAACATCTGAACACCGTTCGTATTTGGGAAGAAGGTAGCCACGGCCAATTCGGGTTGGGAATTGACCGTGGTTCGTGAGCTCAATCGCTCGCGCCCCGTCAGGCTGGCACTTTGGAGACTTGATAAATAACGGGCCGGAAGGTGGGTGGGGGAATGGGTTTGCCTTCCGCCTTGGCAGCCTCGATCCAGGCAGCCTTTGCCTTCAGAACTTCCGCCAAAGCTTGCTCCGGCGTTTCGCCAAAGGCGGCGCAGTGGGGAAGATCGGGGATGTCGGCGATATATCCACCGTCTTCGTCGCTGAAAAAAACGTTCATGTGGTAGTCTTTAATTTCCACCCTCCGGTGGAGGCAACGGGTTCCTCTTCAAGGCGGGTTACGAGCGGGCGTTCAACACCCTGGGAATGGGCCCACTCGACAAGGGGCCCCGGATCAACCCCATGACCGATTAGCCGGTCCCCATCCAGAACCACCCATTCGCCTAGATATTCGCGACGATGCTGGGTTATCCAGGCAAGTTCGTGGGTACGGTCGATCGGCTTAAGGCGAGCCGGGCGCACGGGCGGCAGAGTTCTCGCGGGCATGGACAATCCTCGTGAGGGTAATCCCTTTGCACTCGTCCAATTCTAATATTGGGTTGGGCGAAAGTAAATCTACTTCCCGGCGGGTGGCCCCGGTCACGGCTCTTGTGACCGTGGGCTTTTCCTGCGATGACGAACCAACGGTCAATCCCAAAAACCAATAGGACGTAGTCGAGTTTCAACGATTTTCCTTTGGACAAGGCAACGGTCGCGGCGTGCCCGATCGAGATTGATGACGTGCGATTGCCATATCGCGCATCAGAAAAGTTGGTAGCCACGGACAGAAAGGCACTGTCCGTGGCTACCAACTGGTCGCAGGAGAAGAAGGGATAAAAATAACCGTTCGCCGCGCCCGAAAGCCCGCGTAGCGGGCGCCGTCATTTGGCCCACGGCGAGCCAGCCGTGGGAAGGAACCGCTATCGAACGTCTCCGGCTGATGGCTCGACGATTCCGGGCCAGTAGCTTTTGCGGGTTTGGATGACCGCGTCCGGATGATCGGCGACGTCGACGCTCAGGGTGTGAAGGGTCAAGAGCGAGGTGGATGACGGCTTGAAGCTGAGGAGATAGTAATCGTGGAGGTGGTTGGAAATACGCTGCAGGCCATCTTCAAAGCCTTTTTGGGTGGTGAAATTGATGTACTCTCCACCGGAAAGCGAGGCCAGTTCGGAGGCGGTGTTTTCCTTGAGCGCACTGATGATGAGTTGAATTTCCGGCGGCAGCAGAAGAAGCGGCGGATGCTCCGTGTACAAGGGCTCCGGGTCGGGGGGCGGCGATACGTCTGCCACTGCCGCGGGCGGCGGACTGGCAGACGCAGGGTGCGGAGCGAAGGGCGAGCCTTCCGGCTGGTCGTCATAGTCTCCGTGCAGGTTGCGCAGAAACTGGTCTTTGGCGGGTGA
>Ga0326727_10002117_pt1 | contig 70012 bp, 41 predicted proteins | sample MB2enrmetagenome_FD_207643 | JGI IMG/M metagenome (GOLD analysis project Ga0326727, IMG submission 207643) | Lab enriched peat soil microbial communities from McLean, Ithaca, NY, United States - MB29MY | ecosystem: Environmental > Terrestrial > Soil > Wetlands > Peat | place: USA: New York...
AAAACAGTTGGCAGCATCTGCACTGGGCATCAGATGAAATCTTCATGGCCTGGAACTATGCACGCTTTTTGGAAAAGGTTGTGCAGGCCGGCAAGGCCGCGTATGACATCCCGATGTACGTGAACGCATGGCTGCAGCAGCCGAACCACGCATGGCCTGGCACCTATCCCAGCGGAGGCCCGCTCCCGCAGGTTCATGACATCTGGCGCGCTGGCGCCCCAGACATCGACCTCCTTGCGCCCGATCTTTACCTCGAATACTTTGACGATGTCTGCGAGCGCTTCAAGCGTAACGGCAATCCGCTTTTCATTCCCGAAACGAGCACCAATCCCGCCAATGCCATCATGGCTGTCGGCAAGTACGATACCATCGGATTCTCTCCCTTCGGCATTGACGGAAACAGGCCCATTCCACCGGATCTTGCCACCGTATATGACCTTCTTGATCAGTTGTCGCCGATGATTCTGGCTCACCGGGGCACTGACTCCATCACGGCTGTGCGACTCAAGCAGGGAGATCCGCCTGAAGAGGTCAAGCTGGGCAACTACACACTGACACTCACCTACACGGGCCGCAGTACGCACATTGCTCCGCAACCGAAGGGGCAGGTTGCCGCTTCGCCTCAATTTGCTGCAACGGCAGCCGCCTCCGAGCCGCCGCTCGAAGCAGCTACCATCCTCATCGCGACAGGTCCGGACGAGTATTACTTTGCCGGTGGCGGCATGAGAATCGACTTCACCCCAAACACTCCCGGGCCGCGGAATGTTGGGCTCGGAGACGTGCAGCAGGGCAATTTTGTCAACGGAGAATGGGTCGTGGCCCGCCAAATCGCGGGCGACGATGATGCGCAAGGAGAGATTCTGCTGCTGCGGCCGTACACCATCCTCCGTGTGACTCTCTACCGGTTTCCATAGCGAGACGACATTCATGGGTCCGCTTGAAGCTCTTTCCGGCGGACCCATGAACCGCGCAGAATCGTTGTCTTCACCAGCCGGATGACCTGCCCGTTCCCGAAGCGCAAATAGAAACATTTACAATGTGGTCGTCTTGCAATCTATTGCCGCGCGTCGGGGACCGAACCATGAAAATCCACTTCTTTTCTCTGTTTTTCATGGGCGTCTTCGCGGTACCGCTTTCCGGGCCGGCCCACTCGAGTTATCCCTCCGCTCCGGCATCGCAAGAGATTCAAGCGCAGGAGATCGGAAAATGAATTTCCGCACAAAACCGGGCCTGCGAGAAGGGTGCGCAGAATGAAGATGAAAGCGTTTGCCGCGGCCATAGTCGCGGCTCTGTTTCTTTTCGGGTCAGCCGCGTTTTCGCAGGTGACGGCGCACCCCATCCCGAGTATCGTTCAGCAGAACGGCCGCTATGCCCTGATGGTCGATAGTGCGCCATTTCTGATGCTTGGTGCGCAGGCCAACAACTCTAGCGACTGGCCGGCTACGCTTCCAAAAGTTTGGCCCGCGATCGAGTATCTGCATGCCAATACACTCGAAATCCCAATCTACTGGGAGCAATTCGAGCCCAAGCAGGGTGAGTTCGACTACGCGCAGATCGACCTTGTTCTGGCGCAGGCCCGCGCGCATCGCGTTCACCTTGTTCTGCTTTGGTTCGGTACGTGGAAAAACGGCAGCCAGCACTACATGCCTGAGTGGATGAAGCTGGACCCGGAGCGCTACTCCCACGTTGTCAACAGTAAGGGGGAACGAGTGGACTCGCCCTCGCCGTTTGCGAGGGCCTCACTGGACGCGGACATACGCGCTTTCACTGCTTTCATGCGGCACTTGAAAGCGGTAGATCCTGAGCGCACGGTGTTGATGGTGCAGGTAGAGAACGAAACAGGCACCTGGGGAACGCTGCGGGATTACTCTGCTGAAGCCAACAAGCTCTTCACGGCGGCGGTTCCTGACGATGTGTTGAACGCGATGAACAAGACCGCCACAAATGGGGCGGGATGGGCCGAGGTGTTTGGGCCGGATGCCGACGTCTACTTCCATGCCTGGGCCATCGCCCGGTACGTGGGACAGATCGCCCTCGCGGGTAAGGCAGTTTACCCGCTGCCTCTGTACGTGAATGCGGCACTGCGCGATCCGTTCAATGGTGAGCCGGGGACCTACGAAAGCGGTGGCCCGACAGACAACGTACTTTCCATCTGGAAGGCCGAGGCGCCGGCGATCGACGTCCTGGCGCCGGATATCTACCTGCTGGATACGCAGTCCTATCTGAAGGTCATCGAGCTATACCACCGGCCGGATAACGCCTTGTTCATCCCTGAGACAGCGGGAACGCCGCGTGCGGCCCGTTTTCTTTTTGCTGCCTTGGGAATGCAGACGATCGGCTATTCCCCGTTCGGGCTGGACTACACGCGGACCAATCATCCGGAGAGAATGGTACCCAATGAGCCGAATGCCTTTCTTGACCCCACAGCGCAGAACTACAAGCTTCTCGGTCCGATGATGCGCGACGTTGCCCGCCTGAACTTCGAAGGAAAACTGCAGGCTGTGGCAGAGGTGGAGGACCAGCCCAGGCAGACGCTTCACTTTGGAAGTTGGGACGCCGTGGTCTCATTCGGCGTTGGCCGAGGAGGCGCTGCCACGGGGAATGCAGAGCCGATCGGACGCGCACTTGTGGCTCAATTGAGCGACAATCAGTTTCTTGTCACGGGCTTCCATTGCCGCGTCGACTTCCGTCCTGCAGGCACTGCACAGCAACAGAAAACGCAGAAAATCGTCGTCGGGACCGGTCAGACACCCTCGGCCCTTATCGATGGGAATTGGCAGCACCGTCAGTTCCTGCGTGTAGAGGAAGGCGCGTATGAGAACGGGGTTTTCCAATCGCACCGCATTCTGAACGGCGATCAAACCGACTGGGGGCTGGACTTCGGGTCGGACTCCGAGGTCCTGCGAGTATCGCTCGCCAGGTATTGAAGCTGGGAGCGCGAGGAAAGGCACTGTAAAATGCCGATGGCACCCGGGATCTTCGATCCCTCACTCAGTCCCGGGATCTCATGACACTATGTATGGTCCGCCGCATGAATGCAAGGGGACATTGAGGACGACGGGAGCAGTCTGCGTCTATGTATTCGGCCTTCAGATGGAGATTATTCTCCTGGCCACGATGAGTTCCGCGCGTGCCTGTTCTAACTAGCCGAACGGTCGTGAAGACCACAGTGTCACATCAGAATTCAGGCACGCCGTTTTGACTGTTCGTTCGTCTTCGCTGTTCCGGTGCAGACCTCGGTGGGTAAATTCAATCCGTCGTCGTAGTGCGGGAAAGTGGGAGCGCGTCAGCGCTCCCAAGCCGCAGGCGTCTTTTCCGCACTATCTTATGCGGCAACGATATTCCCCATTGGCCGGTAGTCTTCCCCGCTCGACAGTACAGCCCATGCGATCCGCGCGAGCTTGTTTGCCATCGCGACCACGACGACATTTTTGGGAGCTCTGGCATCGAGTGCATCGAGCCAGGGCACGATCGGCGCTCGGTCGCGCTTGATGCGCAGCACGGCAGCTCGTGCGCCGTGAATCAGAATCTTACGCAGGTAGATGTTACCGCGCTTGCTGATGCCGAGCAGCTTCGCTTTACCTCCAGTCGAGTACTGGCGTGGCACGATACCCAGCCACGCAGCGAAGTCCCGGCCCTTATTGAAGGCGGCGCCGTTGCCAATGGAAGCAACGATGGCAGTTGCGACAACTGGTCCGATCCCCGGGATCTGACGTATCTGCGTGCATCCGGCATCCGCGACCGAGATCTGTTCCAGTTCCAGGTCGAGCTTTTTGATCTGCTCTTCAACGAGCTTCCACTCATCCCAGAGCATGTTGATCAGGCTTCGCATCTGCGGCGTCAGGTCCGCCTCGGCGTTCTCCAGAATGTCCGCCATGGCAGCCATGAGATTCGCTGGCCTGTGCGCAGATACCATCCCGCGCTTCAGCAGAAATGCCCGAAGCTGATTGGTCACCGCCGTGCGCCGACAGATCAGGCGATCACGGACCCGGTGGATACCCTGCAGGTCCAGCTGATCATCGGTCTTGATCGGAACAAAACGCATGTTCTTCCGCTCGACGGCCTCCGCGATCGCCTCTGCATCGATGAAGTCGTTCTTGTTCGACTTCACGAATGGTTTTACAAACTGAGCTGGGATAAGCCTGACATCATGGCCTTGCTGGCGCAGCGCCTCCGAGAAAGTGGGCCCCGGAGCAGGCCTCAAGTCCAATTAGAGATGCCGGGACGTTCGCGGTATAGGCCAGAAGCTGCTTCCGGTTGAACTTCTTCCGCACAATCACCTTGCCGGCAGCGCCGAGGGCTACGAGATGAAAGGTTGTCTTGCCTAGATCGATGCCAACCGAGTGTATCTGCATGTCGATGATCCTCCTTCTTCAATGCTGCCACCTCGATCACCCCCTCTCGCAGGTGAATCAAGCGGCGGACCATCTCATTAGCCGACATGTCGGGACCGATCTTACCTGTGGCTCGACGCGCTTTTCCGCCTTCGCCATCCAATAGCCGGAAACAGGACCGCAGCAGCAGTCCGCGCCGCAGGCGTCGCCCCAGGGGGGCTCGACAAGTAGACCCCCCGCAGGATCGCCGCCGCGTCATTACTGCACCTGAAGCGCAGTGAGCAGGCTCGTAGCTTGGCCGTAAACCGGGTAAGCGTATCCCTCACCGTCGGAAAATTCACCGCACCACAAGGTAATTGTCGTTGGCGCGACGGAAGCCGCAAAGTACCCGGTGATAGGAATAGTGGCCCAGGTACCTATTGCATCAGAACTTGAACCCGCTATGCCCCCCGACAGGCCGAGATTCGCCAGCGGATGCTGCACCGGCGAGGCAGAAAGGAAGCAGTATATCTCGAATGAACCCTCCACGGTCTGCTGGCCCTGGATCAGGTAGGTCCCGGTGTTGGGCAAAACAATCGAGTTCACCTCAACCCACTGAATTTCCCCGTTCGAGGCCAAAGGCGGAAGGGTGATGAGGTTCCCACGCTCGGGGGCTGCGACAAATGTCTTCGCTGGCGCCGCAGGTCCCTCTGGCCCCTCGGGGCCAGTCGGACCGGTTGGGCCGGCCGGACCAACAACTCCCTGGGGTCCCTGCGGCCCCGCCGGCCCTTATGCTCCAGTGGCGCCTTGAGGCCCTGCGGGTCCCTGTGGTCCGGTTGCGCCATAGGTCAGGTCGAACACCTCGGATTCATTCTCACTGTTGGTCACCTTCAACCTGAAAGTCCCGGCCGGAATATTGGCCGGCAGCGTTGCGACGATTTGCGTTTTGCTGGAAGAATCGACCTTTAGCTCAGCGCCATTGAAGTGCAGGGAGGGGGCGGCCTTTCCCGGCTGAAAGCCTGAACAGGTGAGAGTGACTTGATTCGAGGCGTAATTGATGGTGCCGCTTTGCACCACCGGATCGGCGGCGGCAGAGCCAAGGCACGGAGCGAGCAGAAGTAAAGTCGCGAGCAGGATCTTGCGCATGGAAATGGTTCTCCTTTCGAGAGATGTGGGCCGTTCCGGCCGGTTGATGAAGCGGTGAAGAGTGCATACGCCCATCGCTGGGCACGGCTACGGGTCTAGAGCCTTTTCGATTATTTCTCTGTTGAAGCCATGCGATGTTAAGAGAGCAGAACGAATGATTGGGAAGCTGTCCGCCTTCTGTCCGTGAACTGCAACCAAAACGGCCCAAAATGGACATAATCAAAGAGCGAAAAGGGGCGTGTTTATTGGGGTTAGTTGGTTGGTTTTGTGTGGCTTAGGGGCTGGTTTTCCCCTCATAACCCAAAGGTCGCTGGTTCAAATCCAGCCCCCGCAACCAATCAAATCAACAACTTACGCATTGTTGGCTGCATCCCGCCCGGTACAGTTAGGGACAGATTACGAAGCTGCCGTGACCGGCGGCTTTTTTCCTGCTTGGTGAACGAACTCGACCAGACGTTCTTGAGCTGCGCGTTTTGCGTCCAATGAGAGACCGCCGTAGATGTCGCTGGTGGTCTGCAGATTCGCAGGGCGGGACAATTCCTTCGTCTCTTGAAGCGTTAGAATCTGCTTGCCCCAGGAAGCCAGGCTTTGCCGGAACGTGTGCCAACCGATGCGTCCAAAACCTGCTCTTTCCGCTATCGGCCGAATGTAGTCAGCCAGCATGGAGTCGGGCCACATGGGGCGCTTTCCCTTCGTTGTCAGACTTGCGAAGACCCAATCTCCCGGTGCTGAATATGGTGTCATCTGCTTCCAGGCCAAAAGAGAATCCTTCACCTCCTCGGGCAAGCTGATATCAGTTCGCGAAGCCTCGGTTTTCAGTTGCGAGACGCGTCCTGATACGATGCCCTGGCGAAAGGTGACTACGCCGCGGTCCAGGTCGAGATCCTGCCACTTCAAACCGAATCCCTCGCTGCGCCGCGTTCCCAGCCAACCGGCGATTTCGACCGCCAGCCTCTCACGAGGTCCGACCAACTTCAACAACGCCAGGTATTCAATTGGCGTCAGGGAACGCGGCTTCACTTTCCGTCGTGTTGACCCCTTAGGCATATCGACATAATCCATTGGATTGCTGCCGAAGTATCCCCATTTCATCGCTTGCCGAAACATCTGGCGCTCCAATGCACCAACGGCCCGAGCGGTCTTGGGCGCCAGCTTTCCAGAGTCGCACAACTCGGCCAGCCATGATTCCATGGCTGACCTTACCTGCGGCTTCATGAAGTCTGTAATCAGGTATTTCTCCCAGCGCCGCCTGATCCAGCACTTGATGTACGAGCGATAGGACTTTGCCGTAAGGGCGCTGATTCTCCCATCGTCGTTCGCGCCCAATGGCAGTTCGGCATAAGGAGTCACATACTCATGCTCATAACGATCGAGCACGGCCGACATCGTGACTCCCTGAACGGTATCGCATTCGCAGTTTGCGCTCAGACGATAGCCGTCCGCGGCCTGCTAGACTGCCTGCATGGTCCGCAGCTCATTGACCGTGCCCAGTTGGACCCGCCGGCGCATGCCGCTAACACGGTCAACCCAGCGGTAAGTCCACATGTCGGGACCACTCTTTCTGGCCATGCGCTCGAAGGTCTCGCTCTGGTATCCGATGGAGCTCCCTGTTTCGGAAGAAGGGCAGATCGCCGCTATCTATGGTTCAACAACTGGAATACTTCTTGCACAGCGCCTGGATATCGCTAACCAGTTTCGGCACTCCGGCCGAAGGGGGCAGGCTGCCAGGGTAGTTGGGTTCGTACTCCGCTGACACAAATCCCTGGTGTCCAGCATTCGCGAAGATCTGCCAAACGCGGTCCATATCCACCAGGCTATGATCGTAAAAGTGGTCGCGAATATGAATATTGGTGGCGTACGGGATGCACGCTGCAATCTGCGCGTAGGCGTCTTGAGTCGGCGTAGAAATGAAATTCGTGATATCGAGATTGATTCCGGCATACGGCGAGTTAACCCGTTGCATGATCTCGACACATAGGTCGGCGTTTTGCGTAACGCCTTCGTGGTCTTCAACTCCAAGCGTAATGCCCTTTTGGCCGGAATAGTCGGCTGCGGCCTTCATCGCCTCAACCACCCAATCGACGGCATCCTTCAGCCTCGCGCCCTCCGGCAGCACACCCGCAAAGATCCTCAGATGTGACGCTCCAAGTTCGTCCGTCACATCGACCCACTTCCCGATTTGCTTCACGCTATCCGCGCGCTTTTGAGCGTCGGCCTGTACCATGCTCACGCCGCATGCGCACCCTGAGAAAGCCACGGCATGCTTGTAGGCCAAATGACGCAGGCTGTGAAGATACTCCTGATCGGTGGACTTCAGGTAATACACCGTTATATCGACGCCGGACAGTCGCAACTCTACTGCCTTGAGGATGAAGTCTTCCATCGTCATTGCACCGGACCTGAGGGCCTCATTGTATGAGTAAGCACAGCATCCGGGAAGCAGTCTCGCCCATTTGGACTTGATCGCGTTCGCATCCAATTGCGCCCCGGCGGCGGCTTGCGCCCCCGCTGTATCCATACCTACTCCTGCAGCAGCGGCTAGTCCAACAGTCTTCACAAACTGACGGCGATTCACCATGGGACGCACCTTCTCTCTTGAGTTACACGATGCTTTGGAACACGCAGTTCACAGCATGCGCGGCGCCTGCCTCGCAAACAGACCAACCTAATACCCATTCCTGCCGCCGTCAACAAATAACCCTCCGCGCTCGTCGGCCGCCTCACTCGTGCACTGTTCCCTCACTTCGCTCGGATGCCGGCTCCGGACGGCATTAGGAACGCAATAGGCCACTGCTCCTGGCCTTCCGCCACCAACGCAGACCAATTTAGAACCGGAGCGGATTCTTGTTTCAGAATTGAGACTTCCGGATCGATTTCCCGGAATCGAACGGCCAGGCTGTACGCTTCACCGGTTGCGGTCAGTGTCAGCGGCTCCCGCGGGAGCCGTGAATTCAGATTGCGAATAAAGAGCTGGACGATCTTGAGATCATCCATCATCTGAAGAAAATAGGGCCGCCCGGTCAGCAAGGAATTATAGACATAACCAGCCAGTATGCTGTTGAGGGGATTGATATACGCTTCATCGAAGCTATCCGGCGTTGAAATGCCGGATGAATCGACGCGAAAATTCATGCGGGTTTCTCCCATTCCGCGAAAATCGAATGAGAATACTTCGTAGCCGTCGTTCAAAAGCTTCGATATCTGTGGCCAATCCTCCCGGGACGCTTTGCCGTGAAGACTAAACCAGAGGATGCCTCCCTTGGGGTGGCTGCCTTCAAGGTAAAAGTGAAGGAGAGGCATCTCCAGATACCTGCTGTGATGAAGCACATAACGGTCGATATGCACCGCTCCAATCGTGGTGCTTCCAACAGCTTCCCAACGCACTTCCATTGACGACGAAGAGCCGGCATACCGGCTGACGCTCCAGGAGGCAATGTTCGGATCCTGTTCGCTCCGGTACAGCTTGGCCAATGTTGTCTCGTTGTAATGCGAAGCGTCCATGGAGTACGCGGCGATGAATTGAAGAAGCGTACGCCCCTCCGGATAATCGACCGATACCTGCCCGCTCTTTGTCACGCGAAGGTCGGCGTCGCTAAACGGAGTTACAGGCGGAAGGCCGTGGCGAACCGGCATCTGATTGAAACGATCGAGAAAGCTCAACGCCGCTTCCTGGTTTTTCAACGAATACTCGTGCCGGTTGTAACTCTCGACGAATTCAATTCGGTCGCCGTGTCCAAAACGCTTGTAGAAGCTGCTGACTTCCTCGTAGGACTTATGAGCGCCCTGCACCGGGAAGAAATCGAGACTGGCGGTTGCCACCATTACCGCGCGCGGATACATCGCCAATAACATGCCCGCATGATCCACTCCCTTCGAGATGAGCCCGAAGAGATCCTGCTCCGGATCGCTGTCTGAATCGGCAAAGATCCGGTTTTCCACCCGCATGGGAAGCGCCGTAATGTAACAGGAGGGAATGATGACCTTGATCCTCTCATCGAGCGCGCCGATCAGCGCCGTCTGGAAACCGCCGCCGCTCGTGCCCGTAATATTGATCCTTGCGCCATCAACGTCTGGGCGAGTGAGCAGATAATCCACGGCGCGCACGCCGTCCCACACCTCCCATCGGGCCAGATTGGCACCGGCGAGATAGGCCAGGTTTCCCATCACGGCATGCTCGCCACAGATCAGGTTGTAACGGCTCTTCTTTGCCTTTGCATCCCAGAACTGGCTTCTTTCGCCTTGCCCCACCGAGTCCCAGCTGATAACAAGGTACCCGCGCAGGGCAAGCCTCTCGCAAAGGGCCTGGTAGTGATTCTTCCCGTCTGCCGAGTGTCCCGCCGGAACCAAAATGGCCGGATGTAACTTGTCGCCGTTCTCAGGTACATACATAAGTGCAGTTACATAGAGCCCCGGAAGGCTTTGATAGATCAGCTTTTCGATATGGAATCCGGGGCCGGAGACTGTGCCCGTAATCTCAGCGTGCAGGTCTGTCTTCTCCGTTGGAAGCCCACCGATCATCTCCAGCAGCGATCGTTTTAGCTCCGCGCGTAGCTGCAGAAGTTCGCTCTCGCTCTTCACACGCGACCAGCGTTGCAGGCGAAGTTCATCCTCATCCCACGCAAGTGCGGTTTGATAGGCCAAGTACGGCGTAATCTGCGGGCCTTCAGCTTCTGCGGCCGGCAGCACGCGAAAAGCCTCAGCCGGAGGCGCATTCTGTCCAGTACCTGACCTGGCGCTCATGACCGCCATCGCAAGGACACAAACCAGCCGCACGTCGGTCGAACCGTTCACCAGAGCCTCCGCCAGCAGCTATCACAACACCGCTAACCCCTTCACCTCTACATTTTCCTCGACAAACAAGACAGGCGTCCGCTCGAAGGACGCCTGCAACGCCTGCCACTCTCACAGATGCGGCGCCCAGCCCTTCTCGTACTCGCGTGACCACATCTTCATCGCTTGAGCGTCGTTCTGAATCTTCCCTTCACGCGGGTCAAGCTGCAACTCCCGGTTCAGCTCCCAGGCGATATTGGAGAGTTGAAGCATGGTAACAACAATGTTGCCTTGTGAGATAGGTGCGTGAAGCTTCTCTCCCTTGCGGATCGCAGCGATAAAGTTGGCGAGGTGGGCCCCGGTGGGGACGTCGCCGTCGAATTTGTCGTAGAAAGGCGTCTTATCGTCGTCCTTGAATACGCCCGTCCTGGTTCCCTTCAGATCGTACACATCGTACCCGCTCCCACCATCGCCATATATAAATACCGAGCCCTCGGTCCCCATGACAGTCAGCCCCGAAGCGTGGTCGTAGTACTTCATCCCGTTGCATGATTTGCCTTCCCAGGAAATCGTCTTATCGCCGTAGTCGAAGCTGGTTATCAGTGTGTCATAAAACTGCCAGTCATCCTTGAACTGGTATCTTCCGCCTGACGCCGTAACGCTCTTCGGATAATCCGCTTCCAGCGCCCAGCGGCACAAATCGATGCTATGTGTACCGTTGTTTAGTGCCTCGCCGGTCCCCCAGTGTTTAAACCAGTGCCAGTTATAGGGATGAATATTATCCGTGTATGGCCTCCGTGGCGCAGGTCCCTGCCACAGATCCCAATCGAGCTGTGCCGGCACGGGCGCTTCCTTGCCGATGCCGATTGACTTTCTCGTATTGCTGTACCAGCCTTTGGCAAAATAGGCCCTGCCGATGAGCCCGTTGTGTATCTTATCGATGGCTTCCATCGTGCGCAGGCACGATCGCTGTTGCGTACCCTGCTGCACGTGTTTCTGGTACTTCATTTGAGCCTGCACCAGCATTGCGCCCTCGGCAGGGTTATGGCTGCATGGCTTTTCAACATAAACGTGCTTGCCAGCCTCGAGGGCGGCGATCGCAAGCGGAGTGTGCCAGTGATCCGGAGTGGCGATTGTGACGGCATCCACGTCCTTTTGCTGAAGGACGGAGCGAAAGTCCTTGACGCTGGCGGGAGCATATCCCAGTTCATGTTCGGCGATAACCGCGAACTTGGCCAGAATCGTACTGTCCACATCGCACACATGCGAAACGCGGGCGGAGTCCTTATTCCCCATGAGTCCCGATAGATGGGCATAGCCTCGCCAGCGCAGGCCTATGATTGCAAAGTTAAGGCGATCGTTCGAACCGAGAATCTGGCTGTAGCTCTTTGCGGTAGAACCGATAGCCAAACCTGCCGCCCCTACGGCAAGCGTGTCAAGAAAGTCGCGTCGATTAATCATCTTGTCTCTCCATCGGATCGCTCAATCTTCCTCTTTTGCCCAAGGAGTGATGGGAAATCCATTGCGGCACAAAGTATACACAAGAGAGCCAGGATTGTCCGATTACGGCGTGTTAGAGTTCCGCACACGCGGTTTGTCCCAATGACGCCCCAGTCTTCTTGACGCTCTCTTGATCCAGGTGCAACGATCTATTGGGATTTGGAACCGGCGAATGAATTGCGCCGGGATAGGGCCACTCACCGAGGACGTTATGCAAGAAGGATGGGCGTGAACTATGACTGACGAGTCTACTTCAGGGACAGATCGCAGAACCTTTATGAAGCAGGCAGCGGGAACTATGCTCGCGGCGGGAATGGACGCCCGTTCCTATGCGCGGGTAATGGGCGCGAACGATCGCATTCGCCTGGCCCAACTGGGCTGCGGTGCGCGCGGTCATGGGCATGTGCACATGGTTCAGTTGACCTCACGGAAACTGCCGGTTGAAACAGTAGCCGTGTGCGACATTTGGAATCTGGCGCGAGAGCGTTGCGCGGCCCAGATCAAAGAAATTTTCAACCTGGCCCCGCTATCCTATAAGTACTCTGAGGATCTGCTTGCCCGCAACGATATCGATGGCGTCATGATCGCCACGGGTGACTTCCAACATGCAAAACTCTGCGCGGACGTGGTAAGGGCAGGCAAGGACTGTTATGTAGAGAAGCCGTTTGCCAATGTTCTTTCCGAAGCCAAAGAGGCTCGCGATGCGGTAAAGGCTTCAAGGCAAGTGGTCCAAATGGGGACGCAGCACCGCAGTGAGCCCTATCAGTTGGCCGTTCGCGACATCGTTCGGTCCGGCCGCATCGGCGCTATCGTTCATATCGAGCAGGAATGGAATGTGAATGAGGAGCGTTGGCGGTTTGTGAATATGGATACCGGCAACTCCCCTGAGATGGAACAGGATCGCAACCTGGAATGGAAGAAGTGGCTCTTCGAGCGCAAGTCGATGCTTCGCGAGGAAGACACAGACTGGGATCGCTGGCTGTTAGGCAAACCTCACCGCCCTTTCGATCCGCATGTATACCTCGAATTCCGTCTCTATAGGAATTACTCCTCTGGAATCTTCGATCAGTGGATGAGCCATGGCAGCGACCTGGTCCACCTTTGGACCGACGAAGCGTATCCCGAAAGTGTTGTCTCCAATGGCGGAGTTTATGCCTGGCAAGACGGGCGCGAGAATCCAGATACTTGTGTTGCCGCCGTCACTTATCCCAAGGGCTTTCTCTATACCTACAAGAGCGTATTCGGGAATAGCTTCCGTAGCTTCTCAAGGATCCAGGGCCGCGACGGAACCATTGCAAATTATGGCGGCGAGGGCGCCTCACTCTTTACCGTTAGCAAAGAAGGTGGCCGGGATGAATGGTCCGGATCGGTGGAAACAAAAGGCGTGCCTTTAATCAGTCCAGCCGCAGACCGGGAAGAAATCGTCAGGGCTCCAGGCGCCGAGCCGCCGAGTTCGCTCGGCCCCGATGACGACAGCGAAGTGCATATTGTGAACTGGCTCAAGGCCATGCAGTCGCGAAGCCAGCCAAATGCAAACGTGGATCACGGATTCTCGCACTCAATTGTTACCATCATGGCCGCACAGTCGTATTGGAGTGGCAAGAGGCTCTACTGGAATCCGCAGACGGAAGAAATTGTAGATCAGCCCGTTGCCCGGATCAGTTAACGGTAGTTCTGGGCTCGTTTCGATTGAGCGAGAAGAAATGAATCCAGTGAATCTCCCGCGCCAAAACGGAAGGTCGACCTCGCCTCGCAGCCCGGGACGGGTGCGGTGGTGGATCGTTTGGACGCTCTTTTTCTCGACTGTAATCAACTACATCAGCCGTCAGACCTTCTCCCTTTTGGTCCCGGTGATTTCAGCGCAATATCATCTCACCAATACTGACTTCGGCAAGATTTCCGCGGCGTTTCAGGTCGCCTATGCGGTCACATGGCTGCTCGGCGGCATCTTTCTTGACGCCGTAGGTACGCGCCTCGGACTGGCCCTGGCCGTGGTCTTTTGGTCCGTTGTCAACATGCTCACCGGATTCGCCACATCCGTCTTCGGCTTTGCGTCCTTTCGATTTCTTCTGGGGATTGGCGAAGGCCTGAACTGGCCCGGCGCCAGCAAGACGGTTGCCGATTGGTTTCCCAGCCAGGAACGCAGCCTCGCTGTGGCCATTTTCGACAGCGGCTCCAGCGTCGGAGGAGCCGTAGCGGCGCTGTCCATTCCTTTGATCGCAATAAGATTTGGCTGGCGCTCCGCTTTCATTGTTTCAGGTCTGGTCGGATTCATCTGGCTGCTGATGTGGTTGCGCGTCTACCATCTGGTGGACCGTCATCCCAGGGTGACGGCGGAGGAGGTTGCGTATATTCGCGCCGGCCAGGAAGTACCCAGCGTCTCTCCGGAGCGTGGCCCGCGGCGTTGGCTCAAGCTCGCCCGCGATCGAAATGTATGGGGCATCGTCCTGGGCCGCGCGCTCACCGATCCCATCTGGTGGTTCTACATTACCTGGCTGCCCAAGTACCTGAGCGATGCGCGCGGTTTCAGCCTCCAGCGCATCGCACTGTTCGCATGGATGCCTTTTGTCGCCGCCGATCTTGGCAATTTCACTGGCGGCCTGGTTTCTGGTTATTGCATTCGCCGGGGCGTCTCCGTGGTTCGCGCCCGCACATGGGTATGCGTCTTCAGCTCCCTGCCGATTCTTGCCGGCATTCCCGCCGCCGGTGTGCACAGCGTCTATGCCGCGCTGGCGCTGATCTGTTTCGCGCTATGGGGCTACGCAAGCTGGTCCACAATGGGTCTGACTCTTCCCTCTGACCTGTTTCCTCACGACGTTGTGGCCACAGTTACGGGCCTGAGCGGATTGGCGGCCGGTCTGGTCGGTGCAGTTTTCACCATGGCCGTCGGCATCCTGGTCGATCGCTTTTCTTACGGCCCTGCATTTCTGGTGGCAGGGTTGCTGCCCCTCTTCGCAACCGCCAGCATATTGCTGTTGGTCCGTGCGCCAGGGATCGAGGATTGAATCATATGGTGACACGTATGGACTTCTTTGGTCTTGTCGATAGGAGTGCATGTCAGATTCTCTCTAAGCTATAAGCGACAAGTTAATCCTGGCAGACCGCTGATCCACCTTCAACGGTCTGCAACCATTTCATCCAGTTCCGCCGCGGAATCCATATCCAGGTAAACTGTTGCATCGGGATGCGTGCGGAGTATCGTAGCTGGACAATGCGTAGATATTGGCTCGCGGAAAGCGCGCCTTACGATTTCCGCCTTGCGTTGTCCTGGAACGCTGAGAATCAACCTGGGTATGCGCACCAGCGCCGGGATTGTGATTGTAATTGCCTTTGCCGGAACCTCCTCGATGCCTCCAAACCAACCCTCAGCAGTCTGTTGCTGCCGGCATGCTGAATCCAGCGTCACAATCTTCACGTCCGCGGGATCGTTGAAGTCCGCTTCAGCTGGATCGTTAAACGCCAGGTGTCCATTCTCTCCAATTCCGAGGAGGCACAACCGCGGAGACGCGGATCGGAGTTTCTCCGCATAATCCCGGCATACAAAGTCAGGATCGGCTGAGCTCCCGTCGACTTCATAGAATGCGCGCATGCGGACACGCGAGGTCAGGTTCTCCCGCAGATAACGCCGGAATGAAGCGGGGTGGTTCTCATCGAGGCCGACATATTCATCCATGTGAAAACCATGGATTTGATCCCAGGGAATGTTCGGCGCCGAGATCAAAGCGCGCAGCATGGCAAGCTGTGAAGCGCCCGTCGCAAAGACGACGCCTATGTTGTCATGCGCGGAACCTAGTTGACTCAAGTGCTCCTGAGCCGCTTGCGCGGCGGCTCTTCCGGCCGATTCCCTGTCTGGATGAACCTCCACCTTCAAGCGGTCGATTTGGAAACGGATAATCTCCATAGAAGCGCGTGCCAATTCCTTTCTTGCTGCCTGGTCGCCGGCACGACTGCATCTTCGTTGCCACGCCAAACCCACGGCGGCCAAGCCGCACGGTAGGTCAATAATAGCTGTTCGGAATTGCGGTACCTGGAATCCTGCGCCCCGTCGTATCTCGCTGGCGTCTACCTCATCACTTCTCTGCCCGCCGCAAAAAAACGAGCGGCCTCAGGGGCGCGGCGATAAAGTACGCAAGCTCGCGGTAATCGCTGAACTCATGGATCAGAAAATCCGCTTCTTTCCCTGCTTGTGGTGATTTTGAGGAGCTAAAGCAGCCCATGCTCACCGGGGGTCCAATTGGCGTCCAATTAGGATTTCCAGTTGTTCCCAAGAGTGCTTTTCGATGCTATCCGTGTCGTCTAACTTGTTGAAAATACTGAGATCCTCACTCTCATAACCCAAAGGTCGCTGGTTCAAATCCAGCCCCCGCAACCAAGAATTGTTGATTCTAAATGGCTTCCGATACGGGCTCGGAGGCTTTTTCTATTCTTATTGGCATTTTGGGCAAATCGTGGGCAGGGAATTCCCTGTCAAGAAGTGCTCCAGACTCTCCGGCAATCAGCGAGCAGACCTTCAAATTGATCCCTGCTTTCGCGTTGAGCAATTAAATTGCCTACGGTCGGGCAAAATCTGCCGTTATGCCGGCGTCAACATCTAAACCGTTTCCGATCGCTTCACGACGAATGAGTCGATGACAGGCCTGGACAGCTCTGAGAGTCATCGGCCTCGTCTCAAACGGTTTCGCTTTTCACCGGGAGGACAAGTGGATTCGCGAATCACCAACTCCGGCAGGAAGGGCATTACAGGCGGAATCACTTCCTGACCGCCAACCCTTTTAAGCAGGATGCGGGCGGCTGTAGCACCCATCTGATACAGAGGCTGGCGTATGGTAGTAATGCCGGGGTTTTGGAAGGCCGCGCTCTGGATATCGTCGAAGCCTAATACGGAAATGTCCTGGGGGACGCGTAACCCGTATTCCCGAATTGCCCGGATGGCGCCGATAGCGGCTATATCGTCGTAACAGACCATGGCCGTGAATTTGGCCTTGCTTTGGAGTAGTTCACAGGCCGGTTCAAAGCCCAACTCCGGCGTTGAAACTCGCGACTTGAGCTCTACGGTCAACTCGGGCAGCACGGGGATATCGAGTTCCTCCGCCACGGTCTGCAGGTATTTCCAGCGATCGTCGGCGTCGGAACTGTGGCTGCCGCCGCGCATAAACGCGATCTGCCGGTGACCAAGCCGATAGAGGTGCCGCAGGGTAAGCTCCGCTGCTCGCCGCTGGTCAAGGACCAGGTTGGTGACGCCCTTGAGCTCACGATGGCCGGCCACGACCACAGCCGGCAGCTTGAGGCTGTGCTGAAGCAAGGTGTCGATGAGGATAAAGCCCTCCACGGAGCGGTCCATCAGCATGCGCGGGTATTCCTCAATTAAATCGGGCTTACGGCGATGACTTGCGGTCAGGTAAAAATAGCCCTCCTCGATAAGCGAATCTTCCACGCCGGCCAGGACCTGGGCGGTATAGCTGTCGTTTAGCTCGGGCACGAGGACGCCGATGGAAAACGTTTTCCTCTTACGCAAAGAGCGGGCGTAAAAGCTCGGCCGGTAGTCGAATTTCTCAGCCGCCGCCTTGACCCGGTCGCGCGTCACCTGGGGTATGGCGCTCACGCCGGGAGCGTCGTTCAGCACCAGCGAAATCGTGGCCGGCGACAAGTCAAGGTATTCTCCCAGCATCCGCAGGCTTACGGGTTGCCCCGGCGGCGGCTCGCGTCTCGGACTGGTCGGCTTGGCCATTTCTTCCTGTTGTAGCATGCCTCCGGCGAACGCGGAATGCCTGGATGCGGCGCTTTGAGCGGTTCCATGTGCGTGTGCCCACTCGGCGCATGCCCGCTCGAAATGAGCGCCGGGGGGTTGGTCCCGAGCGGAAGAAGCGGCTCAGCGGGGAGGCTGGGCTACATCAATGGTTGCACCGCCAGGCCTCTCCGCAGCGGCGGCCCGCCCGATTGCCACCTCGCGCTCTTCCAGGTGGTCGTACCAGGTGAATTTCAAGATCGCCGAAGTCGCAAGAACCACCGCCAGGGTGATGGCCGCCCGCCCAAATTCCCGAATCACAACATACATAGGCAAAACCACCAGGGCGACCTGCCAGACAATGCCAACTGCGACGTTGAAGACATCGCGCGGAAAGTCCTTATTACGCTGGAAACCGGGATCCTCGGCCAGAACCATCTTAAGGACCGGCCCCCACAGACCCCACGGCCGCACGCGCCGGTAGAAGCCCTTGAGCACTGCATCGTCTTCCGGCTTGGTGAGCAGCGTGCCGAGGAGACATCCGGCTAGCGACAGGATAAGCACCAACGGGAAAACGATTGTCACCTCTTCGTTAATGGAATATGCGGAGAGCAGGTGGTGGACAAAGGGTTGGTTGTGAATCAGTTTGGTGGTGTTGGAATCGATCACGCAGAATATCGACGAGGCGATGCCGGCCACCATGCCCCAGAAGTATCCGTAGCCGTTAAAGCGCCACCAGTACCACTTGAGCACATTCGATGCCATGTAGCCGGCCCACAAGCCGCTCACGATCCACAGCACCACACCGTTGACCGAATTCACGTTCCAGCCGATCAGTATGCCGATGACCACCACGGCAAATGAGCTGATGTAGCTGAGGCGGACGTAGGTTTTGGGCGATGCGTCAGGACGGATGTAGCGCTTGTAAATGTCGTTGACGAAGTACGGGGGCGCGGCGTTTACGGTGGCTGCAAAGTTGGCCATGAACGCGGCCAGCAGGCCGGAGATGAGAAAGCCGAGAAGTCCAACCGGGACGAATCGCCCCAGCGCGTAGGGAAGGACGAGTTCGAAGTCCATGCCGGCGCCCATGGCGCGGATGCTATCGCTGAAAAAAACGGCCGCCAGGACCGCCAGTCCGGCGGCAAGAAAGTAGCGCGGGAAGGTGAGCACCACGTTGACCCAGGCGCTCATCAGCGACGCCTCGCGCGGCGATTTCGAGGCGAGGATGCGTTGCATGTCGTAGTTTGGCGCCGGTCCGGCCGCGGAAATCAGAATGCCCTTGAAGAACAGCATCATGATGAGGAATCCGAACAGCCCATACCCATCCTGCGCGATCTTCGCGTCGGCAGCCGGGATCAGCGCCGACCAGTCGAGGTTCAGATGCCAACCGAAAAACACGTTATCCCAGCCTTTGGGCACGACCCGAAGCAGTGTTTGCGGCGCCACTTTGCTCATGGCGATGATGCCCACGGCGAACGATGCGACCGACAGGATGCAGAACTGCACCACCTCCGTAATGACCACGCTGATCATGCCGCCCTTGATCACGTAGATGGCGGTGATGCTGATCAGGATCACGGCGTATTCATTGGGTGTCAGATGCCAGGGTAGAAAGGTTGCCGCGAACTTGCCGATGCCTTTGAATCCGTAGCTGAAGAACCCGATGATGCTGACAAACGCGTAGACCACCACGATCAAATGCGACAACTGCGCGCCGCGTCCGGTGCCGAACCGCGTCTTGATCCATTCCGCGCCCGTCATCACATTCGAGCGCCTCAGCCACGCCGACAGATAAACCATCAGAAAGACCTGGTTGAATGTCGGCCAGAGCCAGGGAATCCACACGCTCTTGAGCCCATACACGAACATCCAATAGACCAGCAACATGCTGCCGCTGATGTCGAACATTCCCGAGGCGTTGGAGAGACCCAGCACATACCACGGCAGCTTGTTGCCGCCCAGAAAGTAGGCCGCCATGTCGCGGGAAGCGTGATGGGAAACCCAATAGCCGATGAGCACGGTGCTCAGCAGATAGATAACAATGATGGCGACGTCTAAAGAGTGAAGATGCATGGGCCCCCCGATACCTTTCTACGATTTCTCTGTCCAGCCGCTGCGCTGGGCGATTGCGGAATGCTCCCAAATCGTGACCCGGCTATCTGCCGCATCGAATCTTCTGCCGCGGATCGCTGCTTCACGGAGTCGCGGCTCCAGGCCGTGCGGAATACCGCGCTCCTTAGGAGAACCGGGTGTGTTCGAGAGCCGCGCAAATCTCATGCGTGCCCTTTTCATGCGTACCCTTTCGCCGGGCGCAGTCATCCGGAATTCTGGCGAAAAGACGCGCGCGTCTCTCATCGCACGAGGCCCCTCAGGCAATGTCCGGCCACTCTGAGCGCCGGATTTTGCCGGGTCCGATATTCGTTTGATTTCCATCTGGTCTTTCCGGTACTATAATCGATTCTCACTTGTCAATGTAAAAAAAGATTCTGCAAAAACGTTTGAGCGAGAAATCGGCCGGGCGCTGCGGCTGCGCATTGCGCGCGAAAGGGAACTCATCATGAAGTTCGGATATTTCGACGATCGAAACCGCGAGTATGTGATTACGCGGCCAGATACGCCTTTGCCCTGGATCAACTATCTCGGTTGTCAGGAGTATTTCGGGATTATCTCCAACACCGCGGGCGGTTATTCGTTTTATCGCGACGCCCGCCTGCGCAGGCTTACCCGCTATCGGTATAACAACGTGCCTATGGATAACGGCGGACGCTACATTTACCTGCGCGACGACGAATCGGGCCGGTATTGGTCGCCTTCCTGGCAGCCCACCCGGCACAATCTCGAGGACTATTCCTGCCGCCACGGCATGGGTTACACCATCATCGGCTCTACCTTCGACGGGATCGAGGCGCATACCCGCTATTTTGTCCCGCTCGACGAGAATCTTGAAATCTGGCAACTGACGGTCACCAATCGGCGCCCGGCCCCGGCGCAGATCTCAGCTTTCGCCAGTATTGAATTCTGCCTGTGGGATGCGCAGGACGACGCCACGAACTTTCAGCGCAATTTCAATACCGGGCAGGTCGAGGTGGAAGACGGCGTTATCTATCACAAGACCGAGTATCGCGAACGCCGCAACCACTTCGCCTATTTCGCCTGTTCGGAGCCAATCGCCAGGTTCGAAACGCGCCGCGATGCGTTCCTTGGCCCTTACCGCGGGTGGGACCACCCGGCCGCGGTCGAGACAGGCCAGCTGACAAACTCGATTGCCTACGGCTGGTCGCCCATTGGCGCCCATCAAGTCGCTCTCGATCTGGCGCCGGGCGAGACTCGCCAGATCGTCTTCCTGCTCGGTTACCACGAAAACCCCGTGGACCAGAAGTTCGACCCTCCCGGCTCGCAGACCATCAACAAGAGCCTGGTAAAACCGGTCATCCGAAAGCATCTGAGCGCGCAACAGGCCGACGCGGCATTTGAGCGGCTGCGCCAGTATTGGGACCGGCTGCTTGGCATCTTCCAGGTCGACACCCCCGACATCCACGCCAATCGCCTGGTGAATATTTGGAACGCCTACCAGTGCATGGCTACGTTCAACATGTCGCGTTCGGCTTCGTTCTACGAGTCGGGCATAGGCCGCGGTCTCGGCTTCCGCGACTCCAACCAGGACCTGCTCGGCTTTGTGCACATGGCGCCGGCCCGCGCCCGCGAGCGGATTCTCGATTTGGCCGCTACGCAACTTCCGAGCGGCGGGGCATATCACCAGTACCAACCACTCACCAAACGCGGAAACAACGACATCGGCGTAGGTTTCAACGACGATCCGCACTGGCTCATAGTCGGCGTTTCGGCGTATCTGAAGGAAACCGGCGATTGGAGCATCCTCGAAGAGCGGGTACCCTACGACAACAAACCGGGCACAGAGGAGTTGCTCTACGACCATCTGCAGCGCAGCTTCCGTTACACGTTGGAGCGTCTAGGCCCGCATGGCCTGCCGCTGATCGGCCGCGCGGATTGGAACGACTGCCTCAACCTGAACTGTTTCTCCGACACGCCCGGCCAGTCCTTCCAGACCACCACGAATAAAGACGGCAAAGTGGCTGAGTCGGTATTTATCGCCGGCTTGTTCGTCCATGCCGGCCGCGAGCTTGCCGCCATCGCCTGCCGCCGCGGACTCACCAGCGATTCCGCCTCCTGTCTGGCGGCGACCGAGAAAATGGTAGAGGCCATCCTCCGGCATGGCTGGGACGGAGAGTGGTTCTTACGCGCCTACGACGACTCGGGCGCCAAGATCGGATCGAAGGAGTGCGATGAAGGCAGGATTTTCATCGAATCGAACGGCTTCTGCGTGCTGGCCGGCATCGGTCTCGACGACGGCAAGGCCGCCCAGGCCATGGCCGCCACACACAAATACCTGGCCACCGAACACGGCATCGTCGTGCAGCAGCCGGCTTACTCCCGTTACTACCTCAACCTTGGCGAAATCTCTTCTTATCCGCCGGGATACAAGGAAAATGCCGGCGTCTTCTGCCACGTAAATCCCTGGATCATGATTGCGGAGACGCGCCTGGGCCATGGCGACCAAGCCTACGACTACTATAGCCGCATCAACCCTTCGGTGCGCGAAGAAATAAGCGAAGTGCATCGCTGCGAGCCCTATGTGTACGCACAGATGATCGCCGGCAAAGACGCGCCCACCTTCGGCGAGGCAAAGAACTCTTGGCTTACCGGGACCGCCGCGTGGAATTATTACGCCATCGCGCAGTGGATCCTGGGTGTGCGCGCCACCTTCGATGGACTCGAGATCGCTCCCGTCATTCCCAAAGACTGGCGCGGGTTCACCGCGACCCGCATTTTTCGGGGAGTGGTTTACAAGATCGCCATCGAACGCCAGGGCGAGGGAAACCGTATTGCACTCACCGTGGACGGCGCTCCGATCGAAAGCAACATCGTGCTGCCTCCCCAAGACGGGCGCAAGCAGGTTTCGATCGAGGGAATTCTAAGCTAGCAACTCAACGCACGATTCGAGCGCTTGCAAAGCCTCGAAACGCGGCAGGAGTTCCCTGGTCGAGGGAACTCCTGCCGGTGGGGGCTGCATTGGATTCAGTTGCCGAAAGCGCTTGGGGGCAGGAGCGCAAGGGCAACCTGGGTTGGCGCCGTTCCGTTCATGACCTGTTCGCGATTGGCGGCGCGTTTTTCAGCCTTCGACTCGAACACGGTGATGCGATCACCGCGATCGGCAAGCAGGACTTCCGCGAGGAAATAGCGATCGCCGTACTTGCGGAAGATGACCTGGTTGCCGCCGCTCGAGTTGGGTTCCGAGCCGGTCTGGACGATGGCCATGCCGCCGCCATTGCGGCTGTCGATGAGGAGAAAATTGGGGTTGTCCATCTTGAGGGCGTAGACGCCGGGCGCGTAGTGCTTCGTCCCGTAATCGAACGGGAAGGGCACGTTGACGCTGGCGGTGAGTTTGGTTTGGGCGTGCATCGCCGGGGACAGCGACGCAAAGGTTGCGACCAAAGTCGCAAGAGCGATGATACGGAAACTGGACTTCATGGTGCTTCCTCCTGGGGAAGGGGTCTTGATGACGCCTTCACTTAGGAGTGCGCGGCGGCGGGGAAAAAGGGGCCACGCGGGAGAGAATCTATTTTTCGGGCCCGGCGTCGCTCGAGTCCGCGGGCACTTGTGCGCCGGGATGCAGGTGGCGAAAGAGTGCGATGCGGGCCAGCGACCAGTCGCGCTTGACCGAGCGGGGAGAGACTTCGAGGATGCGCGCGATCTGATCGACCTGAAGGCCGCCGAAGTAGCGGAGCTCGACGACGCGGGCCTGGCGTGGGTTGTCGGCGGCGAGCCGGGTGAGGGCTTCATCGATTGAGGCGACCTCGTCGAGGCGGTCGGGGGAGATGGCGAGGTCGTCGTGCATCTCCACGCGATGCAGGCCGCCGGCGCGCCGGGCGGCGTGGTGCTGGCGCGCATAGTCGACGAGAACCTGGCGCATGACGCGGGCGGCGAGTCCGATGAACTGGGCGCGGCTGCTCCAGTCGATGTCCTCGCCGGCGAGGCGGAGGTAGGCTTCGTTGATGAGCGCGGTTGCCTGCAGCGTGTGGTCGGGCCGCTCGCGGCGCATGTAGGCCTGGGCGAGACGGTGGAGCTCGGAGTAGACGAGTGGAAGCAGGCGGTCGGCGGCTCCGGGGTCGCCGGCGTGCATGGCTTTTAGGAGCTGGGTAACTTCGCCGGGGACTGATTCCATCGCTGCCCTCACGAGCAACATGGTACTCTGAAAGCCTCTCAAGGGCTTCATAGAAAGATTCCTCATGGCAAGCCCCCCGAAAAATCAAAACTCGGCAGCGGAGCAGTTATTCGGCGAAGCTCTCGATCTGCCGCCTGAGCAGCGCTCCGCCTTCCTGGATCGCAAGTGCCAGGGACAGCCGGCCCTGCGCAAGGTGGTGGACGAGTTGCTGGCGGAGAACGAGCGGCTGAAGGGATTCTTGTCGGAGCCGGTCTTTGCGCCCGGCGATAACTCCGCCGATGGCTCGACCAGCCAGGGATTGCCGAAGGGGACGCGGCTGGGCCGCTACGAGATTGTCGAGCCCGTGGGTTCAGGTGGCATGGGAGCGGTGTTTCGCGCCATGGACACGGACCTGCGCCGCGACGTGGCCATAAAAGTGCTTCGTGCGGATCTGGCCGGCGATGCCGAACGCGTAGCGCGATTCCAGCGCGAAGCGCGCGCCCTCGCAGTGCTGAATCATCCGAACATCTGCACCATTTACGAGATCGGCGAACAGGACGGCCGCGTCTTCATCGCCATGGAGTTCATTGATGGCATGACGCTGCGGCAGCGCATGGCCGCGGGCCCGCTCGAACTCGAAACATCGCTCTCGCTCTCGATTGAAATTGCCGATGCGCTGGACGCCGCGCACACGGCGGGGATCGTGCATCGCGACATCAAGCCGGCGAATATCTTTGTCACCAGCCGGGGGCATGCGAAGATTCTGGACTTCGGGCTGGCGAAGGTGGTCCATGCCAAGGCCCGCGGCGACGCAACTGCGGCATCGACGGAGCATCTCACCAGCCCCGGTTCACCGATGGGGACGGTGTCGTACATGTCGCCGGAGCAGGTGCGGGGCAAGGAAGTGGATGCGCGCAGCGATCTGTTCTCGTTCGGGGTGGTGCTCTACGAGATGCTGACCGGCGCGCGGCCGTTCAGCGGAGAAAGCACGGGCCTCGTGTTTGACGCCATTCTGAACCGGACGCCGGTCGCGCCGGTGCGCCTCAATCCCGATCTGCCGGCGGCGCTGGAGCAGATCGTGAACAAGGCGCTGGAGAAGGACCCGGATCTGCGCTATCAGCATGCCGCGGACATGCGCGCGGACCTGAAGCGGCTCGCGCGGGACACCTCATCCGGCCACGTCTCTCCAGTTCCCCATCGCGCCCTTTGGCGTTTCGCCGCAGTCTCCGGAGTGATCGTCCTCGCCGCGGCTGGAACCGTCTTCTTTCTGCGCGCTCGCCACTCTGCGACTCGGCCGTCCAATGAAAATCAATCTTCCTCAGCCTTTCAGATCGTGCCTCTCACGACTGCTCCGGGCAGCGCGGATTTCCCGGTCCTTTCGCCCGACGGGCGTGAGGTCGCATTTCTATGGGAAGGCCCCGAACGGAAGGGCTTTGACGTATACGTTCAGCTGCTAGGATCAGACTCGCCATTACGCCTCACTCACGGCGCGGAGGGCATACTCGGTGCTCCAGCATGGTCCCCCGATGGGCGCGAGATTGCCTTCGGCCGTTGCGACGGGAAGAACGACGGCGTCTACATCGTCCCTGCGCTGGGAGGCTCCGAAAGGGAGCTGACGCATGTTGGCTGCCCCTATACCCAGCCCGGCCCGCTCGCCTGGATCCCCGATGGTCAGGAAATGTTGATGATCGATCACTGCCCAGGGGCGGGTTCATTTGATCTGGTTGTTTTCTCGTTTGCAAGCGGCGAGAAACGATGCCTAACGCATTCAGGCCTTAAGAATTCCTTTGACAGTGTGTTCCAGTTCTCTCTTTCACTGGATGGCAAAAGGGTTGCATTTACCGCCTCGGCTGACGGTCCGTGTTTGGGCGACATCTACGTTATTCCCTTGTCTGGCGGAACGCCGCATCCGTTGACCGTAGGAGGTCGTTGCTTCGGCGACACTTGGGGTTCTTCCGTTCTCATGTGGACTCCGGACAGCAAGGCGATTGTGTTTGTTTCGATGCGATCTACGCTTCCTTCCTTGTGGCGGGTTTCAGCGGATGGGGGGCCGGCAGAGCGCGAGACATCCTACACGGCCATTGGAAGCTTCTCGGGGGATGGCCGGCGTCTTGTCTACTCTGAGCCAACCGTCCCGGCATTAGCAACGATCTGGCGCGCAGACTTGACAAGCGCAGGCGGGCCGGTGCTGAAAAATCGTGCGTTGATCAGGACACAGTTCCCGGAAATGGGACCGCAGCTCTCCCCGGATGGCGCACGGATCGCGTGGAGGTCGGACCGAACGGGCTACGGACAGATTTGGACGAGCGGCGCAAACGGCGAGGATCCGCTACAGCTCACTCACACGGATTGGTATTCGGGTGCGCCTCGCTGGTCTCCCGATGGCCATTTGATTAGTTTCAACGGAGTCACCGCCAACAGGCGTCAGATCTTCATTGTCGATTCAGAAGGCAGGAATCTGAGTCAGATTACCGACGGTCCTTACGACGACGTCGAGTCGAGCTGGTCGCGAGATGGCAGGTTTATCTACTTTGCTTCGAACCGCACAGGAAGATGGGAGGTCTGGAGGCACGCTCTGGAAGGAGGCGCAGAGTTACAACTGACCAAGCGCGGCGGCTTCGATTCCTTTGAATCGTATGACGGCCAAACGATCTACTTTTCCAGGTTTGACCAGCCGGGCGTCTGGAGTATTCCGGCCAGTGGCGGAACGGAGTCGCTGGTGATCGCCGACAAGCCACAGCTTGCATATTGGGGATATTGGGGCATCACAAGGGTCGGCCTATATCTGTTAAACACGGGCGCGGAGCTTGGGTCCCGCATCGAGTTCTATAGCTTCACGACGCGCCGTGCCTCACCTGTTTTCACGCTCGCGAAAGGGCCGTGGTACTTGCAGTCCAGCCTGAGTGCCTCCGCAGATGGCAAGACCATCTACTACGTGCAGTTCGATCGGCAGAGCGTGATCAAGATGATGGAGTTTGCGCATTGAGACGCGCCATCGCCTGCACGTTAGGGCAGCCGCGTCGAAACGAAGGTTCGTGCGCTCTCCGGCTCATTACGCCTAGATCACCTCGCAGGCGTATCAAAGCCATTCAGCAATAGCGCGACCTGTAATGCGTAGTTGTGATTTGGCTCACCCACAAAAATGTCTTCTTACTTTGCCAATGGTGGAACTATGCTCTTTGTGGTCCCCATTTCCCGTCGTGTTTTTCAGCTGCGGTCTGCCGCACAGGAACGAACACCCTCTGTCATCACTTGTACGTGGAGAAAAATTCTGAGCCATGAAAAGAGTTCTCGTAAGCTTTCTGCTGGTCGTCAGTTCCGCCTTGCTGCTGGGACAAAGCCAAAGCTCTTTCGTCCAGCCAACCAACCCGGCCAACGCACAGGTTTCCGAGCGCCTTTCCAGTGATACCCCAGAGACCACCGTTCTTGGAAACGCATTCATTGCGCCGAGGAATTGGTCCGTCCGCGCCAAGGGTCCGGCGACGATCCTTGAAGCACCTGAGGGTGACTCCTGGGTCGCACTTGTCGATGTGCAAGCCAAGACTCCGGAAGAAGCTCTGGCCGCGGCATGGCAGGAGTACAGGCCGGACGCAAAGTGGCCCGTCTTCGGTTCCTCCGAACTCAAGGGCACGACCATATGGGAAGACCGCGTCTGCCTCGCGGACCGGAAAATCCAGCCGATCACCGACATGACCGCCAGCGGGAATCTGGTGATCGATATTGGATCGCTTGGGTGGACGGGGCTTGCGCCCGACGGCTCCATCCTCGCGCTGCGCGACATTGGCACGCAGGAGATCTACGCGCTCGACGTGAAGTGGCCGTAGATATCCCACTCAGAGATTTGTTGTGCGTGGCCATTCAGCCTGGCGGTCTTTGAACGGCCGCGATTTTCTGAATTTGGGCATTTTATCCGGCGCCACACAAACCTCTGGCACAACGGTCTCAGACTTTACGACCTTTCAGGCCGGTCATCCCGACCGCACCATCGTTATTAACGCAATCGAGCAGGACCTTACCGGGTGTTTGATTGACGGCATGCTCACTGCGGAGAGCCGTATCACTCCTCGAGCGAAATCGCAGCCGAAGTGTGCAATTCCTCGTGCGCGGTGGGACCGCGGCTGCTTTTGAGCAGGAGACTTACGGCAGCAGCGGCGAATGCGATGACCGCGAGGGCCACGAGGACTTGAAGACGATAGGAACCGGCGCGATCGAAGAAGTGACCTACCACGACAGGCCCCGTTCCGCCACCAATGGCGTAAGCGGTCCACATGAGCCCGTACAACACTGAGAAGTGCCTGCGGCCGAAGTATCGCGCCAGCAGATAAGGTCCCACGTCTGCCTCGCTGCCGAGGCCGATGCCTAGCAGGGCCGCGCCAATGAGCGCCACGCCCGACGAGCCGGCCAGCGCAAGAACAAGAGACCCCGTAGCCGCAAGCACCAGCACGCAGGTCTGAATGCGCTGAGGAGAGAGCCGGTCAATGAGGAGACCGACAAAGAGCCTGCCCACGATGCCCGCGCCACCGCGAAATGAAAGCGCGACCGCCGCGCTTTGTGCCGGGATGCCGTGCTGGGTGAGAATGGCCGCAAGGTTGGTCACCAGTCCGTTCTCGCTGAAAGCCGAAAGAATGGTGATGCCGGCGAGAATCCAGAAGGCGGCGCTCGCCAATGCCGATCCGACGGTCGCGCCTGATGAAGTTGCGATCTCTTCGCGAATGATAGGAGCGGGCCGATTGCGTACCAGAAGCGCCGTGAGCGGGAAACCAACGAGCGCAATTCCGCCCAGCAGCAGATACGCGTTGCGCCAGCCATAGTTGCTGATGGTCCATTGCGTCAGTGGCGGAATCAGGATGGATCCGACGCCGCTGCCGGTAAGGATGAGGGCGAGCGCGAAGCCGCGATGTTTATGAAACCAGGTGAGCATGGTGCGCGTGTATGCGAACTGCGCGCCGCCGTTGGCCACCAGTCCCAAGACGAAAAACGTGAGATAGAATCGGCCGATACTGGGGCCCAGCCTGCTGAGCGATGCAAGCGCGAGCGCAAATACCAGGATGGAAGGAAGTATGATGCGCCGGGGAGGATAGCGGTCGAGCAGGATTCCAATGAGGGGTGAAACAAATGCGACGGTGATTGCCGCCAGACCGAATGCTCCGTCGAGCGACTCGCGGCGCCAGCCCAACGAAGCGTGCAACGGGTTGAGGAACAGGCTGAACGTGTAGGGAACGATGGGCGCAAAGCTCGTCATTACGCCCACAAATGCTGCCGCCGCCACACCCCAGCCGGGATAGTGGATCGAGCTCTCGTTGGCGAGCCCCTGACTAGGGGTCTGATCGGCGGTCTGCTCCATTATTTGCTCTGCTGCCTCAGGCGCTTGCCGGGCGGTGACGTGCGTAGCCGTTGCGCGCCATGCGTTCGCTCAGCCGGCGGAAGGCAGCATCCGAAACCAACCTGACGCCATTACCGGATACGAACCGGTTGTAGAAGTTGAATAGGGCGCACCCGTAAATGGCGTAGTATATTGCCGCTTCGTCCCAGCCTTCGCACTTGAGCGCTTCGACGTCCGCTTCAATGATTGCGCCGGAATCCAGCGTAAGCTTGCGGACAAATCGCAACAGGGCTTTCTCTTTCTCGTTGAGGCTCGAGGTCTCAGGATCCTCTAGCACGCTGCGCACGAATTCTTCGCTGCCGTAGAGATGCGATGCGACCGCGGCGTGAGCGTTTTTGCAAAAGTCGCAGCGGTTCAGCGAAGAGGTGTAGGCCGCAATCAACTCACGCAGAGCCTGGCCGAGCGGCGCTTCTTCAAACATCACCTGGTGCGAGAGCTCGCAAAGGTGATAAGCCGCATCGGTTCTGAAAGCGAGGATATTCCAGATACCCCAGTACTCCGTGCCGGCCCTTTCCGCTGCTTGTATCGCGTCGGCAAACGGCCCGGGCTGTGGATTCTCTTCAATCTCGCCCAGAAACACATGGTTCTGGCTGGTTGCAGGCATGGTTGACCTCCTTCAAATCCGTACAGAGTGTATCGCATGGTGCATGGGAGTCTGGCGTGAAAGGACCCGAGGCCCACACCTTCTTTGGCTACGAAACAAGAGCGTCGCGCGGGTCGAAGAGAACACGAGATTGATTATGCCGGCATACCCGGCGTTTGACGCATGGGGACCCAAGCTGAATCTTCGCGCAATCTGCCGAACGATTATCAATCGATGATTGCCGAATGTCATTGCGGCTTGCATCGAGCATTCAATTGAGGCGCGCGCCCACCCTTCGATGGATAGACCATTGAATCGAGGGTATGTCTGATTGCGCTCTCATCGTCTCCGGTTGTGCCGGCCGTCTCCATCGATAGATCGAGTACAACACCCATCGCTTGATGGTCGACAGCCATTGCTCTGGGCCGTTAGATTTCCTCCGTGCGATTCCCCGCGCCTTATTCGCACTCGAACCTGCAATTTCGAACCTTAGAAAAGACTTGATCGTTCAGCTCTTTGGAGGAGTGCGCTTTGAAACGGACTTTTGTCCTGGTTTGTGTGTTGGCAATGTGCATTGAGATTGGCCGTAGCCAGGTTCCAACGGGCAGCATCACCGGAATTGTGACCGACCCCAAAGGCGCCCTGACTGTTGGAGCGCAGATAACTGTGCTCAATGCTGCGCTCGGAGTTTCCCGAGAGACAAAAACCAACAACAGTGGTCTCTATGTGGTCGCTGACCTGCCGGTTGGCGCATACAGCCTGCGAATTGTGCAGCCTGGTTTTGCCGCAAGCGAAGTGAAAGACGTTGTGCTTGGAGCAGGCCGAACCACAACCATCGACGTGAAACTGCAGATCGCGCAAGCCGGCTCCACGGTTGAGGTGAACGCGGCGGAAACCTCGGTCGACACGACTCAATCGATGATCCAGGGACAAATTACCTCAAAGACCATCGAGAGCATACCGCTGAACGGGCGCAACTTCCTTGAACTGGCTTATCTTGTTCCCGGCAATCGGCCCGCGCCCAACTTCGATCCCACAAAGACCAATACGCTCGAGGTGAGCTCTGCCGGTAGCTTTGGCCGCGGCGGAAACATTACCGTCGACGGCGGCGACAACAACGACGAGGTGGTAGGCGGCACGCTATCGAACTTTCCTGAGGATTCGGTCCGGGAGTTTCAGATTGCAACGGCTCGCTTTACGGCGGAGGTCGGCCGATCGGGCAACAGCATTATCAACATCGTGACCAAGTCGGGGACCAATCAATACCACGGATCGGCATTTCTGTTTGAGCGCAACAGGAACTTGCAGGCGCTGCCGGCAACCTTCGATCGCGCCTTGCCAACGCCGCCATTCGATCGCGAACAGATGGGCGGATCGGTGGGAGGGCCAGTGCGCACCGATAGGGCCTGGTGGTTTTCGTCCTTTGAATTCCGCAATCAGAATGCGGCTCTGCAGACAGGGTCGCGCGATTTTGCTGCCGGCACGATTCTGAATACCTCGGCGCCGGCTCCTCTGCGCGATGCGCTGCTGTCAAATCGGTTCGACATGCAGTTGAGCCCGCACAATAGCCTGATGGGGCGCTACTCGTTCAATCGATCCACCGATACGGGAGAAGCGACGCCATCGCAGGCCACGCCGGCGTTTTCGGCCGCAGAGCGCCAGAACTCCCTCAATCGTTTCAATTCCGTCGTCGCTGGCCTCACATCGGTACTCAGCCCCACGCGGGTCAATAACGCGGTATTCCACTTCGACAACTTCTACAACGACATTCCGCCCTTCGGACAAGATGCGCCTACCACCGATCCGCCGCTCGGTTTGACCAGCGAAATCATCTTTCCCGACCTGGCCGACGGAGCGAACTTCAACCTTCCGCAGATCACTCACCTGAATCGAAATCAGTTGCGCGACGAATACACGTGGACTCTGAGGAATCACACGCTGCACCTGGGCGGAGAGTTCCAACATTACACTGCTTACGGCGAGATCAATGTCTTCGGCACTGGAACTGTGATTCTGACCTCGGACTTTGGCTTTGCCGACCTGAATGGCGACGGACAGGTGAACGACCTCGACATCCCCATTGCTGTGGCGCTCAAGAGCAGCGCGCCGGTAACGCCGGTGCCCATTCCACACGTATTTGATAGCTATGTAGCCGGCTACGCCCAGGACGATTGGCGCGTGAACTCAAAGCTCGAGCTGAATCTGGGACTGCGTTGGGAGTACGACTCGAACCTGACCGGCAACTCCAGCGCGCACGATCCGTGTCCCAGCCTCACCGAGCAGCCAACGCAGCCATGCACATGGATGGCCAACGTCATCGACCTCAAAAAGGTTCCCGACAAGAAGGACTTCGGCCCGCGCGTCGGATTTATTCTCAGTCCGTTCGGCGGCGGAAAAACCGTGCTGCGCGCGGGCTACGGCATCTATTACGACCGCATCATCCTTGAGTCCGGCGCCGAGGAACTGGTGCAGAACGATCGCGCGTTGACCGTGACGGAGTATGCGGGCTCCGCGTGCAACTCGCCCTACGTGCCCGGAGGCCCGAGCCTCGATGCGTGCTTTGCGCCAATGGCGAGTTTTGCGCCGGGCTCTCCCACGCTGGCCAGTCCTTTCAGCGGTCCCAGCCAGGTGGGTGGCGTAGGAATCCTGGCGATGGGGCCGGACGCTCATCATCCGATGTTCCAGCAGTTCTCCGGCGGCCTGGAGCAGCAGATCGGGAACAACTTCATGCTCTCTGCCGACGGCCTGCATGTTTTCGCCACGCGCCAGCTCATCGGACACTTGCTGCGCAGCACCAATTCAACATCGCCTTATATTGCATGCCCCGGCGACAACGTTCCCTGCACGATCACAGATCCGCTTAGCGGCATCTCTGACAACATCACCTTGATTCAATCGCAGGCCAAGTCCTGGTACGACGGGCTCATCGTGAGCGTTGAACACAGGCCCGTGAGGCTGGGACGCGTGACCTATCAATATAACGTTGGCTACACGCTCTCAAAGACATTCGACTACTCTGACGACGACCAGCTCACCAACAGCAATGCAGACGAACAAGTGGACCTGGTTGAGGGTATCGACGATCTGCGCCTTGAAAAAGGCTACGCTGTGACCGACGAGCGCCATCGCATTACCCTCTATGGCGAGGCATCGCTGCCATGGGGATTCTCCGTGGCTCCTCTCTACACCTTCGGCTCGGGAGTGCCGGCAGACACCTTCCTGCCAGGCACGGCAATCAATGGAGCCAGCGGTTCGCGTTTGCCGCTGCTGCCGCGCAACGCTTTGGCGCGCGAAGTGCGCAACAGCGATCAGTTGAACGCGGTTATCAACCGGTGGAACGCGCTGCCGGCTTGCCCGGCGGCATTCCCCTGCCTGGCGGGTGGAACGCTGCAGAATGTGCCTGCAGGCATCAACTTCGCCAGCCCATTCAGCTCGCTCGATCTGCGCTTGAGGAAGGACATTCGTTTAGGCGAGTTCGCCAGGCTCAGCCTGTTGGGCGAGGGCTTCAACCTCTTGAACGAAACCAACATCCGCGGATCGGCAAACACCAACTTCTCAGGCCGTAACATCTCCATCGGCCCCTATGTCCCGGCGCAGCCTGGCCCTCCCCCGGTTCCGGCTCAGACCGTGCAGGCCAACTTCTATTCTCCTTTCAGCACCGCGGGCGGATTCTATGGGTCGGGTGGTCCACGGGCCTTCCAATTCGCCGCGCGCATCGAATTTTGAGGAGTAGCCTGGCGCTGTGATTCGCCAAAAAGAGAATAGGTCTGATGAGAAAGCGATGGACGGCCGCGCTGTTGCACGACCGTCGTCCGCGGCCAACTTGCCGGTGGTTGAAGCAGCCGATGCCTCTGGCGAGGTCGCGGAGCTGTACGAGCGCTATCGCTCGCATTTCGGCAGGCCCAACGTTCCCGGCATTCTCAAGTGCTTTGCCACGCACACCGTTTTGCTGCGGAACATGATGGGCTTGGCCGAGGGCTTGCTATTTGTGGATGGCTTTCTCACGCGCCGCCACAAAGAGATGATTGCCACCCTGGTTTCGGGCGAGAACGCGTGCCCCTACTGCGCCGACAGCCACGGCTACTTTCTTCGCACGCTTGGAGGCTCGGCGGAGCAACTCGCGGCAATTGAGGCTTGCGACCTGACCTCTGCGGCATTCACCCCGCAGGAACAGGCATTGCTCGCTTTTGTCGATAAGGTGACGCGCGCATCGCACTCGATCCAGCGCGGCGACATTGAGAAATTGATCGAAGCCGGTTGGAGCGAACATCAAATTGCAGAGGCCATTCACATTGCGGCTTTATTTGCCGCGTTCAATCGCATCGCGAACGCATTCGGCTTGCCTTCGCAGCGCTTGCTCGATCTTTACGAGACTCCAGACGGTGGCGCTCGAGCCAAGGATCCGCTGGATTAGTCGACGCATCGGCGCCTGACCTGAGCGAAACGATCTGCGTCATCGAAGGCTACAAGCCGCTCAACATTCAATCGGCCACGATGGAGCTCGCTCCAACTGGCTGGCGAATGGAGGGTTGCGTATAGCCCTCCCTGGCGAGGTGCTGCCCCATCTGCGCGTACATTTCTGGATTGTCGGGCTGCCAGGTGCCGAGCCCGTCAACGTAGCGGTTGTACATGCTGAAGGCGGCGGCAATCAGCACCGTGTCATGAATCTCCATGTCGGTTGCGCCTTCATTCCGCGCGGCTTCGACGTCGGCGGCTGTCACCAGTTTGCCGTCCTGCTGCACTTTGCCCGCGATCGCCAGCAGAGCTTTCAGCTTTTTTGAGATCGGCGCCGACGCAAAATCTGCCTTCACTTTCGCCACCAATGAAGCATCGCCTAGATGGCATGTAGCGGCGGCAGAGTGGCTGGAGTAGCAAAAGTGGCAGTTGTTGCGCGAGGAGACGTGAGATGCGATCAGCTCGCGTTCGCCGGGCGTGAGCGAATTGGGCAGGTGCAGAAGAACGTGGGCCAGTTCGCGCATGGGCTTTGCAGTTTCAGGACGGAATTGGAATCCGGCACTGATGCCGGGGAAGCCGGCAGGAAGATCGATGTGAGGCATGAGGTGACTCCTGATGACAGTGAATCGGACCTTTTGGCAAAGAGTGGCGCCGTAGATTATTGCGCCACCGTGCTCGAGTGCGGCGCCAGGTACTCTTCGCTCACGGCTACGTAGCCTTCGCGGGCCACGCGCTTGCCGCGCTCGCGGTAGAAGGCCGGGTCGGCTGGTTGATTGGTGCCGAGGCCATCAACATAGCGGTTGTACATGCAAAAGGCCGCTGCAATCAGTACCGTGTCATGGATCTCGATGTCGGTCGCGCCCTCTCGCCGCGCGAGGTCAACGTCGGCCGGCGTCACCAGCTTGCCGTCCTGCTGCACCTTGCCCGCTATGTTAAGCAGAGCCTTGAGTTTTGGACTGATCTCAGCCTGCATAAAGTCAACTTTCACCTGGCGGACCAGGTCTTCGTTGCCGTCCAGGTGAGCGGCCGCAACGGCGCCGTGGATGCTATGGCAGTACTGCGTACAATTTCGGCTCGAAACGTAGGTGGCAATCAATTCGCGTTCGCCGCGTGTGAGCATATTGGGGCCTTGCAGCAACACCTCGACGAGCGCGTTGAGGGGCCGCGCAGTCTCAGGCCTGAAGGCCATGGCGCCTCTGATTCCGGGAAGTTCGGGGTCCAGCGGGATGTGGGGCATAGAGATCTCCTCTTGTGAATGAAGGTCAGTCAGCGCCTGTAGAGAACGGGGAAGTTCGGTGCTGCCTGATGCACTTTGAGGGTATGGTACGTCCCGGCAGCCAGGCAACACATCAACCAATAGAACGAGGCGGATGCGCGCATCCCGCCGGATTCAGCGATCGTCTTTGGAACTCCGGATGCACGGTTCTGCTTTGAGTTGCGGGCTGGGATTGAACCAGATCCAAGTCAGCCGGAGAGGTCTTTTTCGTTTGCTCATTGCGGAGAATACACGAAACCGGGTTATAATCCTGCTCACTTGGTGATTCATTCATTCACCATTATTCTCATACGGCAAGCTCAAGATTCAGGAATCACCACCTGGCGAAACAACCCGCAAGCCGCTTAACAGGCATTGGCGAGAAATGGCGGCCGTGTTTTCGACGCGATTTTGGTCGGGCTGCCTGCTGAGGGTTCAGCAATTTGGCTTTTAAAGGGCAAACTGCATCCTGCACGGGATGAGAGGCCGGCGTGGCCACGGGGGCACCGAAAGTGGGAACAACAACCTCTTAATCGGAGATTAGATTTCTCTCGAATTCCTTCAGGGTACAACTGGATCGGAAGGGGCATGGAATGAGGCTTCCTCTTCGTTCTCTCGCTGTTTTCGCATCGGGAATCGTGTGTTTCGGTTCACTGTCTTCAATAGCAGCGCCACGAACAGGCGCATCCGCCGGTTCTGGCGGCAAAAACTCGGCGAACGGACCAGGGGCCCGGGCGCAGGACACTGCCGTCATTCCAGGTCCGCTCCGTTCGTTTCTGCGCATGGCGGGCATCAGCCAGCAGGTGAGTGCCGAAGATGTGCTGCCGATGCTGGCTCGCAACGTAACGCTGTGGGGACGGGAAGGAGACCACGAGACCGAATACCTGCTCCTGTTGACGCGCTACGCGGAGTTTGCGCGTGCGGTGCACGCGCTCGCCGGCCCGGACGGCGCGGTCCATGTCGCCGATTGCGCCGATGCGTCGAAGCTGATTGTGGTGCTGGGCTATCGTTTCGAGCACACCTGCGGCCAGCGCAACGCGTTTCTGGTGACTTCGAATCCCGATCGCGCATTTCTAACGGTGGATTCGGGATTTCCGCTGGCGAGACTCGAAGAGTCGCTGGCGCGGCATGCGCCGTTCAGCTTCGAATTCCCGGTGACGCAGACGCCGGTGCTGCTGACGCAGAAGGAATGGACTGAAGCCAGCGCGTGGGGAAGGAACGCATCTCCAGATCTGCTCGACGTTCTGCTCCACGATAGGCAGATGGACAGGCTCTACGTTGCATTTGCGCACTGCGACCCCGAAACCAGGAATGCTTTGGCGCAATCGCCGGGATTGAAGAGGCTGCTGCCGGTGGCGCCGTTGCTTGACTTCTACGGAACGCGGCTCAGTATTCGCGCAGGCCAGGTGGTTGTGCCGGGAGGCGCAAACCACGCGTGGGAGGAGCTGGTGGGGGCAAGCCCGAAGTCGCCGGGGGATTTTGTCCTCAACCTGCTGAGCGGGGATCGCGGCTGGCTGGCCGCTTACTACGACGCCGTTGCACGCGCCGGCCGGGAGCAGCAGGCGCACTTGACGGAGGGCGACCGGCTGAAGAAATTGTATGCCGCATACCGGTCCTCGGCGAACTCCGGTTCGGCGTCGAACGGAGTGTTTGCCAAAAACTCGAACCTGCTGCTGCTGTTTATGCGGGTTGAGTGGGATGCGCAAGGGCAGCCAAAGGTGCCCGGCGACCTGACCGTTTGGAAGGAGATCCTGGAGAAGGACACGGGCTTGACCAGCCGACACGATTGGAGCAGACACGCGCGCGGCGTCGAGAGTCCCGACCGGCTGCTTGAAGATATTGTGGCCTATTCGAATCTTGAGACTGATATAGGACCGCTGCAAATCTACCTGATGCTGAGCGCGATCAACGCGAGGCGGGCGCCGGATCCCGGGATCTCAGAAGACGCGGCGCGGCTGCTGGCCGGCCGGTTTGGGCGATACGGCAACTGGTACTCCATCTTTGTCGAATTCCCGCAGCTCGACGACAAATCAATCAAGCAATTCATCAATATCGCCGACGGCATCGACAAGTTGCCAAACGCTAGTTTCCGCTCCAATGCCCTGGGCGCTTTCCAAGCCGATGTCGGGGTGTGGGAGATCCTTGCACGGCAAGGGCAGATTGCGAAGGCAAAGCTGAACGAATCGTGGCAAACTGCACTCGGCCCATTTACCACTATAGGTACGCCGCCGCAGCTCTTTGACGCGGCCCGCGGCTCATTGAACGCGGTGATTTTGGCGACGGGCGGCAAGGCCGATTCTACGCAGGATGAAATCGTGGATCTGCTTGCAGGCCCGGCTCAGGCTACTCCTGAAGGCCAGCGGGTGCATGAGGAGCTGGCGCGCAGAATGCGGTCAGTACTCGAAGATCAGCGGCTGGTGTCGCTCGATACGCTCTACGGCCTTTACGACGGATTGAATGCAATGGCTCACGGAGGCGCGCCGGCGGGCAATCTGCTGGAGCTGGCCGGGAATCTGCGCGAGTTTGAGTTGCCGCGGCCGATTTTTTCGGGCAGCGAAAAGGCCTCGTGGTCGCCGGTGATCTACACCAGCCGGCACGCCGAGCTGCAGGTTCGCACGGACCTGAAGACCGTGATCGGCAACCCGGGAGCGCCGGCGCAGCTTGAAGGGGCGCGGGGCAAGCTGACGCCGTTCCTGCGGGATACGCTGGTGGGCCTGAACTACGCCTACTACGAGCCTCCCGGCGCGCAGGTGCTGCACAACAATCCGCTGTTTGTGCGCTCGCACGATTTCTCCACTTTTTCAGTCCTCGGCGTGCAGCGCATCTGGGGCGCGCCGGAGCTGGTGGGCATTGGCGTAACGGCTGGGGGCGGCGCTTACCTGATGGGATCGCTTGCCGATTTGCCCTATGCGCTGGCCCAGGTGGAGGAGGACTTTATTGCGCCGGCCAACGTGCAGGCGCTGGTGTGGAAAGAGATGACGCCGCAGTTGCTGGCGAGCGGAGTGGTGCCGCGCTGGTGGGGCGTGAACCGCGACGAGTTGCACGCGGCGGCGCTTTATCAGCGCGCGGGCGAAGAGCTGCTGGACGGCGCGGGCGGAAATTCCCGATTGCGCGAGGAGCTGATCGCCATTTTTGCCGAGTATATGCCGGCCGGCCGCCTGGCCTGGATTGAATCGGCGCTCAGCGAACAGAATGGGGCACAGGAGTGGGCAAAGGAGATCGCACCCTCAGACTGCTTCTATCTGGCCGTCAAATACCGCGGGAGGTATCCGGAAGAAACCGGCAGTTGGGGAAAGGCATCGAAGGAGCTTGACGAGCTGGCGCACAGAGATCCGCAGGCCGCCGATCCCGACCGCATCGCGGCAGATTTCGGAGTTCCCCATCCTGCGATGGAACAGAGCGACGCACCCTCGCTGGTTGAAACAGGAGTGTTTCCGGTTTCAGGCGGTTACACCAACAAGCTTTTCGGCGAGTCCTGGGAGTCATCGAACCTCTATTGGGCGCGTCTCGCCGACGACATGGATTATTCCCCGGTGATGCTCAATCTTCTTGTGCCCGAGTTGACCCGGCAAATGGTTACCAGGATTTTTGCAACGAACATTGACGACTGGCCGGCGATCCTGCGCGCCATGAAGCAAACGGGCGAGGAGTTCGAGCGGGGCAAGATCGCCGTACCGGCCATGAGCCAGGTTTCGGGGCAGTAGAGGGGTGGAACTCAGCATGACGGCGAAAAACAGAATCAATGCCTTTCTCGGGATACTGACGGGGCTGCTATTGGTGGCCGGAGCGAAGCCGCGGCCTGCGGCACAAAAAGCTGCGTCGAACCTCAAGGTCAACGTTGTGCTGGTGCAGCTGAACGTGGCCGTGACAGACCGGGCCGGGAATTACGTTTCGGGCCTGCGCCCTGAGGATTTCGCGATCAGCGAAGACAAAATCCCTGAGAAGATTGCCACATTTGAAGAAGGCAACCAGGTGATTCGCGAAGCTGCAGCTGCTGAAGCGGCCGGAAACGCGGGCAGCGCTCCGCCCAGCGGAAAAAGCGCCGAAAGCGCACACCCCGCGGGCTCTGAGTTGGGGAAGATCGCAGGATCGAGTGTCTTCATTCTCTTCGATACCAGCAACTACATGTATCGCGGCTTTGTATTTGCGCAGGACGCAATTACTGACTTCGTGCGCTCGCTTGATGAAGCCACCCAGGTGGCGTTCTACTCCTACAGCAGGAATCTTTCGCGCGCCGCCGCGCTCACAGGCGACCGCTATCGCATCGAGAATGGCGTGCGAAGCACTGTCGCCGGCGACGATGCCGCGCTATACAACTCCCTGCTGATGACGGTTGAAGATGCAGCGCAACTGAAGGGGCGCAAGGCGATCGTGGTTTTTTCCAATGGCCCCGACAATGCCAGCTCAGTTCCGCCCGAGGATGTGGCCGATCTTGCGGAGTCGACCGGAACCATCATCTACATCATCAGCACGAGCCAGGCGCAGAGCGATCCGGTATCGGCAGCGGCCTTTGTGCGCATGAGCAAGACTACAGGCGGCAAGGCCTACTTCGCCGGCAACTGGCGGGACGAGCAAAAGGCATTCACCTCAATTCGTGAAGACCTGGCCCACCTGTACACCATCAGCTACTATCCGCAACCGAACGAAAATCACGGCTGGCGCAACATCCAGGTAAAGCTCACGGGCAAGGACATGCAAAAGTACCACATCCGCACGCGTGATGGATACAGGCTGCTGCAGCCGCAGGCGCCTTCGGCTCAACCCGCGGCGACGATACAGGCTTCTGCCGGAGGCGCGCAATAGAGCTGGAGGCCATGGGGCGCTATTTTGGTTGCCAGTTGATGCCGTCGGCGCTGACCCAATGAACGCCTTTGTCGGTAATGATTTCAAAGTGCGGGGCAGGAGCTTGTCTAGCCTTGCCCGGTGGTACGGCGTTGAGGTCGACTGAGGCCTGCGAAGCCTCAACGGTCACGGTTTGGGCTGACGCGCCAACTTCCAGCGGGAAGTTCACCACAATCTCTTTCGTCTGAGCGACAGCGATGCTCGTCCGATGGCTGGTCCTGAACCCTGGCGCCGACACGTCGAGATCGTAGCTGCCCGGGTCGAGGCCCGCGGCGAGGTAGCGGCCGTTCGCATCTGATGTAACGCTACGGGAGAGGTGCGTGCCCGGATCGGTGACGGTGACGGTGGCCCCGGGCACTACCGCGCCGGATTGGTCGGTCACTGTGCCGGTGAGAATTGCCCCGGCCTTTTTTTCGGCCACTGCGCCCTGTGGCAAGGCGGCGAAAGATTCGACGTTTGCACCCGATTCCGGGAGCGCAAGCATCTTGACCGGAGCGGCGGCCTCGACCCTCACCGCACGGCCCTTCCATACTGCATGAACCGGCTGCCAGTGCCCGCCCGAGTCGTTGCTGACAAAGACAGAGTAATGCGTGTCAATGGCCAGCACGATTGGCCCGCGCGCGGCCGATGAAAGGAGCGGCAGTTCGCTGGGCAGAGGTCGCTGTGTAAAGCTGAGGCCGGATCCGGCGCTCCCGGCAATCGCGGTGCTCATCTCGGCCGATTCTGTTGCGACGCGAGCCGGCGCCTCGGCTTGCACCTGCACGGTCTGAGACTCGACCTGCTGAAAGACGTTCTGCCGCTGGCCGAGCTGTGCCTTGGCGGCAGGCGCCTGGACCTTGTACGAACTGACCGGGCCGCCAACTACTTCGCCGTGAATCTCGCCCTGCTGCGAGACGGCCTGCGGGGTCGATTGGATCTGATCTGCCGCTGCAGCGCTGCCGGAGGAAGCGAATGAGTTGAAAGCGCTCGGCGCCGGAGGCGGCTGAATGGGCAGTTGACCGGCCTGCACGGCTTGAGGGGCGGAGGGGTTGGCGGCAATCGCGCCCATGACAGCTCTCGGCGGCTCTTCCAGCGGTTTGGGCGAGAGTAGCTTTTCGGCCTTGACGGCGTGAGTGGCCGGCGTTGACTCGATTGGAGCGTGCGACGCCGGTTGCACAACAGCGAAAGGGGCGGGAGAGATCTGCGCCTGTTGCTGCGGGGCCGGTCCCTGACGATGGACGAAGAAGATGAAAGCTGCGAGCGCGGCAACGGCGGCCGCGGCGGGCAGAAAGACTATCCAGCCTGAAAACCAGGACCTTCCGAAAGTCGATCGCCGCGGCTCGGGAATGGGCAGAGCGGCCGGCTCTTCGGGCAACGCAAGCGCAACCACAGCCCGGCAGTCGACGCAGACGGCCAGGTGGGCCAGGACGCTGTCGCGCTCGTGAGCGGGCAAAGCCTGCTCAATGAACGCACTGAGCTGGTCTGCGTCGGGGTGATGGCCGGGTTTGAAGGTGCTGGTCATGCCGTATTTGCTGCCTGTTGAGTGCTCTCGGTTCCCTGTTCGTTGAACGCTCCAGTTTGCGAAGTTTGCAACAGGGCGCGAAGGTTTATTTCGATGTCGCGCGGGTCGGTTCCGAGGGATTCAAGTGCGGCTGCTTTGTTCAAGCCCCCCGCGCAAAGGTTTTTAAGCAGCCGAATGCGCAATCCTTCGAGCAAACGCTTGAGCCGGCGGCTGATGGTGGCCTCATGCACGTTGATGGTGCGCGCGATCTGGAGCAATGTCATCCGGTCAAGATAATACGCCGCCAGCAGAAAGCGGTCTTCAGGATCGAGCTCTGAGAGCGTGCGAGCGACAGCCGCAGTGAGGACTGTGTTCTCAACCGGAATGGGCGGCGGGGGCGCGGGTGTGGGCGCGTCGAAGTCTTCGAGCGGAGCCTCGCGGTGGGTGCGGCGGTGATGGTCAGTGTAGCGCTGAGCGAGAGTGGTGCGGAGCCAGCCCAGCAGGGAGCCGCGGCCGGTGAACGAGGCCAGCGGGGATTTACGCTGGCCTTCAACTTCGCGCAGGCCGTAAAGCTCGGCGTAGAGCGAGTCTGCCAGGTCTTCGCCCAGCGAGGCTGAACCGGTGATGCCCTGGGCGGCGCGGACCAACGCTGCGCGATAGAGGCCGACGAACCGCTCCCAGGCCGGCTCGCGGCCGAGGGCGCAGGCGTGAGCGAGAGCTAGGTCAGGCAGACGAAGACTGCGGAAAAAAGCCGCCTTTTGGCCGGCTGAAGCGGAAGTGCCCGGGGGCAGGCCATGGTTGGTTTTTGCGCCGACAGCGGCCAGGATCACGCCGAACTCGGGCTGGGTGAGGCCGAGGGTTTCGGCTTCGGCCTTAAGCCAAAGCTCGTCCAGAAGTGCGGGCGGAAAGTCACTGAAAGCGAGCGCGGGTGTGGATGACTCTCCGGCAGAGACGGGAATGTTGAGATCGCCGGAATTGGAAGCCGAATCCACGCTCAAAGATTAATCGATTGACGCGGAGGGGTGGCAGCGAGTGATTAGGCACGCGGAAAAAGGACGAAAAAGCTCCACAGTTACACAGTTTCACAGCCCCTTTTATTGCTCTTGGGGGATGCGGAATGCCATGCCGGCCTTGCCGGTGAGGGTGGCTGTGATGTTCTTCATGCTCCCAATCCTTCTGACTAGAATTGTGCGCCGGAAGGCCGTAATTATCTGCAACGACAGTTGTTAGTTTTCCGGCGCCACCGGCAAGCTGATGTTCGAGGCGTCGCCGGGCGTATGCCAGACGCGCTGGGTGGCCTTCTGGTAGTCGCCGGGCTTGGCGTCGAAGATGTTGTCGACGTAAGTTTGCGGGTTGCGGTCGTAGAGCGGGAAGAGCGTGGACTGCACCTGGACCATTATGCGGTGGCCGGGCTTGAAGACGTGGTTCACCATGGGCAGGCCGAAGTTGTAGAGCAGCGGTTCGTTGGGAGCGATAGGTTGCGGATGCTCGAAGCTGGTGCGGTAGCGGCCTCGAAAGATGTCTGTGGCGATGGGCAGCTCGTAGCCGCCCATTTCGGCATCGTAGGAGTCGGCGCCGGGGTAGACGTCGATGAGCTTCACCACCCAGTCGCTGTCGGTGCCGCTGGTTGAGGCGTAAAGATTTACCACGGGCCGTCCGGCCAGATAGATGGGAGCGGTAAGCGTATCGGAGACGAAAGTGAGCACGTCGGGGCGGCCGTCGACGAAGCGCTGATCGCGAACCAGCCAGGTGCGCCAAGCCTCTCCCTCGCTCGCGGGGTAGGGCCTCGGCGAAAACGGCACGGGCTTGGCGGGGTCAGAGACGTATTCAGTGAACCTCGCGTCGCCGGCTGCGGGAGCGTCGAAGGAGAGCTTGCCGCCTGCTTCGAGGTAAAGGGGCTTCGACTTGTCAGGGCAACCGGAGTCGCAGCTCAGCGGCCACTGGTTGTAGCGGTCCCAGTGATTGAGGCCAGTGTTGTAGACCCATACGGGAGGAGTGTCGGCCTTGGGCGCGCCCGGGACAAGATATCGCCTGAAGAACGGCAGCAGAACCTCTTCGCGATACTGGCGCGTGGTGTCGCCCTTCCACTCGAGAGGTCCGAGATTCCAACCCTTGCGATTCACCTGGCTGTGGAACCACGGGCCCATGACCAGGAAGTTCATGTCGTTGCGGGTGTCTTTGGGTTCCTCGGCGGCGTAGGAGTGATTGGCGCCCCACATGTCTTCCTGGTCCCAGAGGCCCTGCTCCCAGAGAACCGGAACGGTGAGGGGGACCTTGCCAATGAGTTTGTCGAGAGCCTGGCCCTGCCAGAACTCGTCGTAGGCGGGGTGCTGCTCGACCTTGCGCCAGTAGGGAAGCTGATCGAGACCGCCGTAGCGGGCAAAGTCGCCGGCCGAGCCCTGCTCGAGGAAATTGGTGTAATCGTCGTAGTTGAGGCGTGGGATGCCTCCGCCTTCGCCTCGTCCCGTGGTTTGGTAGGTGAAGTAGTCCAGGTTGGGCTGGCGAAAGGCGCCGTAGTGGAACCAGTCGTCGCCCATCCAGCCGTCGACCATGGGGCTTTCAGGCGCGGCCACCTTGAGCGCCGGGTGAGGATTCAGGAGGGCCATTACCACGGTGAATCCTTCATAGGAAGAGCCGATCATTCCCACGCGGCCGTTGCACTCCGGAACGTTCTTGACCAGCCAGTCAATGGTGTCCCAGGCGTCGGTGGTGTCGTTGGGGCCGCCGGGGTTGAGCGGACCCGTTGGCGGCGGGGTCATCACGTAGTCGCCTTCGGAGCCGTATTTGCCGCGCACATCCTGAAAAACGCGAATGTAGCCGGCCTCGACCCAGACGTCATCACCCACCCCGACCTGCTGGGCGAGATAGGGCGACTCCATCCCCTTCATACGGCCAGCGGCGTTGTAAGGTGTGCGGGTAAGCACGATGGGCGCCTTTGTAACGCCCTTGGGAATGGCGATGACCGTGTAGAGTTTGACTCCGTCGCGCATGGGGATCATCGCTTCGCGCTTCTCAAAATCGTATCCACTGCGCGGAGGAGCGAACTTTGCCGGGATGTCGGGCGTCATGGGTGAGAGGGGCGGGTTGGATTGGGCGTGGAGCGAAAAGGCAATCGCAAGAAACGCAAAAGCAACAGCACGAGAAGGAATCATCAGGTTTATGTCCATTTTGAGGGAGATCCCGGTGAATCTGATTCGGGCAAGTCATCCGCAGCCGCGATTCCTTTGCCGGTTCTTGTCCCCTCAGCATTGAATCGCAGTGCGCTCTGTGACAATCATATAAGGAAACACAGTTTTACTGTGGTTGCAAAATATCCCCAAATAGCGTTATCGTGCGGAAACAGGTCCACAAGGAAACAGGTCCCCTTTGACAATGCGCCCTTCTGACTTCCCCAGGCAGGCGGCCTCAAATTTTTGTGCAGATGGCGGCGGGAGCGCAGCCTACAGCGACATGCGGCCCATATCGGCGGCCATCTCGGCGCCGACGCCGTTAAAGGACGCCGTAATCTCGCGAGCTCGCGCCAGTGCCGACTGAATGTGCGGCAGAATGTTCTCGCGACCCAAATGCTCCACAAACTCCGAACCGGCAAGCAGCTCGGCCGGCTGCTGGCGCGCTCCGCACAACAGCAACGTGCGGCCCGATTTGTGGAGGCGGTCGGCGAAAGTCTCAAGCGCGTGCAGGCCGGTTGCGTCGAGCGCCGTCATGTTGCGCAGCCTCACAATCACCACCGAAGGAAAGGTCCGCAGGTCGCGCGTGGCTTCGGCCAGTTTTTCCGTGGCGCCAAAGAGGAACGGTCCGTGAATGCGCAGGATGACGACGTTGGGCGGGATCTCCTTGTCGTGCAGAATGTGCGGCCGGCCGCTGCGCAGATACTCGTCGGTCACTGGCGCCACGGTTGTTGTCTCAGCGATGCGGTAGATGTAGAGCAGTGCAGCCAGCGCCATTCCCACTCCGACGGCAACAGTCAGGTCGGCAACAACTGTGAGCGTGAAGGTGACAAGCCACACCGCGATGTCGGTCTTTGCGAGCCGCAGAACCGAACCGATCTCGCGCCACTCGCCCATATTCCACGCGACCACGAACAGTACCGCCGCCAGCGTCCCCAGCGGCACGAACCGCGCCAGGGGCGCAGCCGCCAGCAGAATCGCCAACAGAGTCACAGCGTGGATTATGCCTGACACCGGGGTGCGCGCGCCCGACCGGATATTGGTGGCAGTTCGCGCAATCGCTCCCGTGGCGGGAATGCCCCCGAAGAGCGGTGACGCCAGGTTCGCGATGCCCTGCGCCACCAGCTCGACGTTGGAATTGTGCTTGTCCCCGCTCATGCCATCTGCGACGACGGCAGAGAGCAGGCTTTCAACCGCGGCCAGCATGGCAACCGTGAAGGCCTCGGGCAGCAGCGGCAGAATGTGCTCCGCATGCAGTTGCGGCAGCGTGAATGGCGGAAAGCCCTGCGGAATCCCACCAAAGCGGCTGCCCACCGTCTCGACGGGAAGATGAAGCAGCGGGACGGCAATGGTTGCGGCAAACAACGCCACAATCGAGCCGGGAATCCGCTTGTTCCATCGCGGCCACAGCAGAATGATGGCCAGCGACACGCAGGCGAGTGCAGCCGCCTGCCATTGGGTGGTTGCCAGGTGCGCGGCGAGCACCGCCATGCGCTGAAGGAACTCTCCAGGAACGGGCGGGGTCCGGAGCCCAAGAAAATCCCTGATTTGCGTGGACGCGATGAGCAGAGCGATACCGTTGGTAAAGCCGATAATCACTGGCCGGGGTATGAATTTGACCGCCGCGCCAAGGCCGGTGACGCCCATGATGACCAGCAACACGCCAGCCATGAGAGTGACCAGCGCAAGCCCCGGCATGCCGAACCGGGCCACGATTCCGGCCACAATCACGACAAATGCGCCGGTAGGTCCGCCGATCTGCGTGCGCGACCCGCCCAGCGCTGAAATCAGGAACCCGGCCACGACGGCGGTGTACAAACCGGCCTGCGGCGTAACGCCTGAGGCAATGCCAAAGGCCATCGCCAGAGGCAGTGCAACCAGGCCAACGGTAAGACCGGAAACAAGATCGTGGGTGAACTGCTGTGGCGTATAGCTGCGCAAACATTGAATCGAACGCGGCAGCCACTCTTTTTTGATCTTCATTTCGAGGTTTCGACCTCCTCAAGCATGGTCATCACCTCGCTCAGGTGCTTGTGAAAGTACTTACGCATGAGATCGAGCACCTCGATGATCAGCGGATCGCGGACCGAGTAAAAGACCTGGTTGCCGGCCTTGCGGTTCGTCACGATGAGCTTGGCCCGCAGAACCGCGAGATGTTGCGAGACGTTGGCCTGCTCCATTCCCAGCCGTTCAATAATGGCCCCGGCGGCCAGCTCGCCGTCGCGAAGTAGCTCGAGGATGGCGATGCGGGTGGGGTGCGCGAGGGCGTGAAACAGTTCAGCCTTGAACTGACGCAAGGTATCGGGCATGAAAGTAATTTAGCATATTCGAATTTTAATATATATTCCGTCTCTCCCTGCGGCGGACCGCAACCGTGTCGCTGCTGACACGCCGTGTAAGGCGTGACACGGTTTTCCAATTACAATTTTGTTTTATTTTGAGGTACTTATCGAACGGTCGGCCTCATGCTTTAACTAAAGACGCGGGCGCTTTACGCCGGCAGTTGGAGACCGGGATGAAAACCAGAACGATGAGGACCAGAGTTTTGATCGGCGTTGTGGTGACAATCCTGGTGGCCGCAGGTTCCCTGGCCTACCTTCGCTTTCGCGTCGAGCGCTCGCTGAGTTCAGCCGCTGCCGAGGCAAATGCCGCCGAGCACATTGCCTTTGATTCTCGTGTGCTGAGCCCGGCCACGAACGTCGCGGTTGAGTGGATCAGCTCGCCGGAAAAGTGGACCAGCGGCGCGGTTTTGAACGGGCGAGTTTATCTGGGCGGCCCGACCGGCCTTTTAGAAATCAACGCCGATGGCAGCCCGGCGAGAAGCTTCCGCCCGGGCCTGGAGCTGCCTGCCGCGCCGCTCGCGGCTCTTGCGGTGGGAACGCCGCGAGGCGCTGCTCAGCCTGAGCTGCTGATTGCGACGCATGGCGCGGGCCTTCTGCAATTTGACGGCGGCACCTTTGTGCAGGTCCTACCGCGCGAGGCCGCGGCTCGTGACGTGACGGCGATTCTTACCCTCTCAACTGGCGACGTGTTGCTGGGGACACGCAAGATGGGGGTCCTGGCTTACGGCGGCGGGGCGAGCGGCAACGGTACAGGCAAGTTGAGTTACCTGCATCCGGAACTTTCGAACCGCAGCATTACCGCGCTTGCCGGCGACGCCGGCAACCTTTGGGTTGGCACGCTGGACGCCGGCCTGATTCACTTTCACGGCGGCACCGCAGATGTATTTACCTCGGCAAAAGGATTGCCCGATGACGACGTAACGTCGCTCGCCGTTCGCGGACCGGCTGTTTATGCGGGCACACCGTTGGGTGTGGCTGAGTTTGAGAGCGGGCAATTCAAGCGGGTGCTGGCGAAGAACTATTTTGCCCAGGCCCTTGCCGTGGACGATCGAGCGCTCACGGTGGGCACTGTAGACGAAGGTACTGTCAGTGTTCCGCTCGATGCCGGGGCGCTTGATGCCGGGAGGGATAACCGGCGCATCCGCGCCGAAGGCGCTGAAGCCGGGATGACGCAGAATGCCGTGGTAGCGAGCGCGTTCTTTACCACTCAGGACGGTCTGGTAGCAGTCACAAACGAGGGGCTGCTGATGAGGAGCGGCGGAGAGAGCACATGGCGCCCGGTGGTGAAGGTCGCGCGGCCGCTCTTGAGCGACAGCAGTATCTCGGCGCTCGCCTTTGCGCCCGATGGCGCGCTGTGGATCGGGTATTTCGATCACGGGCTCGATGTGGCCGTTATGGGTTCAGATGTCAGAAGCGTGACGCATCACGAGGACGAGCACATCTTTTGCGTGAATCGCATTCTAGCCGACAATCGCAACGCGCGCATCGATGTGGCAACTGCCAACGGGCTTGCCCTGTTTGACGAGCATGGAAAGCTGGATCGCATGCTTGGCAAGCACGACGGCCTCATCGCCGAGGATGTGACCGATGTTGAGAACTACGGCGACGGCCTGGCCGTTGCCACGCCTGCCGGGCTCACGTTCCTGGGCCGCGACGGCGCCGAAAGCCTGTATGCGTTCGAGGGGCTCGTGAACAACCATGTTTATGCGCTGGGAGTGAGCCAGAATCGCGTGCTGGCCGGAACACTCGGAGGCATCTCGCTATTGCAGGACAAAAACGTCGTCCGCAATTTCACCGTTGCGAACTCCACGCTCAAGCACAACTGGATTACGGCGCTTGTTCCGGTGGGCGATGATTGGTTTGTAGGCACGTATGGCGCTGGCGTGATGCGGCTCGGAGCTGACGGGCAGTTTGCTGGATTCGAGCACGCGACGCGCGCGATGGAAGTGAATCCCAACGCGATGCTCGTGACGCCTTCGCATGTGCTTGCAGGGACGCTGAGCGACGGCCTCTACATCTACGACCGCGACACGGGGCGATGGCGCCAGTGGACGGCAGGGCTGCCGTCAATGAACGTGACGGCGCTGGCTGAACACGATGGTGAGATCTACATCGGCACTGACAACGGCCTGGTTCGCATTGCTGAAAGGAGCCTGGCGCAATGAAAAACGGAGCGATGAAACCTGCGCGCCTGCTTGCGGTGCTTGTGGCTGCCGCCCTTTGCGTGGTAACGCGCGCAGCGTGCGCCGATGCGGGAGTGCTGATCCCCGGCAACAGCACGCAGCCCGACCCTCGGGTTCTTTCGCTCGACGAGATGCAGGTTGACATCACTATTGAGAATGGCGACGCGCGCGTGTTTGTGCTCGAAATCTTCTCGAACCACACGGGAATGCCACAGGAAGGCAACTACGTCTTCGCCCTGCCGACAGGCAGCACGGTCTCTGACTTTGCGGTATGGGACGGCACGGTTCGCATTCCCGCCGTCATCCTTACGCGGCTGAAGGCGCGAGAGATTTATGACGACGTGCGCGCGCAACAGCTCGATCCCGGATTGCTGGAGATGGGCGAGCGCACTGAGGATTCCGCGCGGCAGTCGCTGCTGTTTTCAGCCCATATCGCGCCTATCCCGGCATACGGAACCAAGCGGCTCGAGCTTGAGTATCACCAGAAGATCGAGGTCAACAGCTTTAGATCGCAGTTCGCGTTTCCGCTCCGGCCCGACGCATACCAGCAGCAGTCAGCCGGCCATTTGAAGATCAATTTCACCTTGAGCTCGCCGTTCGCGATTCAGGATTTTCAGGTGCTGTCGAAATCCTTGCCGCTCACTGTCGCGCAGCACGATGGGCATACAGTGCGGGGATCGCTTGAAGGCAACGACGTAAACCTTTCAGAGGATCTTGCCGCGAGCTGGAAGATCGATGCTGCGTACTCCGACCAATTGAGCGTGCTCACCTACCGGAATCCCCGGGCCGAAGAGCCGCAGCCCGATGAGACCGCTCCGCAGAAGCCGCAAAACGAGCCGGGATTCTTTGAGGCCAGTGTGCTGGTGGGCGAGGGCCGCGGCGCGCAGCCGGCAGGTGCACCGGCAGACAATGGCGCGCCACGCAATATTGTTGTGCTCTTCGATAATTCACTCTCGATGCAGTGGGAGAAGCTGGAGCGCAGTTATGGCGCGCTTGAAAAACTACTGCTGATTCTGCGCCCTCAGGACCACTTCAACGTTTTGCTCTTCAACCAGGATGTGACGGCGTTTCAGCCCCATCCCGTGGCCGCCGATCCGGCGGAAGTTCAAAATGCGCTGAACTTTGTGCGCGCGAGCCGTTTGCGCGGCGGAACCGATTTGAGCAAAGGATTGGCAGCGGGCCTTGCGCAATGCACCGGGCCCAACAGCTACATTGTGCTGCTGAGCGACGGCGATGCCGATCGCGGCACGTTGACCGACGGCAAAATCGCGGCGGCGTACACGCAGCAATGGAAGCAAACCGCGAATCGCCCGCGGACCGAAGTCTTTGCAGTAGGCGACGACGCCAACCTGACGCTGATGCGCATGCTGGCCAGGAACGACGGTGCGATGGTGAGCGTGCTCTCGACCGAACCGCTCGACGCCAAGCTTGATGTTTTCCTCTCGAAGATTGTGCGCAGCCCGGTTTCGCAGCTCGGGCTTGCTCTTACTCCGCCCGCGGCGGCGCAGGAGATCTACCCGCTCGACGACGCAGTATATACCGGCTCGGAGGCAACCTGGGTGGGCGAGTACATGCATCCGGCAAAGAAGGTAACGTTTGAGGCGCGCGCCCAACGCGATGGAGCGCCGCTCGACGCGGCTGCTCGTACTGTATTTCCCGCCGAGGAGCTTGACCACCCCGGATTGCCGCGGTTGTGGGCGCAGGCGCGCGTGAATGCGCTGCTCGAGGAGGTTGTGCGTAACGGCGAAACCGACGCCGCCGTGGATGAGATCATTCGCCTCTCGCGCAAGTACAAATTCGTTACCCCGTACACGTCGTTTCTTGCGGTTCCAAGGGCGCTGCTGCGGCCGCGCGTGATCCGGCCCGGCGATCCAGTGCTGCGCGTGCACACTGACCCGTCCATCGTCTCGGTGATCGCGCTCTTTCCTTTCGGCCTCACCAAGCCACTGCGTTATTTGAGTGACGATGAAGTTTGGCAGACGCGCTTTCTTGCGCCGGTTGACATGAAAGACGGCGTCTACAGCGTGCGGCTGATTCTGCGTGACAAGCGCGGTAACGTCTATCGCGAGGCGAAGACATTCGTGATTGCCAGCACGCCGCCCACGGTGAAGATTTCGCTCGATCGCAGCGAGTTCCACCGCGGCCAGCCAATCAACATCAGGGCAAACGCCTCGGCCAGCACACGCGACCTGATTGCGCACATCGACGGAGCCGCGCCGGTGAGCCTGCGCTGGAACCCTGCAGCCGGGACCAACACCGGCACGCTCACCATTCCGCCCTCGCTACCGCCCGGCGAATACAAACTTACTGTTACCGCCGAAGACATTGCGCACAACCTTGGAACCGAGGAGGTGCCCATTGAAGTGCTTCCGTAGATCGCCCGCGCCCCGGCGCAATAACCTGCGCATCGCCATGGCAGCCGCGGTGGCCTTGCTGCCGGCGAGTTTTGCAGTGCTGCTGGCCGCTCGCGCGGAGTTGCCCAAGTGGATGCAGTTCGCCGTGGCCGGCAGCGATATGGAGAATGCGCTCTTTCGCGCGATGGACGCAAGCGGCGTGAAGGTGATGTATCCGAGGCCGCCGGCGGAAGCACGGGCGGAGCTGAGCAACCTCGTGAAACAATCGCCACAAAGGAATGACCTGTATGCGCTGCGGGCGCGCGCCGATGAGCAGGCGCTGGACTTTGCCGCGGCTGAGACCGATTGGAAATCGTATGCGGCACATGCCAGCGACCCCATCGGCGCGAAACTGGAATTGGCCGACTATTATCATCGCCGCCTTCGTTGGCGCGATGAGATTGCGATGCTGATGGAAGTGGCGACGGCTCCGCAAGCGAGCGACGAAGCGAATACCGATGTGCGCAGCCAGCCTTCGTGGAAGGCCTTTGCACGCATTCTCGGGTTGAAAGGCGACGCCGCGCTCACTGACGCAGAAATCGCGGGCATCTATCAGGCTTGGATCCGGCGCTATCCCCGCACTGCTTCGGTTTATAGCGACGAATTCAGTTTCCTCGCCGGCGCCAAACGCTTTGACGAAGCTCGCAAGACGATCGCTGCTTATCAGCAGGCCTTCCCTTCTGACTCGGTGTTCCCGGTGAAGGCGACGGCGCTTGCCGAATACAGCAGCGGGTCAGTCGAGAAGGCTTTGGCGGTTTACGACCATGGCTTTCAGCCGTTGTGGCCCGATGAGTTGATCGCGAGCTATGCGGAACTGTTGAAGCAGACGCACACTCAGCGGCAGTTCCTGAACGATGCGCGGGAGCGGCTCCAGAAGAATCCCGACGATCTGAATGCAGCCGCGCGCATCTTTTGGCTTTATGAGCAGGAGGGCCGCATCGATGCAGCGCGCCAGACGCTTGCAGATTTTCGCCAGAGCAAAGATGCGCGCCGCGCTGCATGGAGCGCTGTGGAACTTGACACATTGGCGCAACTCTCGCTGCGCGCACAGGATCCCGTCGAGGCGGCGCGCTACTACTTTGCGATGGACAACGCGGCTGGCAGCGTGCGCGGAGAGCCCGCGCAGCAGGTTGCTCTGTGCGGAATGATTGAGCTTCTGCTGAATTCGCCCGACCAGCCCATTCAGTTCGGCGCCGAAAATCTGGCTATGTATCGCGACATAGCCACCATGGACACCGGCCCGGGCTACTTCAACGGCATCCTTTCGCTGTTTTTCAACTCGACGAATCCCGCGAGCGAAACGCACGACGAAGAGGTGCGCGCGCAGCCGTATTTTCATCGCGCCAAGGCGGTCGAGCTGCTTGCGATTCTCGATCAGAAGTTTCCTGCCGCACCGGAGCGGGCAGGCCTGCGCGCGAAGCTGATCGAGGCCTACGCCAACTACGGATTGAGCGACGCGGTGATTCGCGATGGCAATGCGTATCTTGCGCAGTTCCCCATGGGCGCGGACCGTTACGCAGTGGCGATGGAGGTTGCCGATGCCTATGCCCGCGAAAATCGTGCGCCGGACGAATTCGGCATCTATGACCGGATGCTGGGCGAGCTGTCCGCTGCGGCAAAAGGCGTACCGCTCGCAACGGAACCTCAATCCGGGCAAGGGGTGAATGAGAACGCAGATATTTCAGAAACAGAAAATGACACAGATAACGCGCCTGCTTCTTCACGGCCCCAGGACTTGAGGCAGGGGCGCGCACTCAAGGCTGCTCCGGCTGCGGCAACCGCGCAGGCAGCGCCGTCGCCGGCAAGCGAATACGCACAGGTACTGGAGCGGTATCTTGCGCGGCTTACGGCGCGCCAGCAATTGCCGCAGGCGCTGGCCGTTTTGCGGCGCGAGGTCGATCGTGATCCAAACGATCCAGGCATCTACGAGCGGCTAGCGCAGTTCCTTGACCAGAACCGCTTCGACCAACAGGAAGAGGAAGTGTACAAGCGGGCCATGGACAAGTTCCCAGACAAGAGCTGGTACGACAAGCTGGCGCGATTCTACTTGCGCGAGCGAAAGTACGAGCAGTACGTGGCCCTCACGCGCCAGGTCGTGGGCACGTTCCAGGGCACGGAGCTGGAAACGTACTTCGCGCGCGCGAACCGAAGCGCGCCCCAGTTTTATGTGCAGGTGAATCTCTACGCGCACCAGCGTTTCCCTCACGATTTGGTCTTTGTCGAGAATCTGTTGAACGCATACAATAAGCGGCTGGCCGCCGACCAGGAAAAGCGGTCGCTGCTGCTGCGCGAGTGCTGGTTTGAGTCGCCCCATATTGAGAGGGAGTTCTTTGAGGAATTGAGCAGGACCGGCCGGCTGAAGACTGAGATGGCGCAACTGGAACGCGAAGTTGATGCCCAAGAGTCGGCACATTCGGTAGGCGCGAGAGATTACGCCGCGCTGAACGAGCTGGCTAAAGCGGAGACCTGGTCTTCGCACTTTGAGCAGAGCGCGCCTCACCTTGGCGAGCTTGCGTCGGCGTATCCTTCCGAGCGGGAGATCCTCGAGCAGGATTCGAATGTTTTCCGGTCGCTGGCATACTTCGATCAGCGAAACACAGATCGCGCGATCGCCGTTGAAAAGAATCTGTTGCTCGCGTCACCCGGCGATACTGAGCGGCTGGCGCACATCGGCGACATCTACGCCGATCGCGGCCGCATGAGTGAAGCCGCGACTTTCTGGCAACAGATGCCGGCCACACATCCAGGATCGCCAGACGGTTACCTGCAGGCCGCCACGGTTTTCTGGGACTACTTCAGGTTTGACGAGGCGCTCGGGGAGATCGATGCTGCGCGCGTAAAATTCCATCAACCCGCGCTCTACGGATACGAGACCGGCGCGATTCACGAGAGCATGGGCAATGCGGTTGCCGCTGTGCGCGAGTATGCGCTGGCCGCTCTTGCCGGCAACTCCGATGCGCGCAACAGGCTGCTGACTTTGGCTGCGCGGCCCGCCACGCGCGACGCCGTTGACTCTGCAACGGCGCAGGCCCAGGCTGCCGAGAGCACATTCCTGGCGGCTCTCAATCTGCGCGTGGACGTGCTGCTGGCGCAACAGCGCGGCGATGAGCTGGCCGGGTTGCTCGATCGGGCGATTGCAAAGGCCGGTTCGCCCGATCTGCTCGACGCAATTCGGCAGATTGCCGATGCACATGAGTTATCTGCGCAAAGCAATGCCGCGCTTGAGAAGCAAATTGCGCTGGCCGGCGATCCGGTGATTCGCATGCAGCTTGAGCTTGCCTTGGCCAACGCCCATGAGCAGCAGAAACAGCCTGCGCAGGCGTTGGAGATCGTGGATGAACTCTACCGGCGGAACCCACACATCCTGGGCGTGGTGCGAGCAGCGGTGGACTTCAACTGGCGGGATGGACAGCGGCCGCGCGCGGTGGCAACGCTGATTGAAGCAGAGAAGTCGGCGGCGCCGAATCTTGCAACCCAGTTTGCGCTTGAGGCCGCCGACAAGGCCAACCAGATTGGCGAAACGGCGCAGGCCCGCGCGCTGATTGCACCGCTGCTCGCTGCTTCGCCGTTCGATCAGCAATATGTTGCCGCAATGGCGCAAACCTATGCGCGCGCCAGCGACGATTCCGGATTGCGGGACTTTTATCTCGCGAAGATTGCTGAACTCAAATCTGCGCCCCTGGGCCGCGATGAACGCAAGGCGCGAAGGGCTGAGCTTGAGCGCAGCCTGATTCCGGCGCTGACACGGTTGAAGGATTACCAGGGCGCCATGGACCAGTACATTGCGCTCTTGAGCGCCTATCCCGAGGACCAGGGCCTGCTGGCCGAGACCACTGCGTACGCGCTGCGCTACCACCGCGAGCAGCAGCTTGTGGCATTCGGCAACAAGGCGGTGAGCGACTCGCCCAGCGACTCGCGCTTCGCGATTATTCTGGCGCGGGCGGAGCGGGCTTTTCACGACGATGCAGCGGCCATCGCCGCATACAACAAGGCGATTGCGATTCGCAGAGACCGCAGCGATCTTTACACCGAACGCGTGGAACTTGAGGAGCAGTTGCAGCGCTATGACGATGCGTGCGCCGACTACGGGCGGCTTTACGTGCTTACCTATAAGGATCCGCAGTGGATTCTGGATGAAGCGAAGGTGCGCGTACGGCAAGGCAAGGTCGACCTCGCGGTGCAGGCGCTCAAGACCGTCTGGAGCAATGGGCCCCAGGAGCGCGCGGCTGACGACTTCAAGATCGCGAAACAGTTTGAGGAGTGGGGACTCCTCGATCCTGCGCGGCAGTTTGCCGAGCAAGGCGTAAAGCTCGCGGGCGACGATTTACTGCAGCCTGACAATGCATGGGGCGCGGCGTTGTACGCGCGGATTGAGACCCGCTCGCGGCATCAGCAGCAGGCTTACCGGACGCTGGTTGCGGTTCGCGATGCGACGGAAGCGCTTTCTGAAACCTCGCCCTCCATCATGGCCGAGCAGGTTGAAAAGCGCGGCCTGGCTTCAGTGACCGATGCACAGTGGCGTGCCCGCACGGTTGCAAATCGAAAGCTTGCGGCGCGAAGCAACTTCCGCGATGCGGTGATTGAAATGGGCCGCAGCGCGGGCCAGTACTTCACGCCTGAAGAGAAAGTGGAATTTGCGCAATTCCTCTCGAGCGAGCGCGCAAGTGCATCGCCCGAACAGTTGGCTGAGACCTGGGTTCCCGCGGCGCACGAGGCGGGACTGCTCGATGTGGAAGAGAAGTGGCGCAGCGATCTGATTCGCGGCGGCGGCGCAATTGCTGAACGCCAGATTGAACCGCTGATCGCGCTCGAGACTGGCCGCCTGCGCTTTGACGAATTGGGGCGCACGCTGGAGGCATCCTCCGGCATGCTGCACGGTTCGCGGCGGACAAATATGCTCGTGCGCACCGCGAACGTCTATCTCCAGGGCGGGAATGAGACGCGTGCGCTTGCCGTGATGGAAAGCATTGGCGCCGATTCGCAGGCGATGAACGAGCTGCGTGGAGACTATTTCAAACTGATGCTGAAACGCACCCCGGACCGATTAGAGGCCCTTGCCGGTGGGTCTTCAAGCGACGCAGGCAATGCAGCAGCGAACTATCTGCTCGCGAACTCCGACGAGGCCCACAGCACTGCCGCAATCGCGGCGCGCGTACGCCCCGCGTTTTGGAAGACCGCGAACACCGCGCTGGTGGGACTCTACTTCGGCGACAAGTCGGATGCGACCAACGCAGCGTTTGCGGCGACGGTAGGCGATCGAACCATCGGCGAGCGGGTGATACAGAAGCTTGATTCCTCGAGCAAGTTGGCCGGGCACACCTGGTTCTATTACGGCATGCGCTACGGGGTGTATCGCGGCTTTGCGGGCCACGGCGACGAAGAGGATTACATTGCCGCGGGGCTTGAAGACGACCCGGCGAACCTGGCCAGCTACGAAGCACTCGCGCAGGCTTATGCCGATGCAGGCGAGCGAGACAAGGCGCTCAATGAGTATCGCGAGGCACTGCAACTGTCTCCGCACTCGGCCGGCATCTACGATGCGATGGCTGAGACCGAGTGGGCGGGCGGCGACCATGATGGCGCGGTTGCCTACTGGAGAACCGCGCTTGGAATTCTGCGCAGTCAAGTGGATGTGCGCGCGGTTCCGGCGAGTTTCTGGACTAATTTCTCAACCGTCGCCGGTCACCTTGGAGAGAAGAAGCTGGCGCTGACTCTCAAGCCCGAGATGGATTCGGTTGTTCGCGCTTACATCGCAAAAAACGGAACCTACCAGAGCGAAGGCCTGCTCCAGGCTGCGTTTTCGTCGCTCGACGATCCAAACCAGGGCATCGCGTGGATCGTCGACCTTGCGATGGCGGCCAACGATCCTGCGGATGTGGTCTCGCGGATTCAATTCGCGTCATGGATTCCGCAGCCGCAACAGAGATTGGTTCTAGAGAAAGAGGTCGAGCTTGCGCGAAGGCCGCTGACCGCGGAGCAGCGTCAGAACGGCATGACCGATGAGCAACGCGCGAATGAACTAGCCGGCGCTCAGATACGCCTGATCGACTACTACCTTGGAGACGAGCAGTACACGCAGGCAGTGCAGGTGCTGGATGCAATTACGGCGGAGATGCGAATGGCGCATCGCGATGAGTTGCTGCGGATTGAGATTCGAATCGCAGCACATGCGGGCAAACTGTCCGACTGGCTTGCATCGTATGAAAAAAGGCAGGACGCGTCGAATCAGGAGGGTGGCGATTACGGAATGCGGAGCGACCTCGAGGTTTTCGGTACTGTTGCGCAGACGCTGCTTTCGCAGCACGACAGCAAATCGGCCTGCCTGCTGCTCGAATTGGTACTTCGCCGCCGGCAGGAATCGGGTGCCGCAATGCCGGGCGATTATCTGGCGCTCGCCGAAGCCGAAATTGCCGCAGCTGACATGCCGGATGCGCTCGAACAGTTGCGCTCGCTGGCGCTCTCGGCGGAGCTTTACAGTAGTCTCGACTCGGCCGCATCTTTGCTTGAGCGCTCGGGTCACGACGCGGAGGCCCTAGAGTTTCTTGCGCCGCTGGCGAACGGCGTGCCATGGGAGCCGGAATACAAGCTAGGGCTGGCGCGCGCGGAGTTGAAGGCCCGAGTGAAGGTTGCCGATGCGGAGGCAATGCTTGCGCAGCTCGTCGGCGACAATGCCATTCCATACAGCGCGCGCGTGGAGGCGGCGACTGCGCTGAATGGCGCAGCCAAACCGGCAACCGCCGGGAGCGGTGAATTGATGTTGCTTGCATCCGGGGCGAAAGTCACTCCGGAGCAGGCGAACCGGCCCTACTATCTTGCGGCGCGCGTTGCCGCCGCGCGCGCAGCCGCAAATGCTGAGCCGATTCTGCTTGACGCTCTTGCCTGCGGCCCCAGTGATGAGGCGCGCCTGATGCTGTTTGAAAAGGAGTATACGCTCGGTCACGATGCGATGGCGCTTGCAGCTATCGACCCGCTGGTGAACAACGGCGGCAATACGTATCCCGTACCGCGGTGGACGCAGAATCGAGAATACGACGGTCAGGGTCCCGCATCCGACACGCAACTTCCGCAGATTCCGCGGGACGAGAGATTCAAAGTCGCAAGCGAGCTGGCGGCGATCTACGAACGCACCGGAAATCTCCCAGCGGCGGTGAGTTGGATTGCGACCGCCATCTCACTGGGCGGCGACTCGAATGAGGCTAAGCGGCTCCAATCCCATAAGAGCGCGCTTGAAGCGCAAATGGCAATCGACACGGAGAACGCGAGCCGCAGGCCGGTCATCCAGGCGTCGCTCGATCAGCCCAATGTTGTGCGGCCGCGCATTGCGTCATCGGATCACAGCAAAGGAGCGCAGCAATGATGAGGTTCGGTGCGATCCTGCGCCGGCTTGCGCTGGCAGGCAAAGCGAGGAAGATGGCGATTGGCTGCGCCGTGTTTGCGACCGCGCTGGCAACGTGGGCGGCGTTCGAATCCGCGCTTGCGCCCGCGAGGTCCATGGCTGCGTGGATGCCGTCGGGGGCGCAACTCTACATTGAGTCGCCCGACTTTGCCGGTTTGCTGCACGACTGGAACACGTCGCGAGAGAAGGAGCTTTGGATGAAGAGCGACAACTACGAAGTCTTCTCGCGCTCGCGGCTCTTCGGCCGGCTCGCCGATGCGCAGAATGAGTTTGCCGGCGCAGCTGGACAGAAGCCAGACATGGCATTCCTTAGCCAGATAGCAGGCAAGCAGAGCGCGCTGGCGCTCTACGACATCGGCAAGCTCGAGTTTCTTTACGTCACGCAGATGCCCAATGCACAGGCCATGCAAACCAGTCTGATGGAGTCGCGAAACGATTTTGAAACGCGTAAGGTGGGAGATGCCGTGTTCTATGTGCGGGGCTCGAACCGCGCCGAACAGAGCAACGGCGAAGGAAGTGGCCCGGAGCGCACGGTCGCCTTTGCCGCATCGGGCGACTATCTGTTGCTGGCCACGCGTGAAGATCTGCTGGCGGGCGCGCTGGCATTGATGCAGAACCGGAACCAGCCGACGCTCGACAAGGACGGATGGTTTGCCGAAATTACACAATCGTCGCAGAAGCCCGGCGATCTGCGCATGGTGCTCGATCTCTCGCGGCTGGTTCCTTCGCCGTACTTCCGCAGCTACTGGGTTCAGCAAAACATCACCGATATGGGCCATTACCGGGCCGCGATCAGCGATCTTTACCGCACGCGCGACGAGTTCCATGAGGAGCGCGTGCTCTTGCCCAAGTCGCCCGAGAGCGCCAGCTTCGAGCAGGCCGACCTGGCTCAATTGAAAACGCTCGTGCCTGAAAGCGCGGGATTCTATCGCGCGGAATCAGCGCCAGGAGTGGAACGCGTGCTTGAGACGATCGACACACGCCTGCTTTCGCGCAAAGTGGCCGACTACAGCGATCGCACGGCGGCGCCGCCGGAGGTCGCGGCTGCGGCGCAGGCCGGCTCAGAAGGCGATCTTGAGACGCGCATTGACGCGCCGCCCGCAGCCGTTCAGCCCAAAGGCGGGGAGCTATCCGGTTTGCGCAACCTGCTTGAAGCCGAGCAGCCCGACACGATGCTGGTTGTCGACAAGAGTGAGTCTCAATCTGACCGCGTCTTTGTCGGATATCGCTCGGCCATTGTGCTCGAATCGCAAAAGCCGTGGGGCGCGAGCGATGTGGAGTCCGCCATCGACCAGGCGCTGGCGCCGCATCTGACAGCCGGCGCACTGGGAATCGAATGGAAGCAGGCAGGAGGGAAGCAGGTTTTCTATTCTCTCGATGGCATCGCGCCGCTGGTCTTCGCTATCGACGGCCGTTACTGCATGATCAGCGACGACGCCGAAATGCTGAGCGCCATGTTGCAAAAGGCGAATGCGGCGAAAGCGTCGCCGGGCAAGGCGCTGGTGATGCTCAGCGGCTTCAATCACGAGGCCGAGAGAGCGAATTTTGCGCGCGCAACGGACCTGATGGATGCGGCGAAGCCGAGTACAAACACAGATACAGACGATGGCGGCTCCGGCCAGGCGGCGCAGTTTTTCTCGCGTAACGTTGCCAGCCTCAGCAGTGCATTCGCAGAGATGCAGAGGGAAGAGGTGAGCGCGTACTGGAAAAATGGTGCGCTGCACCAGACAGTGCGGTACGAGTGGAAGACGGGAGCGATGTAGCGCGGACCTTACGACGGCCGCTGGCCGGCAGTTTTGAGAGTGGCACTCTGCTTACAGCGGTTCCAGGATTGCTATACTCCGGAGCCGATACGGATAAGTCGTCCCGAACGCAAGAAGGGACGACCCTGCACAAAAGCTAGATAGGGTACGTCTATCCTGGAACCGCTCAAGTGTTGCGCACAAGCTGCGTTCCACAAATCTTTGGGCCGTCGGCGAATTCTTTGAGCAGATGCTCGCTCGGAGTGTAGTCGATCACCATCTCCTTCAGCGCTGCCACCAACCGGGCCGTATCGCGGGCAGCGCAAATCTCGCCGAGCGATTGAAGCCAGGCATCGATGTCGAACTGCGGCCTGAGATTGCCCATAAAGATGCGCACCTGTTCATGATCGGTAGGGACGGTATCGTCGAGCATCGAAGACAGCTCTTCATAGAGCTTTTCGCCGGGCCGCACGCCGGTGAATTCAATTTTGATGTCCTCGTCCGGCTTGAGCCCCGCGAGTTCAATCAGGTTCTTGGCCAAGTCCACGATTCTTACCGGCTGGCCCATGTCGAGCACGCAGATCTGGCCGCCCGCGCCGATGGCCGAGGCCTGCAGCACAAGCTGGCAGGCTTCGGGAATGGTCATAAAGAACCGGCGCATCTCAGGATGCGTCACCGTAACCGGGCCCCCGGCGGCAATTTGCTGCTTGAAGATGGGGATCACGCTGCCGGTGGAACCGAGCACATTGCCGAATCGCACCGCGATAAACTGCGTACCGCCATTCTGCCGGCTTTGGAGCAGCAGTTCGGAGACACGTTTGGTTGCGCCCATTACACTGGTAGGGCGCACCGCCTTGTCTGACGAAATCAGAATGAAGCTGGCTGTCCCGTGCGCGCTTGCGGCGTGGGCCACATTCAGGGTTCCAAAAACATTGTTCTCGATGGCCTCGAAAGGATTCTCCTCCATCAGCGGAACGTGCTTGTAGGCCGCGGCGTGGTACACCAGCGCCGGCCGGTGCTTGCCAAAAACATCGTTGAGCCGCGCGCGGTTCTGCACGTTGCCGATCTCGGCGGAGAACGGCACATCGGGATGCAGCTGCCGCATCTCGCGGTCGATCTCGAACAGCGGCGACTCGGCGATTTCGAATGCGACGATGGCGGCGGGGCTGAAGCACGCGATCTGGCGACACAGCTCCGCACCGATGGAACCAGCCGCGCCGGTGACGAGAACTACACGGCCCTCGATCGTCGCGCGGATCAGCGTCTCATCGAGCCGCGCCGGTTCACTCCCCCTCAGAGAATTCAACTTGTTCTGCATGGTCCCCAGTCCCTTTTGACTTCCCGTTCAATGCCCCGTCCGCCCTCGTTCGCGCGCAGCTCCGGCCGCCTTGCTCAATTCTGCTGGCACGGTCCTCAGTGGCTTATACCGTCGTGCACGAGCACCTTCCCGATCGTCACGGCCAGAATACGGAGGTCAAACCAGAATGATTGCTTGTGCAGATACTCGGCGTCAAACCGCACCTTTTCTTCTACGGTGAGGCGGTCGCGGCCATTTACCTGCGCCCATCCGGTGAGCCCGGGCGTGAGCCTGTGAATGCCAAGTCCGGTGCGCCGATCAATCAGATCATCCTGGTTGAAGAGCGCCGGCCGGGGACCGACAAAACTCAGATCGCCGGCAAGGATGCTGAAGAACTGCGGTAGCTCATCGAGGCTGGTGCGGCGAAGAAAGTCGCCGAGGGGCGTCAGATACCGCTGGGCGCCGGCGAGAAGATGCGTCGCGAGCTCAGGAGCGTCCGCGCGCATGGTTCGCAGCTTGGGCATACGGAAGATTCGATTGTCTCGACCGGCGCGAAACGACCAGTAGAGCGCCGGGCCCCGGGATGTGGCGCGCACCAGGATGCCTAGAACAATGAGCAACGGCAGTGCGAGCAAGGACAGGGGAAGCGCCAGCGCAATATCGAAGATGCGCTTGCCGGTGCGGCGCCGGCTGTTCGGTACCACGTCTTCGCGCTCGACGCGGATTGCAGCCGGATCGAGCCCGCGGACAGCGTTAATGAATGCCAGGTTCCTCATGGCGATAGTTCCGCTTGAAGATGGCACGTCCCAGTTGGCGCTCGCGCGGGGTCAGGGACGGCTCGCAGCCATTCCGGCGGTCAAGTTCATTGCCTGCGTGAATTTGGAAACAGTTGCACTCTTCCGGCGGTAATCTTACTTTCTGTCTGGAGCGCGGTTTTATCTGTGTTCCGGATCACCCGCGAAGAGGAAGGAAGATTTGGGCGCCGTTAACCGGGGGAGGAACATTGGCAGAGGACAGGGGCAGAGAACCGGATGATTCAGTAAGAATCGACGGGGACTCGCTACGATATCTGCTACAGCGGCCCGGAGCCTCAATCGTGATGCGAGTCTGAGTTCTTGAAAAGATTGGAGGCGCGGGCCGGGAACGAACCGGCGCATAAAGGTTTTGCAGACCTCTTTGTTAGAACAATAAGGCGTTTGCAATCAATAATTAGATCATTGGGGAAGGTGGCTTTGTCCGCTTTTTGTCCGCCCTCGGTGACACCAGGAGCCTTCCGCCCGGATGCGTTGAGTTCCTGGCCTATGCCGGCCTGGTCTCTGAGTTCAATTGGCAACCGGGCCCGTTATCAGAAAATCCTCCCAACTGATACTTCGGAGCCCGTGTCGCCGACCATTCTCTTCATCTCCCGGGGCAGTGATTACCAGGGGGACGAATGCAGGATAGCGGCGACAGAACTCCGACAGCCCCCGCAAGTCCTGGCCGGTGAAATTCCCGGTCTTGACCTCAATGGCCCAGTTTCCCCAACTTCCTTCAAACACAGCATCGACCTCCAGTGGTTCTTCGCGCCAGTATGTGACGCGCTGGCCTTGGTTGATGCCAAACGCCAGGCACGCATTCTCAACCCAGTTGCCAAAGCGCGCCGGATCCCGTTTGGGGTCTGGTGCGCCATCGGGATGCATAGCCGAAAGAAGTCCATTGGTGAGAGTCACAAGTTTAGGAGGGGATGCGCGGCGTCTGAGTGCCTCGGTGGAGTACTTTTCAATCGCAGCAACCAGATAGGCATCCTCGAGCAATGCCAGATAGTGCGCCACGGTTTCGAGAGCGCCACTGTCCTGAAGTTGCCCCTGGATCTTCTGGAGCGACACGATCTTCGCTGGCGAGCCGATTGCGACTGCAAAGACCTGGCGCAGCAAGGCCGGGCGGCGAACGGCGCCGAGCGCGAGGACATCGCGGCCAATCGCAGGCTCGATGATTGCGTCGCGCAGATAGGCACGCCATCGCACAGGGTTCTTCTCGAGTTCCAATGCTCCAGGATACGAACCGAAACGCACAACGCCCTGAACGGCGTCTTCGCGGGAGCGATGAAACGTGTCGGCAAGCGATGCCGCAGGCCAATGGCTGAGCGTCAGACGCTCGAATCGTCCTGCCAGGCTTTCGCGCGATCCGGTCGCAACATGCAGGGCTGAAGAACCGGTGGCAACGACGTGAATCCGAATTCGTTTGCGACGAATGCGATCCCAATGCCCCTTGAGCTTTGCGGCCCAGTCGGCATAGCGAGGGATCTCATCCAGCAATAAGACGGTCGCTCCGCGCCGGGCCCGCTCTTCGGCGTCGGCCCAGCACCTTTCCCAGAAACCGGGAAGCGCGGCGCTTGGATCATCGCCGGCGGCAAAGACTGCCTGATTGCCAAACTGCTCGGCAAGCTCCAAAAGAAGCGTGGTCTTGCCGACTTGCCGCGGTCCGGTAAGGATCTGAATTCTGCCGGGAGCAGCTTCGCGGAGCTGCTCCATCAGTACTTGACGGCAGTGATCGTAGCTGTTCTCGACTATGGACATACTCGAATAATTATTCGACTATAGCCATATAATAGTCGAGGATGATTCTGAGCCTCCGGGTTTGAGCATCGTAATCTCCACTCGTCTCGCCCACGGCTGGGCAGGCTCTGGTTGCACTGTGATCCCCGGCATGGCATTGATGTAAGTCCGACGAAGAAGGTTGATCATTGTGACCTCGCCCTTGCCGACGCGGCGCACTGAGCGTGAGAAAGAATCCCTGGCTCTTGTCAGGAAGAGCGCGGGGATTCGCCTTTCACTTGCTTCCCAGTGTCACGACGAACTGGCCGCGGCCCTCGAACTCGAACCATGAGATGTCGCCGTCGGTTTCGGTTTGGAGCGCCACAGGCTTGCCGTCAGCCGTGGTGACCTTGACCGGCATGGTCAGTCCCTTGAAGGTAAGCGTGTTCTGTCCGTAGGCGCGAATGTGATACCGCGTACCCTCGACCGACTCAAGGCGAACACTGCCGGCGATGAGCCGGGCGTTGGGCCCTGATCCAGTTTGTGGAGCAGTGGACCTGGCGTCGGGTGTCATCTCGACTTCAATCTTGTTTACGCCCTTGACGATGCGGTTCTCGGGAATCTGCAGGGTGCCTTCGAGCGGTTGGCCGTTGACTACAACGCGGGAGATGGTTCCCTGGCCTCGGTAAGTGATGTCGAGCAGGCCTCCACCATATTCATAATGATCGATGCTTTTGAGATAGCGTGTGCCGCGAACGGCGACGCCGAAGGGCAGGCGGCGCAGTCCGAGGTTAGTGACCGCCGACAGCCATGGCGCGATCGAGAAGACGATGGGACGGACATCGTGATACATGTCACCGTCGGTCATGTCCACGATCTCGGGGATGGCGCCGGGCATGGGCAGGTACTTGCCCGGACGCGCGCTCTGCGACACGAGGTAGTCGAGCGCAGCCATCACTTCGTCTTCGTTGTGGAGTTCGGTGTCGAGTGCGGTAAGCACGGCAGCGTAAGAGGAGATGAACATGCCGCCCGGCCTGCTCTTCAAGTCCTGAACGAGCGACTGCTGATAGCGGCGGAAGTTCTTCGGCTGGAAGGGCCGGAACATGGGCAACGACAGGCTCCACTGGTAGTCGGGCGCGTCCATCCCGAAGGGCTTGGCCTCGACCACGTCGCCTTTGTCGGTAAGGAGTTCGCCGTAGTCGGGGAGCGGGTTGGGAGTCTTGTAGAACGGTTCCAAGTGCTGCTCGAGCGCTTTGGCTTTCTTCAGGTAGATGTCGGCCTTCTCGCCGCCCTCCATCGCCGACATCATGTAGTAGCAGGCGAGGTTGAGGCTGTTGATGTAGATGTCGTAGCTCTTGCGGATGAGGCGGCCTTCGTAGAGTGAGTTTTGCGGAACCTCGGCTGCGCCGGTAGCAGCATCCCAGGTGTCATCGTAACTGCCGCTCATGGGGGATTCGCCGTGGTAGTAGCGGAAGAAGAGTCCGCGGCGCTGGTCGAAGGTGTAGCGTTCGAGCCAGTCCATCGCGTCTTCCATGGACTTGATGTACTCGCCCTTGGTGAACGTGTCGTCGCCGGTGGCGCTCCAGTAGAGGAAGGCCGGCCAGACGACGTAGAAGAGTCCGTCTTCTTCGCGCTTGGTGATGGGACCGGCCATGAGTTGTCCGAAGAAGCGTCCGGTGGGTTCATCGGCGCTGCTGTTGGGGTTGAGCAAGGCGAACTGTGCCTGCCACTGCGCGGGGCGCAGCCATCCGGATTGCGCGAGATGCGCGGTATTCTTGCCGCCGTCGCGGAACCAGAGCAGGTAGTAGATGAACTGGGTGGTGGAGCGCATGAAGCCGTGCTCATCCTGCATGGAGAGCGCGATGCGCCGGTTGAGGTCGAGCAGCTTCTGCATCTCGGGGCGGTCCTTGAGCCGGAAACGTCCGGCGTCGAGTGCGGCGGCGATCTTGCGCTCGTTGGCGGCGAGGGTGGCGTCGATGCCATCGGCGAGGACGCGCGAGGCTACGCCGCGGATCTGCTCCTTTTGCAATTCGGCGGCGATGGCGATGGGCTGTCCGGCCTTGAGGTGCGCGCGAGCGTAGGTGGGTCGGCCTTCATCGAGCGCGTGCTGATGCTGCAGGACACCGTCGCCAGCACCGAGCAGGACGACGTGGTCGAAGACGTATCCTCGATCGGGATGGCTGACGTGGAAGACCTTGGGCGAGCGCTCGATCACGTGGTCTTCCTTGGAGCTCTTGAAATCGACGGCCCCATCCTTCTCAAGCCAGAGCAGCACGACGGGCTGGTCGTAGACCTGCGCGATGTGGAGCGACTGTCCCTTGTAGCGCAGCACTGAGTGGAAGGGATCGTAATCGCAGGCGATGAAATCGGCGGCGGCGAGTTCGGGGAAGACGATGCGCTCGAAGACATCGGAGTGGTCGTCGCGGTTGGAGAAGTTGCGGTCGCGGTAGCTCATGGACTTGCCGGCCTGGGGCGAGATCCAGAGCTGCAACCTTCCGCGATCGATAACGTACTCGATGCGGATTCCCATGCGGTTCTGCATGAGGACGAACTTCTCGGGATACTTCACCCCGAACTGCGAGGCGTTGAAGATCGGCGTGGTGTCATCGGCCAGATCGCTGGGAGGCACCTGCGCCGGAGCGGCGAGCAGAAAGAACAGGCAACAGAGAAGGGAAACAATGAGGCGATTCATCGCGACTCCAGAATTGACGTTCCGAGAGCGAGTCAAAGGCAGGAGCATAGGCGGCTCCTGCCAATGCCGTGGTGAGCAGATGTGGGACTTCACCCACTACTTCTTCGGCACCACGAACAGCGTGATCGACATCGCCGGGAAGGTCACATTCCTGATGGTACTCGTGTCCGCCCTGGTGGCCACTGCCACATCAGGCAGCGCCCTTATGGCCGACAGGTCCGCGTTGCTGTACTGATACACCCAGACCTTGCCCGCCGTCAGATGGGCCAGTACAACGTCACTTTTTAGGTCGCCAAAGCTCTTGTTGATTACCATCACTGTGACCGCGTCATCCTTGCGTTGCGCTGCGTAGATCGAAAGCTTCGCCTGATCCTCCGTGGTTGCCTTCAGGCTCATATCGCCGAACTCGCCACCAGCGTTGTCATAGTTGCGGAAAATTTTGAAGGCCATCATGCCGGGGATCTGCGTCCTGGAGTCCGGAGGTCCCCAAACGGTGCCCACATCCAGTCCTTCGCGGCCGAAGATGCCCAGGATATCCGCCTGCGCAACGGCTCCGCTGATGTGCTCCTGCGCGCCCCAGTTGTATTCCGTGATGGCCGTCTTTGTGCCGGGATAGTTGGCGGCAATCCACGACTTCATGCGACGGATGATCTGAGGCGCCAACGGCCTGGGAGTCTTGCTGGTATCGTCCGGATCGGTCAGCGCCGGATCCGTGTAGGTCGGGTCCCAGAAGGCGCGCGTCGAATCGATCGTCGTCCTCTGCGAATCCGTTGTGCCCGCGGGATTGAAGCCGGCGTTGTTCGCCACAAAGTACGTGTGCAGGTCGAGATAATCAAGGAAGCGGCGATGCTGCGGATCGGCATCCTGCGCCGCCTTGAACTGCCGCAGGTAATATTCGAGGAACGGCACATCACCGTGAGCCTTGCGGTCCGGCGCGTTCCCGTTGAATACGTTGTTCGGCGCCGTTGCCCAGCCGAGCTCAATGTCCTTGCCGGAGTAGAAGTAGGAGGGCCAAAAGTCAAGCACCGGCCCACTCACTTCAGCCGTCGGATCGGCATCCTTGATGGCCCTGGCGATCTTCAGTCCGTTGTTCGTCACCTCATCGTAGGTGAAGGGCAGCGGATGCACATCGCGGTGATTCATGTCCCACCAGATCGGCTCGTTGTCCAGCGCGTACACCTGAACTCCGCCGCTGGCGGCAATGCCGAACTTCTGCACCAGAAACTTCACCCAGTCGCCAACCCAGGCCTCGGTGATGGGCATGTTGCTGTCGTTGGGATCATTGTTGGTGATCTTCGTCATGTCCGGACGGAGGCCGTTGCCACAGTCGGGCAGTTGCGGATCGGTCTTGGCCTGCTGGCCGTACTTGGTGACGGAGAAACTGCACGAATTGTCGCGTGTCCTGGCCACCCATCCGATTACCGGCACGGTGCAAATCGTTTTGGCCCCGGCGGCCTTGTCCAACACAAACTGGTCGTTAAAGTCGCCGAACTCAGGATGGTTCTGGCTGGCGTTGGCTTTGTTCTCAAAGAACCAGTCGAAGCCCGCGTTGGTGATGTTGAGCTTGTAGTTGTAGCGCGTGGTGGAGTTTCCTCCCCAACGGTCCGAGCCAAGCCGAGCCGACTTCAACGTAACGGGATCCAGGTCATAGGAGTTTGCGCCATAGATCATCGGGTTGATTGTATGCACGGGCGCGCCGGCATCCACCAGCAGCGCCGGACCGGCAGCCACCGGCAGTGCTACCAGCGTGATGGTGGCGGTTGCGAATTTGCTCGCGTCCGCCAGGCTGACCACCTTCAACGTCACCGAGGAGGGCGTCGGAAAGGGCGTGACGTACAATCCGGTTTCGCTGATCTTGCCGAACGTGCTGTTGCCGCCCACAACCTCGTTCACCGTCCACTTCAGCGCCTTGCCGAACGCGCCTGTGCCGGTGACCGTTGCCGTAAACTGCCTGCTCTCGCCCGGCATGAGTGTCACCGAGTACGGCGTAAGCGTCACCTCCGTAACGGAACCCGCCTGCGTGGCCTGATCCCCGCCAAAGGCAGGTGTCGCCAAGCACAGGCCCAGCACTAAAATGAGCGCGATTGTGTTCTTCATCAATCCAGTTACCTCGGCACAAAACCTGATCGTCCACAAGATCCATCGAAGGCCGCCGAAGCCGTGCGGCAAATACCAAAGCTAACTTAGTACGCCGCCAATCGAACTAAGGGACTGGGGCGTGCGCAAGCAGGATCGATTCGCTTTGAGCCCTACTGGGATCGCCCGTGCCCTAGACTGCCGTTCGAGAAAAGCATTTTCGGGGACAGTTGAGTGCCTATATATATGATAGGGCTTCCCGAGTGGCGATCGGGGAGCACGCGGATCCTTCTCCGACAGCCGATCCCATGATGGCGATCCCGTGATGAATGCCGAATCGGCAAATGCCGATGGCAGCGTCGATCGTTAACCTTGGGCGGAGCAAAGAATTCCTGTCGCCATGCCGACCTTCGGGGAGTAATCCGGGGGAGAACCTGTAACATGCAGAATATAGAGTATTTGATTTGATCATTGGCCGGTTGCCGTACAGACGGTTAGAATCTGGTGACAAGCAATTTTGGGGACTTATCACGCAT
>Ga0326727_10002118_pt1 | contig 69932 bp, 33 predicted proteins | sample MB2enrmetagenome_FD_207643 | JGI IMG/M metagenome (GOLD analysis project Ga0326727, IMG submission 207643) | Lab enriched peat soil microbial communities from McLean, Ithaca, NY, United States - MB29MY | ecosystem: Environmental > Terrestrial > Soil > Wetlands > Peat | place: USA: New York...
ACCACCGTTCGCGACGTGCCCTGCTCGTGCCGTCCATGGCGACCTCCGTGTTGTGCCTGGTTCCTCAATGCCCCCCACGGGCCCCAGTTTAGCCCAAAAACGCCGGCGCAGAAACGGGAATGCACCCGCCCATCGGTTCGGCAAGCTCGTTCGGCTCAGAGATTGTCTCGCGAAGCCATCACTCTTCCTGGACTCGCAAGAATGACCCCTTTCTCGGAACCTACTCTGCCGCTCGATCGACGGTCACGCGTAGCCTTGCACGACGCGCTAGCCGCGCTCCAGGGGCGCGTCGCCACTAAACCCTCGGACCCGGCTTGCCCGAAAAGCCCCTCAGCCGACCTCCTGGAAGGCTATAGGGCATGCTCACGAGGGAGGCGCGTAAGGGTCTTGGTTTGCGGTTCACCTAATTGTCAACAATCAGATTTCTATCCCGATGGCCTTTGCGACGTTTCTATGCGCAAGCCTTCGCAGAAGCCCCGATGTCCATCCAGAACGCCTGGATTGCTGTCAGTGCTTGCGAGACGATCTGCTCCGAGAGGACGTTGCTGAACGGCAGATCCCCCTCCTGAAGAAATTGCCGTCTCAAGAATCTGACCTGTTGTTGTAACCGTCCTTGGCTAAAATAACGCATCCTTGGCCTCCTTGCGGTGGATGGGTTTGCTGCCAAAGAACCATCTACCCAAGTGAGGCCTTCTTGCCTATGTCAGTTTGAGCCAAGGACTTGCCGAAAACTAAGTGCCATTCGTGTGTCGTACTGACGCGCGTGGTCATTGGTGACGCGCTCAGCAATTCGATCCCAACGCCTTGGTATCGTTCTGTTCTTCCCGGCTCCTTGCTCTTAGTGGCGGGCTTTCATGCTTATGATGCCTATCGCTCCACCGGTCGCATCCATTCCGGATGGACCGCCAGGTTACCTTTCAATTTGACTGCCCTCCCGCCGCAACCTACGGTACCAATGTCCCTGCGTGACCGGCGCACTTCTAGGAGCGGGCAGGGCAGGACTGCACGTCTTGCTCCCGGGAGTGTGCCATCCCGACCGAGGCTCCCTGCATAAAAGGCTGGTGATCCATGCGTTCTCGCACCATTCGGTTTCACACGCGATTGGGGTTGGAAAGGCTAGAGACCCGTGAGCTGCTTTCCGGCGTCACGGCGGTGTTGGACCATGGCGTGCTGGCGGTCACCGGCGCGAGCGACAGCAGCAGCGAGATCCACGTATGGCGGCAGGCCAACCGCGTCGTGGTGGACGGCGTCGCCGGTAGTTTTGCCGCGACTCAAGTGCGGTCGATCACTGTTGCCTGTGGCCAGGACGGGGACCAAACGGTGGATTTGGGGATCGGCTGGACCCGCGTGCAGACGGCACTTGCCCGGCCGGTGACCGTCAACTCCGGCAGCGGCAACGAGACGGTGCTGTTTCCAAGATCGGCGGTGTAACCTACGCCTATGCGGAAGCCAGCGCGTCGCTGTTCCCCTACGCGCCCGTATACACCGACGTCCGCCAAGGGGCCGTCGGCGACTGCTATCTCTTGGCGGGTTTGGCCGAGATCGCAATGCAAAATCCCATCGCCATCCAGAACATGTTCATCGTCAATGGCGACGGCACGTACACGGTGCGATTCTACAACGGCCGGCAGGCGGACTACGTCACCGTCGACTCCTATCTGCCGGTCAACGCAAAGGGCCAATATGTTTTTGCCAACTGCCGACAGTTGCTGGCGGACACGAGCATCGCCCTGTGGGTCCCCCTGGCCGAGAAAGCCTACGCCCAGATCAACGAGGAGGGTTGGCTGCGGCCCGGCGGCCAAAACAGCTACGCGAAGCTCAAGGGCGGCTGGCCGAATAACGTCTTCAGCCAGGTGACCGCCATCCCGGCGGTGGGCAGCTTGAAACTCACGAGCACGGTGAATTTCGTCCAGTTCGTCGCCGCCTATCAGGCCGGCAGCATGCTGTGCTTCATTTCCAAGGACCCTCCGCCCGATCCGCTGATTGTGCGCAACCATGTATACGCGGTAGTCCGCTATGATGCCGCGACCCGCAGCGTGCTCGTCTTCAACCCCTGGGGTATCAACAACGGGAGCAGCAAGCCGGGGCTGGTGTGGCTTAGCTGGGCCGATGTGGTGGCCAACTGCGACTCCTGGTCTCGGAGCCTGTAAAAGAGCTGCGGACGTGAGCACGAAATACCCAGCGTCCCTATGGGCCATGTCCCAGCCTCGCGGACGCTCCGTCTTGTAAGCGACGGACCAACCCAGCCTGTCAAGAACTGTTGGTTTTTTGGCACTTGGCCAGCCGCGCCGTGACCGACTTTCCGGCCAGAAGAGTCTGAGATTGCCATCTCGAAAATCAAACCTCCGAGAACCCGTAGATGATCATCGGCTGCCGCTCAGTCGGTCCAAGCCCGCATCAGCTTGCCCGCTGTGTGGAACGTCGACGATCCGGAACGACTTCTCGCCGGGGTGAAACGGTGAATCCAGCTCGATGCGGACCCGCTTCGCCCTGGGCAGCAGCTTGCCCGCGGCGTCGAAATACTGGAAGTACGTCGCAAAATACGGCGCGTTGGCATCGACCCAGGTGACCAGGGTCTCCCACTCGTCGCGTCCCAGGGCAACGTCCTTGCGATGCGCTTCGCCGTCCAGCAGCGTGAGCACCAAGGTGCTGCGATGAGAGCCGAACTGCATGGGCTGGGTGACCTCCGGCCCGCTCATGTGGTTCGACAGGCAGAGCAGGCCCCCGGGGGCGTAGATGCGACGTTTGACGGCTTCGTAGAGCGCGTCCTCGGCCGGCGCCATGTTCGGCATGTCGGCGAAGGCCTCGCGGTATCCCTCGCCCAGCGGAGTCGGCACGCCCTGGTTGAGCCCGAACAACGAACGATAGGATTGTGCGAAGCCGTAGGGATCGCGGGAGGCGCTGAGGTCGAGGCCCTTCTGCGGGTCCTTCTCGCCGTGGCAGCGGACGCAATGGCGGTCGAAGATAGGCTGAATCAGTTTCTCGTAGTCGACCAACCCGACGTCGCCCCACGGCGGAGGCTTGGGCTGCGAGGGCTCGCGCGCCAAGGCCAGCCGGGCGCCGCCGGCGCGGGGCACGTGCTGCTTGGTCTCGTGGCAACCGACGCAGCCGCGGACCTCGCCCGGCTTGAACTCGACGTGGCTCCGCATCCGCCGGATTTCCAGCAGGTTCTCGTCCAGCGCCTGAAAGTAGACCGCCAGGCCCGCGGGCACCTTGAAATAGGCCGATCCGTCCTGCTCCACCGGCACGGTGCCGACAACCCGGACAGGCGACCACGTCCAGTAGCCGAAGTTTCGCGAGTGTTGCGTGCCGGGCGTCCAGCGGATCGGACCCGTGTTGTCGTGCTTGCTGAAGAACCACTGGAGTTGCTCGGAGATGCGCAGGTAGCGGATCGTTCCCGGCTTCACCCCGGGCATGTCGCGATTCACGTCGTCCAGGTAGCAGACCGCGCAGCTCGACGCGGGGTCCACGTCGCAGGGCACCTGGGGCGGCCTGGGACGCTTGCGGACCGGCATGGGCCGCAGGACGTCCATCGTCGCATCGCGGTGCAGCAACTCCTTATTGCCCCACACGTCGATGTAGTAGGCCGCGTAGCTGGTCTTCGCCGGGTAGTGGAAGGCGTAGGAGACGAGGAAGCCCTGCTGGGACAGCGGCCAGGGGGTCTTGTAGAATCCTCCGCGGTCGGCGACTCCGCCTTGCGGCACGGTCGGGCAAGGGCCCAGCCCGCCTTCCAGCGGGCTGCAGCGCGGCGTGACGTAGCACAGGCCCAGCGGGTTGTTGGCCCCCAGCGAGGGATCGACCACGGCCACCGCCCCCTCCGGCGGCGAGTGATGACCGCATGCGATCACCACCAGTTTCCCGCTGCCGGGAATCGAACGCGGCTCGCGCACGGACTGCGGATCGCGGAAGTGGAGTTTGAACAAGCCGTCGTTCATCGTCCCGTCGGGACGGATCGTCCACAGCGCATGCGGCCATTGCCAGAAGCGCTCCTGGTAATCCCAGCGCATGTATCCGATCAGCCCGTTCTGCAGGCAATGCGGATAGCGGTCCACGTCCTTGTTGTAGGTCAGCCGCTCGATCTGGCGGCGACCCTGCTCCGCATGGTGCCCGGCCGAGAGGCGGAAGAGATTGGGAAGGCCGAAGTCGCTGTAGGCCAGCGGCGCCGCGCCGCATTGCGAAGCCCCGCATCCGCGGTCGGACGAGAAGACGACGTCGCCGTTGGGCAGATACGCGGGCTCGCGATCGCAATAGAGCCTGTCGTCGGTCAATTGGCTGAGCCCGGTCCCGTCCAGACGGACCTCGAACAGATGGGTCGGCTCGCTGCCGTTCTCCCAGAAAACCCCGTCCTTGAACCCGACCACGTGCTCCATGACGGTGGTGCCGGGACCGTTTCGCCACGCCACGCTCCCCCAACCGTAGCGCCCCTTGCCCCAGGACGGCTGGCGGACATAGGCGAAGACCAGCTCATCGGCGTCCCACCAGAGGTCCATGTCCTGGACGTGTCCAGGCCCCAAGCGGCCGGCGATCAAAGGCCGCAGCGGGTCGCCGGGCCCGCTGCCCGACTGGACCAGAATCTCGCCGCCCGGTTGTCGCTCTTTCGGACGGTCGTGGTTCTGGACGAGCCCGTCGGGGTGATTTCCCTCGGTCCTGGCGGGGACCGTGAAGAAAACCACTTCCCGGAAATCCATCTCGGGAGCGGCCAACACCACGTCGCGGGCGGCGCGGCGGACTTCCATCCACCACTTCCGCGCTGCGGAAAGATCGGTGGGAGGTTCCCGGCCGCGTCGATCGCGCGCCCGCCGCAGGGCCTCCACGGCAGCAACCATGCGCTCGCGCCGCTCTCCCCCACCGGCCAGCGCGGACGCCGCCAGCCGCTCGGCACGACTGCTGACGTCGCCGGCCGATCGGCAAAGGTCCCGGGTCGTCCGGTGTACTCCCAGGGCGATTGCCTGGAGTACAAAATCGCACTCGACCGACGTCTCCGGCCCGAGCGCAAGGCATTTCGCCATCCAGTCCGGTCCGTCGGCAGCGGCCCGCACATTCGCTTGGGCATCCCGGACGGCTACGAGGGCCCATGCGGCGATGCCGCGCACAAAGGGGTCATTGTGTGCGAGCAGCGCCGCGCCCTTCTCGATCACAGGCCGCCAGCCCGGCTCGCCGGCCAATCGGCGGCCACCGACCCGGGCGGCCATGGCATAGAGCAGCTCGGCGGCGACGCTGGCCGCCTCCAGCGACTTCTCCGCAGCCAGGGCGTCCAACACTGCCGCGGCACTGGCCGGTGATGCGGCCAGTATGCCGGCGAGCTGTTCGGTCTCGTCCGCCGCAGTCGGACCGGCGAAGGCTGCCAGCATGGGCGGCACCACGCTACCTGGCCCTTGCGTCTTCAGGAGGACTTCATACTTCGCGCGGTAGTCTGCGGAGGCAGTGCCTACCGCCGCCATTGACGCCACGCCGAGCAAGGCCAAGGTCGCGACGCGTGCTGCGCAAGACCGGTTGCTCATGGGCGTCAAGCTCCCTGGGATCGACCGCGGAACAACCTCCGCATTGTAGAGCCCCCGACCCTCCCCGTCAAAACTTCCACATCAGGTTCAGGCTGTAGTTGAGGCTCTTGGCCTGCTCCCGGTTGGGGGCAGAGATGGAGGATTCCAGCACGCTGGTGCGGAGGCTGAGGTTCTCCTCAGGATCCAGCAGGACTTCCCAGGCGGCCTGGGTGCGGACCTGGCGGCGAGTGACATCGGCAGGGTCGCACGCATAGTCAGCCTCTCCGAAGACTTTATTGCGCGGGCTAAGGTGATGCTCGAGCTGGCACCCAAGGAGCACCTCGGTGATGCGCTCGCCCCCCCACGGGCCCGAAGAGTCCGGGGGAGCATGGCCGCAGGCCAAGCGTCCCTGGAACGTGGTGTCGTCAGTCTTCAGAAACGGGAACTGCGGGCTGAGGTCCGCCCCGCTAGGACTCGGCGGCCCGCCCCCGTCCGGTTTCCTGTTGAGGAGGTCGGGCACCCGGCCGCCGCCCGTCCGGTCCGGTTCCGAGAAGATGCTCTCGGTCCACGGTTTCCCGATCTCCGGCAGGAGCCATGCGGCGGGATCGGGCCGGTCCTCGGCAAGCGTCCCGAGGGCGCTCGGGCTGTCGCCCGGGGGGGGCTGAAAGAAAAAGGGATTGGGCGTTGAGCCCGTTGCCGCCGCCGGCGGACTGGCTCCCAGCGCAGCCGCCGGTGCGGTCACTGCGGCCGCGGGCGGCGGGGACGCTTCTGCTGCCGACGGTCGTCGTGTCGGGCATACGGCGGCTGGATCGGCTGTTGCGGCCGGCCGGGACGGATGGGGCGGGGCGGATCGCCACGCCCGGACCCAGACCAGGACGCCCCCTGCCATGACCAGCAGGACCAGCATGGCCAGCGGCAATGAAGAATGTTTCAACATGTCGCCTCGGTTCCTCCACGCAGGAACCGCGGACCGTACCAGAACCGGACCGTCACAGCAAGACTGGTGGCCGCGGCGCTGAATCTGGGGAGCCTAGGCAAAGTTCAGGCCGGCGCATATTACCTGACTTTCCCAGATTTAGTGGGAGTAGCTGAGGCCCGGCCCAAGATTAGCTTCCGGATTCGGCCCCGCATGGAAAACCGATCGAACACGGAGCGAAGGCAGGGGGCGAAGATGGGCTTACAACGCAAGGAGCTTGCCCAACATTCTGAAGCATCCGGGTATCACCGGTGTTCCATCCGTGGCTGCCTCACTGCAGCGAGCGGCCGTCGTTTCCATCTTGCAAGGGCCTGAGCTGCTTCACGACGACCCAGTGGCTGCCGGGCGATCTCTCGAAGGAGTACCCCAAAAAGCGGACCGAGCCTTCGAGCAATCGGTGTTCCCACGTCGAAAGCCATCTGCCGTTGACCGAGTCGAAGTGCCGGCGAATGCGTCTTGGTTTGCCGAACGCGCCGACCCAGGCCTCGCGCGAGCAACTTACGAATACGGCTTGAACTTCCTGGATGCCGCCATGGCCGTCGTGGCAGCAGTAGTTCACTCCCATGCTCCCACCCAGTCGGCGCAACGTCTGAAAGAGCGCCTGGTGCAGACCGTCGGCCCGCGTGATTTGCCTGGTTGCCAACATGTTCCCTGTTCCCTTTCCACGGCGCGCACCGGCGGGGCGTGCCCTTTCCCAGGCCGGTGTCCCGTGCCTCTATCTCGTTTGGACGATTCCGCGGCGCAATGTCACGCGAAATCGCACGATCTCGCCGGCGGGGAGAGCAACACGGCAAAAGCAGTTGCTGCGGAGCGCGGCCGTCCGGGCCGCATCAAGCGGACGAGCCGGCTCGCCGCATGAGCGCCCTGAGAAGACCGGCGGCCGACTGGGCCCACCGCCGGCCGCGCGACTTGTTCTTGTGCGTCAGCAGTGCGGCAACAGCGATAGCGGGCAGGGCGGCCGCGCTGTGACCGATTTGTTTGTCCGACTTGCCGCCGTCGGCGGCAGGCGTTTTCGGTGCACCGTCAGCCGGGGCGGGCCCGGCTGCTTCGGCCTGCGCGCCCTCTGCGTGCGGCGCGACCACAGGCAGGCCGGCTGCCTCCGGGCGTTCCACCGGCCCACCCGCCAGGTCGAAAGCCTGGAATTGCGCCATGACCTTGTCAACACGTATGCTGTGGCCGTCTGGCGAAGGCGCTGCCTCGGGCGACGCCGCCAAAGCAGGGGAGACTTCCGTTGAATTCGCCGGCTGGAAGGCTGCCGCCGCCAATTCGACCATGCCACCCTCGTCCGACGCCAGGGCCCGCGCAGAATCCTGTTGCGCAACTCCCCCCGCCAACCCCTCTTCTGTTGCGAGCGTGCTCGTTTGCTGATCCTTATCACCAACGGCATCAACATCATCGAGCAAATCACTGCCGTCGTCGGCGAGTGCGGGAGCAACCTCGGGCGCGAGCGGCTCTTCCGTCGGTTGTCCAGGGTTTGACGTCAAGGGGCCGTTGTCGCCCACTGCCGGCCCAGACGAGCTCCGCGACACGGAGCCAATGTCGACGAAACCACCTTCAGCCGAATTCTCCGCAGTTTGAGAACGAGCCGTAGCGGCTGGACTATTCGCTTTCGGCAGATTGTCGCTGGACGCCACACTCGGCTTCGCATCTTGGCTGGCGTCTTTCGAAGCGGCCACGCCGGCAATCCCAAGCGGCACGCTGCGCGCCTGTTGAGGCGCTACCGAAGGAGCCATCACCACGTTCACCGGCTCTCCATTCCCGCCGGCACTCACCACGAACGCGAAGCCGTTCGCTTCCAAGGCAGGCGGCAGGCTCCCGGCCGGTGGGGACAAGAAATGCGACGCGCCCGTGTCGATGCGGTATTCATCAGGATCGTTCACGCCGGACGGCAGGAAAAGCGATAGCGACCGACCTACAGGAGCCGGAATCGGGGACAGGTCCCCGCTGTCTCCGCGCTTGCCCAAAGTCACAAAGAACTCGCCGCCACCGACTGTCGGTGCGTTGGGGCTTAGGGCCATGGCGTAGAAGGAGTCGCTGGGAAAAGACAGCGCGGGATCGTCGCCACTGAAACCGTGAACGGCCGCCGACAGCGAAGGATATAGACTTGCTGTTGCAAGTCCACCGGCGCCGCCAGGCTGCCAAGCGATTGCAACGGTTGTTTCGATCACCAGGGAGGCCTCGCCCGATTGCCCGTAAACGGGTGCCGCCGGGATCGCTCCGGCCAGCAACCTGGGAGCCGTGTCTCGCAATGCCGCGGAAGCCGGCACGAGGTCGGACCTCGCTCCCGCCAGCCCAGCCGCCGAATCCGCGGCGGCGAAGCCGGCAATGAACGGGACCGAAAACGCGTTGGCATGCGACACCGCGGCGGCCAGACCGGCGGCAGCCAGCGCGATTCTTGGTTCCAAGGGCTCTACGCACAATCGCACGTACGCCCCGGGCCTGCTCTTGCAAGAGCCCATCATCCATCGTTTCCAACCTGCCAACATCGCGCGCGCCCCTTCCCGACTCAATGCTTGACAAGCTCCGCAAGTCCCGGATGATCCTTCAACGCTGCGAACGGTTCCGTCGCCATGAAGTTCTCCGCCGGTTTCCAGCCGGCCGCGGCCGCCTGCCGCAAAGTTTCGACCGTAAGATCGGCACATTGCCGGGCGGTCATGTCCGCCTGCTTGGAGTCGGCCAACAGTTTGCCGGACAAGGCCAGCTCCTCGGCGACCGCAAACAGGTGTTGGGGGTCGCGGGGCCAGAGTGCTCGCCGGGCCAGCGCCATGCGCGCCGCCTCCTCCGCACGCCCCAACTGTCGCAACACGCCGCCGTAGTTGAAATAATGCTTGCTGAGGAAGGCGCGATAGCGCGACACCTTGGGTGCGCGGGCACTGGCGACCTTCTGGTGTTCAATCGCGCTGCGGAAAGCCTCGGCCGCATCGTCCCAGCGGTGCAGTTCCCCCCACACCATTCCCAAATTGTTGTAGATGCCGCCCAGATTGCTCTGCACGTCGACGTCCGCGGGATTCTGCCGGGCCAACGACTCCTGCAACTCCAGGGCCTGCTGGAACGAGCGCACCGCCTCGGCTGCCCGCCCGAGCCTGTCCTGGTTCTCGCCCAGGTTATTGAGGCTGACAGCCAGATCGCGGCGGTACGATTGTTGCGCGGGGGCGGCGCGGACCAGTTGCCGCTGGATGTCGACGGCGCGGCGGTAGGATGCGGCGGCTTCGGCCGGGTGCCCGATCCGCTTTTGCACCACGCCCAGATTGTTGTAGCTCAAGGCCACGTCATTCTGGCAGTCCCAGTCGCTGGGCCGCGCCGCGGCAACCCGCGTTTGGTAGGTCAACGCCTGTTCGTACAATGCGGCCGCTTGCGCGGGCCGGGTGTCGACGTACAGTGCGCTCAAGTTGTTCAGCGACGTGGCCAGGTCTTGCAGATGCTCGGGGTTGTCCGGGTCCGCCGCGAGCAGGCGCTGCTGCAGCCGCATGGCTTCGCGGAACGAGTCTTCCGCGCCCCGCGCGTCGCCGGTTTCGATCCGCAGCATTCCCAGATTGTCGTGCGACAGGGCCAGATCGCTAAAGCATTCCTGCGCGCCGTCCGACGTTTCCACCAGTTGCTGTTGCAGGCGGATGGCCTCGCCCACCGCCCGCTGGGCCGCATCGATCCGGCCGGAGCGGCGCAGGGCCAGGGCGAGCTTGTTCTGGCAAAGGGCCAGGTGGCGGCGGTAGTTCGGCTCGCGCGGATTGTCCGCCGCCAGTCGCTGGAACAGCCGAACCTGGTTCTCTTCGACGGCTTCCTTGCCGGAGCCGAAGTTGCCGGTCAGCGTTCCCAGCTTGCGGTAGGTCTCGCCGAGACGGTCCAGGGCCTGCCGGGACTCGCGCAGGCGTTGCTCGGCAAGCTGGTAGTTCTCTTCGGCCTTGACCTTCTCGCGCGTGATCAGCGTCGTGCTGACCGCCATCCCCACGACCGCGCACAGGCAGACCGCAACCGCGGCGGCCGCGAGCCGCCGGTGGCGGCGCGCCCATTTGGCGCAGCGGTCCAGGAGGGTCGGGGGCCTGGCCACGGTCGGCTTGCCTTCCAGCACGCGCTGCAGGTCGTCGGCAAACTCCCGCGACGTCGCGTAGCGTTCTTCGCGCCGCTTCGCCATCGCCTTCAGCACCACGGTCTCCAGGTCGGCGGGGATCTTGGGCTGCAACTGCCGCAGCCGCCGCGGCTCTTGCTGGTCGATCTGCCGCAACAGGGCCGGGCCGGCATCGCCCGAAAACGCCGGCTGCAAGGTGAGCAGCTCGTAAAGGGTTGCGCCCAGGGAATAGATGTCGCTGCGCTGGTCCACCAGCGCCGATTGCCCGGTCGCCTGCTCGGGGCTCATGTAGCGCAGCGTTCCCAGCACGTCGCCGGTGTGGGTCAAGCGCGCATCGGTTTGAAAGCGCGCCAGTCCGAAGTCTGTCACCCACAGCTTGCCGTCGCCGTCGAGCAACAGGTTCGACGGCTTGATGTCGCGGTGCACGATGCCGTGTTCATGCGCCGCGTGCAGTGCCTCGGCCGCTTGGATGCCCAGGCGCACGACGGTGCGGAAGTACTCCGGCTGGCTCGCCGATTTGGCCGTCAGAAACGAAGGGCCGGCGGCCGGGCAGGTACTCGGGGCCGCGACCTCGGCGGCGGCCGTGGGCGGGCCGCTGCCGGGCGCCGGCAAAGCCGCGTCGCCGGGCCGGTCGGCGGAAGGTCGCGGCGCCGCGGAATGCCGCCATCCAAGCGTGGCCGCGAGTTGCGGCCGGGCCTGGGCCGAGGCCGGCGCGGCCGGCTCCCCCGCCGCTTTGCGCAATTCCGCAATCGCGCGATCCAGCGGCTGGCCGTCGACGAATTGCATGACGTAGTAATGCACGCCCCGCTCGACGCCCACCGCAAACACGGACACGATGTTCGGGTGCAGCAATTGTGCGGCTGCCTTGGCTTCGTGATTGAAGCGGGCAATCTGCCGGGAATCCAGCACGGCTGCAAAAGGCAGCACTTTCAGGGCCACACGCCGGTCCAGCGAGATCTGCTGGGCTTCATAGACGATGCCCATGCCCCCGCGCCCGATCTCGCGCAGCAAACGGAAATCGCCGAGCCGCTTGTCGTGGCCGGCCGGCGACGCGGCTTCCGCCTGCGCAGGCTGGCGAGAATTGCCGCCGAAGCCCGCCGCCACGTCGTGCAGATCGTCGAGGCTCTGAAGGTAGGTCGCCAGCGGCCCGGCCAGATCGGGGTGCGCCGCCAACAACTCTTCCCGCGGCTGCGGCACGCCGGCCTCCAACGAGGACAAGTAACGGTCCAGGATCTCCGTCAAACGGTGTTTCTCTTGGGGCGTCAGCCGCTCGATGGCCGACGCTTCCAGGCTCAGGTCGCAAGGATCGCAAGAGTGCATGTTCATTCGCCGGGCTGGCAGGCCTGCTTGAATCGGTCGATGGCGCGGAGCCACAACATCCGCACGGCGCCGGTCCCGCGCTCCATGCGATCGGCAATTTCTTCGAACGACAATCCCTGCAAATTGCGCAACACGATGACGTCGCGGTAATCAGGCTTGAGCTGGGCGAGCTGGTCGGCCAGGGCCACGGCCCGCTCCCGTTGCCGGACGCAGGCGCTGGGCGAGTCGCGCCGGTCGGCCAACAGGTGCGCGAAACTGGCCGCAGACCGATCCAGCGCCGCGCTGACCTGTTCGATCGGCACCTCGCGGCGCACGTCGCGCTTCTTCGCCCGCAGATGAACCTCGACCGCGTGGTGCAGGCAGTTGATCAGCACCTGGCGGAGCCACGCCAGGAACTCGGGCTCGGAAGTGCCGCGGAACTTTGCAAAGTCCCGGTGCGCGGCCAGCATCGTCTCCTGCACCAGGTCCGACGGGTTCATGCGGCGCCGCAGTTTCCGATCGAGCTGCATCGTCGCCAGAATGGTCAAATAGTTGCGATACATCTGCAACAGTTGCCCCATCGCTTCGCTTCTTCCCTGACGCGCCCTGCCCAGCAAGCTTTCCGCACGCACACCATCGGACGGATTGTTTAGCGTCATGATGCCGCTCACCGCTCATTCCCCTTCCGGCTATTGCCGAGGAAGTCACCACTGGTGGGGGTCATGTCCTCGTGTGCGGATCGCCTCACACCCATTATACCATCGCCGACCGCCCAGCTTCTCGCGAGCAGTGTGCACTTGCGTGGCAAACTCTGCTACGGGCCTCTGGGCGGGAGGGTTCGAGTGGCCTTCTCCACTGCCGCCCGGCCCAAATCGCGACGAGAATCCCCACCAGTTTAGGACGATTTCTCGCGAGAAATGTCACGGAAATCCGGGTGCGTGACATTTTTTCGCTTGATTCGTCCTGAGAATTCGTGGGGCCGACACACTGAAGAGGCAACCAGTGACAGAGACGGCTCGCAGAATGAGGCGACGCCCCGCCGTCCAAGTGGTAGTTGTGGGCGGAAAGCCTGTTGGAAGAGAGATATACTTCTGAATTGCTAATCTTTCAACGCCTTGGATCTAGCGCGGTGGTCGCGTAGAATCCGCTCAGCGATACGCTGGACCGGATGGTGGGACGGAAGGGGCGAAACAGAGCAGTCCGTGGAGCCTGCCCTGTCAAACACGCTCGTAGAGCGACGGCCATCGGCGCGGCCCAAAAACCGCGTTTGGCGGGTTTGCACGCCCCACCAGCAGTGTGCCTTGGTCTTGGCTTTCAGGCCCAATGCCTGAGCCACCAGCCGCCCGCCACTGGGTGACCGGTGACAGGTGTCGGATCCGCCTCTCCCGTTGCGGGAGCGACTTCGGCCACCACGCTTCGCGGGGTGCCCGGGGGTGAGGGCCTGCTCCCTGCTCCTGACACCTGACACGTGTCACGTGGTCCCTCCTTCCTCACTCCGCAGTCCGTCTGCCGACTGTTGGATTGTTTGCCGCCCAACGAACAAACCCAAGATGCGAAATCACAAAGCCACAAACGGCAAGTACTTTGCCAGTCGTGGAGTATCGTAGCGGCCATCGCGAGGGAGGCATCTGCAAGGGCGGCCAGTTGCGTGGCGCAGGCTTGTTGACGGTCCGGGGGCGGTGCTCTAAGCTGGTGATAACGGATCTGCCCTCAGACCTCAGAACCGCCGCGGATAGATGACGAATTCCCGCTGGGAAACGCCGCTTTGCACCCCGACTGGCCGGAGGGCAGGTTCAATGTCTCGGGCATGTTCTGCCTCGACCAATAGGAGGTACCGCAGTTGCGTATTCTAGCTCCCTTGCGATCAATCTGGAAAGCGCTGCTCTGGCTGGGCCTGACGGCGGCGACGGCGGCGGCCGAGGACCATGTGTTGTTCGACTTCAAAGAGCCCGGTTGCGACCGGGCCTGGTCGAACGTCGACATCTATGCCTTGCGGCAGGCGGAGGCCAAGACCGAGGCGGAAGCCCGGGCCAAGGCCGGCCAGCCGGTTGCAACACTTCCGGCCGCGCTGCCCGCCGAGCCGCCCGTGAGAATCGATCGTAGTGACCAGGGCGCCGGCGGCGGCCGATACGCCCTGAAGCTCACATTCGCCGGCGGGCAGTTCCCCACGGTGTCGGCCAAATCGCCCCTTGCGGACTGGCGGCCCTACAAGAGCTTCCGTGCGGAAGCAACCGCCAGCCGCACGTGCCTGCTGGTGTTCCGCGCCATGGCGCGCACGAGCCGATACGGCACGAGTTACGCTGACGGCTGTTCGCGGTGGGAGTTCGCCGCGCGCCTGGAGGCCGGCCGGAACACGCTCGTCGCACCCGTGCCGCCGTACGCCGAGCAGTTGTGGAAGGACGTCCACACCGTGCAAATCTACATGTATCAGCCCAAGCCGGGCGAGGTCGTCTGCGTCGATCATATCCGGTTGTCTACCGAAGCGGCCCCGGCAGCTTCGCCCTTTACCAGCACGCTGCTGGTGCCGCCGGGCAAGTACAAGGTGAGCGGCACGGACATGGAAGTGAAAGATGTCGACGAGCTGGCCGACAAGCTCAAAGACCGCAGGGTCGAGCCCCAGGACAAGACGGTCGATCAGGTCGAGGCCGGCATTCGGGCGCAGTACGAGCAGCTCAAGAAGGCCCATCCCAAGGCCGTACTGGTCATGCTGCGGGAGGGCCAAGCGGGCTACGACCGCGATCATCCCGACAAGCCCTTCGCCGGCTGGGCGGATGCGGGCACGCCTTCGCACCTGCCGATGGCCTTGACCTTGGCGTGTTTCGCCAATTCCGGGCGGAGCGAGGAGATCGAGACCTGCTTCCGGCAGCGGCCCGGGTTTCTGCGCGTGGACCTTTCCAGCATTCCCCGCGGGGCCGACGTTTTGGGCGCCTGGCTGGTCGTCGTGCGGTCCTGGAACCCTGGGGATCAGTGGAAGACCAAGCCCACGATGTTCGTCGCGGAGCCGTGTAATCGGCCGTGGCGCGAATACGAGGTCAATGTCTTCGAGTATGCGGCCGACAAGTTCTGGAAGGACTACGCCGCGCTCTCTTGGGGCGACGAGGGCGACTGCACGCCCCTGTTGCTGGCCCACGGCCCCGCCGGCGGCAGGACTTGCTCGTGGGACTTCACCCAGGCCGTGCGCTACTGGACCGACGGCAAGCACGTCAACAACGGCTTCATCCTCTACGGCTCACCCAAGTACGTCGACTACCTGCACATCCACACGCGCGAGTGCCACGAGCCGCAGAACCGCCCCGGCCTGGCGGTGGTGTACGAGCCCCGGGATTGAAGGAGTTGCGGCAGCAGGCGGAGGCGCGGCTGCCTTCCTTGGCTCGTCATTCAGCGCCGATCCGGCCTTGCCACTGTTGCCGGATCAGCCTCAAGCGGCGTTCGACGGTAGGCAGTGCGCAACCGATCTTCCCCGCAATCTCCTCGTTGGTGTAGCCTTCAAGCTTGTGCAGGGCAATCTGCCGCAACTGGTCGTCGGGGAGTTGGCCGAAAAGCCGCCCCACCGCCTCGACCATCTCGGCGGCGAACTGCGGGGTCGGCTCCGGGCCGGCCACGCCATTGATCCCCGCCCCTCGACCGGACGCTGGAAGGTCCACAAACGCGGATTCGCCCGCCACCAGTCCGCAGCCGCGCTTCTTGCGAGCCTGGTCCCGCAACTGGTCGTAGGCTTTCCGTTCCGTAATGCGGACGATCAGGTGCCACAGGTCGTCGCGGTCGCGCAAGTCCGGGAAGCGGTCCGCTTGTGCCCGTTGGTAAAAGCTCTGGAAAGCGTTGAGCACCACGTCCTCCTCGTCGGCGACGCGGCGGGGACGACCGCCCAGCTTCTTGCGGGCCAAGCCCAGCAAACGTTGGTAGTATCGCCGCCAGAGCTTGGCGGCGGCTACCTCGTCGCCGGCCTTCAGCCCGTCGATCCATTGGCTGACCGAATCGGTTTCCATTGCACGCAGCCCCGTGGATCATCCATGCTAGTCATTCTAGTCGGCATAGTCCTGTTCGCAAGGCGGGTATCCACTGGGGAGCACCGCAAGTTGTTTTCGGACAAGCACTTTGGGAATTCGGGTGGAGCCGTGATGGTCGGGACGACCAAACGGGGATTACCCAAGTAGACGCACGAGGTGCATCGCCCTTCGGGACAACCCACGGCAAACCGGCCTTCAGGCACGGCTCAAGAACAGGAGAAGTCGAAAATGAAGACTCTGCGGAACTTGGTCTTCTTGTTTATCGCTACCGCCGGCACTGCACTGGCCCAAACGCGGGGAAATTCGGGCCCTGCTCGGCCCCACAACGGCTATGATCCCGCCCGGCCGGCTTTCCAGAAAGGGCTCAACTATGTGGTGCTCGATTATTGCCGCGCCCCATCCCGCCATGAGGACGGATTTGGAGGCCAGGCTGCCCTGATAGACGCTGCGGCGAGATTCAACTATCTGGCTTCGCTGGCCCGCACGAACGACCTGCAGGCGCAGCGTCTGGCCATGGAAAATCAGCGGCAGAAGGCCGAAGACCAGTTGCAGCTCCGCAAGATGCGAGCCGAGACGCGTGAGGCGGAGAACCAGAAACGCATGGCCCTGATCCGCCGGCAGAACGCCGCTCGGCCCCGCGCGGCTCAGCCGGCCAACGTCGTCTCACCGCTTACAGGCACCATCGCCTGGCCCACGTTGTTGAGAGATGCGAGCTATTCTCACTACCGGGCCCTGGTCGGCCAGGTTCTCCAACAGCAGGACCGCACGGGCCAGCTTTCGGTCGCCGATAGCCGGCAGATCACGCAGATGACCGCGGAGATCCTGGAGGAGTTGAAAGCCGACATCCAGAACGTGCGGCCGCAAGACTACGTAGCGGTAAAGAGTTTCGCCCGCGGCCTGCTGGCGAAACTGCGAAGCCAGCCATCACCCAACGATGGCCCGCGTGTCGGTGGGCAGGTGGCTCAGGCGAAGTTTGCCGGAGAATGAAGGCAAGTGCCTGTAAGGCAATACCCTGTGCGATTCCTTGTGGTGCAGGCGTTCCGCCTGCCCGGAAAATGCAGACGGGACGCCCGCACCACAAGGAGCGCCGCTCCGCAGTATTGCTGAAGGCACACCCGATTGTTAGACTGTTCGTGTACCGCCTCGCTTCCACCACGTGCCCGCGGTTAGCGCGTTCGATGAATCAAAAGGCCAATCCCTCCGACCCCTCGTTGCCGGTTTCCGAACTCGCGGAAATCGACAAGATCTGCCTCCAGTTCGAGGCCGAGTGGCAGGCGGGCCGCCAGCCGGAGGCGGCCGACTACCTGGGCACTACGCCCGAGCCGCAGCGTTCCGAGTTGAAGCGGGAACTCGAAGCCCTGGAAGCCGCGTACCGCCAGCGTGCCAAGAAGCCCAGCCTAGAACTGTTCATCCAGACGCTGGCCAAGAGCGGCTTGATGACAAGTGCCGAAGTGCAAGCATTCCTGGCCAGCCTGCCGGCCGAGAAACGCCCGGCCGACGCCGAAACGCTCGCCCGCGAGATGTTCAAGCAGGGCAAGCTGACCAGGTTCCAGGCACAAGCCGTCTTCCAGGGCAAGACCCGCGGACTGGTCGTGGGTAACTACGTCGTGCTCGACAAGCTCGGGCAAGGGGGCATGGGCCAGGTGTATAAGGCCCGCCACAAGCGGATGGACCGGGTCGTGGCGATCAAGATGCTGCCGTCCACCGCCACCCGCTCGCCCGAGGCGGTCGAGCGATTTCATCGCGAGGTGAAAGCCGCCGCCAAGCTCTCGCACCCGAACATCGTCACGGCCTACGACGCCGACGAAGCCAACGGCGTGAACTTCCTGGTGATGGAACACGTGGACGGCCAAGACCTGGCGGCGCTGGTCAAGGGCCAGGGTCCGCTCTCCGTGGCCCAAGCGGTGGATTTTGCGGTGCAGGCGACCAAAGGCTTGGAATACGCCCATCGCCAGGGCGTGGTGCACCGCGACATCAAGCCCTCGAACCTGTTGCTGGACAAGAGCGGCGTCGTCAAGATTCTCGACATGGGCCTGGCCCGCATGGACAATGCGGCTGGGACGGCGGACGACGGCCTGACCCAGACGGGCCAGGTGCTGGGCACGCTGGACTACATGGCTCCGGACCAGGCGCTCGACACGCACCATGCCGACGCCCGCGCGGACATCTACGGCCTGGGCTGCACGCTTTACTATCTGCTGACCGGTCGCCCGCCCTTTGCCGGCGAGACCTTGACGCAGAAGATCATCGCCCATCGCGAGTATCCGATTCCGTCGCTGCGGGCTGCGCGGCCGGACGTGCCCCAGTGGCTCGACGGGGTGTTTCAGAAGATGTTGGCCAAGCGTCCGGAGGACCGGCAGCAGTCGATGGCCGAGGTAGCGGCCCAATTGCAGCAGCAGGTCTTGCCCGAGACCGTGCCGGCGGCGCCGCTGGGCCCGAGCCGCGGGAACGTAGAAGAGACGCTGAGCCTGCGGCAGGGCCCGATTGAGACCTCGTCGCAACAGATCGAGGTCCCGGCGTCCGGTCCTCCCCGCACCCGTACCGGGAAAGCGGCAGCCGCCGAATCTCCCTTATCCCTTTCCGCAAGGGAGGCCACAGGTGATGCCTCGCGCCAGCGGATCAGCACGGGCGTGAAGGCGAAACCATGGACTCGGGCCCTCCTCGCCTGGCATCGCCTGGCCCGCCGCCGGAAGATCGCCACTGCCAGTGCGGTCAGTCTGCTTTTCTTGGTCGTGCTGCTTGGCGTCATCCTCATGCTGCGGACGAGGGAAGGCACGCTGCTGGTCGAAATCGAGGATCCGAACGTGATTGTGCAAGTCTTGGACAGCGAGGGCGCAGTCCAGATCGAGCGCCCGGGCGAGCAGGATAAGGTAACGATTGCCGTCGATCCGGGCAAGCATCGCCTGCGGGTGCAGAAGGACGGCATGGAACTCTTCGCCAAAGACTTTGTGATTGCCTCCGGCGGCAGAGAGACCATCAAGGCGAGGTGGGAGCCGCCATTGCCCAATCGTGGCACCGGCCCCGAGCCACCGCGGGCTGTTGCTCCGTTCGACGAGAAGAAGGCCAAAGGGCATCAAGCGGCGTGGGCCAAGCACCTCGGCGTGCCGGTCGAGCTGACCAACTCCATCGGCATGAAGCTCGTGCTCATCCCGGCGGGCGAGTTCATGATGGGCTCGCCCAAGGAGATCATCGACGAGGAGTCGAAGGCCGCCGACGATCAATGGTGTAAGGACCGCCTACCGGCCGAGGGGCCACGGCACCACGTGCGGATCACGCAGCCGTTCTACCTCGGAGCTTACCACGTCACGCAGGTGGAGTACCAGCAGGTGATGGGCACGAATCCGAGCGAGTTCTCGGCCACCGGCAAAGGGAAAGACAAGGTGGCCGGACAGGACACGAAGCGGTTCCCGGTGGAATGCGTCTCCTGGGACGACGCGGTGGAATTCTGCCGTAAGCTCTCGGCCCTGCCGGAGGAGAAGGCGGCGGGCCGCTGGTATCGGCTTCCCGGCGAGGCGCAGTGGGAGTACGCTTGCCGGGCGGGGACGACGGGCCGCTTCAGTTTCAGCCCTATTGGTCGCGCGATCCCCAGGGACTACGATGAGCATGAGTTGCCGGACCACGGTTGGTTCGACGAAAACTCGGGGGGGATGCCGCACACGGTTGGGCTGAAGGGGGCGAATGCCTGGGGCCTGTTTGACATACAGGGCAGCGTGTGGCAGTGGTGCCGGGACTGCTACGACAAGGATTATTACGCCGGGTCACCGGTGGATGACCCCGTTGTCCCATCCGCGGGTGGCGACCGCGTGTCTCGCGGCGGCTCGTGGCTCCGCGCGGCCGGGTACTGCCGCTCCGCGTACCGCAACCACAGCGGGGCCGGCCTTCGCAACCTCGACCTGGGCTTTCGCGTCTCCCTGGTTTTGCCGGACAGGGCGGCTGAGCGGGCCAAGACCGGCCGCACCACCGATGCCGCACAGCCGTCCGCTGGCTCAACCGCCGACAAGCCGTCGCTCCCCGTCGCAAACCCTGAATCTCAATCCTCGGTCCGTCTTCCTGCCGTCGGCAGCCTTGTCGGCGCCGACGGCAAATGGAACCTTCCGCCGGGCGCTCCCCCGCCCGCCACCGCCCCCTTTGAAGCCGAGAAAGCCAAAGAGCACCAAGCGGCCTGGGCCAAGTACCTCGGCGTGCCGGTCGAAATCACCAACTCGATCGGCATGAAGCTGGTGCTCATCCCGCCGGGCGAATTCGAGATGGGTTCGCCGAAGGAACTGATCGAGGAGGAGTTGAAGGCACACGCGGCTGACGGCTACTGGGTGGAACGTCTGCCGGGCGAGGCGCCGAGGCACCCGGTGCGGCTGACCAAGCCGTTCTACTTGGGCGCGTGCCTCGTGACGCAAGGCGAGTACGAGAAGGTGATGGGGTCGAACCCGAGCGAGTTTTCGGCCACGGGCAAGAGCAAAGACAAGGTCGCCGGTCGGGACACGAAGCGGTTCCCGGTGGAGTGTGTATCATGGGACGACTGCGTTGAGTTTTGCCGAAAGCTGTCGGATATGCCTGCGGAGAAGGCGGCGGGGCGAACGTATCGACTGCCATCGGAAGCGCAGTGGGAATATGCGTGCCACGCCGGGAGCGTCGGTCGATACGGCTTCAGTTCGGGCCGCAGCGGGGTTCCCTGGGAATACGAGGACAAGGCGCTGTCCGGCTACGGTTGGTTCGACGCCAACTCTGGTGGGATGACGCATGCAGTGGGCGGGAAGCCGCCCAGCGCATGGGGATCGTACGATATGCACGGCAACGTATGGGAGTGGTGCCAGGACTGGTACGACAGGGGGTATTACACGAACTCGCCTGTGGATGATCCTGGCGGTCCTCCCGGGGGCTCGTACCGCGTGAACCGCGGCGGTAGCTGGCGCGACCCGGCGGGGTACTGCCGGTCGGCGGGCCGCAACTCCTACGAGCCTGGGTCCCGTCACATGGGCCTGGGCTTCCGTGCCTGCCTGGTTCTGCCGGACAAGTAGCTGAGTCGCTTATGGTCTCTCGAAATCTGTAAGTTGCTCTTCGGCCGTTCCAAAACTGACAGAACCGCGAACCCTGAAGGAGTTGCAGCGATGCTGATTCCCGTTCGCTTGTTTCTGCTGCTCGCGCTGGTTTTGGGGCTCGTGGGCGGGGGCCGCGCGGCCATTGCGGCCGTGAGCATCAAGAAGGCCCCGGACGGCTATGCCGTCAAGGCCGAGGGCTACAAGGCGCATCTCGGCCCGCAGGGCTGGCTGGATCGGCTGGAGGTGGGCCGGCTTGCGCCGATCCGCGCGATCGCGCTGGGCGAGATGGGCAAGAAGGGCTACGTGTTCGCCCAACAGGCCGGCGACAGCGTGACCTTCGACGAGCGCGGGATCTACCACCTCGTTTACCAGTTCCGCGAGGACGGCTTCCGCGCGAGCGCCACGATCACGGAGCGGGCCGCCGCGCGCGACGGCACCGACGGCAAATGGTACTTCCTGTGGTTCAAAGTGCTCTTCGGCCCCGACGCGCAATTGGTCAAGGTAATCGAGCCGGCCGCGTTGCAGTTCTCGCTGCCGGTCCGCACCGCGCGCGCGGCGGACCGTTTCGCGATCACGCTCAGCGACGGCACGCAAATTGAGCTTGCCACGAGCGGCGATACCAGCTTCCCCAACGACCCCGGCGGGTTCGGGAGCTCCGGCGTGCCGCCCTATGGGTGGCAGCGCGGTTACATGAAGCTGGGCAAGGAGTATCAATACAACTTTACGATCACGCCGGGCAAGAAAGGACAGGCCGTCCTGGCCGCCCCGGCGGCGACCATCCAGTGCGAGCGGCCGGACCGGCGAACCACGCCCGGCGGCCCGTTGGCCTTTCTCCTGCGGATCGCCGGCGAAGATGCCCTGCGCCTGGGCAAACAGGTCAAGTCGATGCGGGTCGACTGGAAGGTGATTGATTTCTTCGGCCGCACGGTGTACGAGCGGCCCCAGCCGCTGAAGATCCAGCCGGGCGGCACGGATTTGGTTTCGGCCATGAGCGCCCCCGTGGAGCGGGCCGGCTGGTTCCGCGTCGAGGCCGTTTTGGAGGACCGCAGCAAGCGGATGGTGCCCAGCCGCTCCACGTCGGATTATGCCGTGGTGATGCCGGGCGTGCTGCCGGAGATTCCCGCCGGCAACAAGGACCTCGTGCCGGGCATCAATTTGGACCTGAGCGCGTGGCTGGGTTTCGGGCTGGAGCGGATCGGCGGCGACTTCAGCGCGGCGCTGCCCGCAGCGGCCGCCAGCGCCCGCCGCAGCGGCATGCAGTTCTTCTTTCAGTTCACCGGGCCGCCGAAGGACGTGCAATCCGCCGACCAATTCGGGGAGTACGTGGGCAAGGTAGTGGCCGAGCATCGCAGCAGTTGCAAGCACTGGGAGATGATCAACGAGCCGCAAGCCACGGTGATCATGACGCCGGAGAAGTACGTCGCCTACCTGAAGGCGGGCTACCAGGCCGCCAAACTGGCCGACCCGGAGTGCAAAGTCCTCGGCCCGACGGTCTGCGGGATCGACCTGGGCTACATCGAGGCGGTGTACAAGCTGGGTGGCGGAAAGTTCTTCGACATTCTCACCGTCCACCCCTACACCGGCCACGGGCGCGGCTGGGTCGAGCAGGGAATCGAGGTGCAGTATCGCGCGTTGCGGGCGCTGATGGCCCGCTACGGCGACGAGAAGAAAGAGGTCTGGTTCACCGAGAGCGGCTTCCAGAACATCTTTTGGATCACGCCCATCCCGGAGGTGCAGGCCCGCTTCATCGTGCAGGAGTTCCTGTTGGGCGACTCGTGGGGTATGCCCAAGAGCAAGGTGGCGTACTTCTTTCTCAAGGACCACGGCTTCGAGAATTGGTACGTGGTCCGCGGCGACAACAGCCTCTCGCCGGCCGCGGCGGGGATGCGGAACTACGCGCAGCAGATCCACGGCCTGGAGTTCGCCGGCCTCTTGGACGTGGGCCGCAACCGCTTCGCCATGCACTATCGCGGCCCCAAACGCCAGCTTGTGGCCCTGTTCAGCTACGACTTTCCCACGCGGGCCACGCTGGCCACCGACGCCCAGAAAGGCATCGTCGCCGATTTCTTCGGCAACCGCGAGGCGGCGACCATCGAGGACGGGCAGGTGAGCGTGCCCGTCAGCGGTTATCCGACCTACGTGCTCTTGCCGCCGCAGGCATCGGTTCGCGGCGTGCCGGAGGACATGGGCGAGAACCTCGCCCTGAAAGCCCCCGCGACGGCCTCCTCCGGCCAGGCGTCGGCCGCCCAGGCCACCGACGGCATCACCACGGCCAACGGCGACCACGCCGGCCTGCCCGGCTGGGTCTCGGACAAGGGCGTCCCCCTGCCGCAGTGGCTGGAGGTGACGCTGCCGAAGCCTTCCCGGGTCGCCCGCGTGATCGTGTACACGAACTCGTGTTTTTGCGGCCCCGCGGGCATTCGCGACTACCAGATCCAGGTCCGCCAGGATGACAAGTGGCGCACGGTGGCCAGCGAATCCGGCAACGTCGATCGCTGGGTGCTGGAGCACCGTTTCGAGCCGGTGCTGACCGACAAGGTTCGTGTGCTGGTCACGCGGGTGAACAACGGCGGGCTGCGCGACGATCCCCGCAAGTATACCGACCTTGTCGCCCGGGTGGCGGAGATCGAAGTGTACGCGAAGTAACGAGCCGGCGCGTCCCAGGGAGCCGTCGATCATGGGTGATTTGCAAACCGCTATCGAGCTTGCGGTCAAGGCGCACGCGGGGGTCCGCCGCAAGAACCCGCCTGGGCTGCCCTACATCACCCACCCGCTTCTGGTCATGGACGCCGTGGACGGCTGCGCGGCCAAGATGGTCGCGGTGCTGCACGACGTGCTCGAGGACAGCGACCTTACCGCCGGCGATCTTCATCGAGCCGGCTTCTCCCAGCAAGTGGTCGACGGCGTGCTGGCAGTCACCCGCAACGCGGGAGAGTCGTATGCCGATTTCGTTGTCCGCTGCAAGCGGAATCCCATTGGCAGGATCGTGAAGCTCGCCGATCTGGCCGCGAATTTCAACTTTCCCCATACGTTGCTGCGAGCGGCCAGCCTCCCCGGCGACTTGGCCCGGCTTGGCCGATATGTACTGTCGTATCAGTTCTTGCGGGACGAATTGTGCGAAGAAGATTGCCGTGGGGCAATCTCGCAGATAGACCGCATGCTGGCGCGGCCGGCGACGAGCCAAGGCTGAGTAGTTTCTGTTGCGGAAAGTCGGTAGGGCACCCGCGCTCTGGCACCTTCCGCGACAGAAACCAAGACACATTGCGGCCGGCAGGTTGCGCTGCCATAATCCACGTCATGGCAACGATTTCCGAAGCATTGGCGATTGCGATCCAACACCATCAGGCTGGTCGGTTACAAGCTGCCGAGCAGATCTATCGGCAGATTCTACAGGCGGAACCGACTCAAGCCGATGCGATTCATCTTCTCGGCGTGATCGCTTACCAAGTGGGCAAGCACGAACTCGCCGTCGAGTACATTGGACGAGCGATCGGGTTGAAGGGGAATGTGGCTGACTTCCATAACAACCTGGGCAATGCGTTGAAGAACCAGGGGAAGCTGGACGAAGCAATCGCTTGCTACCGCCGGGCACTGGAACTGAAGCCGGCCTATGCAGACGCGCACATCAACCTGGGCGTTGCCTTCAAGGAACAGGCGAAACTGGACGCAGCGGTCGCCTGCTGGCGCCGGGCACTGGAACTGAAGCCGGACTGTGCCGAGGCATACTACAACCTGGGCATTGCCTTCAAGGAGCAAGGGAAGCTGGACGAGGCGAGCGCTTGTTATTGCCGGGCACTGCAACTGAGGCCGGGCTATGCCGAGGCGCACGTCAACCTGGGTCTTGCCTTCAAGGAGCAGGAAAAGCTGGACCAAGCGGTCGCCTGCTATCGCCGGGCACTGGAACTGAAGCCGGGCTATGCCGAGGCGCACATCAACCTGGGCGTTGTCTTCAAGGAGCAGGGAAAGCTGGACGAAGCGGTCGCCTGCTATCGCCGGGCACTGGAACTGAAGCCGGGCTATCCCGAAGCGCACAGTAATCTGGGCGTTGTCTTCAAAGAACAGGGGAAGCTGGACCAAGCCGTCGCCTGCTGGCGCCGGGCACTGGAACTGAAGCCGGACTATGCCGAGGCATACTACAACCTGGGCATTGCCTTGAAGACTCAGAGGAAGCTGGACGAAGCGCTCGCCTGCTGGCGCCGGGCACTCGAACTGAAGCCGGACTATGCCGCGGCCCACAACAACCTGGGCAATGCGTTGAAGGAGCAGGGGAAGCTGGACGAAGCGGTCGCCTGTTACCAGCGGGCACTGGAACTGAAGCCGGACTTTGCCGAGGCCCACGGCAACCTGGGCAGCGCCCTGGAGGAAACCGGCGATCTTCAGGGCGCGGATGATTGCTTCCGCGCCGCGCTGCGGCACAATTCCCATTTCGCCCTCGCGCATTACAAATTGGCGGAACTTCTGGGCGGCACGCTCCCGGAGCAGGATCTGGCTGCGCAGCGTCGCTTGCTGGAGGAAAAGGAGTTGACGGACACGCAACGATTGTTGTTGCACTTCGGCCTGGCCCAGGTCCTGGACGCGCGGGGCGAGTATGCCGAGGCCGCCGAGCACCTGGAGCGGGGCAACGCGCTGCAACTGTGCGAGTGGCGCAAGTCCGGCCAGGAGTACGATCCAAAGCAGTACGAGTCTCTCGTCACTCAGATGATCATGGTTTGCACGCCGGGTTTCTTCGAGCGGGTCCGCGGCTTCGGGTTGGACAGTGAACTGCCGGTGTTCGTCGTGGGGTTGCCGCGATCCGGCACGACGCTCATCGAGCAGATCCTGGCCAGCCATTCCCAGGTCTTCGGCGCGGGGGAGATCAAACTGGCCGGCGATACCCTGGCCGCGCTCGGCGGACAGAGTGCAGACTCCGTCGAGGGCCTTCGCCAGTTGGACCGCCAGACGGCCCACCGCCTGGCTTCGTGGCACTTGGAGAGACTTCGCGCCTTGGATCCCGTGGCTCTGCGCATCGTGGACAAGATGCCCGACAACTACTTGGCTTTAGGTCTGCTGGCGAGCCTGTTTCCTCGCGCGAGGTTGATTCATTGCCGCCGCGATTTGCGCGACGTGGCTGTCTCCTGTTGGAGGACGCATTTCCGCGAAGTTCTCTGGGCCAACGAGCAACAGCACATCGTTTCACGATTTCACGAGTACCAACGGATGATGGCACACTGGCGGAACGTCCTGCCGGTGCCCCTGTTGGAAGTGGACTACGAGGAGACCGTGACCGATCTGGAGGGCGTGGCCCGCAAGCTCGTGGCCTGGTGTGGCCTCGCGTGGGAGCCAACCTGCCTGGAGTTCCACCAGGCCAAGCGGCCCGTCAGAACGGCCAGCGCCGTGCAGGTGCGCCGGCCGGTCTTCAGGACGTCGGTGGGAAGATGGCAGCACTACGAACACGTGCTGGGTTCGTGGTTCGCTCAGTTGGAAAGGGTCATTGCGCACAACTGCGCGGGTCGGTAGCACCACTGTCTTGGCGACCAAGGCGCGCGGCTGTAGGTTACTACTCGATATGGTTGGACGAGTCGAGGGAGGTTTGCACCGGAGGCTTGCCAAAGCGGCACTGCCCGCTGATCGGCATGGTCGATCTGATGTCCGGCGAATATCAAACGGCGCATTGCGATACGCCAGTCCGGCAAGGCATCCGCTTCAACTGACGACGGCCAACGGTTGCCTGGTCTTCCAACGGCCGCGGGTGAAGTCGGGCACGTCCACCGATCGGCTGCGACTGGCAACCGATTTTTCGCTGAGCGGCCCGATCGCTGACCACGCAGCCGCGTCATAAACGTCCTGGTCCAACGGTTCGCCGTTGCGCAGACAGCAGACCATCCGCCAGAGCATCAGCCAATCCATACCGCCATGGCCGCCGTGCTGGGCCGCCAACTCGCCCATCTTTTTCCAAAGCGGGTGCTCGTACTTCTGGAATATCGTTTCCAGCTTCTCCCCTTCGGTCCATTCGTGCGTGGCCGGAGTCACCCCTTCCAGCGCCAAACGCGGCGGGTAGTCGGCAAACACCCCCTGCGTTCCCTCGAGCAGGTTCAGCCGCGAATAGGGGCGCGGCGTGGTTTCATTCCATTGCACCATGATCGTGCGGCCCAAGGCGGTCTTGATGATCGTGGTGACCAGATCGCCGCAGTTCCACTTTGGGATCTTGTTCCACTGATGGTCGGGCGGGAAATGCGCCTTGGCATACGCCGCGCGGCCCAAGGCCGGCGACGCCACCGACGACAAGTAATCGAAGCGGTCGCTGCGGTTGATGCCCATGTATTGCGCGATGGGCCCCAAGCCGTGCGTCGGGTAGAGATTGCCGTTCCGGCGGGCGTAATGGTACGTCCGCCACGAGCCGGTGCCGTGCGGCAGCTCATGCATCTGGCCCCGCAATTCGTGGAGGTAAGCCGCCTCGCCGTGCAGGAGCTCGCCAAACAGCCCCAAGCGGCAGAGATGCAGGCAGAATAATTCCTGCCGGTTGTAGCAGCAGTTCTCCATCATCATGCAGTGCTTCCGCGTCTTCTCGGACGTCTCCACCAATTGCCAGCATTCGTCGAGCGTGATGCCGGCGGGCACCTCCGTGAAGGCGTGTTTGCCCGCATGCATGGCATCCACGCACATCCGCGTGTGCCATTCCCAGGGCGTAGCAATGACCACGATGTCGATGTCGTCGCGCTGGAGCATTCGCTTGTAGTCTTCGTCGCCGTTGCCGTAGGCGGCCGGCGGTTTGCCAGCACCCTTGGCCGCGTTGGCACAAACCCGCTTCAATGTCGGCTCATGATTGTCGGCGATGGCGACAACCTCAACCCCTTCCAGGGTCTTCATCTGCGCGACGTGCCCCGAGCCACGGGCCCCCACGCCGATGAAGCCAACCCGCACGCTTTGCAACGGGGCGGCAGAGAAAGGCCATGGAGCCGGTTGGGGTTCCGCAGGCCCTGAAGTTGCACTCGTGGCCTTATCGCCGGCAAATGCCAAAGTGGCGCCAGCGCCGGCGAGAACCTTAAGGAAGTGGCGTCGAGACGATTCAAGGGTGGACATAAGGACTCCTTGCAGGAATAGCCGAACGGCAGCCTGGGGAACTATTGGAAAACCTAGTGTACATCTGGGCCAAACGTGTCGGAAGCCCCATCAATCAAGGGGCGCGAGCGTTGAAGAATCGGCTCCGCGTGGGACGACCCTGCCCACCGGGGCCAGGTAAATCACGAACTCCTCCTGGCCGTCCACCCGCACCAGCCGGTCCATGAGTTGCTGATGATACGCGGCCACGGCGCAAGTCCCCGCCCCAATCGCCTCGCAGGCCAAATACAAGTTCTGGCAGACGTGCCCGGCGTCCAGGGCGATAACCTTATGGGCGGCCAGCCCGTAGCGCCACTCCATGCGGTACGGGATGGTCGCCCAGATGAAGACCACCGCGGCCCGACCGACGAAGGCCTGCCCCAACGTCGCTTCGGCCAACTTCCGTGGCATCTGCTCCTCGTGGAACAGCTCCAGCAGTTGGTGCTCCAGCGGCAGGTAGCGGTAGAAGCCCGGCTCGATACCGCTGATACGCAACACCGCCAGGTAGGTTTCCAGGGCGTGCCGGTTACCGGCGGAAGGGACTGTGCGCTGCACAGCGCCCTGGGCAGACCGTTGCCGGACTCCCTGCGTGGCCCACAGCAGGAAGGATAGCTCATCCAGGGTGAGTGGCTCGGGGCTGAAGTTGCGGCGGCTCCGGCGGTCGCCGATGGCCGTTGCGAGGTCTACCGTTTCCATACCTTTCCGCTGTCGGAACGGCGGCAGATCGAAGCGTCTGGCGTCGGCCGAGAACGGCTTTTCCAGGGGCGGAGGCTCCACGCCCGTACACTGATCGGTCTGGGAGAAGTCGATCTGCCGGCGGATCGTGTCCTTGAGAAACTCCCGGCAACGGTCCAACTGGCGTTCGGGCATGACAGCAACTCCGGCGTGGGGCAGGAAGCACGGTTGTTTGTTTCCATGATACCGTGCTGCGCCTGGAACACCAGTTCTCCCCCGAGACCGGCTGGCCACCACAATTCGCGCCCTTCAGCCCAAGGTCTCGCCGGTTGGGTCCTGCATTCGTGGGCTGCGTTCTTTGTGGCCGCGGCTGTGCTCATCGTTTTGGTGTTCTCCGATGGCAGCATTCGCCCCGGAAGGTGGTCGGGAACGCGGCGGTTGGGACCTACCGTGGCCCCCCGGTTCGCGCGAGTTTTGCCGGCGGATCGGGCTGGGATGTTCGTGTCGCAAGGGGACAGTCCCATTTTCGTCGAACGAAAATTGGGACAGTCGCCCAGTTGTTGATGCGCCGGTCCTTAGCTATCAGGACCGCGCCGGCACGCAGCTTCCGCCGGCACAGGGCGATCCTCAGCTCCGGTTCCGGCGTGTGCAGGTCTTGGTCGGGAAAAACCATCACCAACAGGGCGCAGCAGAACACAACCGAAAAGTGTGGCTGTCGTCTCCTATTCCGACCTTGTTTCGCCGGTTGCCGGGGCCACGGTTGCCGGCCGCAGTTTGGCGTGTTATGATCCGGCATACACGCCTACGCCGCGGCAAAGCCCGCACGCGACCGCTCAAGCTGGCGTCCTGCCCCCCACGGGCGACAGCGGCGGTTCCTACCGGGAAAGGGCTGCCATGCGCACCCCGATAGCGATTCTTTTCAGCGGGCTGCTCAGCGTGGCCGGCACGCTGCCGCTACCCGCCGGCGGTCCGCCCAATCCGCGCTCCCGCGGTGGCGACGAGGTGGCGTTATTCTACGCCGCCTATGTGGCCGTCGACAGCGACCGCCGGCTCTTCATCGCCGATGCCGGCAACGCGCGAATCCTCAGCGTGAAGCTCGACTACCCTGTCACCGAGAAACTCGCCCTGCGGAATGTTCCCGACGGCAAACAGTAGCATGGTCGCATGCCGGATGGAGAAACGAGCATGGTTATGAATTCCTCTTTGGCCTCCAGCGTCTTGGTGGGCTGCCTGGCGACGCTGGTTTGTCCTGCTGCGCTCCGCGCGGAGTTGCCGACCCAGGCGTTTCCCCGCGAGGAAATCCATGCGGTCGATCTGGGCCCGGACGAAGCGGTCGTCAATCTGCGGATCGCCAACAACCGCTGGGTGGACTGTTTCGACGATGCCACGGCCATCCGCGATATCTTCCGCGTCGAGGGCGCGCTGGACAAAGGCGATCAGGAAAAGGCCCTGGCCTTGTGGAAATGGTTCCGCATCCTCGTTTCCGCGACCTGCGGCGGATACTGCTACGAGACCGACAAGGCAGGGCAGGAAGGCATTGTCTTCGATCCGCACAAGATCTTCACGGTCTATGGCCATCACATGTGCGACGGCCAGTCCTGGAGCATGGTCGCGCTCTGGCGGGCGGCGGGCTATTTGGCCTTGGACGAGTGTCAGACCGGCCACACCATCGCCTCGCTGCGCTACAAGGATGCGGACGGGCAGTACCGCTTTCACGACCTCGACCCGCAACATCGTTTTTACTACTGGGATCCCGGCAAGGACATCATCGGCACTTGGAGCATGCCGTTGCTGCGCGGCCGAGTGCACCGGCACGTGTTGGCTCCGCAGCAGGTACACGATCTGCGCCGCTCGCTGCGGATCGGCGAGACCGTCGAGCTGCTCTGGAACAACCAGGGCCACGTCATCCCGCCCAACAAGCAGGACCAGGCGATCAAACTTCCGCCCGACTACGTTTATGCGCCCGGCCGAACGAACGGCGTATACGCCGCGGTCGGGCAGGAGACGCAAACCCTGGTGGCCGACGTCTCGCCCGAGCGATTTGCGCAGGGGCTGTACAACGGCGTGGAGAATACGGCCGCTTCGGCCCCCGCCGCAGGCCAGGCCGCCCTGCACCCGGCGCGCAAGGGCGCACGCGGCGTCTTTGTCTACCGCCTCCCCTCGCCGTACCCGGCCGTCGATGCGACGCTGGAGGCCACGCTGGTCAAGGGTCAAAGCGGCGATACCTGCCGCCTCTGGCTCTCGCGCGACGGCGGCGCCAAATGGCTGCCGATACACGTTCAAGAGCAGGTGGGGACCGAGAAAGTTTCCATCCCGCTGGGGACTTCCGCTCGCGCCCAGGGAAAACCGCATGTCTACACCGCCTATGACTTCCTCATCAAGGCCGAATTCGCCAGCGACACCGATGAGAAGCGCGTGGGCATGGACGGGCTGGCGGTGGTGGTTTATCGCCAGTGCAACAAGCGCACGCTGCCCAACCTGATGCCCGGCGAGAATTGCTTCCGCGTCAGCTTCGACCGCCTGGCCGGGGGAAAGCTGCTGGAGGTGACGGTGAACTATTCCGTCGCGGGCGAGCGGAAACAGGTGGTCAAGCGGGCGGCGGCCTCGCCGCTGGGCTTTTGCATCGACACCGGCCCGGTCGCAGAAAAATGGCTGCGCAATTACGACCAGGCGTTCAACGTCGGGACGCTGCGGATGGAGTCGATCAAGCTGCGGCTGGCGGACGCCGCGGCGGGCAAGGCCGACGCAGATGATCCGGCCGTCAGCGAGGCAAAGTTCCGCCAGGCATTCCCGCACCCGGCCGACATGACGGCGCAGCAGGTCGTCGAACGTCCCGAGACGGACCCCATCCAGACAGCCGGCTTCTTCCCGCAGTCGCATGCCCTCCTGCACGACAAGCAGGCGATGTGCGCGCTGGTCGAAAAACTCAAGACCGGCAAATACATGGAGCGCTGGGTCGCGGCCGAGGACCTGGGCAGTTACCCCGAGGCCATCGACGTTTTGCTCGGGGAGTTCCCCCGGGCACCGGGCGACACCAAGCTGCACATCTGCAAGGCGCTGGCCCAGATCAAAGACAAGCGGGCGGTCGAGCCGCTGCTGGCGGCTTGGGCCAGTGTTCCTGCGGGAGCACCGGGCACGCGATACATTCCCGACGTGCTGGCCGCCATCGGCGACGCCAGCGTCGTGCCGGCGCTCGTGGCCCCCTTGCACCGGCTGCGATTCGACTACCGTTTCCATGTCGCCGACGCCTTGGGCAAGCTTGGCGGCAAAGAGGCCCAGGCCGCACTGGAAGACCTGGCCACGAACGACCCTTTCCCCGCCGTCCGCCAACATGCCCGGCAGATGCTCGAGCGCATGGGAGATCGCAAGTAGCCTGCCATTTCACCGAGGTGGGGAAGAACCCTCAATGCCGAACCCTTTACACGAGGAGATGCTAGTGCAGCGTCAACGCTAAAACATGGGATGGATAGTTATGTTCTGCACGGAAAAACAGCCCCAAATCCAACTCGGCCATCCCAAAATCAAGCTGTGACGCTGCACTTAGGATGCTGATGCGGATCAGGAAACTGAGCTTTGCTTTGTTGGTTGCCGTGGGGGTAGCGGGGCTGGCGCTTGTTCAGGCGGCGCGTGCCACCGACTTGCCGCCGGGACCGGAAGCGCCCGGAGCCGTCAAGCGGGTCAAAGTCTTGACCGACCAGGCCCCCGATTGCTCCAGTCTGAAGTCGATCGCCGAGACGGTCACGCGCGGGTGCAAGACCAACGACGCCAAGGCCATCGCCATCTACAACTTCATGTTGCTCACGCACTACCATGGCGTTGAGCCCAGTGAGGACGGCGGGGTCCCCGCGCTCAAGGACATCAACTGCTACGGCTGGGCCACCTGCGGGGCCACCCATATCGTGGAGTCGGCGCTGTGGCGCGAGCTGGGCTGGGGCTGGCGCTTCGTCGTCTGGCCGGGCCACACCACCACAGAGGCCATCTACGACGACCGCAGACATTATTTCGACGCCTTCCTCAAGTCCTTCCTGTCGACGGAAAACGTCAACTACGCGGGCAAGGCCCTGGTGCCGGCCGCGGCGGGCAAGCCCGCGGCCGTCGTGCTACGCGTGGCTTCATTCTACATTATGGTCAAGGCCAGCGGCGAGGCGGCGGCCGCCGACAAGGTCGCGGTCTCCGTGGACGGCGGCAAGTCGTTCAAGGTCGTGGAGCTGCAGGACTTCGGCGCGGCGGTCCAAGACGGCAGCGCATGTCCATGACGCTTTATTACCGCGAGGCAGGTGTTATGCGATGTGAGGTGAAGATGCACTTCCCCAAGGCCCTCGTCCAGGGCGAGTTTGCCAAAGGGGACCGCGACCGCGTGCCTGGCGAGGACAAGGACGATGCCATGGCCCGCTACGACCGTGGCAGGGCCGGCATGGGGTGGGCCATCCCCGGCATGTTGTCGCCAAGTAAACCTAACCCTTGGCCGCCCTCCCGCTTGTGGCCCAAGTCTACTACCATAGCGGGTTGGCCAAGCAGGCATTGGGCGACGCCGATGAGCCTGAGGCCGACCCGGCGAAAGCATTCCAACTCGGTCCGTTGGTCGATCAACGGCCTTAACCGCACATCGCCGGGAAGCACAAGAAACAGGCTGGCTTGATCTTCAAGCATAGCGTAAGCTATCGCTATTTCACGGGTCAGGGCCAACCTCAAGCAAGCCGAGACTCGGCGGACTACCACAGCCATGACAGACTCCATTTCCGCGATCCGTTCTTCTGCCAAAAGAAACCGGCCGTGCGTCGCGTTTCTCCCTGCGGTGATTGCCAAGCCTCGCCCACGGCGATGGCTGTTGATTGCCTGGCTCGTGATAGCGGCTTGCGCGGGCCACGTGGCGAGCGGCAAGGACCCGCTGCTGGCGGAATTAACGGAGCGAGGCGTGCCGGTGGGCGCGGGCCTGTTCGTGAAGTTGCCGGCGCCCACCCTGCCCGACGGACTCGATGCCGCGGCGCAGAACGCGGCGATTGCCGACGTGGCGGCGCCGTCTCCCCCGGACGACTTTCTCCGCAATTCAGCGGTCGCCCCTCTCGTCCTGCGGATCCGGAGCGTGCCGGGCACCTCCGCCGAACGGGTGGCGCAGCGGGTGAGCGTGTGGTTTGTCGCCTACGGCAGTCTGCCGGCGCTCCGCGACGAGAAGTTGGTCCAGCAGCTTGCCGGAGCGGTCAAGCAGGAGGGCGGCAAGTTCCGTCCCACGGTCCGGCCCCTCGCCGACGACGCGTTGCGCAGCCGGGGGCTGTGGCCGACCGCGACGCCTGCGCGGGACGGGTGGCTCGGGAGCGTCCGCCTGCCTCTTTTGGAACGCGTGCAAGTCAGCGGCGTGCTCTACGGCGTGCAGGTGGCCACGGCGGATTCGATCGTGTGGAGCGGGAAACTCGACGCGCGGTTTGCCAATGATCGGGAGTTCCCCAACCAGTGGCAGCCTTTCCTCCGCAGCGAGCTGGGCGAACTGAGTCTAGGCCCGCCCCGCCCCTACTCCGGCTTTGGCGGCTACATCAAGGCCACGCCGCTGCAGGAGCCTGCAGGAGCGATCTTCCTCGAATGCCACGTGATCTTTCGCGAGCCTGCCGAGTGGTTCGGCGGCGCCAACCTGTTGCGATCGAAGCTGCCGATCGTCATCCAGGAGAACGTGCGCAGCTTTCGCCGCAAGCTCACGGCGGCGAGCCGGCAATCATCCACGAAGCGTACCGAGGCCGCGCGTTGAGGGGGGGCCGTGCCGTCAATCATGCCGCAAGGCGGCCACGGGCAGCATGCGGGCCGCACGGTACGCCGACACCGAGCCTCCGAGCAACCCCACCAGCACGGCGATCAGGAAGCCCTGCCCAATCACGTCCAGCGGGACGTGGCCGTCGATCAGGCCGTTGGCTGCCGGAAGTCGCGTCAGCAGGTGTACCAGCACAGTGGCCCCCAGCGTGCCGAGCAACGCGCCGACGAGGCTCAACATCAGCGACTCGGAGAGCACGGCCCGCACCACTCGCCACTGGCCCCAGCCCACGGCCCGCAAGATGCCGATCTCGCGCGTTCGCTCGTGGATCGACATCACCATCGTGTTCAGCACGCCCGCCGTTCCGATCAGCAGGGCCACGGCGGAGGTGAGCCAGGCCATGGCGTGGCACACGCGGAGCTCGGTGAGGGTCTCGACGTGTTCTCGAACCGGCATGGCCTTGAGACTCGGGGCGAGACTTTCGATGTCGTGCCGCACGCGATCGAGCGGTTTGCCGCCGGGCTCCGGCTCCAGCATCACGCTGAATCCGGTCACCTGGTGCGAGCGGTCCGTCAGACGCTGCAGTTGTGCCAGCGACATGATCATGCAGCCGTTTTCGAACACGTTGTAACTTTCGTAGACGCCCACCACTTCGAACGTCTGGTTTTCGAACACTTCCAGCGTGTCATGCAACTTCTTGCCGAGATTGGCGGCGAGGATGGCGCCGAGGATGATCGTCTTGCCGTCCTGCTTCTGGATCGGCCGCCCGGCGAGAAAATGCAGATGTTCGAAATAGAGCGGCTCCGGCACCCACCCTTGGATGACGACCCCGTCCAGCCCGGCCTCCGCGAACGAGACGACGTCCACCAGGCCGGGAATGGCCCGCTTCACGCCGGAAATGGACTGGATGCGGCCGCCCAACTTCTCGTCCAGCACGCTGGTGAGGCGCTGCGCCACGCCGGCGCGGACCACGATCAAGTCGATGCCGTTCGCCTCATAGAGTCCCAGGAAGGAGCGTTCGAAGCTGACCGCGATGCCCACCAGCGACACCACGGCCCCGACGGCAATGGCCACGGCAAACACCGTGAGGCTCGAGCGCAACTTGCGGCGGGTCGCGTTCTTCCAAACGAACGTCAGAAACTTCATGACCTGGACACTCCCGGAGTTCAGCCAACACGCTTGGCTCGCGACTCTCCCACGCCTGCCGCCGCTGGCGCACTTGCGCGGCGGCGGCCGGCGGCTCAGTTTCCACCCGTCTTCTCCAACAACGGATCGGGCTGCCAGAGATACAAAAACGTGGGCAGTTGACTTCGATCCAGGCCGGGGAGGCTGATGGGCATCAGCGCATGCTGCAACGGAATGTTCGGCGTGATGTCGTACGGCGAAAGCGTGCGGTCATTCGCGCGGCGGAACATCACGAGGCCGGCCCGGTGATCGACGTGGGCCAAGCCGCGGGCCAGCGTCACGGCGTCGTCCAAATAGCCGATCGAGTCAACCAGCTTCAGAGTCATGGCTTCCCCAGCCGCAAAAATGCGCCCGTCGAAAATCTCCGGCGGCGGCGGAGCCGCCAACGGCCGCGACGCGACCACCGCCTGACGAAAGCGGGTGAAGAATTCGTCCGCCACATGCTGCAACAATGCCCGCGATTTGGGCGTCATGGCCTTCACGGGCGAGCCGAGATCGATGTTCTCACCAACTTTGATCGGCACCCCCACCACGTTGAACTGGGCCATCGTGTCCTGCAGATTGTACAAGTTGAGGATGACGCCGATGCCACCCGTGATCGTGGTGGGCTGGGCAACGATCGCGTCGGCGGCGGTGGCGAGGTAGTACGCCCCCCCGGCTCCCACATCCATCAGAAAGGCGACCACGGGAACTCTCTTCCGGGTCTTGAAGTCCTCCAGATCCCGCCGCATGATGTCCGACGCCGTGACTCCGCCTCCGGGGCTGTTGATCCGCAACACCACGGCACGAACGTCGGGGTCGGCGGCAGCAGCCTCGATCTTCTCGTGAAATAGCGCGACCGGGTTCTCGCCCATCGAGTTGAAGCCGGTCATGTTGCGGTTCAACAACAAGCCGTCCACGTCAATCAGGGCAATCTTCCCCTGGCAGAAGTGCGACTGGCCGGGCAGTGGGGTGGCGGTGACGGCGGCCGCGGTATGATCCGCGGACGGCGACACCTGGATGGCGCTGTTGGTCTGAAGGCAGCCGCTGGTGGCCACCTGTACCGGCTGACGGCATCCCACGGCGAAGAGCAGGACCACCGACAGGGCTATCGGATGCCGCATGGCTTTACCTCCATGGCGGGGGCTGGCGCGCGACCTCGATCACCTTGTCGTCACACTCGCCCGACACGCCCGCGAGGGCCGGCTCGACGCCGGCCCATACCGGTTGGGCGCGTTATCATCGTCAATATCGGCATAGACCTACCGTCCCTGCACTACGTCCGGATTCCTCGGAATCTTCCGGGTACCTTGTGTATTGTAACGTGCCGGCAAGAAGGACACCCCCCATTGTAGGCACATCAGCGGACCGTACGGTTCCCCGGGAACCACCTGACGGGACGAACGCAACTATTATTGAGCCATTGCGGGGAACCGACTATAATCCCCTCTTCTCTGTTCTTTGGTATGAAGTGCGGCGGTTCGGGGCGGGAAAGGTGACAGGCACTGCTTGCCGGAATCGGGCATCGACCGCAGCTTGCTCATGGGGGCTTCGCACGAAGCGTGCCTGTCGCCTTTCCCAGCTCCCCGTGTTTTCCTGTCCGGCCCCGGGGGTTCAGCTCTTCCGCCGCATTGACAACGCCATCGTCCTGACGACTCTTCGTGGCATCGAATCGGGGCGTCTTGGCACGTGATTTGACAGGAGCAGCAATGACCCGCAAGCATTCACCTCTGACTGACGGACGCGGACCGGACTGCCCCATCGCTATCGTAGGCATTGGCTGTCATTTCCCGGGTGGCGGGCATGACGTGGAGTCGTTCTGGAGGCTGCTGGTTGAGGGGCGGAGCGGCGTTCGGGAAGTTCCCCCCGACCGGTGGGATCGCGAGCGCTTCTACCATCCCGATCCCTCGGTAGTCGGGACGATGATTTCAAAATGGGGAGGATTTGTCGAAAACCTGGAGCAGTTTGACGCGCGGTTTTGGGGCATTTCGCCGCGTGAAGCGATGCGCATGGATCCCCAGCAGCGGTGGCTGTTGCAGGTCGCCTGGGAGGCCATCGAGGACTCGGGGACGGCGCCGCAGCGGTTGCGCGGCAGCAACGTGGGGGTCTTTGTCGGTATCGCCGGGAGCGACTACGGCGGGTTGCAGATGCCCTGTCACGAAATCGTGGATGCGTACACTAACAGCGGCTGCACGTTCAGCATTGCGTCCAATCGAATCTCGTACCTGTTCGATCTGCAAGGTCCCAGCGTTTCGGTCGACACAGCCTGTTCGTCGGCCCTCGTGGCAGTATGGCTGGCCTGCCAGAACATTGGGCGAGGAACCTGCGGAGCCGCTTTGGCGGGCGGTGTCAACGCGTTGATCGCGCCACACGCTTCGATCGGCTTCAGCAAAGCGTCGATGCTCTCGCGCAGCGGCCGGTGTTTCGCCTTTGACGCCCGCGCCAACGGCTATGTGCGCGGCGAGGGAGCCGGCTTGGTGTACCTGAAGCCGCTCGACCAGGCGCTGGCCGATCGTGATCGCATTTACGCCGTCATCTGCGCCGCCGTGGTGAACCAGGACGGCCATACGTCGTCGATGACGGTGCCGGGCATCGAGGGCCAAGCAGCCTTGTTGCGCCAGGCGTACCAGGTGGCCGACATGGCCCCGGGACGCGTGGCGTACGTGGAGGCCCACGGCACCGGCACGCCGGTGGGCGATCCCATCGAGGCGACCGCGCTGGGACGCGTGATGGGTGAAGGCCGGCCCCCCGGGCAGAAATGTCTTATCGGCTCGGTCAAGACCAACATTGGGCACCTGGAGGCGGGCTCCGGGATTGCCGGTCTGATCAAGGCCGCCCTGGTGCTGCACGAACGCACCGTTCCTCCCAGCTTGAACTTCGAGCAACCCAATCCGAATATTCCCTTCGATACGCTGTCGCTGGCAGTCGCCTCGCGGCTGGTGCCGTTGCCGCAAGAGGACGGGTTGCCGCCGGTGGTGGCCGTCAATTCGTTCGGCTTCGGCGGCACGAACGCCCACGTCGTGCTGGAAGCCGCGCCGCTGCCCGTCGCCGCTGGCCGGCACGAGCTCGAGCCGGCCGAGCGACCGTGCCTGCTGCCCATATCGGCGCGGGATGACGCCGCCTTGCGCGGTTACGTCAAGGCCTATGGTGATTTCCTGGCCGACCCGGCGTTGGCTCTGTGCGACGTATGCTATTCGGCGGGTGCGCGCAAGGAACATCACGACCGCCGCTTGGTGGTGCTCGGCCAAAGTGCGCGGCAGATGCGGCGCCGCTTGGGAACCTGGCTTCACGGTGGAATCCAAGTGAAGGGCGTCGTTGTCGGCCGAGTCCCAGCGACGGTTCCGCCGCTGGTGTTCGTGTTCACCGGGCAGGGCGCCCAGTGGTGGGGTATGGGCCGCCAGTTGTTCGCGCGCGAGCCGGTCTTTCGCCGCACGATCCAAGCCATCGACGGGGCGTTTCGACCGCTGGCGGGCTGGTCACTCGTCGACCTGCTGACATGCGGCGCAGAGAAATCGAGCCTCGATCGCACGGACTTCGTCCAGCCGGCTGTTTTTGCCCTCCAGGCAGCCTTGGCGGCGCTGTGGGAATCCTGGGGGATCCAAGCGGCCAAGGTGATCGGACACAGCGTGGGCGAAGTGGCCGCCGCGTATCACGCAGGCGTCTACCGCTTGGAAGACGCCGTCAAGATCATCTTTCACCGCAGCCGCCTGCAGCACACCACCGGCGGCAGGGGTCGCATGCTGGCGGTCGGTCTCTCGGCGGCGGAAGCGCGCGAAGTGATCGGGCCGGCTGCGGAGCGCGTCCAGGTTGCGGGCATCAACAGCCCACATCTCGTGACGCTTTCGGGTGACACCGCCCCGCTGGAGCAGATCGCGGAGCGGTTGCAGCAGGCCGGCACGTTCCACCGCTGGCTGCCGATTGCCTACGCGTTCCACACGCACCAGATGGAGCCCATCCGCGACGAACTGCTCCAGGTCCTGGCGGAGGTCGAGCCGCGCGCAGCGCGGCTCGCCTTCGTGTCCACGGTGACTGGAAGCGAGTTGGCGGGCGAGCGCATGGATGCGCTGTACTGGTGGAACAACGTCCGCCAGCCCGTGCTTTTTGGCCCGGCCGTGGGCGACATCGTGCGCGACAAGGACGCGATGTTTCTGGAGATCGGTCCGCACCCGGCGTTGCGGAGCTCCATCAAGGAGTGTCTGGCCGAGCAGGGGCGCTCGGAAGCCGTCTTCCATTCGTTGCGCCGCGACACGGATGAGTCGTTGGAGATGCTGACCAATCTCGCCGGTCTGCACATCCACGGCGTGCCGATCGCCTGGGCCGCCGTGAACCAGAGCGGCGGGGACTTCGTTCGCCTGCCAGGTTACCCCTGGAGCTACGAGCCGTGCTGGCTCGAAACCAAGGAGTCGGCACGGTCCCGCCTGGCGCCCGCGGAGCACCCCTTGCTGGGAGTAAGACTCACAGGCGCCCAACCGACCTGGCAATTCTCGCTGGATCCGCAACAGCTCGCTTACTTGAACGACCATCGGTTCTGGGACAGCATGGTGTTTCCCGGCGCGGCCTACGGCGAGATCGGCCTGGCTTTGGCCCGGCGGGCATTTCCCGATGAGCCCCATGCCGTCGAGGACCTGGAGATTCAAAAGGCGTTGTTCATCAGCAAGACCGAGATGCCCAGCGTGCAGGTCGTCTTGGACCCGGCGGAGAAGACCTTTTCGGTGTACAGCAGCAAGGGCGACAAGGAGCAATGGCATCTCCACGCCCAGGGCCGGCTGGTGCGCGCGGCCGGCGACGTGCCTCAGCCGGCGGACCTGGCCGAGCTCCGCCGGCCGTTGGCAGATTATTGGGACCACGACAAGTTCTACCGCGAAACCGCCAAGATCGGGTATCAATTCGGGGCCTGCTTCCAGCAGGTGCAGCAGTTGTGGCGCGTCCACGGCGAGGCGCTCGCGGAAATCGTCGTTCCCGACACCCTCGTGCAGACGGCGGCACCATACCATCTTCATCCCGCGGCACTGGACGCCTGTTTCCAAGTTTTTCTCGGGGTGCGGGTGATGCCCGCCCACGTCGCGGCAGAGGACAACTTCTATCTGCCGCATGCGATCCGTCGCATCCACCTGTACTGCGACAAGCCGCCCGCGCGGCTGTGGGCCCACGGCCGCTTGCTGTTCGACGACGGCGCGTCGCTGGTCGCCGACATCCTGGTGTATGACGACCAGGGCCGGCGCGTGGCGGACATTCTGGGCTTCCGCGCCGAGCGCGTCGAGCAGAAGCAGTCTGTGGACGACATGGATCGTTGTTGCTACCAGTTCCATTGGGAGCCCCGCCGGCTGCGCGGCCGCGGCGTGGAGGGGTCGTGCGAGTTCCCCTCCCCGGCCGAGATTGTCGCCGCGGCACGGGCCGCCGCCCCGGAGATTCACCGCCGATACTTGCTGGATCAGTACCATCGGCAATACACCCCGCGCGCCGACGCCCTGGTCGTCCAGTTGATTCTCGACGCCTATCGGGAGTTAGGCTGGCAACCGCGCGTGGGGGACCGCCTTACCTTCCATGATTTCGTCCAGACGTTGGGCATCGTCGCAGCGCACCATCGGCTGACACGCTGCCAGTTGCGCACTCTCGAGGCCCGCGGTTTGCTGCGAGCGGCGGGGGAAGACACGTGGGAAGTGACGCAGACTCCGCCTGCGGCCGACGTGGCGGCCGAGCTGCGGGCGCTCGCCGCGGAATTCCCGCGGTTCGCGGCGGACCTCGCGCTGCTGGAGCGCGCCGGCCCCAACCTGGCGGCGGTGCTGGCGGGCGAAACCGACCCGATGGACCTCTTGTTCCCTGCCGGCTCTGTGGACTGCCTGGAACAGTTCTATGTTGCCGGCGGCGAATTCCCCGCCTACCACGACCTCATCCGCGTGGCCGTAGCTCGGGCGATCGCAGCCCTGCCGCCGCACCGGCCGCTGCGGGTGCTGGAAGTCGGCGGCGGCACCGGATCGCTGACGCGGGCCGTCTTGCCCGCGCTGCCTGCGGACCGCACCGAGTACCTGTTCACCGACATCGGTCCCGCATTCCTGGCAACCGCCAAAAAACAATTTGCGGAGTACCCGTTCGTCGAGTACAAGACCTTTGATCTCGAAAAAGATCCGCAGGAACAGGGGCTCCAGCCGGGCGGCTATGACCTGATCCTGGCCACCGACGTGCTCCACGCCACCGCCGACTTGAAACAGGCTTTGTCCCACCTCCGGGTGTGTCTGGCCGAGGGGGGATTGCTGTTGTTCTTGGAGCTGGTCATTCGGCAACTCGCGGGGGAGAACGTCATCTTCGGCTTGTTGAAGGGATGGTGGAAGTTCAGCGACACCGAGTTGCGCCGGCACTCGCCGCTGCTGGACCGGAAACACTGGCTGGCCCTGCTGGCCGGCTGCGGTTTTCGCGACGTCGCCTCGCTGGGTAGCTCCCCAAACGAGCGGGAGTGCGAGCATGTGGTGTTCCTGGCCTCGGCCCCCGCGGCTGGGCCGGTCCCTGCCGGTGGCCCGGCAAGTCCATCGGCGGCGGCCTCCACGTACGTGGTGCTTGCCGATAAGGGCGGTGTGGCCGATGCCTTGATCGCCAAGCTCCGCGCCGACGGGCATCGCGTGGTGCGGGTGCGACACGAAGACGCTTGCCAAGCTGCCAGCGAAAACGACGTCACCATCGCCCCGGATGCCGAAGACGACCTCCGCCGCCTCCTGGCAAGCGCGGCCGCGGCAAGCCCAAAGCTGGCGGGCGTGGTACACTGCTGGAGCCTCGACCACCCGCGGGCGGACGGGATGAGCGCCGAAGTGCTGCGGGCGGCCCAACGGACCGGCGTGCTCAGCGGACTCCATCTGCTCCACGCGCTGCCCCCGTCGGCGCTCCACATCTGGTTTGTCGCGCGGGACGTGTACCAAGTCGAGCCGGGCGACCGCTCCGCCGGCTTGGCCTCCGCGCCGCTCGTCGGACTGCTGCGCGTGGCAAACAACGAGATCTCTTCATGCCGCTTGGTGATGGTCGACTTGGGATCGGAGCCGGCCGGGGACGCGCGCGAGCACCTGTTCCTCGAAGTCACCGCCGCTGACGGGGAGCTGGAGGTGGCCTACCGAGACGGCCGGCGCCACGCGCTGCGGCTCCGCAGGGTCCGCCCCGACGACTTGCCGCCGCGGACCTCCCGTGCCGTGCGGCCCGACGGGTCGCGCGTCCCCTTCCGTCTCCAGACGGACCGGGTCGGAATCCTGGAGCACCTCGCGCTGCATGAAACCACGCGGCCCGCGCCGGCGCCGCACGAGGTCGAAGTCCGCGTGCGGGCCGGGGGCATCAACTTCCGCGACGTCATGAAGGCCCTGGGGATGTATCCCGGCCGTTCCGTCGATCGCTTGTGGTTCGGAGACGACTTCGCCGGCACCGTGGAGCGCGTGGGCACGAACGTCCGGCACCTCCGGCCGGGCGACGAAGTGGCCGGCATGGGCCCCTATTCCTTCCGGACCTATGTCTCGGTCGACGCGCGGATGGTGTTCAAGAAGCCGCAGCAGATGTCGTTCGAGCAGGCAGCCACGCTGCCCACGGTGTTCCTCACGGCGCATTACGCGCTGCGGCACCTGGCGCGTTTGCAGGCGGGCGAGAAAATCCTGGTGCATGCCGGCACGGGCGGCGTGGGGCAGGCCGCGATCCAAATCGCCCAACATCTCGGCCTGGAGATCTTCGCCACCGCAGGCACGCCGCAGAAACGCCGCCTGCTGGCCGAGATGGGCGTGCCCCACGTCATGAGCTCGCGAACGCTCGAGTTTGCGGATCAGGTCCTGGAGATCACCGGCGGGCGCGGCGTCGATGCCGTGCTCAACGTCTTGGCCGCAGACTTCATTCCCAAGAGCCTGTCGGTGTTGGCGCCGTTCGGCCGGTTCCTGGAGATCGGCAAAGTCGACGTCTACCGGAACAGCAAGCTCGGCATGCAGCGGCTGAAGGACAACATCTCCTATTTCGTCATCGATCTTGCCCAGTATCTGCTGGAGAAACCCGCCGACGCGGCGGCACGCTTCGCCGAGCTGGCCGAGCGGTTCGCCGCCGGCGACTATCGGCCGCTGCCGTACACGCTTTTCCCGATCACCCAGGCCGTCGAGGCGTTTCGCTACATGGCCCAGGGTAAACACGTGGGAAAGAACGTGTTGTCGTTCCAGGGGGATGACATCCCCATCGGCCCGTGCACCGAGGAGGCCCACCGTTTTCGGGCCGATGGGAGCTACCTGATTAGCGGCGGCGCGGGAGGGTTCTGCCTGGAGGTGGCCAAATGGATGGCCCGGCACGGAGCTCGGCACCTGGTGTTGCTGAGCCGCAGCGGCCCGCGCGACGAGGCGGCCTGCCGGGATATTGAGCAACTCCGCGCCGCGGGGGCCACGGTGATCGACGCCCGCGGAGACGTCACGCGGCTGGACGACGTGCTGCGGGTCGTAGGGCAGGTTTGCGATGAGCTGCCGCCGCTGAAGGGCGTGATCCACGGGGCGATGGTCCTGGATGACGAGTTCTTGTCGGGCCTGGACGAGCCACGCTTCAACCTGGCGCTGGCTCCCAAGATGGCCGGCGCGTGGAACCTGCACACCGCGACCCTCGGCCTGCCCCTGGAACATTTCGTCTGCTTGTCCTCGGTCTCCGCGCTGGCCGGCTGGCCCAAGCAAGCCAACTACAACGCGGGCAACTGCTTCCTGGACGCCTTGGCCCATTATCGGCACGCCCGCGGTCTACCGGCGCTGACGGTGAATTGGGGGGCCATCCTGGGCGCAGGATTTGTCGAGCGGAACCGCAAGACGGCGGACTATCTCGGCAGGATAGGGGCTAAGGCGTTCCGCGTCGATGAGGCCCTTAGGGTGCTCGCTCGTCTCTTATTGCTGGATCCGGTGCAAGTTGCGGCCGCGCGGCTCGACTGGCGGTTGCTGCTGCTGCTCAGTCCCGTGGTCGCCAGCTCCCGCACCTTCGCGAGCCTGGCCCGGGAGAGCCAGGAGTCCGAACAGGGCGGCTCCCTGGCCGCGCGGCTCCGCGCCGCCAACCCGGAAGCGCGCCTGGCTCTGATCGAGAAGTTCATGGCCGTCCAGGTGAGCGGCGTGTTCGGCATTGCCGACGGCAAGCTGGACCGCGACACGCCGCTCACGCACCTGGGTTTGGATTCCCTGATGGCCATTGAGCTGAAGAACCGCATCGAGCAGGAAGCGGGCATCACGCTGCCCATGATGGAGATCATGCACGGGCCCAGTCTGGCCCAACTGGCCAAGGTGATTCTGAAACAAGTGGACGCGGCCGGCGCGGCACCGGAAACACAACCTGCCGCCGAGATGCAGGCTTCTCAGCCGGCGGCCGCTGAGGCCCAGCAGGCGACGGCACTCCTGGAAAGGATCGACACGATGCCCGAGCAGGAAATCGACGCGCTGCTCGCCACCGTGGAAGGCGGCGACGGCGCGCCGGCGGCGGACATTCCCGCAAACAGGGTCACGGGAAGTTGAGCGCGGGTCGCGCGCGAACGGGGAATGGAAACCGGGGACGGCCCCAGGGTGTTACCGCCGGAGATTGCAACATGCCCGCCGACGAGCGCCCGCTGACGTTGGAGGAGAAGCGCGCTCGGCTCGCGCAGGCCCTCCAGCGCAAGGCGCTGCAGCCCATCGAAGCCCCGGTCTCGTTCAGCCAACAGCGGTTGTGGTTCGTCGACCAGCTCGACCCGGGCAGCCCGCTCTACAACATCATGCTCACGATCCGCGTGACCGGCGCGCTGCGCGAGGACGTTTTGCAGCGGGTGGTGGACACGATCGTCATGCGGCATGAATCGTTGCGGACCACGTTCGGGACCAGGGGCGGCGAGCCGCTGCAGCGCATCGCCCCCCGCGCCTCGGTCGTGATCGAGCGTGTCGAGCTGGACCAGCTTGCGGGGGAGAACACCGACGATAAGGTCGCCCGCTTCGCGCGCGCCCAGGTGCACACGCGGTTCGACCTGTCCCGCGGGCCGCTCTTCCGCTTCGCGTTGCTGAGTGTGGGTCCCGAAGAACACTATGCCTGTTTCACCACGCATCACATCGTCTCCGACGGCTGGTCGGTCGGGGTGGTGCTGTTCGAGCTGGCGGCGCTCTACAAGCAGCTCACGGGGCAGCCGTCGCGACCGCTGCCCGAGCTGCGTTTCCAGTACCGCGATTATGCCCGCTGGCAACGGGAGCGGCTTCAGGGAGCGGAATTGGACCGGCTGCTGACGTTCTGGAAAGCGCACCTCGACGGTGCGCCGCACACCGTGGAGCTGCCCACCGATCGGCCGCGGCCGAGCAAGGTGACCTACAACGGCACGATCCACCGCTTTCGCTTCTCCGCCGTGCTGCTCGCGTCGCTCAAGGACCTCAGCCGGCAGGAAGGCGCAACGCTGTTCACGACCATGCTGGCGGGGTTCGCGGCCCTGCTGTACCGCTACTCGGGCCAGGAAGACATGCTGATCGGCGTGCCGATCACGGGTCGCGAGCGCGCGGAGATCCAGCCGCTGGTCGGCTACTTCGTGAACTTGGTGGTGGCGCGGGTGCAACTGGCGGGAGACCCCAGCTTTCGCGAGCTGCTGGGCCACGTGCGCAAGTCCACGCTGGATGCCTACGCACACCAGGAAATCCCATTCGAAAAGCTCGTCGAAGCCCTCCAGCCCAAACGCCTGCTCGATCGCAACCCGCTGGTCCAGGTCGTCTACCTGCACCAGAGTTTTCCGCTGCCCAGTCAGGACGAATCGCCCGGGCTGCACGTGGAGCCGCTGGAAATCCACCCCGGCTTCAGCCGCTTCGAGCTGGGGCTGCGGACCGAGCCGGACGACCACGGGGTGGCGTGCATCTTCGAATACAGCACCGATCTGTTCGATGCCGATACCATCCAGCGGTTGGCCGGTCATTTCCAAATGCTCCTCGAAAGCGTCGTGACGAATCCGGATCTCCGCCTCTCGGTAATCCCCATCCTGACTGACGCCGAACGCCAGCGGCTCCTGGGCAGCGCCCGGGACCGCCAAGTCGACTTCCTGCCCGCCGGCACCGTCCACCAGGCGTTCGAAGCGCAAGCCGCTGCAACGCCGGATGCCGTAGCGCTCGTCTGCGGGGACGTCGCCGTGAGCTATGGCGACTTGAACGCTTGGGCCAATCGCGTGGCGCATCGGCTCCGCACATTGGAGGTCGCCGCGGAGGACTGCGTGGGCCTGTACCTGGCCCCGTCGATCCCGCGCGTGGTGGCAGAACTGGCGGCGTTGAAGGCAGGCTGTGCTTGCGTGCTGCTGGATGTCCATGATCCGGCCGAGCGAACGCGCATGCTGCTGGATGCCGCCGCGGTCCGCATCCTGTTGGTGGATCGCCAAGACGCGGGCGCCGCGGAGGGTCCCGAAGCCCTCGGCCAGCCCGGGCTGCGGGTCGTCGCCGTGGATGACCTCCGTGCCGCCGCTGCTGAGGACGAGCGGGAAGATCTGCAGAATCCAGCCTCTCGCACGGATCCGCACCACCGCGCCTACGTGATCTATACCTCCGGGCCAGCGGGCCGGCCGATGGGAGTCCCCCTGGAACACCGCCACGCGCTGCAGCATGTCTACGCGATGCGGGACCGTTTCCTTGCGGAGGCCGGCACAAGCTACGCCCTGCTCCAACCCTGGACGGCGGATACCTCGATTGCGGCGATCTTGCTGCCGTTGCTGACCGGTGGGCGACTGCACGTCTTCCCGGATCAGGGACGCGGCGACGCTCGGGAACTGGGCGAGCTCTTGCAGCGCGAGCGGATCGACGTGCTGCAGACCACGCCCGCACAACTCTCGGTGTTGCTGGGGGCCGAAGGCCTGTCCGACACGCTGCCCAGACGTTGCCTGCTCCTCAGCGGCGAGCCGCTGCGTCGGGACCTGGTGCCGCGTCTGAGACGCGTGGCGCCGATGTTGACGGTCTTCTACCTGGATGGATACGCCGAGACGGCCGGCAGTGCGTTGGCCTTCGAGATCCCGCCCGGCGACGCCCACGGCGGGACGCAACCGGCCGCCGGCCTTCCCTTGGGACAGCCGCTGGGCAGCAGGTGTGTCTACGTCCTCGACCGGCACCTCCAGCCGGTCCCGATCGGAGTTCCCGGCGAGATGTACCTGGGCGGCGCCTGCCTGGCGCAGGGCTACCTCAACCAGCCGGAGGTCACCCGCCGGTACTTCCTGCCGGATCCGTTTCGATCCGCAGCCGGTGCGCGTGTTTACAAGACAGGGGTACGGGCACGTGTCCTGCGCGACGGCAGCCTGGAGCACCTCGGTCGTATGGATGATCTGGTCCAGCGCGGCGGGTTTCGCGTCGCCGCGGCCGAGGTGCAGCGGGCGCTGGCGGATCATCCCAGGGTTGCGCAATGTGCCGTCGTTCCCATGGCGGTTGCTGCGGAGGCGACGGCCGCGGAAGGGGACAAGCCAGGCAACCTGCCCCGCGACAGCGACGGCTCGGCAGATCGTCGCCTCGTCGCGTATGTGGTGCCGCGCACCAGCGTGGCTCCCACGAGTCAGGAGCTGGAGACCTTTCTGCAAGGCAAACTGCCGGCGTACATGCTGCCGTCGGCCTTCATCCTGTTGGAGCAACTGCCCACCGCCGCCGACGGCGCGCTTGAGCGCGCGGCGCTGCCGTCGCCCCGTCGGCTGCGACCCGCGACCGTCGCCGATCGCGTGCCGCCGCGAACCGACACGGAGCAGGCGCTGGCGGTGCTCTGGCGTCAGGTGCTGGGTACGGAGGAGATCGGCGTCCACGACGATTTTTTCGAGATCGGCGGCAATTCCTTGCTGGCGATGCAACTGGTGGCTGCCCTGCGCCAGCGCTGGGCAACCGACGTTCCGCTCCGCGCGCTGTTTGAGGAACCGACGATTGCCAATGCCGCGCGGTTGATCGACGCGTCCGGCGGTGCGGCGATGCTGGGCCGCCCACCCACGATCCCGCCGGCGCCCCGCGGTGCGCGGCTCCCGCTTTCCAGCAGCCAGCAAGTCTTGCACCTCCTGGAGCAGTTTCAGCAAGGAGTCCCGTTCAACGCGTCGTTCGGCTTCCGGCTGCACGGTCCCTTGGATCGCGATGTGCTGGCTCGCAGTCTTGCCGCGCTCGTCGAGCGGCATGAGATCCTTCGGGCCTCGATCCGGATCATCGACGGGCAGCCGGCGCATGTTCTCAATCCGCCCGGACCCTTGCCGCTCGTTTTTCGCGATCTGCGGGATCTTCCGCCGGAAGCGCGCGAGCCGGAAGCCGTCCGCCTGGGGGAGGAGATGACGCGCACGCGGTTCGACCTGGCGGCGGGCTACCTGGTCCGCTTCCTTCTGGCACAACTGCGCGACGCCGAGCACCTGCTGTTGGTGGCGGTACATCACCTGGTCTCGGACGGCTGGTCCTTCCCGATCTTGCTCCGCGATTTGGTCCAGTTCTACGCAGCCTTCGCGGAGGGGAAACCGCCGGCCTTGCCCGAGCTCCCGATCCAGTTCGCGGATTACGCCTACTGGCAGCGCCACCGCGACCGGGCGACGGCCAAGAGTGAGGCGGCGTTTTGGCGCGAGAGGTTCCGGGGACCGCTGCCGGTGCTGGCCCTGCCCCTCGATTTCGCCCGCACCAAGAGCATGCACGTCCAGCCCGACGTTTGCGAGCTGGACGTTCCGGAGGAAACCAGTCGCGCGCTGCGGGAATTCGGCCGGCAAGAGGGCGCGACGCTGTACATGACGCTTCTGGCCGCTTATGCGGTTCTGCTCCGGCGCTACAGCGACCAGACCGACGTGATTGTCGGATCGGCGACGGCCAACCGGCTGCTCCCCGAGACCCACGACCTGATCGGCTTCCTGGCCAGCTTCTTGCCGTTGCGCTGCGACCTGTCGGGGGATCCCACGTTCCAGGAGCTGCTGGGGCGTGTTCGTGCGACCTGCGCCGCCGCGTTCTCGCGACCCGAGCCGGACTTGGAGGAGTTGGCGCCGCTGTTGCGGCCGCCGGGTCCGGGGACCATGCCGGTCTGCCAGACGTTGTTCACGTTCGGGGAATTTCCGGAGCAGCCGCTCAGCAGCGGCGCCCTGACCTGGACGCCGTTCAATCTGAACGTGGTTCGTTTTTCGGGCTTCGACCTGGTGCTGGCGATGCGCCACAATGCGGACGCCTTGGCGGGAGCATTCTTGTATCGGTCCGACCTGTTCCGTGCCGAGACCGTCACGGGCCTGAGGGAGAGCTTCTTGACCCTGCTGCGGGGGATTGTCGCGAATCCCGCCACCCGTCTGTCGCGGCTGCCGGTGCTGGCCGAGGCCCAGCGCGCCCGCCTGCTCGTCGAGTGGAACGACACTGTGGCTTCGTTTCCGCAAGACCTGTGTGTGCACGAGCTTTTCGAGGCCCAGTGTGCAAGGACGCCCGGGGCGACGGCGGTGATTGCCGAAGGCCAGGCGGTGACCTACCGACAGCTCAACCGTCGGGCGAACGTCTTGGGCCGCCGCCTGCAGCAGTTGGGCGTCGGGAAAGAGACATTGGTCGCGGTGCTTGTCGAGCGCGGGCCGGACCTGGTCGCGGCCCTGCTGGCCGTTTGGAAGGCCGGCGGCGCCTACCTGCCGCTGGATCCTGCCTGGCCCTTGCAGCGCATGACAGCCGTTTTGCGCGATGCCGGCGTCGCGGTGCTGCTCGCGCACCGGAAGCTGGCGGACGGGCTGGCTGCGGGGCAAGCAGACGCGAACGGCGTGCGCCACACGGTCTGTGTCGATGCGCCGGAAATCGCTGCAGCCCGAGAATCGCCGGAAGGGGACACGAACCTTCCCCGCCGGGCGGAGCCGGCGAGTCTCGCCTACGTCATCTACACGTCCGGATCGACGGGGCCTCCAAAGGGCGTCATGGTGGAGCACCGGAGCGTCGTCAACGTGGTGACCTCCTTCGCCCGGACCTACGGCTTGAACAGCCAGGATCGCGTCCTGCAGCAGGCGTCCGTCGCGTTTGACGTCTCGGTCAACGAGATTTTCCCGATTCTCAGTGCGGGCGGTGGCCTGGTCATTCCCAGGCCGGACGAGGCCGCCGACTTCGACCGCTTGGCCGCCCTCGTGGCAGACCAGCGGATCACGATCTTGGGGGCCACGCCCTCGGGTCTCACGGAGCTGAACCGCCGCGCCGAACGGCTACAGACCGTACGCCTGGTACTAAGCGGGGGCGAAGCCCTGGCCCGTTCCCACGTGGACCGGCTCGTGAAGTCCGCCCTCGTGACCAACGGCTACGGCCCCACCGAAACGACCGTCTGCGCCACCTTCTACGATCTGCGGCAACTGCACTGGCCCGAGGTGACTACCATCCCCATTGGCAAGCCGCTGCCCAACTATCGCGTTTATGTCCTCGACGAGCAACTCGAGCCGGTGCCGATCGGCTGCGCGGGCGAGTTGTGCATTGCGGGCGCCGGGCTGGCTCGCGGCTATCGCGGCGATCCGGACTTGACCGCGCGCAAGTTCGTGTCGAACCCGTTCACGCCGGGCGAGCGGTTGTACCGCACGGGCGATGAAGGGCGCTGGCGGCCGGACGGGAACCTGGAATTCCTGGGCCGGCTGGACCGGCAGGTCAAGATTCGCGGTTTCCGCGTGGAATTGGGGGAGGTGGAGGCGGCGCTTGGCCAACATGCCGGCGTGGCCCAGGCCGTGGCCGTTTGCGACCGCGATGCAGCCGGCAACGGCCGCGTGGTGGCCTACGTCGTCCCCCGAACACCCTCTGAGCCCCGTGCGGCGTCGGTCCCCGATCTTGTGGATCCCGACACGTTGCGCAGCGACCTGCGGCGCTTTCTGTTGCAAAAACTGCCGGAGCACATGGTCCCGGCGGTCTTCATGGTGCTCGCGGAGATTCCGCTCACGGCCAACCAAAAAGTCGATTACGCGGCGCTGCCCAAGCCACAAGCCACGCGCCCGGAGCTCGACGTGCCCTACGTCGCGCCGCGCAATGCGGATGAGGAAACGCTGGCCGGGATTTGGCGCGAGGCCCTGGGATTGGACCGCGTCGGCATCCACGATAACTTCTTCTTGATCGGGGGGCACTCGCTGTTGGCAGCCGAGGTCATGTACCGGGTACAGCAAGCATTCGACCTCGCCTTTCCCTACCGGTTGTTCTTCCAAGGCCCGACGGTGGCACAGATGGCGGAGCGCTTCGAGGCCCTTCGCCGGCAGGACGGCGACTCGTTGCAGGCAGCGGAGACCGAGGCCGCGCCCTTGGTCTTGCTGTTTGGCGGCGGCGACGCCGCGCCCCTGTATTGCATCCACGCCTTCGGCGGCCAGGTCCATGAGTTTGCGCGGCTGGCCCAGGCGCTCGGGCCGGTCTGCCCGGTCTACGGAATCCAGTCGCGGGCGGTGCTCGACTACCGCAAAGAGGCGCCCTCGTGGCAGGCCATGGCCGAGGATTACGCACAGGTCATCCAGGGCCATCAGCCGCAGGGCCCCTACCGGCTGTGCGGGCATTCCGCGGGTGGCGTGCTGGGCTTCGCGATCGCTCAGGCGCTGGAGGCCGCCGGGGCCGAGGTCAGTCTCTTGTGCCTGATCGACTCGTACTGGAACCTCGACGAGGTCTCCGTCGAGCGCGGCGCCGAGCAGGAATTGGTGGCCGCTTTGCGCGCGTCCCTGGGGCAGTTCCTGCCGCACCTGCCCGCCGACTGGGAAGCGCTCCTGGCGGACACCGACCGCTTGCATGACGAGTTCTTCGCGTTGCCGCACGAAGCCAGGATCGAAAAGCTGCACGCGTGGCTGGCGGCTCTCCCGTATTTTCCGGCGGACCTGAGCGAACAACTGCAAAACCAGTTGCGACTCTACGAGCGGCACCGCTCCCTGTTCAACGCCTACACGTTGCCCCGGGTGGCGGCGCCGCTGTGCGTAGCGTGGGCCGAGGACACGTTGCCCGGCACGAAACCCCTGCCCCGCTTCGACTGGGCGCAGCGCACGTCGGGGCCCGTAGAGGTGCTCACTTTGCCGGCGAACCACTTTACGATTCTTGCGCCGCCGACCGTCACTGCGTTGGCTGCCTGGTTGGCGGAGCGCATCGAGCGGTCCCGCGGGGTGTCGCTTGCGCAGCCCGCCGCCTGCGTGCAACAAGATGTCACAACAGGCGCGGCGGAAAGCCGCACCCCGCGGCACGAAGCACAAGACGAAAGGACATAAGCGAAATGATCGACGAGGGCGTTTTCCGACTCTGTCTGGCCGCACAGTTGGCTATCTGCCTGCCCGCCGAAGCCTATTTTCGTCTGCGCACGCACGTATGGGGCGAACGACTTGACCGCAGGCAAGAGGGCCTGCTGATCCTGGCCACGCTGCGCCCCCTGCTGGCGGCCAGGCTGGCCGCGATCCTTGCGTTCATCGCAAACCCGCTGTGGATGTCATGGTCGTCCCTGCCTTTGCCGACTTGGCTTCGCGGACTGGGAATTGCCTGCGGCGTCGTTTCCTCAGTGCTGATGATTTGGATCTTTAGCAGCCTGGGCCGCAACCTGACCGATACGGTGGTGGCCAGGCGGCACGCCAAACTCGTCACCGCCGGCCCCTACCGATGGGTGCGACACCCGCTCTACCTGTCATTCGCCGTGGTGGCCGTCGGCGACACCTTAATGACCGCAAGCTGGTTCGTGGGGCTGACAGGTGCAGGGGTCCTGGCCGTGCTGGCTCTGCGCACTCCGATCGAGGAACGCAACCTGATCGAACGCTTTGGCGACGAGTACCGTGCCTATTCCGAGTCTACAGGCAAGTATTGGCCCGCGTGGCGCCCAAGGAAGGCATGAATCGCCGTGACGACGCCCACCCAGAAACCCCGCCAGATCCTGCTCTGCTTTGCAATTGCCCAGGAAGCAAGGCCATTTCGCAGGTTGGCGAAACAATACGAGGACGTTGCGATCCTGGTAACCGGCATGGGCCGGCGCAACGCCGACCGGGCATTGCGAGCTTTCGTGACGCACGCGCGGCCGGCGTTCGTGCTGAACGGCGGATTCGCCGGAGGCCTGAACCCCGCGCTGGCGACGGGAGACATCGTCATTGCGGAGGCTGCAAACAGCGCATACCTCCGCCTGCTCGACGGAGCGACGTTTCGACCTGCCCGCATTGTCTGCCTGGACCGGTTCTTGTCCACCGTCGACGAGAAGCGCGCAGTCTTCGAAAGGACGCAGGCGGACGCCGTGGACATGGAGTTCGAAGCCATCCGGCAGGTGTGCGCGGAAGAGGGCATCCCCTGCGCCAATGTAAGAATCGTTTTTGATGCTGCGCACGAAGACCTGCCCTGGGATTTCAACTCCCTGATGACCTCCCGCATGACCGTCAGCTACTGGCGCCTGGCGTGGGCCCTGCTGAAGTCCCCCCGCCGCATCCGTCCGCTAATGCGATTCGTATGCCGTTGTTCTCTGGCGGCACAAGACTTGGCCGCGGCCCTGGCTGAAATCGTGGGGCACTTGCGGCGCGAGCCCGGCTAGCGATCGGCCGAAAACGTGCCGTGCCGCAAGCGTGGCGATCCGGGGAGACGTGAATACAATCGGGACACGGTATGTCCCCTGCGTCTTACGCAGTCCAACACATACACTGGCAATCCAGAGCACGGCTTCCATGCCGTTCATGGCGGCTCCCTCCGCTGGTCGTGGTTGGGGTTGGTTTGCACACACCCAACCGCCTTGTGCTGCGCTTTGTTGAGAAGTGCCGTATTTCTCGGGGTTTTTGGGGTCCTCGTGTTGACTCGAAATCAGGTGCCGGGCAACCGGTTGAGGGTTCGAATCCCTTGCCCTCCGCTCTCTGTACGATCTTGGGCGGGCGCGAATCGTCGTAACTGCCCTTCTTTTTTGCGCTTATGGAGACGGGCTTGCTTTAATGACCATCTTCTGCATAATTTGCTGTCGCACTTGCTGTCGGATTCTGTCCGATTTCATGGGGTTCACCGCCCTCCGCGTGGGTGAGATCGTCGCCCTCGCCAAGCAGTTCGCTGGGGATAATCTGTTGCATCACGTCCTTTGCGAGGAGACGAGCCATGTCGGCCCAGACCGCTCTAATCACCGGGGCATCATCAGGGATCGGCTGCGAATTGGCGAGGCTGTTCGCCGCCGATAAGAACAACCTGGTCCTGGTGGCACGCCGGCAGGAGAAGCTGGAGCAATTGGCGACGGGACTGCGTCGGGATCGTGGCGTCGAGGTGCGAGTCTTGGCCCAGGACTTGGCTGATCCCCATAGTCCCCAGGCGATTTTCGATGTCCTGGCCGCTGAGAGCGTGACCGTGGATGTCCTGGTCAACAACGCTGGATTCGGGGCTACCGGAGCGGTGACCGACCTGCCGCTGGAAAAGCAACTGGACATGATTCAGGTGAACGTGACCGCCCTGACGCAGCTCACGCGGCTGTTCCTGCCGGGCATGATCCAACGCCGGTCGGGCGGCATCCTCAACGTCGGTTCAACCGCAGGCTTTCAGCCCGGTCCCTACATGGCTGTCTACTATGCGACCAAGGCGTATGTGCTGTTTTTCACCGAGGCCCTGGCAGAGGAAGTCATCGGGACCGGCGTCCGGGTCACCTGCCTCGCCCCCGGCCCCACGGCTACGGAATTTGCCGCCACAGCGGACCTGGAGAACAAGCTCCTCTTCCAGCGCGCGACGATGGATGCCAGGACCGTCGCCCAGGCAGGTTATCGAGGTTTTCGGCGTGGCCGGCTGTTGGTCATCCCAGGACCGAAGAACAAGCTGGGAGTCGTTGCTGTTCGCTTCGCGCCAAGGGCTTGGGTCAGGAAGGCGGTGAAACGACTACAGGTCTAGCAGCAGCGGCGGAAGCACGGATCAGGGAGTAGAATGTCGCCGTTGGGAAGTTGCACGCGAGTATGCCCGGGACCGGACCTCTTCAATTCACCGCGGCCAAGGCCGCCGTCGCTGGACCACGCGGCCTAGTTGACGGGCACCTTGGTGTAAACATCCTCCCCGCCGCTCATCACCGCCAGCAGGTCACCCCTGTCGCGACGAATCAGGCTCGGGAACCACAAATAGCCATGGCTGCGGGCAACCGGAACCGGTTCAGAAAGCGATATCGAGCGGCCGCCTTGCAAACGCTCGGTCCGACTGGTTTTCCATGTGGCCGCGGCCCGTGACCGGGAGCTCGATCAATCGCCGTGAGCCAGCGCACGAACTTCCCCAGGAGCGAGCGCACGGTTCATGATGCGGAAGTCGTCAACGCGGCCCTTGAAGTAATGGTCGGGCTGATCCACGGCGCGGCCATCGTGGAACAAGGTGTTGCCGCACCGCCCGAGATTGATGGCGCCCGTGTGGACGGCCACGAGCGGGGCCTTCTCCTGGGCGATCTTTTCCCCGCCCAGATACAACTCCAATCCCACCTCCGGATCGTTGGGCTTCGTGCCGCGCAAGATCACCGCCGCGTGGTGCCAGCAGTCGGGATCGAGCTTCCTACTCGGCAGCCACGTTCCTTTGCCTTGGTTCCAGGCGCCGGCGTAAAGCGTTTCGCCGTCCAAGTACAAGTTGATGCCCGATCCCGGGCCGCCTTCCTCGTAGAGGACCTGGCGTTGAGGCGTCGGCGGGGTCTTTGCCGGCGGTGTCTGAGGCGGATTCGTGCCCGCGGCGCGGAACCACAGGGCGATGGTCCGATTGGGATAGGGGCCGGCGGTGTTGATTTCCGGGCTGCCGGCGATTTCGACGCGGTCGCGCCGTCCGTCCAGTTCCAGGACGGTGCCGCGCTGCGGGTCCTTCACCCACGTGCCGCCCGCCAGAAAGCCGATGTTGCCCGCTCCCGAAGCATCGGGGATGAAATGGTAGTCCACCTTCTCCCAGTCGGACAGCCAGATCCAGCTCTTCATGCCCTGGGCGAGGGTGCCCTTCATCAGCAGCCGGCAGACGAGCCCCTCGTCCGGTTTCAGGCCGACGAAGGTGGGGATCTGTCGGCGGACGACTTCGGCCCCGCCCTGGCAGCCCGTCACAGCCACCAGGTATTGACCCGCTTTCGCGTAGCGGTGCGCGACGCGGTCCCCTGCCGCCCGGGTGCCGTCGCCGAAGTCCCATTGCAGCGGAGCGAGAGTGCCGGAAGGGCTGAATTTCTCCACGACTTGGCAGGCGCCCTCCGCCCCGACATCGAGGAAGCGCGGAGTCTCCAGGCGGAACGACGCCGGCCCGCCCCGCTGCACGGCTTGGACCTGCTTGCCATTTTCCTTGACCTGGTAAAACGAACCGGACTGCGGCGCGTCCACAGTGATGGCCCCGTAGCCGGGCAGCGTGATCTCCACGCCCACGCGGGCCTCCCGCGGCGCGTTGGCATAGACCAGCCATTCGCGGTTCGGCGCCGAGCCAGCCACCAGGGCCAGGGCAAAGACCGGGATCTCCGTCTGGTGCGCGGGCGGCCGGGCGTTGTCGAACTCCTCGGAGCGCAGCTCCCGCGGCGTCAGGCCGGTGTCCAGCAGGAACCAGCGCGCCGCATTCTTGTACTCCGGCGGGATATCGGATTGGAAAGGATGCCTGCCGCGGGGGTTGGCGACCAGCGTACCCTCGCGCCAAAACCGGCGCAGGAGCTGGTTTTCGTAAACGCGGTCCACGGCCCTCACAATGGCCTGGAAATAGGGGCCCGCGTACTCGATGGTCTCCAACCAGCCGCGGAAATCCCGCACCGCCCGCGGCCGGGTGAGCCACATGCCGTATTGCACGAAGCCCTCGTAGCGCTCGGGGGTAAAGAGCTGACCCTGGCGGGCATAGAACCTCCGCTTATCGTTGCCCTGGCCCGGCTGGTCGCCGTCCCAGGTGGATAGCTCGAACCAGAACTCGGGCCGCGCGCGATACACGTCATCCAACATAAAGCTCCAGTTCATCGTTTCGACCTGGGGACTCCAGAGCGTGTAGTCGGTCAGCGCCATCCAGTTGTGCAGGTAATAGGAAGGCGAGGCTCCATCCCAACACAGGACTTGCGGATCGAGCCGGCCGGAGCAACCGAGCCAGTAGTCCTTCCAGCCCGGCCATCGCCCGAAGTGCGCGGGCGGAAAGGCCTCGTACCCCACGAACTTGACGTTCTTCTTCCAATGCTCGCTAGCCAATCCGCCGCGCATGCTCTCGAGCAGGGCCCGGTAACGCTCGATCCAGCCGTCACCGACGACCCGGCGCTTGAAGTCGTCGGGCCGGCCCCGCCCGTATTTGTCCAGGTATCGCTGTGACTGTTCCACTTCCGTCCACGGCAGCTTGGCATGTTCGTTGTTGGAGATCAACAGCACCAGCGGCGGATCGGGATACCACGTCTGGATGCGTTTCATGAAGGCGTTGTCGGTCCACCTTCGGCCCACCTCGCGCCACGGCTCGATCGGCCCGAAGGGGCAGACCCGCTGCTGAGCTTTTCCATCCGGTCCAACCACATTGGGGTTCTTCCCCGCGGGCAACTTCAGGAAAGCGTCGTCGTACGTGAGATCGCTTTCCCACTGGGTCGCCAGAAAGGAGAGCGGCAGCCGCAAACGGGCCAACTCCCTCACGACCGGCTCGTAGAGTTTCACGTTGGCGTCGATGTACTGCTGCCGGCGAGGATCACCCGGCTTGAAGATGATCTCCAGCGAATGGTCCGTCGGCGGCCAGTCCAGCCACGGCAAGAGATGGTGGCCCGCGCGGATCAGTTGCAACTGATAATCCGGCGTAAAGCCTTCACGGCGGGCCCCGCTCGCGTTCCAATGGGCCGCCAGCGGCAGGGGCCGCCCGGCATCGCTGCGGTTGGCGCGAATCGCTTCTTGCCGGATCTCGCCGGCCGTCCGCAGGGAAAGAGGTTCCTCGGCGGCCAACCGCCATGACAAGAGCCAGTGGACTGTCGTCGCCAGCGTGGCGACAACGACGAAGCGTAGGCCCATACTTCTCACTCCAGTCGGAGTCCTTGCAGCCGGATTCGGCGTGAACTTGCTCATCCCTTTCCCTCCAACAGCCTCTGTACGGCCTTCTCAATCATCTCCGGCCGGGCCAGCCCTTCCCGCCACTCCTGCGGAATCCCCGACTCGCCCCAGTACGCCCCGGCAAGCTGCCCGCAGACGGCCCCGGTCGTATCGGCGTCGTCGCCGAGGTTCACGGCCCGCAGCACGGCTTCGTGGAAGTCCTTGGCGTCGTGGAAGGCCCACAGGGCGGCTTCCAGGCTCTGGACGACGTAGCCGGCGCCGACGATCTCCGGCGGCCGCTTGCGACGGAAGCTCCCCTCGGCCACATCGGCGATTTCGCGATGGAAAGCGTGGATTTCCTTGAGCTCCCGTAACCCCTTCCAGCTCGCGGCCAGAACCTGCTCGCGGTCGATTCCCTGGATCAGCGCCGCCAGAACCAGCCCCAGGTACGCGCACGCCGAAAAGCACTGCGGGCTCGCGTGAGTTGGCAGGCTCGATGCCGTTAGCAGTTGGACCAGCTCGAGGAGCCGGTCGGGGTACAGGCGGGCGTAGCGGATCGGTACCGGGGCCAGGCGCATGATCGAGCCGTTGCCGCTGGCGTGCTCCGCGGCGTCACCGGAGGTTCTGGCGTCCCCTGTCCTGGCGAAGCGACGCAGGGCGCTGCGGCACGTGACGCCGATGTCGAAGCAGCGGCCGTTGACCGAGTACCAGCCCTTCTCGTACCAGGCAAGATACCGCCGGGCCTGGTCGTCGAGGTCCCACCCAACGCTGGCGATGCTGTCGGCCAGGGCCAAGGCCATGCTTGTGTCGTCGGTCCAATCGCCGGGAGCCAAGCCGTGCGCCCCGCCGCCGCGGTAGCCGGTGACCGGGGGGAAGGTTCCGGGCCGCTTGAACTCGACAACGGCACCGAGGGCATCCCCTACGGCCAGGCCCAAGAGGGTTCCACGCTGGCGGTCGAGTGACAACATGACGGCTATTTTACCCCCGGCGGCAGTGTCCGCCAGCCAGGGGGCCTGTCGACCGCGAGGTCGTCGATCGGCATCGGCCAGAACCACTCGACGACCGTGGCGACGGCATGGCAGACATTCGGAAGCCCGTGCGGCACATACGGCCACCTCAACCAGCCTTTGCCTGCTGGAGCAACCGCCAGAGCCCGCCGATGGACGGCCGGACTACGGGCATTGCGAGTGTGAAGAGCCGGGTTACTTCCGCTCTCTTCACCCTTTGACACGCCCAGAGGCGGACTTTAGGCGTCGACCGACTTTCGCCGCAGGGTGTAGCCCAGCAGGCCGACGGCACCGACACCGAGGAGGGCGAGGTTGGAGGGCTCGGGGACGACGCTGAAATCGCTGTTGTGATCCAGCACGGCCCAGACCGTGTGGTTGCTCGTATTCACACCGTAATCACCCAACGTCATGTCGCCAATGGGCCAAGCGCCAAGGTGGAAACTGCCCAGGTTGGTGCCGACGTTGCCGAGGACAGCGTTCTCCCACTTGCCGTCGCTCGGGTCCAGGTACCCCAGATAAATCGACCCTTCGGACGCCAAAAGTCCCTCACTCCCTGACCCCGAAAACAGCAAAGACGGGTTGTAGGTCATCTGCAATACGAACGGACTGGTCTGACCACCAGTGCCATCGAGACTCATGCCACCCAGTCGCACAATATCACTGAGCAACATCGAATCTGCCCGCTCCACCAATGTCTGGGTCCGCCACTCCATGCTCACTGTCTGGGACGAGCCACTGCCGTTTGTGCCAGCCAGGATCGTGGCTATGCTGCCGACCATGCCCACGCCCCCAACGCCCGTGGTTGTCGTCACCTTGGATTCGAGGTTGGCGTAGCTGGCATTCTGGGCGACGGGGGCGGTCAAGGGGCTACCAAATGAACTCGGGGAATTGCTCATGTCCGCCGTGGCGTTACCCACGTTGCCTTGCAGCGTGACGGTCATGCCCCCGCTGTTGTTGTTTCCGGCGCCCGGCAAAGGGCTGTCGTCCGCCAGTTGCGAAGCGGACATGGTGACGGTGTTGATTCCCGCTGTGGTGTAGTTGCTGGTGTTCAGGGAAGCGGTGTAGGTGTTGCCGTTGCCCGTAGCCAGTTCGGTGAACATCGAAAGGTTGGTGGTCAGGGCCGGATCGCCGGTTGCCGTGAAGCCGGTGAGCTGCAGGTTTGCCGTGTATGCCGCCGAGGTGTTTGCCGCTCGGTTGCAGATCGTGAAGCCTTGGCTGGGAATGGTCGCCGCTCTCAGGACATTGCCGAAGTTGATCGTTTGGGTCGTCAGGTTGGCGGTGGGGGATAACGAGGCGTTGGAGTGATCCATCACCGTCAGCGTTGCCGTAGCCGTTTGCGAACCGTTGGAGGAATTGGGGTCGCTGCCGGTGAATGAGATCGTGTCGCTGCCAAGACTGGTGGAGGTAGCCGAGACAGTACAGGGCTGCCTCACGCTTGGGGCGAGGCTGCCAGAGGCAGGAGTGACTGGCCCAAGAGTGGCACTCCCGCTTTGAACGGATGCGACTAGCGTGTAGTTGAGATTGTTGCCCAGAGAAGAGGCCAGATTCTCCACGGTTGTGCCAAGCGTGGCCGTGCCACCAGTGATGATGGTGGCGCTCGTTGGGGCGCTAAGGTTGATGCTAAAGGCCCCAGGAAGACTCGCCACGCGGAAGCCGATGTCGCTGTACTCGCCCGCCGGGCTGGCGTCGTAGCGGGCCGGCGATTCCAGGTAGTACAACATTCCGTTGAATGGCCCGCCACGCATTCCGCGACCACCGCGCACGTTCGCCTCGTTCCACTGCCAGACATCACCACCCATATCAAACGTGCCGTATGGCCCCGGCGACCCCGCGAAGTACCCGACCGGCGTAAGGTAGTTCGTCGGGTCGGTGTAGCGGCCGTTGTAGACGTTGGCGTTATTTGTGCCGGTGCTGGAAAGCGCATTGCTAGGCATGTTGCCGCTTTTGGTCGGATAGGCCCAGTAGCCACCGGCACCACCGTGCAACGTCGGGTCATAGTAAGCGGCCTTATACCATTCGTTTTCGGACGGGATGAAGTACGACGCATTGGCGTTGCGGGTCACGGCCATCAGCGCGGCATTCGAGGTCGCGCCGCTGAGCGTGTACGCCCCGTTTTCCGTCGTTCCCGGTCCCTCCGGCCCGGTTGGCTGGCCGTTCTGGAGCCAGTTGCAGAAGCGGGCGGCATCGCCCCAGGGGACATCGAATATCGGACAGTTGACGCCTTGGTTGTAACTGCCTACGACGGAGTAGCTGTAGTTACCCGAAGTACCGTTCTGCTGGATGCCGAGCGTCGGCATATCCGTGGCCATGCCACTGTAGTACAGACCATAGGTGTCCGTCTTGGCCACGGCGTTGAGGAACTGGCAATACTGGCCAACCGTCACGTCGTACTTGCCCATCTGGTAGGTGTAGCCGACCGCGCCGTAGCCGGTAGTAAAGTCATTCATCACTTGCGTGTCCGCCGCATTGCCCGGATTGCCCACGGTGACGAACTGCAAGCTCGTTTCCCCACTGGGCATGTTGAACACGTCGGCTCCGGCGACGCCAGCGGCCGAGATCAGCAGGGCCGTCATGGATACCAATCGACGTGGCAGCCTCCACCGACGCAAGGCGTAGCCCAGCAGGCCGACGGCACCGACACCGAGGAGGGCGAGGGTGGAGGGCTCGGGCACAGTCTGCACCACAAGCTGCTCCGCAGTGGGCGTCGATTGCAGCGAGAGCGTGTAGCCGTCCACGGAGGTCGTCGCCAGGCTGAGGTAGCTCAACCCGCTGGCCTGGTTGCTCGGAAAATCCATTAGGTCGTAGGTGCCCGGCCCGAAACCGGCGAGCGGCGTGATGTTGATGGTGCCGCCGCCCGGGTTGACGACCATCTTACCGGCCGCGATAAGGATGCGGTCGGCACTGGTGCCCACCTCGAAATCCAGGAGCGACAAGCTGCCGGCCGTGCTGCCCCCGATCGTCAAGACGGTATCTGTCGGGATCGCATCGGAGAGCGTCAGCGTGCCGGCCGCGCCGTCGAGCAGGCTGATCGTGCCCCGCGTGCCGGGACTGCTCCCCCCGGCCACCGTGACGCTGCCGCCGATCGAGCCCGTGCCGCCGAGCGTCGCGCCGCCGTTGACCGCCACGGCCGTATGGCCCAGCGAGCCGTTGACGAGCAGGCTGCCGGCGGCAACCAATGTGCCGGCGGTGTAGCCGTTCTTATTATTCAGCGTGACCATCCCGCCCCCGCTGACGACCAGGCTGGCGGCGCCGCTGATCGAACCGCCCCCCAGCACGTAGTGGGTGCCCGCCGTGTTGGTGAAGATCACGCTCATGGGATTCACTCTGGCAGCGGTAATGCTGATGTTGGTATTCGTGGCTCCGCTGGGGAAGATCACCACGGCGCCGTCGCTGTAGGTGGTCCTGCTGCCGGACCAGTCGGCCTCCGTGGTGTTCCAGTTGCCGCCGTGTTGCCCCGTCCAAGTGAGCGTACCGCTGGAGATGGTCAAGGTGATTTGGCCGGGTGGCCCGCCGCTGGCGGGTGTGGCCAGCCCGAACACCGCGTTGGCCGGCACGCGGCCCGAGGCGTTGACCGTCCACGTCGGACTGTTATTGGTCAAGCTGCCGGTGTAACCGACGAGATCGTAGGTGCCGTAGGTGAAGCCCGTGAGGCAATTGACGTTCAGCGTGTCGGTGCCGCTGTTGAGCGTCAAAGCGCCGTTGACCTGGACCATGTCGGTGTTGCCCGGCGCGCCCATGTTGAAATCCAGGATGCTCCCGCCGGCCAGCGTCAGCGCCGAAGGCGTCGCCACCGAGCCGATGGTCAAGGTGCTGGTGGCCGTACTCGCCACGTGTGGGGCGAGATGCCCGCCACTCTGGATGGTAACGCCGGTCACCCCGGCCCCAGCGATGGAGCCCGAGCCGCCGAGGATCGCGCTGCTGCCAACCGTGAGGCTGCCGCTGCCGGCCAGGGTGCCGTTGACCAGCAGCGTGCCGGCGTTGACGTTCAAGCTGCCGTCTAAAAGGTGCGTGGCCAGGAAGGCCGGGGAGGCCAGTACCACGGTGCCGGCGTTGCCCGCGCTGCCGACGGTTACCGGGCCCGCGCCGCCCGTGCCGAAAACGGCCGGGGCGTTGAAGGTGAGCGTCTGGTTGTTGGACACGGCGACCGTGCCGCCGCTCGGGACGATCACGGTCGTCACGTCGCTGGTCGTGGCGTCGTTGCCGATCGCGGCCGTGGTGGTGGCCGTGATGCCGGAGAAGCTCGCCGAGGTCCCGGCGGCACTGCCGCCGCTGAAGGTCAGGTTGCCGCCCAGCGTCAGGCTGCCGAAGGTGTTGGTGTAGCCGCTGCCGGGCGAGAACATGCTGGCGCTCGTCACTAGGAGATTGGTGTTCGGCATGGCGGCCCCCGCCGGGGCATAGCTGCCGTGGTAGAAGTCGCTGCCGGGAATCAGCACGTAGGCCGAAACGGGCGGGGTAGAGCCGCTGGCAACGTTAGGCGCCCAGTAGACGCCCATGCCGTCCTGGCCCAGGCCTTGGTTGTAGCGGATCAGGATGTCATGGTAACCCTGCGTCAGGGTGACCCCGCTGGAGAAGACGGCGCCGAACGTGCCGTTGGCCAACCCATTGCTCATCCCCTGCCCGTAATCGTTCTGCACAAGCGCATTGGCGTAGGCGGGGTTGTTGCTGCCCGGATCGATCCACAGCGCGCTGCCATCGTCGCTCTGCGTACAGAAGCAGTAGGTGCCGGTGGCGGGCACGTAGAGCTTGCCGCGGTACTCGACAGTGAAGTTCAGCAGGTAGCCGGTGGGCGCGGCAATCGAGCCAGTGCCCATCCCGCCGTTCTGGAACCATTCCTGTGGGATGGTCTCGGGGACGTTGATGGCGATGTTCATGGGGTTGAGCGTGCCCTTGAAGGTGCTGTCGGTAGAGGTGCCGATCTTGCCGGCAAGGCTGCTGGGGTCGTAGCTCATGTTGGGCGGGTTGGCCCCAGCGGTGCCCGTGTAGGTGTCGAGGCTGGCACCGCCCATGCCGGACTGCCACGCGCGGATATCCAGCCCAGCCGTGAGGCTCCCGGCCTGGTAGTTGAGCGCGGTGGTGCCGCCGCTCAACTGCAGGGTGTCGATGTTGGCGGCCAGATTGGCCCCCTTGACCGCGAAGCTGCTGCCGCTGACGGTGATGTTCGCCGTGGAGTTCACCACGTTGAGCGAGTTCGTGACCGAGAGGAAGTTCCCGGCGGTGTTCACGGCAGTGCCGAGGGCGGAGACGCCGTTGATTGTCACGTTGGCCGCCGTGACTCCGGGACCGGTGGTGACGCTGCCGCCGCTGAGCGTCAAGTTTGTCATGCCGTTGGTGTTATTGAGACACACATTGCCGCTGGAAACCGTCAAGGAAGCGGGGCCGCTGGCGGCGGCGCCGAGGGTCGTGCTGCCGGAGTAGCCGTTGGCCAGGGTCAACGCGTCCAGGGTGCCGCCGGCAATCGTGACGGTGGACGTGCCCGAGGCGGTCAGGCTGCCGACGAGACCGCCGCCAGCCAGGGTGAATTGGCCGGCACCGGAAACCGTCACGCTAGGGAGATTTGCGTTGCTGGCGGCTCCGAAGATGGCCGTCCCACTCACGGCCAGCGAGCCATTGCTGTTGTCCACCGTTGCAGCGGCGCCCGGGGCGCCGTTGGCCGTCAGGTTGCCGGCGACAGTGACTGCTCCTGGCACAAGCAAGTTGCCCCCCGAGCCGACATTGACCAGGCCGCCGGCGCTCAGCGCCAGGGCCGTCGTCCAGAGGCTGCCGCCGCCCAGGTTCAGATAACCGGTCGGGTTGATCGTCGCGCCGGCGGCGCCGGTGACGTACAGCGCACCCGTGCCCAGCGTCAAGGTATTGGCGCTGCCGGCGGTCGAGCCGAGCGTCAAGCCGGCTATGGTGGTGTCCGCTGCCGGGCCGTTGACATTCGCGCCCCCGGCCTGTTGGATGAACGCGTTGGAGGCAGGCGTCGGGCCGGTGGCTGAAAACAGCGACGTCGTGGCCCCCTGAAGTTGCAAGGCGCCCGGGCCATTGCTCGTGCCAACCGCCACGACCGTGCCGCCGCTCACCTCGTACCCGCTCCAGTTGGCAGTCGTATCCCAATTGCCGGCGCTGCCGCCTGCCCATGTGGCGTTGGCAGCCGACACGACATTCCAGTTGTTCTGCGTGCCAGGAGCTGGCCCGCTGCTGCTCCAATTGAGGAACGTATGGCGGCCGCCCGCGAGCGTGCCGGCGTCCAGCACGTTGATTTGCAGATTGGCGGTACCGAGCACCGCCAGACTGGCGACGTTCGCGGCGCTCACGCTGCCGCCACTGGCGGTCAAAGCGAAGACGGAGCCGTCGGCCATGGTCAGGACATTGCTGATGGTCAAGGGGGCGGCCGGCGAGGGGCTCAGTACACCGCCGCTGCTAACCGTCACCGGCCCGGCGATTCCGCCCGTGCCGCCGCCGCCCAAGGTGGCGCCCGCGTAGACAGTCACCGGGCCGGCAATGGCGCCGCTGCCGGCCAGGGCCAGCGTGCCGTAGTTAACGGCGGTGCCGCCCGTGTAGGTATTCGAGCCGCCCAGGACTACGGTGCCGTTGTAGTTGACGGCGCCGGGGGCCGCGCCGACCACCACGCCGCCGGCGCCGCTGATCGCATTGGCGAAGGTGGCGGTGCCGCCGGAGGCGGCCACCAGCGTGGCCGTCTTGCCCAGCGCGATCGCGCCGGAGAAGGCCGAGCTGTTGGCCGTGTTGCCGCCGAGATAGGTCGTGCCGTTGCCGTTGTTCGTCGCGTTGATCGCGTTTGGGACCGTGAACGGCCCGCCGATCAGCAAGGCCGTGCTCTGGTCGTTGTTGTTGTTGGTGTTGCCGTCGTTCAGGGTCACCGGGTTACTCGACAGGCCTAGGGCGGTCGGGCTGGCCGCGACCAGCGTGCCCTGGCTGATCGTCACCCCGGTGTCGAAGGTGTTGTTGCCGCTCAGTGTGACCACGCCGCCGTTGGGCTCCACGGTGTTCCAGTTGCTGCCAGTTGCGAGGTACAACCCCTGGCCGTTGCCGCTGATGTTGCCGCTGAAAGTCACGTTGTGGGCGGTGTATAGCACCGCGGGCTGATTCGCGTTGTAGAAATTGGGGATGAGCGCGACCGGGCCACTGAACGTAATGCCGTAGCTGCCGCCGTCGTAGCCGCACGGGCCGGCGATGTTCAGCGCGTTGCCGATGGTCACTGCGGCGGTGCCGCTGTAGTTGCCGACGTTGATGTTGGCGTTGCCGTAGTAGTAATTGTTGTTGATCGTCACGGTGCCGGTGCCCAAGGGGCCGCTGTTGGGGTTCCCGGCCGGGCCGGCGCTGCTGACCGGCACGTCGATGGTGCCGGTTCCGTAGTTCAAATACGTGCCGCCGGAGTAGGTGCTGCCGGTGCTGGCCAAGGTCAAGATGCCGCCGCCGCCCTTCCACAGGCCGTACCCGTGGCCGCCATCGCTGATTGCGCCGTCGACCTGTAGGCGGCCCACCTGGCCATTGGCGTTGTAGGTGACGTTGAAGACCACGTTGCCGGTCAGCGCCGTGCCCTGGATCATCTCGATCGTGTTAGTGCTGCTGAAGTAGGCCGTGCCGCCATTTGGTATGGACCATGCATTCGTCACCGCCAGGGCGCCGGTCAAGGGCTGGGCGGACTGGAAGCCGCCGTCGTTGAACAAGAGCGGACCACTGCCGAAGGCCTGGTTGCTGGTGACGGTAACGTTGGCATTGGCGTTGAACGTCGTGCCGCCGCTATAAGTGTTGCTGTTGGAGAGCGTGGGGTAGCCGTTGAGGTTCAAGCCGCCCGGGCCGCTGATCACGCCGGAGAAGGTGCCGTAGCCGCCGGAGTCGCTGATGGAATAGGCCCCGGTGCCGGGCAGGCTCAGCGGCTGGTTGAATTCTATCTTGGCCGAGCCGCCGATGTTGACGCTCGGGTTGCCGCCCCAGGCGATCGGGTTGGCGATGGCGCTGGCGCCGGTGAGGTTGTTGGCCAGGGCGCCGATGGTGCCGCCGTTGAATTTCAGGGTGGCGGTGCCGAAGGAGGCGGGGTTGCTGGCGATGAAGCTCCCGCCCGTCACGCCGAGCGTGCCGGTCATGGTGTTCGAGGCGCTGAGGGCCAGCGTGGCCCCGCTGGTTACGGCCAGGTTGTCCGCGGCGCTGCTGTAGACGCTGCCGATCATAGCGGTGCCCGTCGTGGCCAGGATCGTGCCGCCGCCACTGGCGCTGAGGACGAGCGACGGGCCCACGGCCAGCGTGTAGTTGTAAAGGCTTCCCAAGCCGAGCGTCTGGCCGCTGCCGACGCTTAGCGTGCCGGTGCTGGCCAAAGTGACCGTGGTCGCCGAGATGTTCGCGCCCGCCAGCACGGCCCCGGGCAGCCCGCCCGCCGCAAAGCCGGCGCCGGCCAGGACCGTGGCCATGCCGCTTGCCGGCAGCGTGACGGGGTTGGGCGAAGTGGGCAGCATGATGTCGTAGGCCGCGTTGGCGGCCGTCGCGGCCAGCATGAGCGTGCCGCCGTTGCTCATGGCGATCGAGGCGCCTTGGAGAGTGTTCTGGCCCACGGCCAGCAGCGTCCCGCCGTTGTTGATCTGGAACTGCGATCCCGCCAACTGCGAGCCGCTGGTGGGGGTCAGGGTCAAGACGCCGCTGCCGCCCACGGCGATGGTGGCCGCGCCGCTGGTGGTGAACGGGCCGGGCATGAGCTCGCGGCCGTTGACGGTGAAGCCGTAGCTGCCGGCCCCGCCCGCCAGCGTGGTGCCGGTGAAGCTCACGCCCGCGGCGGTGCCGCTGGTGGTCAACGTCCTGCCGGTGTTGAGCGTCAGCGGCCCGTAGGTGGCAAACCCGCCGGTGACGACGCCCGGCTGTACGTCGAGGGTCGAGTTGGCGGTCAGGGTGACAGGGTTGTTGTAGGGGTTGGCCACGGCCACGGGGCCCGCCAAGACGGTGTTGGGCACGGTCGCCCAGGCGCCGCCCGGGGCCTCGTACTGCACCAGGAGGCCGTTGCCGCCGTTGCCCTGGTAGTAACCGATGGCGATTTGGTGCAGGCCCGGCGTGAGGCTGGTGCTGCCGGTGCGGGTGGTCGGCCCTTGGTAGTTATTGTTGTTGACGACCGTTTGGCCGTCGATAAACAGCATGCTGCCGTCGTCGCTGGTGGTGGCGAAGCTATAGACGCCGGTCTGGGTGATGTTGATGGACCCGCTCATCAGGACGTCGTAGAACGTGGCCCCGAATCCCCCGTTCCCGGCGTAGCCGAGCGTGGCGAAGGGATTATTGCCGTTATAGGTGCCGCCGTTGCTGAAGTCGAGATTGGTCTGGCCGTTGGCCGTGGTCGGAAACGTGCCGCCATTTCCGCCGCTGGCCGACAGGCCGGTGATGCGGGCCTGGATGTTCGCGACGCTGGTGAAATAGGGCTGCTCGGCGGTCGTGGCGCTGGGGAGGTTGCCGAACTGGGCGGTCAGGCCCGAGCCCACGGTGGTCGTGCCGCTGAGGGTCACCGAGAGGGTCCCGCCGCTCAGCGTGATCCGGCTGCTGGAGGCGCCGGGCATGCTGCCCGCGGCGACGCTGAGGTTCCCGCCGCTGGCGACCGTTGTGCCGCCGGTGTAGGCGTAGGTATTGCCGGTATTGGTCAAGGCCAAGGGGCCGGTGACGTTCAGCCCGCCAGTGCCGGTGAGCGTGCCGCCGAAGCTGCCGCCGGCCACCGAGAGCAGCGTGGGGTTGATCGTCACGGTGCCGCCGCTGGAGCCGTTCAAGCCGGCCAGGGTCTGGCTGGCGTTGTTGAAGGCCAGCGTGCCGCCCAAGGCCTGCACCGTCGTCGAGGCCGACAGCCCGCCGTTGACATTGAGCGTGCCGGCCGAGATCGTGGTCCCTCCGCTATAGGTTTCGGTGCCGTTGAGGGTCACGACGCCGCTGCCCTGCTTGTTCAGGCCGCCGTTGCCGGCGACGACCCCGTTGAGCGTGTAGTTATAGGCCGAGTTGTTGAAGGTCACCAAGTTCGGACTGACGGAGGCCGGGGTGATCGTGACGGTGGTGTTGCGGCCCGCCGTGGAATCGTCGAAGAGCACGTCCAGGCCGTCCCGGTAGAGGCCGCCGTTGACGATCGCCGGCCAGTTTGCGGTGGAGAAGTCCCAGTTGCCGCTGTTTGCCCCGGTCCACTTCAGCGTGGGGGCGCCGACGTAGAGGATCAGCTCTCCGGCGACGCCGTTGATCGGGCTGCCCGCGGACGTCGTGTCATTGGGGCCGACCACCTGCATGTTGTAGCCGCCGGGGGCGTTGATCGTCCAACCGCTTTGCGGGACGCTGTCCGTCAAGCTGGGGGCCTTGAGGAGCACCAAACTCAGCGGGTAGCTCCCCGTGTAGCCGGCGAGGCTCGTCGCAACAAGGTTCAGAGTGTCCGTGGACCCGCTGAGGGTCAGCGTGTTGCCGGTCCCCGTGACCAGCAGTTGATCGTTATTCATGGTGCTGCCGCTGCCGGCGAGGTTGAAGTCGAAAAACGAGCCGCCGGCAATCGCCACGCTGTTGGTCACGGTCAGGTGGCTATAGCCCGTGGGGCTGCCGGCCGGGGCGAGGATGCTGCCGGCGCTGAAGTTGACCGAGCCGGCGATCGAGCCGGAGCCGCCCAGCAAGGC
>Ga0326727_10002119_pt1 | contig 69919 bp, 62 predicted proteins | sample MB2enrmetagenome_FD_207643 | JGI IMG/M metagenome (GOLD analysis project Ga0326727, IMG submission 207643) | Lab enriched peat soil microbial communities from McLean, Ithaca, NY, United States - MB29MY | ecosystem: Environmental > Terrestrial > Soil > Wetlands > Peat | place: USA: New York...
TCAGAATACAGCGAGAGATACTTGGAGTAAAACGAGGATTTACGAATAAGAGTTTCTGGAGTAGGGGATATTGTGTAAGCACAGTAGGCCTGAACGAACAACAAATATGAGAGTATAAAAAAGAACCAGGAGAAATTAGAAACGGATCAACAAGGCTCGCTTAACCTGGAAGATCCGATCGAATAACCACTGCCCCCTTTAAGGGGGCTTCCTCAAGCCACCGGCTATGCCGGTGGTCGCTGACTAGCCAGAAAGAGTTGATGACATATATTACAATATAGTAATATATGTCTCACGCCGATCCTCATGGTTAGAGAGCCGCGAAATGCTTCTTCGCGAAGACGAGCTTCTCCCTGCTCTGGAAGGTGCCGCCCCCCTCGTGGTTGTTGTAGGTGTAGACCTTTATCTCCTTGGTGCCCGCGTGCCAGTTGTAGGCCGCGTAGACCGTGGAGGGCGGGCAGGTCGTGTCCATAAGGCCGACCGAGTATAGGGCCGGCGCCTTTATCCTCGACGCGAAGTTTACGCCGTCGAAGTAGGAAAGTGTCCTGAAGGCGCTTTCCTCCGCGTCGCGGTGGGTCTTGATGAACCTTTGTATCTCGCCGTAGGGGTCGGTATCAGTGATCTCGGTCGCGCGACGGTAGTGGCAGAGGAATGGAACGTCGGGCATGAGGAAGCGCACTCTTTTCGAGAGGGCCGAGGCCGCGATGGTAAGGCCTCCGCCCTGAGAGCCGCCGGTCGCTGCGATGCGGTCGGGATCGATTGCGGGGTGGCTGGCCGCCGCCTCGACGGCCCTCGTCGCATCGATCATGATGCGGCGGTAGTAGTAGTTCTCGGGCGACTCGATTCCCCGCGTCATGTAGCCTGGGTGGGCCAGGCCCGCGGGGCCCTCGTCCGGGGTATCGCCGGGTAGCCAAGTGGAGCCCTGGCCGCGGCTGTCCATGACGAAGTGCGCATAGCCCGCGGCTGCCCAGAAGAGCCAGTCCCAGGGATAGGCGCGGCCGCCGCCGTAGCCGATATACTCGACCATGCAGGGGAGCTTGCCGCCGCGATAACAAGGCAACGAGGGCCGAAGGCTGGGGGCGGGCAGGATGAGCCATGCGTTGACGCGTTGACCGCCGTAGCCCGCGAAGGAAGCGTTGAAGACCTCGACCGCGTCGAGGCCGCAGGGGTAGGGCTCGAAGCGGTCGGCGAGGGGCCGCGCCTGAGCGTCCGCCAGGCTCGAGGCCCAGAAGGAATCGAAGTCCTTCTCTTCGCGCCGCTCGGGTTTGTAGCGGACGAGCTCGTCCCTAGGAAGATCGAAGAATGCCATGATGAACTCCTTGAAGGAGCATCATCTCGCCGCGCTCGAAGACGGTCAAGGCCGCGGACGCATGTCGAGAGAGGCCGAGGCAACGTGAGTGCTGAAGAGGATTACCTAAGCCAGACCCGCAGCTCCCAAGGGCGCCAGCGCCCGGCGACGGGCGCGCCCTCGTAGCTCGCGAGCGCGAGCGTTCCGGGCGAGGGCCAGGGGAGGGACGGCGGATCGGCCAGCTCCTCGCTCCCGAGGTTGGTGACGACCCACAACTCCCTGCCGCTAGAAGAGAAGCGTCGATAGCCGCACAGTGCGGGAACGCCCGACTCGATGAACTCGATGTCGCCCTCGGCGACAAGAGACTCTGCGCCGCGGAACGCGATGAGCGATCGATAGAACTCGAGGAGCGAGCCCTCGCGCCCGATCGATTCGCCTACGTTGATCTGAGCGCTCCTCGGGTGGACGGAGATCCAGCTCGCCCTAGAACTGAAACCAGCGAAGGGACCCGGGTCCCACTGCATCGGCGTCCTCGCATTGTCCCTGCCCTTGGCGCGCAGGGCTCGCCAGATATCGGCCTCGCTTCTGCCCTTCCAGACGCCATTCCCTGCGCGCGCGGAGGCGAGGAAGTTGAGGCTCTCGATGTCGCGCAGCTCGGAGACGTCCTGGAAAGGATAATTCAGCATACCGATCTCTTCGCCCTGGTAGATGAAGGGGCTGCCCTTCTGCAGGTAGAGGAAACCGGCGAGAGCCTTGCCCGACTCTTCCCTGAAGGCCTCGTCGCCGAAGCGCGAGATCGCGCGGCTCTGGTCGTGGTTGCTCCAGTAGAGGCTGTTCCAGCCGACCTCGCCGAGCCCCGCTTGCCAGCGTCGCATAACGCGCTCCAGCACTTCAGGCGCCGCATTCACGAAGTCCCACTTGCCGCCCGGCCCTCCGTCGATATCCATGAGTTCGAACTGGAATAGCATATCGAGTTCCCGCGAGGAGGGCGCGGTGTAGCGCCGCGCGGCCTCCACGGTCACGGCCGGGGTCTCGCCGATCGCGATGGCTCCGTAGGGCTCGAAGACCTCGGCGCGCATTTCCTTCAGGAACTCCTCTAGCCGAGGTCCTCCGGCGGCGAAAGGCATTGGGCTCGAGTAGGCGGAGCCCGGGGGCGGTGCTTCATCGGGGAAGCCGGAGGCCTTCGAGATCAGGTTGATGACGTCGAGCCTGAAGCCGTCGACGCCCTTCTCGAGCCAGAAGCGCATCTCACCGTAGAGGGCGGCGCGCAGCTCGGCTTTCTCCCAGTTGAGGTCGGGCTGCTTCGGGCTGAAGAGATGGAGGTAGTACTCGCCCGTCGCCTCGTCCCAGGCCCAGGCGCTGCCGCCGAAGATCGAGCCCCAGCGGTTCGGGGGCTCGGGGCGGCTGTCCGCGCCCTGCCTGGGCGGCGCCCATACGTACCAGTCGCGCTTCTCGTTTCCCCGCGATGCGCGCGATGCGCGAAACCACTCGTGCTCGTCCGAGCTGTGGTTGAGCACCATGTCCATGATGAGTTTTAGGCCGCGCGAGTGCATCGCCTCGAGGAGCCGATCGAAGTCGCGCATCGTGCCGAAGTCCGGATGTATGGCGCGGTAGTCGCTGATATCGTAGCCGTTGTCGTCGTTCGGCGAGGCGTAGATCGGGCAGAGCCAGAGCGCCTCGACGCCCAGGTCGGCGAGGTAGTCGAGCTTGCTCTCGATGCCGGGGAGGTCTCCTATGCCGTCGCCGTTCGAGTCGCAGAAGCTCCTCGGGTAGATTTGATAGAAGCAGGCCTTGCGGAACCAATCGGGTCCCGCGGATCCTGAGGGAATAGCCTTTCGCATGCTCTCTAGCCTTTCACCGACCCGCTCAGGACGCCGCGGATGATCCATTTCTGCGCGAAGAGGTAGACGATGATGATCGGGATCATCACGAGGAAATACGATGCGAAGGCCAGGTTGTAGTCGGCGCTGAATTGGGTCTGGAAGACGTACTGCACGAGGGGGAGCGTGTACTGCCGCTTGTCGGAGAGTATCACGAGCGGGAGCATGAAGTCGTTCCACACCCAGAGCGCGGTCAGGATCCCCACCGTCGCGTTGATGGGAAGCATGATCGGGAAGACGATCTTTCGGAAGGCCTTCCATGTGCCAGCGCCGTCGATGAGGGCCGCCTCCTCCATGTCCGGGGGCACGCCGCGCAGGTAGCCGACGTAGACGAAGGTGTTGAAGGGCAGGCCATAGATCACGTAGAGGAACATGAGGCCGAAGATGTTGTCGAATCCGAGCGCGGCCATCTGCTTGACGATAGGCAGCATGATGACAGGGAAGGGAATGAACATCGCGCTCAGGAAGTAGTAGTAGAGGAAGCGGAAGAAGCGGCTCTTCCAGTTGCGCGCGATCGCGTAGGCGACGAAGGAGTTCGTGGCGATCGTGAGGAGCGTGGCGACGGTCGTCGCCGCGAGGCTGTTCACGAGGGCGTGGAGGAAGCCGGTCTTCTCCATGGCCCGCGCGAAGTTGTCCCAGTGAAGCGCGCTCGGCAGCGAGAGTATACCCTGGGACATCTCCTCGGGGTTTTTCACCGCGACGACAAAGGAGAGGAAGAGGGGAAAGAGTATGCCGAGCGAGAGCGCCGCGAGGAGCACCGTTAGGCCCGTCCTCGGGCGATTAGTTCCTATTTTGCCGCGCTTAGCCATTGGTCTGCATCTCCCGCTTCTGCAGCGACTTGATCTGGACGAGGGACACCGCGACGAGGATGAGGAAGAAGACGATCGCGTTCGCCGATTGATAGGCGAAGAGGCTCCCCGAGAAGCCGCCCTTGTAGATCAGCACCGACACCGAGGTCGTCGCGTTGCCGGGACCGCCCCCCGTCATCGCCATGACGGAGTCGAAGACCATGAGCGAGTTCTTCATGCAGAGCACGAGGTTTATCGTCACGAAGGGGAGGAGCATCGGCAGGGTGATCTTCCGGAATGCCTGCCACCTAGTCGCGCCGTCGATGGTCGCGGCCTCGTACAGCTCTTCGGGGATCGACTGGAGCCCCGAGATGTACAGGAGGACATTGAAGGCGCAGGCCTGCCATACCGTCACGATGACGATGCCGATCCAGGCGCTCTCCATCGAGCCGAGTATGTTCTTCTGTAGCATGCCGATCCCGAGATCCTGTCCGACGGAGGGCAGGACGTTCGAGAAGATGAAGCGGAATACGTAGCCGACGACGAGCGCGCCCAGGACGTTTGGGAGGAAATACACGGCGCGCAGGAAGGTCTTCCCGCAGATGTTCGCGTTCAGCCCGAGGGCGAGGGCGAGGCTCGTCGCGTTCACGAGGACCGTGGTGACGATCGCGAACTTGAAGGTGAAGCCGTAGGCCTGCCCCACGCGCGGATCCGTGAGGATGTTCGCGTAGTTCTTGATCCCGACGAAGGCATAGCTTCCGTAGCCCTTCCAGTTCGTGAAGCTGTAGAAGAGCCCCTGCAAGGCGGGGAAGGTATGGAAGGCGAAAAAGAGGAGCAGGGCGGGGATGGTCATGGCGTAGAAGGCCGCGGGAATTCTAGAGTGCTTCAAGATTCCTCCGGGATTCGCTTCGGAAGGGGAGGGGCGACCCGTGGCCGCCCCTCCCCGCTCCTTGTAGCAGAGAGGAGACTCGCGAATGGCGCGTCAGTGGTTCGTGATGGTTTTCCAGGCGCTGTCCATCTTGGCGAGGAAGGCCGCCTGGTCCTTGTCTATAAGGTAGGCCTGGATGAGCGAGGCGGCGTCGAAGCCCGCGGGGTAGTAGTGGTCCGCGAAGCTCGAGAGCTTGCCCTTCTCGAAGTTGACCTTGTAGCCCTCGACGACGGGGTTCTGCTGGAGCACCCCCTTCACCGCGGAGAAGGCCGACTGCTCGTTGATGTAGCGTTGAGCGATGTCCTTCGTGGCCATGAACTCGACGAACTTCTTCGCCGCGTCCGCCTTCTTCGTCGTAGCGCTCACCGCGAGGAGGACGTCGACGCCCGAGACGAGGTTGTTCTTCGCCGGATCGTCCGAGACGGGCATCGCGAAGACGCCGATGTTCGCCTTCGGGTTCGCCTTGAGGATGTCGGGGATGGCCCAGTTGCCCTGGAGGTAGAGCACGCTCTTGCCGTTCGCGAAGGCGATGTTGCCGTCGTTGTAGCCGACGCCGGCGTTGTCCGCGTGGCCGTATTCGGCGAGCTTGGCGATCTTGGTCGCGACCTCGGTGTACTCCTTCGCGAAGCTCGTGCTGCCTGCGGTCTCACGGGCGGGGAAGTCCTTGGCGATCAGGTTGGAGGACAGGGAGTTCCAGGGGATGAGGCCGGTCCAGGCGTCCTGCAGGGTGAAGTAGATCGGCGTCTCGCCGGCCTTCTTGGCCTTGTCGAGGAGGGCTATGAACTCGGTCCATGTCGTGGGCACCTTGAGCCCGAGCGCCTTGAACTTGTCCTTGTTATAGATCACTCCATTGGCGTTGGTGGCGTAGGGAATCCCGTAGATAGTCTTGTCGTTCCCGCCGACGAGGCGCGCGAGCATGTCGAGGTAGGCCGCTTGCACGTTTTTGGCGGCCTTCATTGAGCCGAGGTCGGCGAAGACCTTCGCCTGAGCCAGCTCCCCGTAGGTCGCGTTGCCGCCAAGGGCGAAAACATCGGGCAGCTTGTCCTTCGCGAGCTTGGTCTTGAGGACCGTCTCGGCGTCGGGCGGAGCGGTGAGCGACACCTTGATGTCCGGGTTCTGCTTCTGGAAAGCGTCGATGAGACCCTGGAGTGTCTGGATGCTCTCGGGCTTGTTTGAGAAAAGCTCGATGCTGACGGGCGCCGCGCACAGAACGCCGGCGGCGATTATCATTGCCAAGGAAAGTGCGAAGCCGATGCGTTTGCGATTCATGATCCCTCCTTAAGTATAACTTCATTGAGCAAACGTTTAACCAACGATTCGATCCCCGGGCTGACATCCTCCTCCGCCGTGAATTAGGTCAGCCCTTACGGGTCGACGTCGATTCCCTAGCTATCACTTGATGCGGCAGGTATCGGCCCCCCCCTGGGGGGGCCCCTTCCTGAATGTCCACAATCATCTCGGCGGCTAGTATGCCAAGCTCCCGCAGAGGCTGCTTCACCGTGCTCAGCGCGGGCGTGACCATCGTCGTGATGGGCAGGTCGTCGAAGCCGAGGATCGACAAGTCCTCGGGGACGCGGAGGCCCCTGCGCAAGGCGTAGTTGAGCAGTCCGGCGGCGAGCTCGTCGGAAGCGCAAAAAAAAGCGCTATACTCATGCAGGGCGTCGTCGATCGCGCCCTCCACGCAGACTATATCCTCGAAGCGGAAGCCCTCGGCGTCTATCACGAGGGGGGGCAGGGCTCCGCCCGCCTCTTTCTCTTCCATGGCCCTGCGGTACCCGCGGATGCGGGGCACCCCGGCGATCTGATCGTCCTTCGAGCCGGATATCATCGCCACGCCCTTATGTCCGAGGCCGAGGAGGAAAGCGGTGCCGTCGAAGGCCGCCTTCTCGTCGTTCACCTTCACGAAGGGAATCTCCGAGCCCGGGGCCTCAGTGGCGAGGAGCACGAGAGGGATCGAGCGCCGCAGGACGAAATCGCGGTACTCGGGGCGCAGCACCTCGCTTACGAAGATGATCCCGTCCACACGCTTTTCGGCCATGACGCGGAGGTAGTCCATGGTTCTGTGGCCCTTTGACTCGGTGTGCGAGATGACGACGTTGCGTCTCGCCTGCGCGGCTGCGGTTTCGACTCCCTCCAGGATGCAGGAGCTGAACATCGAGATCAGGTCGGGCAAAAGGACTCCGATAGTGCAGCTCTTCCTCGTGATCATGGTCCTCGCGATGGTGTTTGGCGTATAGCCGAGCTCGTCGATCACTGTGAGCACCTTTGCCTTCGTCTCGGCGGAGTAGCCGAAAGCGACACCGTTCACGATGCGCGAGACCGTGGCGGTGGAGACCTTAGCGGCTTTTGCGACTTCCTTGATCGTCGGGACCGTGGTGAACCTCACAAAGCAAACGTTTAACCTATGATGTTGCGAGAATAAAATCGGTTTAGGACTCTGTCAAGGAAAAACAGTCGAAACATGCCGAACGGTTTGGCTGCAAAGCGCCCCACCCGCAGACCGCCCGAGAGCGGGGCCGGACAAACAAAAAGGCCGTCCCGGAGCCGGACGACCTTCAGATACGCGAAAGATAACCTTTAGGTTTCCGCTATACGCAAGTCGCCGAAGGCGACCCATCCAATCGACTTTCTCCCAGTCAGCGGAAACCTTTAGGTTTCCGCTATCAGAAGCGTCTTGGCGTCCAACTTTAGCTTGAGGTCCTGCGGATTCATCCGGCCGTGATCCTTTACTACCGTGAAGTGGATGTACTCGGCCTTGGGCTCGAGGAGGATGAGGACGGAGATGGAATCGAGGTACTCCTTAAGAAGGAGGGGCACATTGTCCTTGCCGATCTGCGGCTCGTCCCCGGCGAGGGTCGCGGAGTACCAGACCTCGAGCCCCATGTCCTGCGCGAAGGTCTTCACCTTGGCTAAACGATCGGCCGAGGCTTTGGAGAAGTCGTAGCCGTCGACGATGAGGGTCGTGGCCTTGAAGCCACCGTCCGTGATCATGGCCTTGAGGGAGCTGAGGATCTGGTCGATCGTGACCGCCTCCTGGGCGAAGTTCATGATGACGCGGTCCTTGACCAAGTTGTCTTTGATCTCGCCGAGCTTCTCAAGGTTCTTGCGCCGAGCGAGCTCTCCGAAGATGTTCTCGTACCAGGAGATGACGTAGCTCGCGTGGGCGGTGAAGGAGACGTGAATAACCTTCTCGCCCTGGAGGAGCTTATCCAAGGCGAGCTGTACCAGGACGCTCGTCTTGCCAATGCCCTTGCGACTTGCGATCACGCCGATGTTGCCCGCCTTGAGACCACCCTCAATGGATTTCTCAAGCAGGCGAACGGGACTCTTAGCGATCAGTTCCTCTTTCAGCATGTGGACTCCTTAATTTCATTATAGCCCTAAAAGCGACAGTGGGCAAAAGACTTGTTTCCGATAATTTCAAGCGCATCTATTGAAAACGATGAAGGCACGCGCAAGCGCTGCGCTTTCATACGCAGGCCCAGCGTGCCTTCGATTGCCTTGCAGGAAGGCCCTTACTTCTGCTCGGCCTTGCGCTTCTCGAGGTAGTCCTTTCGGAGCTGCTCGGAAACGTTAGCCGGCACCTTGCCATACTTCAGGAACTCCATAGTGAACTCGGCCTTGCCCTGAGAGAGGGAGCGGATTACGGTGGAGAAGCCGAACATCTCGGAGAGCGGGACCTCGGCCTCGACCTTGCATCCCACTCCCTCCTCGCTGGAGGAGGAGATGACGCCTCGTCTCTGGTTGATCGAGGCGAAAAAGTTGCCCTGGAACTCGGAGGGGCCCTCGATCGCGACCCTCATAATGGGCTCGAGAATGACCGGCTTGGCCTTCTCGTAAGCCTCGCGGAAAGCACCGATGGCGGCGAGCTGGAAGGCGATATCCGAAGAGTCGACCGGGTGGGATTGCCCATCGTTGATCGTCACCTTAGTGTTGACGATAGGGAAGCCGATGAGACTGCCCTTCTCGATGGCCTTCTGGAAGCCCTTATCGCAGCTTGGGATGTATTCGTTCGGGATGGCTGCTCCCTTGATCATGTCTACGAACTCGTAGTTCTTCCCCTCAGGGTGCGGCTCGATGAAACCCGCGACGCGGCCGTACTGGCCCGAGCCTCCGGTCTGTTTCTTGTGCGTGTAGTTGAAGTCGGCACGCTGCGTGATCGCTTCGCGGTAGGCTACCTGGGGCATGCCCGTAGTGACTTCGCACTTGTACTCGCGCTTCATGCGCTCGATGTAGACGTCGAGGTGGAGCTCGCCCATGCCTCGGATGATAGTCTGATTCGACTCAGGGTCGACGTGCACCCTGAAGGTCGGGTCCTCTTTCGTAAACCTGTTGAGGGCCTTGCCCATCTGGTCCGCGGATTTTTTGTCGACGGGCTCGATAGAGAGGGAGATGACGGGTTCGGGGACGTACATCGACGTCATGGCGTAGTTGAGAGAGGGGTCGCAGAAGGTGTCGCCCGAGGCGCAATCGACGCCGAAAAGGGCGACGATATCTCCGTTGTAGCCTTCGTTGATGTCTTCCATGTTGTTCGCGTGCATGCGGACGAGCCGGCCGACCTTGAACTTCTTGCGCGCGCGAGTGTTGTAGAGTTCGTCGCCCTTCTTGATCTCGCCTTGGTAAATGCGCACGTAGGTGAGTTGGCCGTACTGTCCGTCCTCCAGCTTGAAGCCGAGGGCCACAGTGGGCTGGTTTGGGTCGGCCTTGAGGACGACCTGTTCCTCGTTTTTATCGATATTGAGGGCGATATTGGTGACCTCCGTCGGGTCGGGGAGGTAGCGCTCGACGCCGTCGAGGAGGAGCTGAACGCCCTTGTTCTTGTAGGCGGAGCCTACGAATACCGGTACGACCTGTTCGGCGACGCAGCCCTTGCGCAGGGCGCGGATGATCTGCTCGTTGGTCGCGGTGCCCTCGAGGGCCGCTTCCATAAGCTCGTCGTCGAACATCGAGGCGGTCTCGATGAGTTCCTCGCGATACTTATCCGCGTCCGCCTTCAAGTGGGCGGGAATCTCGGCGTAGCGCAGCTCGACGCCACCGTCGCCGTCGAAATAGACGGCCTTCATGTCGAGGAGGTCGATCACGCCCTCGAGCTTGTCCTCGAGGCCGATGGGGATTGTGAGGAAGACGGGGTTGAGTCCGAGTTTTTCGGCGAGCTGGGCCTTCACTTTGAAAGGGTTGGCTCCCGTTCGGTCGCACTTGTTGATGAAGGCGAGGCGAGGAACGTGATAGCGCTTAAGCTGGCGATCGACCGTGATCGACTGGGACTGGACACCCGCGACCGCGCAGAGCACGAGGATGGCTCCATCGAGGACGCGTAAGGAGCGTTCGACTTCGATCGTGAAGTCGACGTGGCCTGGGGTATCGATGAGGTTGATCTCGATATCTTTCCAATTGACATGGGTAGCCGCCGACTGGATCGTGATCCCACGCTCTCGCTCGAGGTCCATCGAGTCCATTGTGGCGCCGACTCCGTCCTTGCCGTGGACCTCATGGATCGCATGGATCTTGTTGCAGTAGAAGAGAATGCGTTCAGATAACGTGGTCTTTCCGGAATCGATGTGCGCGCTGATGCCGATGTTTCGCACCTTGTGGATGTCGACTGCCATATAAGTCTCCAGGAGTGAAGGTTTACGCCTTCTTAGAAAGCTCTGCGGTTTTTCGCTATATAATAGAAAAACCTCAGTTAAGTTAGAAGTATAGTTGAAAAGTCACGTAGCATCAAGTCCTATGCCTGATGGGGCACTTGCGCATAGGGTAATAGACAGTATAATTTCTCTCCCGCGAGGAGCCCTGAATGGAATTCCCGAAGATTGAGGCCGAAGTCCTCTCCCTCATCGAAACCGAGCTTCCTCCTCGCGAGAGGCTCCAATCCCTCTGCGCTTTTTTACATGCGTCTCTCCCTGGCTATGACTGGTTCGGCTTCTATATAGCGCGCCGTAAGGAACGCCTCCTCGACCTAGGCCCTTTCGCGGGGGAGCCGACCGAGCATGTCCTCATACCCTTCGGTAAAGGCATCTGCGGCCAAGCTGCGGAAAAGGGAGATAGCTTCCTCGTGGACGACGTAAGCTCCGCGTCCAATTACCTGGCCTGCAGTCTTAAAGTGAAGTCCGAGATAGTCGTGCCCGTGTTCTCCCCCGGCGGCCGCGAGGTAGTGGGCGAGATCGACATCGATTCGCATCGGATCGCGGCCTTCGGCGCGGCGGACCGCGCCTTCCTCGAGCGCCTCGCTCTCCGCGTCGCGGCGGACGTGGAAGCGCTTCGGTTGTAATAGGACATAGACTGTCCCTCTAAAACTCTCTGTAGTCCGAGTCGCAGACCTTCGTCGCCTCGGGTCTGCGGGCTTCGAGGCGCGGAACTGTGGCGGACGTGGGCTCTTGCCGCCCATCGCCCCATCCCCTGGCTCGAAGCTCCTCGAGAAGCCGGGCTATGAGCTGGGGGCTGAGCGAGGCCAGGGCCGAGGGGGAGGCCTCCTCGCTCCTGAGCTTGAAGCGCTCAATCATGGACTTGAGCTGTTGGGCCTGGGAGGCGAGCTCTTCGGCCGCGGCCGCCGACTCCTCGGCGCTCGAGCTGTTGCTCTGAGTCACTTGGTCGATCTGCTCTATGCCCGTGCTGATCTGCTCGACGCCCCTGGTCTGCTCCTCGCTCGCGGTGGCCACATCCTCCGCGATGGCGGCGACGCGGGCGGAGCCCCCCGCGATCTCTACGAGCTGCGCGGCGGTCAGGTGTACGAGCTCGTTGCCCCTCTCCATCTTCACGATCGAGTCCTCGACCATTCGCGTCGTCTCCTTGACGGCCTCGGCGCTGCGCACGGCGAGGCTGCGCACTTCGTCGGCCACGACTGCGAATCCCTTCCCGTACTTGCCTGCCCGGGCGGCTTCCACGTTCGCGTTGAGCGCGAGGAGGTTGATCTGGAAGGCTATGTCGTCTATCGCCTTCACTATCTTCTTTATGTCTTCGGACGAGCGGTTGATGTCGGCCATCGCCGAGACGAGCTCCTTCATCCGCTCGTTGCCGCCCTCCGCCTCTTGGTGGGATGACTTGGCCAGTCCGTTCATCTCCCGCGCGTTGTCCGCGTTCTGTGCGGTCTGACCGGCGATCTCGGTCAGCGAGGAGCTAATCTCCTCGATCGAAGCCGCCTGCTCTGCCGCGCCCTGCGAGAGGGTCTGGGCCGTGCTCGACACTTGGTTCGAACCCGCGGCGACCTGCTCGATCGAGCCCGAGACCTGCGAGAGCAGCTCGTTGAGCGATCCGAGCATAGTCCGCAGCGAAATGCCGACTTCGTCCCGTTCCGAGGCGAGCTCGACCTGGACCGAGAGGTCGCCCTCGGCTATCCGCTTCAGGGCCTCCGATTTCGTCTTGAGCGAGGCGACCATCCCCGCCAGGCTTCTTTGGATGCCGCTGCACTTCGCGGCGTCGCCGAAGTCAATCGAGAGATCGCCGAGCGCAACCATGTCCGCCGCCGCTGCGATCTCGACAGGCTCGCCTCCCACCGACTTCGTGACCCGTCTGGTGATGCTGAGCGCTGTGAACACCCCGAGGATGCACACGGCGGCGAGCGCGGCCAGCATGATGAGCGAGACCCTCTCGCCTTTGACGCGATTGTCCTCGGCCGAGGAGGCCGCGTACTTAACCTTGACCTGCACAAGCGCGTCGATCGCGGCTTGCTCCGCGTTGGCGGCCGCGAGTCCCTTGCCCCTCATGAGTGCCGCGACGGCCGCCTTGTCGCCCCTCGTGTCGGCGGCCATGATCTCGTCGAAGACTTCATCGTAGTTCTTTCGGGCCTCGTCGAAGGCCGAGAAGAGTCGGCGCCCTTCGGCCGTGATGAGAGTCTTCGAGAATTCTGCCGCCGCTTTCTGTACGCTCTCCCCCTTTGTGCGCGCCGCCGCGAGGCGAGAAGACTCCTCTTCGGCGTTCGCGGCGTCCATCGAGTCCCTGAGGCCTATGCGCTGGCCTTGAAAGCTCTCGGTCATCGCGACGAGTTGGATCATCGGTTCGGTCGCGTTCGCGTAGAGGAAGCGATCCGCGTCGTTGATGCCGCCTATCGCGACGATGCCGGTGATCCCGATGCCGACGGCCGCGAGCGAGACGATCGCGAAGCCGATGACGAGCCTAGTCCCGAGCTTCATTCCTTTATGCAATTTGCCCCTCCGACGCTCTCCTTGAGCGACTCTTTAATGTCTTCCCCAGCGATCTTCTCGACGTCGAGGAGTATCTTCACTTTGTCTCCCGCCTTGCCTATGCCCGCTATGTAGCTCGCCTCGCCAGAGCCCGTCCTCAATCTGGGTGCGCTCTCGATGTCGCGCGCCGGGATCTCGCAGACTTCTTCCACGGTATCGACGACGAGGCCGAGCCTACTCGCCTCTCTCTCTTCGCTCTCTTCGGAACTCGAGAGAACTTCGGTGACGACAACGCAGCTGCGGTCGTCATAGGCTCGCTCGGGTATGCCGAGCCGGAGGCGCAGGTCCATGACGAGGATCACCGAGCCGCGGAGGTTCATCACGCCGCGCACCGAGCTGGGCATGTCGGGGATTGGCGAGAAGGCCGGCAGCTCGATGATTTCTGTGACGAAGCGTATGGCTATACCGTACGACTCGTCGCCGAGGCGGAAGGAGAGGTACTTGTTGGCCATGCCGTCCTCCTCTCCATCGTCCACGAGAAAGTCCCCGTCGCTAGTTCCAGCTCCCATTTGCGTCCTCCACGGCCATGGCCATGGCCTGCCCAGTATCTACGATGAAAATCACGCTCCCATCGCCCATCACGCAGCAGCCTGAGAGGCCCTCGGCCACGCCCATGAGGAGCGGCAGGGGCTTCACGACGACTTGCTGCGCGCCAACGACCTGGTCCACGGCGAGGCATATCCGCCTGCCGTCGCGTTCGAGCACCACCGCCACCTTGCCCCCTAGGCTTGGCGAGGCCTCGCTCCTCGGGCCGTGCCCGAGGAGGTCCTCGAGCCGAAAGAGGGGGAGAAATTCCCCTCGAAGGGCGAGCCTGGCGCCGCCCGCCCTCACAAGCTGGGACGCTTCGGGCCTAAAAAATTCCCGGATCTCGACCATCGGGATCGCGAAGCCGTAGCGCCCCGATCTCAGGACCATCGCATCGATGATCGCCATCGTGAGAGGAATGCGCAGCGAGAATGTCGCGCCCTCTCCCTGCTTCCAGTCGAGCTCGATGCGTCCGCGGAGCTTCTCGACGTTGCGTTTCACGACGTCGAGCCCGACGCCGCGGCCCGAAACCTCCGTAATTTCCTTGGAAGTGGAGAAGCCGGGCGTGAACACGAGTTCGCGAATCCTCTCGTCATCGACGCTCTCTTCCCCAGCTTTTGCGAGGCCTTTCTCCTGGGCCGTGCGGAGCACCGCCCGACCGTCGAGGCCCGAGCCATCGTCGGAAACCGAGATGAGGACGTCCGAGCCCTCGTATTCAGCGCGCAGCTCCACGCGTCCTCGCTCTCTCTTGCCCGCCTCTTGCCTCGCCCGAGCGCCTTCTATTCCGTGGTCGACAGCGTTTCGAACCAAGTGGGAAAGGGGATCGGCCAGCTGTTCGATGGCGTTCTTGTCCATCTCCTTGTCCGCGCCCGAGACGACGAACTCGATGTCCTTGCCCAGTTTGCGGGAGGTGTCGCGCGCGAGCCGCTCCATGCGGTCGAAGAGACTCTCGAGGGGGACCATACGGATCGACATCGTCGTCTCCTCGATCTCTCGCGTTATCTTCCCGAGCGAGTCGAGGGCCTTGCCCAAGCGCGTCGGCCGCTTGGCGGGCAGGTCGGGGCAGTGGGCGAGGAAGGACTCTGCGGTGATGAGCTCGCCCACGAGAGCAAAGAGCTTGTCGAGCTTCTCGGTGTCCACCCTGAGATCCCTCCGCCCCCGATCCTCGCAGCGCCCCGTTTTCGCGGAGGGCTTGGAAACGAGTATTTCGCCGATGCCTTTGCGTTCGTCGCCGCGGGGGAATTTGAGCTCTCTTATGGGATCGAACACCATGAAGAACAGATCGTCCGGGGTGAGCTCCGAAGCGAAGAGTATACGGAGCGCGCTTTCCCTCCCCCGCGGCGCCTCGCACCGCTCGGGACGGACGGCGATGACTCTTCCGCAACCGCCTATGGCGTCGAATATCGGCAGTGTGGCCACTTCTTTGGCGCCGAGCGCTCCGTCGAGGAGCTTTTCGGTCAAGTAGACGCGCGCGCCCAAGGCCAATTCCCGTTCGAGCGCGGATTCTTCTTCGCTCGAGAGCGCGAAACCCAGGCACGCGACCCCGGCGTCGGTCGCTGCCCGCTCGCTCGCTTTCTCTATGGCTCCGACGGCCTCGATAAGCTCGATGTCGTCGCATTCATCGGTCGGAGAGCCACCCGCCAGGCGCTCGCGGAGCCGGTCGGTCCCCGCCAGAAATGTGTCCACGAGCTCCCGGGTCGGCTCGATCCTAGCGGAACGCATCGCGTCGAGCGAAGTTTCGATGCAGTGCACCAGTCGCGCAGCGCCTTCGTCGCAGCGCGTAGCCGCCGCACTTTTTAAATTGTGCGCATTTCTGAAGAGGGAATGGATCGCGTCGCGGTCGACTCCACCTGAGTCGAGGGCCCGGTCCAAGTCGAGGAACTTGCGCTCGAGGGAATCGAGGAGCTCCAGGTCGGCCGAGACCTCGTCCGAGTAGTCGGACATAGGCCTGTGTATCGTCGCTTGCCTAGGCGACGAATCCGGCCTTCGCCAGGGCACTCTTCATGCTGTCCAGCGTGAAGGGCTTGACGATATAGGCCTGGGCCCCCAGCTTCTCGCAGCGGAGCTTCACGTCTTCCGCCTCGAGGGAGCTGAGCATGATGACGGGCGTTTGGGCGGACAAAGGATTTTTACGGGCGAAGGCGAGGAGCTCGAAGCCGTTCATGTTTGGCATTTCGATGTCGCTGACCACGAGGTCGAAGCTCCGCGCCTCGAGCTGGCCCTTTGCCTCGAGTCCGTCACAGGCGAGGGTCGCGTCGAAACCGCTCAGTGAGAGGAAGGTCTTTGTCGCCGTCCTAATCTCGGCTTTGTCGTCTATGACGAGCGCCGTCTTTCGTGTAGCCATAGGGACTCCTGGAGAATATTTTGAACTTTATTAATTCTAAAAAGATGATAGCTTCGATCGCCGACGGCGTCAAGGCAGCGCTTGTTTTCGATGCGCGCAAGCCTGTTTCTTTCGTCGTCTTGCGTCACAAATCACTCCTGGAGTACGATGCGACGATGAGGGGGGAGTGCCGATGGCTGTCTGGTCCGATGAAGACGTCGAGACGCAGTCCTCGGGGCGCAGGGCCCGAGCGGGAGGAGGCTTGTCCCTACTGCGCGTCCTCGCACTGTTCGCCGGCTTTTTGGTCCTCGTCGTTGCGACGGGGACTATCTATGGTTTCGCCGCGGGCACGTGGCAGAAGAAACTCGAGCGCGAATCGGATCGAGCCCAAGTCGCGGCCGACCTCGCGGGCCGCAGCGCCTACACCGCCATCGGTACCGTCCGCGCGAAGAGCGCCGATCCCAAACCCGCCATCGTCGTGGCTACCATAGCCTTTCCCTACGATGCCGAGGACAAAGGCTTTGCGGAGGAGCTCGGGCGCAAGTCGAGCGTGCTCAAGGCGGTCGCGGTTTCCGTACTCTCCGCGAAGAAGGCCTCCGAGCTCGCCCCGGCGTACGAAGGCTCGGTCAAGGCCGCTCTCCGCGACGCATTCAACGCGCGGCTGTCGCTCGGCAAGGTCAGCGATATCTGGCTGTCGGACTTCGCGGTGATTCAGTAAGTGTAATTCCTGTTTTCCCCGGTCGCCGCGTCCCAGGTTTTGTAGAGGTAGCGTTTTATTTTTTTAGAGCTCGTCTTCTCGAACTCGGTCTTCCGCAGGTAGAAGTCAGAGATTTTCTTGTAGGGCGGGAGACCGCGGTTGACCCGCTCGACCTCGGCCTTGACGAGATCGCGCACCGCGGCATCATTGGCCGCCCTCTGTTTACCGAAGTCCGCGGCGATGGACTCGAGGTTGGGGACGATCACGGCCGCCACGTCCTCCGCGACGGCGACGCCCTCCGATTCCGCCCTGCTCTTGCCGACGACGAGAACCTCGAGCGCGACGCGGGAGCCCTCGAAGTACGCCTCGATCTCCTCTGGATAAATGTTCTTGCCGCCTGCGGTGACGATGAGGCTCTTGCTGCGGCCTGTGATGAAGATGAAGCCGCGCGAGTCGATCCTCCCGAGGTCGCCGGTGCGAAGCCATCCATCATCGGTCTTCACTTGGGCGGTCGCCTCAGGGTTGCGCCAATAGCCCTTCATGAGCGAGGGAGAGGTCACCTGAATCTCGCCGATGCCATCCTCGTTTGCCTCCGCGATGCGTATTTTCGTACGGTTCACGATGAGTCCGGCCGAATGGTGGTCATGATAGCGAGGCGTGTTCGTCGCGATGAGAGGGCCATTCTCGCTCATGCCGTAGCCCTGGACGATCGTGAAGCCGAACTCGTCGAAGACCGAGGCAGTGGAGGCGCTCAAAGGACCGCCGCCTGCGACGAGGAGGCGCAGGGAGCCGAGCCCCGTCTGCCTCCGGACGCCCTTGAGCAGAACGCGGCCGATGCCTGGAAGCCCTAGGCCGCAGCCCAGCTTCGAGATAGAGCGCAGGATGCCAACGGTCGCGCGTGTGAACGGTCCCTTTGCCTTGACGCCCTGTATCATCGCCTGCGCGAGCTTGTCGTACAGGAGCGGTACGGCGATCATGACCGTGCCCCCGCTATCACGCACATCGTCCACGACGACCTTGCCCACGAGTTTCTCGACTATCGTGATCGACGCCCCGACGGCCAGAGGGGACACGAGGCTGCAGGTGGTGGGGTAGGTGTGGTGCAGGGGAAGGACGCACATGAAGACGTCGTCCTTAGTGATCGGCAAGGAGCGGATCGAGGCGTCGAAGTTGGCGATGATGCCCGAGTGCGAGAGAACGACGCCCTTCGGCGTCCCCGTCGTGCCCGAGGTGAAGATGATCGAAGCGTCGGCGTCGGAGGCGATAGTCTCGGGAGCGGGCAGACCGCTTCCTCCCGCGAAGGATGCCGCCTCGGCCCAGGATGCGCAAGCGACTATCGAGCCGTGTGAGGCCGCGGGCGCGCCCGCCAAAGGCGGGCCGTCGAGGCCGATCGCGAGAAGAGCACTCGGCGTCGCCTCGAGCAGCTCCAACAAACGGTCTGAGAACCTCCCGCTCGCGACGACCGCCTGAACGTCTGCGGTTTGGATCACGCGGCCCACGTCCTCTTCGGGCAGAAGCATATCTATTGGCACGGCCACGAGGCCGGATGCGACGATGGACATGTAGGCCGCGCCCCACTCGGGCCTATTTTCCGACCAGATGGCCACGCGGTCGCCCTGTTTGAGTCCCCGCGAAAAAAGGAAGGAGGAGAAGGCGGCGGCCACGCGGCCGAGCCTCTCATAGGTCCAGGTCTCGAACTCGTGCGCGACGCTTGCGTCGCGATTACCGCGCGAGCGGTAGCGGAAGGCCACTCGTTCAGGGAAGCTCGAGCAGATATCGCGAAGCATATGGTTGAAATTAGGCCAGTCGAAAGGCGGAAGATTTTTCGCGAAGTAATTCCTTATCATTCTTCTCTCCACGGCGTTTTATACTATCGTTGGAGGGGGGCTCAGGACAAGGGCGGAAGCGCGGAGCGAAAAAGGAAAGGCTCTGCGTCCTCCGATTCTATCGTTTAGGTCACAGCAGGGTCAGGGCGCCAAACGCGAGGACTACTAAAACTATGCAAGCCCCCATGAAAGCGATGATCAGTTTATTGCTTGTCTTCATGGCTTACTCCTTTCCGGCCGTCGCGGGCCTCGAATCGCTCGGATATTTCCTCGAGGCCTATCCCAAGCTCGTCCATCCTCTTGAAGAGCCGCGGCAGCTCTTCGTCGAAAAAGCGCTTCTGCCGCTCGTGCCGCGCGAGGGCGGGGCCCTTCTCCGCGACGTAGTATCCCGTGCCCCTCTCGCATCGCGCGAGGTCTGAGTCAGCGAGCATTTGAAGGGCCCTTGCCGCCGTATTCGGGTTCACCTCAAGCGAAGAGCCCAGTTCGCGGGCCGAGGGAAGCCTGTCTCCCGGTGCAAGCCGGCCATCCACGACCTGCTCGGTCAAGAGCTCCGCGATCTGCTCGAAGATCGGCTGCGAGCTATTGAACCTCATCTCGCCCTTCCTTCTCGATTACCTTCGCCACACCGAAGAGGATCGCGAAGGCTGGAAGAATCGCATAACGCGCGATATCGAAGAGCATCCGGACGACGTCCTGGGCGCGCTGTGATACCTTGGAGCCGTCGAAATTGAAGGAGCCGTTCATGTAGCTCATGTGCGTCGCCGCGCCGCCATCGGGGCCGAAGAACGCCCTGACGCCCAACGCTATGAGGCCGATCATGACGAGGAAGAAGGCCGAGCCTACGCCGATGGTCTTCAATAGCGGAATTTTGCGGAAGCTCGCCGAGCCGGCGAGCAGCACGGACGTCGCGATGGCGTAGTCGGCCCAGTCCAGCAAGATGCGCGAATCGAGCGGCAACCAAAGCTCTCCGCCATCGACGCCGAAGAGGCGCGCGAGGAGGGCGAGGAGGGCGGACATGGCCGCGCACACGGCGGAGGCCGCGATCGGATAGACCACAGCGCTGTCGGCGAGAGCGGCGACGTACTTCTCGAGGGGCGTCGCCGGCAGGAGTATCCAGTCAGTGCCGGCTTTGCCGTCGTGCATTCCCTTGAAAGCTCCGCCAGCGAGGAGGAGTCCGCCTATGACTATGACGGCTATCCAGGCCACGCCGTGGAGGCGCGGGGCATTCAGCATGGGCTGGTGCGAACCCCAAAGCGTGAGGAGGTTGAGGGCGAAAATAACCGCCGCTCCAATACCGATCACCGGGGCCTCTTCGTATATCCTGTTGCGCAATAGAAGGCCAACGCGCTCCACACTGAAGCGACGCTCTAGTGTTTTGGTATTCATATCAGTTTCTCTCCGGAAAGGAGTCCGTGAGTCCGGCCGCGTAAAGGGAGCTCGCGGTATAAGGAGCGAGCTCCTGTCCCGCGATCGCCGCCTCGAGCCTGCCGCCCTCTGCGAGGGCCGCGTTGAATACCATCTCGAGGTCTGGCGAGCAAAGCTCGCCTACTGAGCGAAGCTCGCCCTCCGAACGAAGTGCGCCTGCCTCGGCGCTCTCGGTACCGCTCGACTTTGCGACGAGGGCGTTCCATCCCAATGCGTCGCGCTCGGCGTGGATCACGTGCAGGCCATCGAGGCTCGCGACTCTCGCCGTTGCCAGGTGCTGGGCCATCTCGTCGGAGCCTAGCTCGAAGGCGAGGCGCCCGTTGTCCAAGATGAGCACGGGATCGATGAGGCTCTCGAGGTCGCGTACCTGATGAGTAGAGACCACGATTATCCGATCAGGCGCGATCGACTCGGAGAGGGCTTTCCGGAACTGCATCTTCGAGGGGATGTCCAGCCCGTTCGTCGGTTCGTCGAGGAGGATAGAGCGCGAGCCGCTCGCGAGCGCCGCCGCGAGGGCGAATTTCTTGCGCTGCCCGTAGGACAGCTTCTGCAGGCTTTTATCTTCGACCAGGGCGAAGTCGCGGCGAAGTGACTCGAACCTCGAATAGTCGAATGCAGGCCTGAAGATCACGTAGCGTGCGAGATAGGCATCGGCCTTGATCGGAGGCAGCCAGGGGTCCTCGGACACGAAGGCCGTATCGGCGAGACAGGCCGCCTCGCGCTTCGCTGGGACGCGGCCGAATGCAGTGATCTCGCCCGAGCCAGGGGACAATGCTCCTGCCATGAGTTTGAGCAGGCTCGTTTTGCCAGCCCCGTTCAGGCCAAGAAGACCGTAGGCTCGGCCCCCTTCTAGACGGAGGTCGAGACGGTCGAAGAGCTTCGACTTCCCGTAGCCGAAGTTTAGCGATGCAATGTCTAGCATGTGTTCTCCTCTAGTGAATTACTGCATTAATACACTACTTAACAATAAGACCTCATGTCAATGCTTCTTGGCGAAATAGCGAAAGCGCCTCGGAATGCGCAAAACTTAGGGGAAGTACACTAGAGCTCTACAGCCAGGCTGCGCTTTAGAACCTAAGGCCTTAGCCAAGCTGGAGGAACATGGGCGAAGCCCTCTGCCTCAAGCCCTGGCTGAGGGGCTCGTACACGAAGTTCGAGGCCGCGCATCCTGCCGACGCCCTTTAGCCTCTCGTTGCCCTTCTCGCTGAAGCTCGCGCCGAGCTCGTCGGCGAGGCGCTTCCAGGCGAGGTCGTGGTATTTCGCTGTGTCCGTAATGACGTCGTCAAGGTCGAATGGCACGGCCTTCATATCTGCGAGCATGGCAGCCTCCTTCGTGAGCGCATTCTAGCACCTGCGTCTCACACTTGTTGAGAAGTATTACGGGACAGAACCCTAGACAGATTGACGGGGGGATCGGTTAGCGGCATGCTCGTCATCGAGCCGCGCTTAGCAGACGGCGAAAGGCGGACGCGAGATGCCGACGATAAAGGATATCGCTCGAGAGGCGAACGTCAGCGTAACGACAGTATCGAACGTCATCCACAATAAGAGCACCCATGTCGCTCCGGAGACTATAGATCGCATCAACAAAATCATCGAGGCGTACAACTACGCGCCGAACATGTCCGCGCGCTCCCTCGTAAATAAATCGTCGCGGATTATCGGGGTTATCAACCACCTGATACCGCATCAAGCCAGCAGCTTCCTTCAAGACCCTTTCCACGGCGCCTTCATCGGAGGGATCGAGCGGACACTCAGGCTCCGCGGCTACTATATGATGGTCAGGACCGTGGAGAGCGAGGCGGAAATAATGTCGCTGTTCCGGAATTGGAATCTCGACGGCGTCATCCTCACCGGGCTCTTCGAGGATAGTTTCTTCGAGAGGCTCGTCAAGACCGAGAATCCCATCGTCCTCCTCGACAGCTACATCGCGAGCGACAAGATATTTAACGTTGGGCTCGAGGATTACAAGGGGGGGCTCATGGCGACGCAGTACCTCATCGACCGCGGCCATCGGAGCATCGTGTTCGCCTCTCCGCACATACATAAGCGCGGCGTCATCGACGAGCGCTACAAGGGCTATCGCCAGGCTTTAAAGATGGCGGGCATACCCTTTTCCCTGAGGAACGTGTACGAGCAGGAAATCACCATCTCCGAGGGTATTATGCTTGGCCAGGAGCTTAGCGTCCGCCACGACGTGAGCGCCGTATTCGCGACCGCCGACATCCTCGCCGCCGGCATCATCGCGGGACTCCAGTCGAAGGGCGTCCGCGTCCCCGAGGACATGTCGATAGTCGGCTTCGACGACCTCTACATAAGCCGCATAACCAACCCTCAGCTTACGACCATACATCAGGATGCGGACGGGAAAGGCGCGATCGCCGCAGGGCTCATGGTCGACTCCCTCGAGGGAAAGGCCGTGCCGAGCCGAACGATCATCATGCCCGTGAGTTTGGTGGAGAGGGGTTCGGTCGCGGCTCCTTCGCCTAACTTTGCTTCCGGACCTGTAAAGGTACGGCCCATCCAAGGAAAAAAGCGGACTGACAGGAGCAGCCTGTCGGACTTTCCCTGATGAAAAATATACGGCGACGGCAAATTGGTGTATCCTCTGATCTACTGCTACACAACAGGCCGGTTCTCGTCGCGAGTGATCGAGCAGGCGACATGGTACGACGTCGCCGTCAAGTACATCTGCGGCGGGGACAAGCATCCGGACCACGATACCATCTGTACGTTCGTTCAGGACCAGGAACCGGGACGCGTTCAAAGAGGCCTTCGTTAAGGTTTTGATGCCCACCCAGGAATTTGGCTACCAGAGCTTGAGCTTGAGAGAGAGGATCTCACTCGCAAGGCGCGAAGAAGCCGACAGTGTCCCCCTGGATACGGGATCGAGCCGGCCGGAAGAGATACGATGGCGAGAGGACCGAAAGGCAAAGCTCTTGTGGAGGCACGGAAAGTCATCGAGGAGCGATACGAAGAAGTACGAAAGATTTCAAGACGCTCCTTCCCGAGCGCGAGTATCGCTTCGACCCTCTCCCGAACGCGAATGAGGTGGCCATTCCCCTGAGCGTGGAGGCCCGCTACCTTAAGGTCGTTATTGGCGCGAATAGTGGAGCGACGGCCGGTCAGATAGCCGAGCTCAAGGTCTACGGGGAATAGGGTTTTCACTTGACGGCTTTTATAAGTGAGGTTATCCTTTTTATGGTTTAACGTTAAACTTAAAGAGATATGAGCTTCTTCGCGCCGTAGTGACGCGAGTCGTAGCCTGAGTTCCAGGAGGAGGAGACACATGAGGAAGGCGGTATTCGTTCTATGCATGACGCTCGCTCTAGTAGCGATGGCGTCCGCGGAGAAAGTGACAGTTAGGCTGGGCATTTGGCCGGAAGATACGCTCACGGGCGATATAGCCATGCACCAGGGTTTCGTAAAGGACCTGAACGCGACCTATCCCGATGTCACGATCGTGCCCGCGTACTACAAGTACGCGACCGATACCTTCGTGTCCCTCGCCGAGTCGGGCCAGCTGCCCACGATCTTCGAGTCCTGGTTCACCGAGCCCCAGAAACTCATCGCCGGCAAGTTCGTCAAGGACGTCACCGCCGAAGTCAAGGCGCTCGGCTGGGACAAAAAGATGAACAAGGCTGTGCTTGAGCTCATGTCGAAGGACGGAAAGATCTACGGTGTGCCACGCGACGCCTATGCCCTCGGCCTCATGCTCAACGTCGATCTCTTCAAGCAGGCCGGCCTCGTCGACAAGAACGGTCTGCCTCTCTATCCCAAGACGTGGAATGAGCTCGCCAAGACCGCCAAGATCATCAAGGATAAGACTGGCGCGGCAGGCCTCTGCCTCCTCGCCAAGGACAACGCCGGCGGCTGGCATTTCACCAACATCGCCTGGGACTTCGGCGCCAAGTTCGAGGTCCAGAAGAACGACAAGTGGGTGGCCCAGCTCAATTCGCCTGAGGCCATCGCCGCCATGCAGTACGTGAAGGACCTCAAGTGGAAGTACGATGTCCTGACCGCTGATCCCACCAACGAGGATTGGGGCACGGGATTCCGAGAGCTCGGCACCGGAGCGGCCGCCATGTACATCGCAGCTCAGGACGCCGTCAATCAGCCCACGCAGGTCAACGGCCTCGACGTGAAGAGCCTCTCGCTTGTGCCAGTTCCGGCGGGCCCCAAGGGACAGTACTCTCTGATGGGCGGCACTCCATACATGTTCGCGAATAATGCCACCTCGGCCCAGGTTACCGCCAGCCTCCACTATCTGGAGATCATGGGCCGGGCGCCCATGGTCAACGATAAGACCATCGCCGGACTAAAGGCCGACGCCCAAAACCGCCAGGCCCAGGGCGTGCCCGTCCTCCCGACCTTCCCCGCCTGGACCGACCCTGCGTTCCTCAAGGCTCAGCAGGACGCAGTCGATGCCTACCGCAACGTCGATATGCGCCTGTACAACGACTACTACGTCAAGGTCGCGCAGAAGGACAACCTCCGCACCGAGGAGCCCTACTGCGCCCAGGACCTCTACGCAGAGCTCACCAAGGTCCTCCAGGCCGTCGTGACCGACAAGAACGCCAACATCAAGGCGCTGCTCGACAGCGCTCAGAAAAACTTCCAGCCCATTCTCGACAAGACCGTCAATAAGTAATAGACAGGAGGCGGCTTTCCGTCCGGGGCGCGATCTCCGGACGGATTTCCCCCGGATTGTGAAGCGATCGGCTTACGCGGGGTAGGAGATGAATACGGCTAGTCTGGCGCAGAGCAAAAACAAGGCATCGATGGGAACTAGCTTCAGGAAAAATCTGCCCGGATGGCTTCTCATGCTGCCCAGCATCGTCCTATTCCTGTTCTTCGTCTGGGAGCCTCTCCTCGAGAGCGTTCGTCTGTCACTTTATCAGTCCGAGGGGATGAGGCTCGTGCAGTTTGTAGGCCTTCAAAACTACGTCGACGTGTTTCATGATCCGGATTTTCCCCCGGCCATGCGAAACACCGTCTACTACACCCTCTGGTCGCTCGTGATCGGTTTCTGCGTTCCGATGATCCTCGCGGTCCTCATCAATGAGACGCGTGGAGGGCGATCGCTCTTCAAGATAGGGATCTACCTGCCCAATATAGTGCCTGGCATGGCTATGGTCCTCATGTGGGGCTTTATCTTCAAGCCAGGCAACGCCGGAATCCTGAATGTCCTCCTGAGCTACATCGGTATAGGCCCGCAGCCTTGGCTCACCAACCCGGCGTGGACCATACCGCTCATAGTGATAATCCTCACCTGGCAAGGCGCGGGCGCGACCGCCCTCCTTTATATCGCGGGACTGCAGGGCATAGACCCCGAACTCTACGATGCGGCCATCATGGACGGCGCCGGGATCTGGAAGAGAGTCCGCTACATAACGCTGCCCAATCTTTTCAACCTCGCCCGCACGCTCCTCATCCTGCAGATAATCTCGGTGTTCCAAATCCTTTATCAGCCATTGGTCATGACCAACGGGGGGCCGAACAACGCGTCGATTTCCATAATGCAGCTGGTCTGGAAGTACGCATTCGAAAAGTACGACTACCCCAAGGCAGGGGCCGTCTCGGTGCTCATCTCGCTCATCTTGGTAGTCCTGACCGTCGCGTACTTCAAGCTGAGCAAAGAGAAGGACCTGTAGAAATATGACGAAGAAGAACGCGTCGTATGGTATTATCAGGGACCTGGATTTTAAGGTCCCCGGCGTGCGAGCCGGCTATGGTGTCATCTATATCGTCTGCGTCGTCGCGCTCCTAGTCGGCGTCCTGCCGATGCTGTGGGTCGTCTTCTCTGGATTCAAGACCATAAAGGAATTCGTGGTATCGACTAACGTCTTGCCGGCGACCCTCGACATGGACAAATATGTCGGGACCTGGACTCACCTTAAATTCGGGCGCTACTACCTGAACTCCTTCGCCTCCGTCGCGGGGAGCCTCGGCTGTGCCATATTCTTCAATGGGCTCCTGGGCTACGCCTTCTCGAAGATCAAGCCGGCGGGCTGGAAGATAATCTACGGCCTCGTGATGGCGGCCCTCCTCATCCCCGCGACGACGAGCATCGTGCCGCTTTTCCTCAATATCACCAGGCTGCACATGAATGGCACCTTCCTCCCGCTCTGGCTCTCGATGGGAGCCAATGCCTTCTACGTGGTCCTCTTCAAGAATTTCTTCGACTCGCTGCCTAACTCTCTCATCGAGGCGGCGAAGCTCGACGGCTGCAGTGACTTCAGTATATTCCACAGAATCGCAGTGCCCCTCTCCCGCGCCATTGTGGTTGTCATTGCCATCTACGCAGTCATCGCCGCCTGGTCCGACTTCCTCCTGCCCTACCTGGTGCTCAACCAATCGGGTCATGAGACCGTCATGGTGAGGCTCTTCCAGTTCCGCAACGGCAAGACCTCTGACATCGACATCCTGCGCGCGATCGTGTTCGTCATCATTCCGCCAACCCTGCTGTTCCTGATCTTCCAGAAGCAGATCACGCAGGTGTCGGTGCAGTCAGGCATCAAGGGATAATTCATGGCCAAGGTTGCGGATCGCTATCTCCAGCTCGATCCATGGATGATAATCGAGGAGGACTGGGACGCCGGCAAGTCCCTCGTCTCCGAGTCCGTCTTCTCCCTCGGCAACGAGTATATGGGAGTGCGCGGCTATTTCGAGGAGGGCTACTCGGGCGAGAGCCTCCTCGGCAGCTACTTCAACGGCGTCTACGAGGAGGAAGCAACCGAGGGCTCGGCCTACAAGGGCATAGTCGACAAAACCCATTTCATGGTCAACGCCGTGGACTGGCTCTACGCGCGCGTCAGCTTCGGGGGCGAGGCGCTCGATCTCGCGTTTTCGCGTATCGCACGTTACAGGCGCGCGCTGAACCTCCGCGAGGGGACTCTGTGCCGCGATTTCGATTGGCTGCTCTCCGGAGGGAGAACGATCCGCGTCGAGCTCCTGCGTTTCCTCGATATGGAGGATCCACGTCAAGGCTTCCAGCGCCTCTCGTTCAGGCCCTTTGGTTTCTCCGGGACTCTCAGGCTCAAGATCGCCGACGACTTCAACACTGTCCACGTCGGCCGGAAGAAGTGCCTGTGGAAGGGCCTGAAGAGCGGCTTTGCGGAAGACAGCGCCGGTGTCATGGCCTCGACCGCCACGACCGGGCAGCTGCTCTTCTCGGGCTTCAGCTGGGCCTCGAACCGAGAGCTCCGGTCCTTCAGCTTCGAGTCCCCGCGGATCGCCGGGTATGAGCTCGAGCTTCCCCTCTTGAGCGGGGAGGAGAGCTTCGTCGAGAAGAAGGTCTGCAACCTCGTCGCGAAGGATGCTCAGGCGGACCCCCATGAGCTTTGGCGTCGCGGCATGGAGGCCGTGGCCCTTCAGAAGGCGCGGTCCTTCGCCGATGCCAGGGAAGATCAGGAGAGATACTGGCGCGCCTTCTGGGAGCGCTTTGACATCCGTATCGACGGGGACGAGCCGAACCAACAGGGCATCCGCTACTGCCTCTTCCAGATGCAGCAGACGTACCACGGCTGGGACGCCGCCAACAACATCGGCGCCAAGGGCCTGACCGGCGAGGCCTACAACGGCCACGCCTTCTGGGACACGGAGACCTACTGCCTGCCTTTCTATCTCTTCACGAACCCGAGGGCCGCTAAGAATCTCCTCGAGTTCCGCTATACGACTTTGCCCCAGGCCAGGGAGCGCGCGGCGATGCTCGATTGCCGTGGCGCCTGTTATCCGGTCGCCACCCTGAACGGCGAGGAGGCCTGCAATCTCTGGCAGCACGCGAGCCTCCAGTTCCAGCCGAGCACCGCAGTCGCCTATGGCATCGCGCACTATGCCAGGATCTCGGGCGACAGAGAGTTCCTCTACGGCCACGGCGCCGAGATGCTCGTCGAGATCAGCCGCTTCCTCGCCTCGCGCGGATCCTGGAGCCAGGACGGCGAGGACTTCGGCTTCTACGCGGTGATGGGTCCCGACGAATTCCACATGATGGTGAGCAACAACTGCTACACCAACTACATGGCGAAGAAAAGCTTCGAGTTCACGCTCGAGACCCTGGAAGTGATGAGGCGCGAAAGCCCTTCCTCCTACGCGAGCCTCGTCGCCGAGACCGGTCTCTCCGAGCCCGAGCTGCAGAATCTCGCGCGCTGCGCACAGAAGATGATCATCAATTACGATGAGAGGACCCGCCTCTACGAGCAGCACGAGGGCTATTTCGGCCTACCGCATATCGACGTAGACTCCATCTCCACGAGCGATTTCCCCCTGTATAGCCACTGGTCCTACGACAGGATCTACCGCACGGACATGATAAAGCAGCCGGACGTGCTCATGTTCATGTTCCTCTACGGCCACGAGTTCCCCCTCGAGACCAAGCGCGCCAACTATGAATACTACGAGCCCCGCTGCATCCACGAGTCCTCGCTCTCGCCCTCGGTGCACTCGATCCTCGCTTCCGAGCTCGGCAAACACGGGGAGGCCGCGGGCTTCTTCGGCTTCGCGACACGGATGGACCTCGACAACTACAACCGCAACTCAGGCGAGGGCCTTCACACGACGAGCATCGCCGCGGCCTGGATGAACATCGTCTACGGCTTCGGGGGTATGCGCTCGGACGGAAAGAGCCTGGCTTTCAGTCCGTCGCTGCCCGCCGGCTGGAAGGGCTACTCGCTGAGCGTCTTCTACAAGGGCGCGCGCATAGGACTGGCCGTCTCCGAGGATGAGGTTTCCTTGCGCATCCTCGAGGGCCAGGGGCCGGAGTTCGAGCTCTCCGTCTACGGCGAGGCGCGCCGCTTAGGTCGCGGCGGCTTGACCCTCGCGCTCCCCGCTTGCATGAAGGGCTAGGGAGGCTGCGATGATCGAACTCGCAGAATGGAAGCTGAGCGACGATGGCCGGAGCGACGAGGATATCGTCACTAACGGCAACCGCCTCCTCATAGGCAACGGCTATCTGGGCTACCGCGGCACGCTCGAAGAGGCGGACGCCTCCCAGCTCGTCGCCTGCAACCTGAGCAGGGTCTACGACCGCCGCAGCGATCTCTGGCGCGAGCCGGTGAACGCCCCAACGGCCTCTTCGTCGCGGTCTCGGCGGGCGGCGCCGCGCTGTCTATCAAGGGCGAGGGCCTAGTCTCTCACTGCCAGGAGCTGGATTTTCGCTACGGCATCCATTCGCGCCTCTCGGCCTGGAAGTTAGGCGATACCACCCTGACCATTCGCGCAGAGCGTTTCGTGAGCATGGCCGATCCCCACCTTCTCTGCCTGAAGTACTCGCTGGGCGTGGATCGTGACCTTAGCGTGGAGATCAAGCAAGGCATCGACTGCGCGCTTTGGGACATCAATGGCCCTAACCTCGAGGAGTACGCATATACCCGGGACGGCGACGAGCTGTCCGTAAGCTGTCGTACTCGGGAACTCGGCATCGCGCTCGGGGCGGCGGCGGTCTCGACTCGCGACTTCGGGGAGCTGACGAATCCTACGTGGATGCGCTCTGGGATAGATGCGACGTAACGATCGAAGGAGACGATTACGCCCGTAGGGCCCTTCGCTATAGCATCTATCAGCTGCAGATCATCGCTCCGCGGCACCCGGCCTCGAACGGCGGTGCCTGGATGGCAGCGATCCAGGGTTTCTGAGGCCTCTCGGTGGAGGGAGGAAAGATCGACATGAAGCCGCGCCTGCCCTCAGCCTGGACGAAGCTTTCTTTCTCGCTTCGGTTCAGGGAGGAGGATTATCGAGTCTCGGTCATGCAGGAAGGCTATACGATGGAAAAACGGGAGGCGAGGCGCAATACTTAAGCGGGTGGTAGGAAGACACTTATATGACGGATACCTATTGAATCGAGGAGTGCGGGGGCCTCGAGGATTCCCTCATCGAGGCGCCCATCCCAACGTTGTGCGATAGAGGCTTTACTCCTTGATCTCGACCGAATTTTTGCCTTGGCCGTCGTCGACGATGGTGATCGAGAGTTCTTTCAATTGCCTCTCGTCGACCTCGTTCGGGCTGTCGTCCATTGGAGAGACGGCGAAGCTGTTCTTCGGGAAGGCGATGACTTCCTTTATGGAGGTCTCGCCTGCCATGAGCATGACGAGCCTGTCGAGTCCCGGCGCTATGCCGCCGTGAGGCGGGGCGCCATACTTGAAAGCCTCGAGGAGGAAGCCGAACTTCTGAACGCCCTCCTTCTCGGTCATGCCCACGATATCGAAGATGCGCTTTTGTAGATCAGGGTCGTGGATACGGATGGAACCCGAGGCGAGCTCGAAGCCGTCCATGACGAGGTCGTAGAGGTCGCCTTTCACGGCGCCCGGGTCGGACTCGAGGGTGGGATGGTACTTCTCCTGAGGCATCGTGAACATGTGGTGCGCGGTGTCCCATTTGTTCTCGTCCTCGTTCCACTCGAACATGGGGAAATCGACGATCCAGGCGAACTCGAATACCTTGGGATCGCATAAGCCTAGGTCCTTGCCGAGTTTCGAGCGGACAGCGCCCAAGGCGGTGCAGGCGACCCTGTGCTTGGCGTCCGCGACCATAAGGACGAGGTCTCCGGCTTTCGCGCCGAGATACGAAATGAAGTCGGCTTCGCACTCGGTAAAGAACTTCGATGCGCCGCCCTCTATCTTGTTGTCGGTGTTTACCTTAAGCCAGGCCATGCCCTTGGCGCGGTAGATCTTGGCCTGAGCCTCGAGCTCCTCGATCTGCTTGCGGGAGTAGTCGGCCTTTCCCGGGACGACGATGGCCTTCACGGCACCGCCCTCCTGGGTGATGCCTTTTGCCTTCGCGGCGGCCTGCCTGGCCGCACCCTCGTCGAGGGCGTCCTTGAAAGCCTGGAAGCTTGAGCGGCGCGCGAAGGCCTCGACGTCCTTCATCTCCATGCCGAAGCGGAGGTCGGGCTTATCGGTGCCGTAGAGGTCTATGGAGTCGTCGTAGGCTATGCGGCGGAACTTGGACGGGAGCTCGACGCCGAGGGTTTTCTGGAAGACAAAGCCCATCATGCCCTCGACGAGCTCGAGGATGTCGTCGCGCTTGACGAAGGACATCTCGATATCGACCTGGGTGAACTCGGGTTGGCGGTCGCCGCGGGCGTCTTCGTCGCGGTAGCAGCGGGCGAGTTGGAAGTACTTGTCCATGCCCGACACCATGAGCAGCTGCTTGTACAGCTGTGGCGACTGAGGCAGGGCGTAGAACTTGCCTGGGTAGAGGCGCGAAGGGACGAGATAGTCGCGCGCTCCCTCGGGCGTGGAGCGGATGAAGGTAGGCGTCTCGATCTCGTAGAAGCCCTTGCCCGAGAGGTACTCGCGGACGGCGAAGGCTACCTCGTGGCGGAGCCGGATCTTACGCTGCATCGAGAAAGACCGCAGGTCGAGGTAGCGGTACTTGAGGCGGAGGTCCTCCTTCGCGTCCGACTTCTCGTCGACCATGAAGGGCAGGGTTTCGCAACGGGTGAGCACCTGGATCGAGTCGGCGACGACTTCGACTTCGCCCGTCTCCATGTCTTTGTTGACCATGGTATCCGGCCTCTCGCGCGCGCGGCCGCGCACCGCAATACAATATTCGAACTTGAGCTCGGCCGTGGCGGCCTTGAGCTCGCTCGAAGCGTCGGCCTCTACGACTACCTGGGTGATCCCGTAGCGGTCCCTCAAGTTAATGAAGGAAATGGGGCCGTGATCCCGCTTGCGGTGGACCCATCCGTTGAGTATGACAGTCTGTCCGGCGTCGGCTTTACGGAGGGCGCCGCAGGTCGTAGTGCGCTTCTGATATTCCATATCGTGTATTCTACACGTTATCGCGTCGGCCGTTCAAGCTTGACCTATGGCCTAAGCCCGCCTAGAGTCTAATGTATGTTACGGCGGGCTTCCTCATGAGCGTTCGCCAGTTCCTAACCGCCGCGCTCATAGCTACGGGCATCCTGCCCATACTCATCTTTGTCCTGGCCTTCCGACCTATATTAACTAAGCATATTGACGACGACATTCGACTGCGATCCGATGTCATGCTGCGCGTCCTCTCGGCGCAAGCAGGCTCGAGCCTTCTCGACGGGACGCGCAAGGACTTGCCCACTCTCCTCATTCTGGCCGAGTCCCTCTCCTCCGGCTTTCGTCAGGCGGATCGCGAGAGCGAGCTCCTCGGTGCCTTCCGTCTTTCCGCATGCGAGTATTCCCTACTCGTCGTACTTAATGCATCCGGCAGGATCGAGGCCTCCACCTCCTCACGGGGGACCGTAGGTTCCTATTATGCCCTGCACGCCCCCCTCGATCCTGGCTCCGTCTCCTTCTCCAATCCTTTTCTATCGGAACTCTCTGGCGCCGTCGTCGTCGAAGCCGCCTATTCAAACGGACACAAGACGGTCGTGGCGCTCCTCGACTTGGGCGAGATATCCTCCAAGCTCGTCCTCATTGCGCAGTCTCCTTGGGACAGACTCGGCGTCGTGGACGGGGTAGGCCGCTACCTCGCCTGCTCTGATCCTTCGCGGGCTCAGAGGCTCGAGGAGGTCAGCCCTACATTCCTCGTCCCTGGTCCCGTCCTCATAGAGTCCGAGGGCCGTCTGTACTACGCCGGTTCGCGACCTGTCGCCGGTACGGACTGGCGCCTTCTTTACCTTCTCGATGCCGGGACCGCCGATGCGCCGATGACCGCCTTTATGCATAGTATCGTCATCCTCGTCATCGCTGCGATCGGCGGCATCCTCGCCCTGTCCCTTTTCGCGCGCCGGAACATTTCGGCGCCGCTCTCCGCCCTCGTCTCGCGAATCGGGCTCATAGCGGATGGCAGCTACTCAGATCGCATAGGCGGGCAGTTCTTCTCGGAGTTCAGCGAGATAGGCCGCGCCTTCAACGAGATGGCCGACTCGATCGAGCTTCGCGATCGCGAACTGCAGCGGAGCGAAGAGCGCTACCGTCTGCTATTTTATCGCAACCGCGTGCCCGCTCTCCTTCTCGCCCCGGGGAGCGGCCGCATAAGCAATGCGAACGACGCGGCGATCGCCTATTACTGCTATTCGAAGGCCGCTCTTCTTGAGCTATCGCTCAAGGAACTCGACGAGAGCCGGCCGGAGTTCCTCGATGCTGAGCTTCTTTCCGCCTCCCAGGGACAGGAGGGCCGCTTCCTTTCGCGGCACCGTCTCTCCTCCGGGGAGATTCGCGACGTCGAGCTCTATGTAAGCCCAATCGAGTTCGAGGGAGAGTCCGAGCTCTACTGCATTGTCTTCGACGTGACCCAGCGCAGGATGGCGGAGGAGAGGATGGCGAAAGCCCTAGCGGAGCGGACTCTCCTTTTGCGCGAGGTCTATCACCGAGTCAAGAACAATCTGCAGATTATCGCGAGCCTGCTCAACCTCCAGGCCAACGGGACCGCTGACTCGATCGCGCTGTACTCGCTGCGCGTGGCCCAGGACCGGGTCTACGCGATGTCCGTAGCGCACGAACTCGTTTATCAGGTGGAGGACCTCTCCTCCCTCGGGATTGACGAGTACGCCGAGCGAATAGTCTCCAATCTGCAGATCGCCTATGGCGCTCCCGAAGGCTCGATCCATATGAACTTCCTGCCCATGAAACTCGAGCTGGAGAAGGCCATCCCCTTCGGCCTCGCCTTGAACGAACTCGTCTCCAACGCCTTCAAGTACGCCTCGCCCACGGCCGCGAGCCCTGTGCGCATTTCGCTTGAGCTAGGCTCGGACGAGCGGGGGACGGAAGGAGCCCTTTTTGTCATCGAGGACTCGGGTCCTGGCATGGCCGCGGAAGTCCTCAGTGCGGGGGACAAGCTCGGGTCCCTTGGCCTGTCGCTCATTCGCGCCCTCGCCGAACAGCTCGGAGGTCAGGCGCGCTGGTCGATCGGCGACTCGGGCTCGGGCACGCGGGTGGAGCTTCGCTTTCCGGTAAAATGCGAGGCCTCCCTCGCAGAGGAATCGCCATGAGGCGACATCTCTATTCGAGGCGACGCTTCACGCTCGCCTGCGCCCTGCTCGTCGCGGTCTTCGCCTCGCCTTGGGCCGAAACCCAGATCACGCTCCGTTACGCCCACATGAATGCAGCCGACAGCAACCCAGGCCTCCAGGCCAGCTTTTTCGCGAAGAAAGTCCGCGAATATAGCGGCGGGTCCGTCGTCGTCGAAGTGTATCCCGATTCCCAGCTCGGAACTCTGCAGGCCCAAGCCGAAGCGGTCTCGTCGGGCCTTATCGCCTTCCATCATACTACGGCTGGCGGCCTGGGCTCCCTTTATCCGGACTTCGGCGTTTTGGACACGCCGTACATCTATAGAAATGTGGATCACCTGCTCAAGGTCGTCGCGCCTACCTCGAGCGTCATATCCAAATTGAGCTCGGGCCTTTCCAAAAGCAAGGGGGTTCATGTCCTCTATACATTCTACTTTGGCACGCGCGAGCTCAGCTGCGATCGGCCGATAAGGAAGCCTGGGGATCTTTCCACCCTCACGATACGCTGCCTCCCTTTCCCGATTTATCAGACCGCCGTCGAGGGCCTCGGGGCCATCGCCGCCCCCATCGATTGGGCCGCGACGCCCACCGCTCTCGCAGCGAGAGTAGTTAACGGTGAGGAGAATCCCGTGGACATCATGCTTTCCTCGAAACTCTACGAGTTCCAGCCCTATCTTATGCTTACGGGACACATCATGGCTGCGGAAATCGTCGTCGTGAACGACGGCATTTGGCGACGGCTCTCCAATGCGCAGCGCACCGCGATAACGAGGGCCGCCGCGGAAGCCTCGACCTACGCGACTAAGCTGACCCTCGATACCGAGGCCTCCGACCTCGCGGCGCTCAAAGACCATGGGATGAAGGTTATCGGTCCTGCGGACGGTCTGGACGTGACGGCGTTCCGGGAAAGGACGCAGGCTCTCGTCAAGGAGCGCTTTGGTTCCCGATGGAGCGATTATTATTCTCTTATCGAACGGACGAATTGACTTTTTTTCGCTATATTTATTGTTCGCATAGAAGATTGTACAACAAGTGGGAGCCGCACGTGAGAATCAGGACCATCCGCGCCGACAAGCTTATACATGAACTGAGGAACGCCATCATCCTCCAGAACCTGACGCCCCGAGAACTCCGGCGTTTCGCCAAGGCCTGTGAGCCGAGGGACTACGATTCGGGCGAGCGTCTGGTCGAGCAGGACGCCCTCGGCTCCGACCTCCATATACTTCTCGCGGGCGCCGTCGACATCACCGTCCGGGGTTCCGGCGGCGAAGAGGTGAAGGCGGGCGAGGTGCATAAGGGCGACGTACTCGGCGAAGCCTCGATCTTCATGAACCTGCCGCGGACCGCTAGCGCCGTGGCGCGCTCGAGCTGCCTCGTCGCGGCGATCAGCCGAGACAAGCTCTTCGCCTACTGTGAGCGCAATCCGCGGGCCGGGCTCAAGATATTCAGCTTCGTCATCTACAGCCTCCTCAGACGATTGGGATCTACGAGCCGGGAGCTCGCCCATGAGCGGGAATCGGTGGTCACCGCCGCCGACCTCGAGCGTCTCGGCGCTTGCTTCCCAAAATCGCTCGATGAGATGCTCAAGGGTCAATAGGGGGGCTCAACGATTACTACGGCCTTGGCATGCGCCTCGAGTGCTTTAGTTAAGGGATAGTGTCGCCGTTCTAATATAGTCCTAACTGAATGCTAACATTCCTCCTTTATAAATACTGCGCGCCCCTGCGGGGCTAAGAGAAAACCAGGAGGAAAGCATGAAACGAGCGCTATTGCTTATCGTCGCGGCCTTGGTCGCGGTATCCGCCCTTTCGGCCCAAAACGCGGCCACGAGCACGAAGGACCTGAAGGCTCTGATTGCGGCAGCGAAAAAGGAAGGCCAGCTGACGGTCATCGCCCTGCCCCACGACTGGGTCAACTACGGCGAGATGATCCAAAAGTTCTCCGACAAATACGGCATCAAGGTCAACGAGCTCAATCCCGACGGCTCCTCCGGCGAGGAACTCGAGGCTATCAAGGCCAATAAAGACAACAAAGGCCCCCAGGCCCCTGATGTCATCGACGTCGGTCTCTCCTTCGGCCCTTCCGCTCAGGCCGAGGGCCTCCTCGCCCCTTATAAGGTTCAGACTTGGTCCACGATTCCCGCCGATATCAAGGACAAAGACGGCTACTGGTACGGCGACTACTACGGCGCCCTCGCTTTCGAGGTCAATGCCGATCTCGTCAAGAATCCCCCCAAGGATTGGTCCGACCTTCTCAATCCCGAGTATAAGGGCAAGGTCGCCCTGGCCGGCGATCCTCGCACCGCGAACCAGGCGATCATGACGATCGTCGCGGCCTCCCTCGCTAGTGGTGGTAGCCTCACGGACATGGACGCCGGCCTCAAGTTCTTCGACAAGCTCAACAAGGCGGGCAACTTCGTCCCCCTCATCGCCGTGCCCGGCACTGTCGCCTCCGGCGAGACCCCGATCACTGTGCGCTGGGACTACAACGCCCTCGCCAACCGCGATAAGAGCGCCGGCAATCCTAATATCTCGGTAATCATCCCCGCCTCCGGGGTTGTTGCCGGCGTTTACGTTCAGGCCGTTTCCGCCTACGCTCCCCATCCGAACGCCGCTCGGCTCTGGATGGAGTATCTTTATTCGGACGAGGGACAGATCATTTGGCTCAAGGGTTACGGACATCCCGCCCGCTTCAACGATCTCGCCAAGCGGAAGGTGATCCCCGCCGATGTGGCCGCTAAGCTTCCGCCCGCGGCTTCCTACGCTAAGGCCGTTTTTCCCTCTCTCGCCGACCAGAACGCTGAGACGGCCGCCATCGCCGATGGCTGGGACAAGGTCGTGGGCGTAGAGGTCCAGAAGAAATAACCTGGATGCCGCGTTCCCAAGCATTGAGGAAGGCGGGTTCTTGGCTAGGCCTGGGACCCTTCCTGTGCTTTGCGATCGCCTTCATGATACTCCCCGCGCTCTCGATACTCGCGGGGAGTTTCATGAACAAGTCGGGAGCATTCACCTTCGCCAACTTTGCCCATCTCGCGAGGCAGAATATCGTCGCTTCGTACCGAGTAACGATCGAGCTCTCCGCTGTCACCGCTGCCATAGGCACAGTCCTAGGCGCTCTTGTATCGTATGCCGTTGTTGCCGGCGGACTTCCGAAGGGCCTGCGCTCCTTCACAATTACCTTCTCGGGCGTCGCCTCCAACTTCGCGGGAGTGCCCCTGGCCTTCGCTTTCATCGCGACCCTGGGTAGGGTGGGCCTCGTCACTGCCCTCGCGAAGAGTCTCTTCGGAATCGATCTCTACGGCTCGGGCTTCAACCTCTACAGCTTTTGGGGCCTTTCTCTCACCTATGTTTATTTCCAGATGCCCCTCATGATACTCACCATCGAACCGGCCATCGTCGGCCTACGAAGGGAGTGGCGCGAGGCCTCCGAGAGCCTGGGTGCTTCTTCGTGGACCTACTGGTTGCGCGTGGGGCTGCCCATACTCACGCCCTCCCTCCTCGCCGCTTTCATCCTTCTTTTCGGCAACGCCTTCGGGGCCTATGCCACCGCTTACGCCCTCACCGGAGGGATGCTCAATCTAGTGCCTATACTCATCGGCGCCCAGATCCGTGGCGACGTCCTCCACGACCCCAACTTAGGCTACGCCCTCGCCCTCGGCATGGTAGTCATCATGCTCGCTGCGATATTCCTCTACTCGAGCCTGCAGAAACTTGCCTCGAGGTGGCAGAGATGAGGCGCTCCGAGTCGGCGCGAAAGGCGCTCTCCTGGTTTTGGCTCGCATTGGGCATGCTGTATTTCTTCCTTCCCCTCGTCGCGACGTTCCTCTTTTCACTCAAGGGCAGGAAAGGTGTATTGAGCTTCGCCGCCTATGCCAACGTGCTTGCCGATCCTCAGTTCCTCAAGACCTTCCTCTTTTCGCTCGAGATGGCGGTCTTCACGATCCTCGCCAGTCTGGTCCTCATCGTTCCGACCGCGATATGGATACACCTCAAGCTGCCCAAGGCGAAGGGCCTCATGGAGGCGCTTTCGCTCATGCCCTTCGTGATTCCGCCCATCGTGCTCGCCTTCGGCCTCATCAAGACCTATTCTAAGCCGCCCCTTGTGCTCGTCTCGAGCCCCGTCCTCCTCGTGGCGGGCTACGTCATCATCAGCTTCCCTTACATGTACCGAACGATAGACGCTGGGCTGCGAGCGATCGATCTGCCCCTTCTCACCGAGGCGGCGCAGATCCTGGGCGCCCGCTGGACTACGGTCCTCTTCCGCGTGGCCTTGCCGGGCCTGCGAGCTTCGATACTGTCGGCAGTCTTCCTCTGCTTCGCGACGGTCATCGGCGAGCTCACCCTGGCTGTCATTCTCGCCTGGCCCGCCTTCGGGCCGTACATGGCTCTGGTCGGCCGCGACCTCGCCTATGAGCCGGCGGCCCTCTCTATCATGAGCTTCGCACTCACCTGGGGCTCGATCGGCCTCATGCAATTCATCTCGAGCCGTGGCGTGGCGCGCCGCGGACGCGGGCATCGGCCCTAGGAGATAAGACATGGCCTTCATAGAACTACGCGACCTGCGAAAGAGCTTCGGCAAGACCGAGGTAGTCAAGGACCTTTCGCTCGAGGTGCGCAAGGGCGAGTTCCTCTCCTTCCTGGGCGGCTCGGGCTGCGGCAAGACTACGACGCTCCGCATGATCGCGGGCTTCGAGACGCCGAGCTCGGGCTCGATCTTCATAGACGGCGAGGACATGGAGAATGTGAGCCCCCGCAAGCGGCGATTGGGCATGGTCTTTCAGAACTACGCCCTCTTCCCGAACTTGGACGTCGCGGGCAACATCGCCTTCGGTCTCCATGTCGCAGGCGCGAAGGGCAAGAGCGCGAAGAAGCGAGTCGCCGAGATGCTCGAGCTCATCGGCATGGAAGGCTACGCTCAGCGCTACCCGCGCGAGCTCTCGGGGGGGCAGCAGCAGCGCGTCGCCCTCGCGCGCGCCATCGCGGTGGAGCCCGAGGCTCTCCTCCTAGACGAACCGCTCTCCGCCCTCGACGCCAAGATCCGCCAGAGGCTGCGCGACGATATCCGCTCGATCCAGAAGAAGCTCGGTATGACGATGATCTATGTCACCCACGACCAGGAAGAGGCGCTCTCTATCTCCGATCGCGTCGCGGTGATGCGGGACGGGAGGATCGAGCAGCTCGGTTCGCCCAGCGAGATCTACGACAACCCCGCCACTGCATTCGTCGCGACCTTCATAGGCAGCCTCTCCAGCCTGTGTTGCGAGGTGGCCGATGCCGCGGCGGGCCTCCTCCTCGTAGATGGGCGAATCCTCCGCGCCGTCGCCCCCCTCGCTGCTTCCTCCGGCGAAACCTTATCCCTCTCCTTGCGGCCCGAGTCCATAACCCTGAGCCCCTCGAGCGCAGATGACAATGTACTGCCCGGCGAAGTCGAAGCGGTAAAGTTCCTGGGCTCCATTGTGCGGCTCGTCGTGCACTCCTGCGGCCAGGCCGTCTTCGTCGACTCCTTCAACGATCCTCGCCGCGCCCTGCCCGAGCCGGGAGAAGAGGTCAAGCTTTGCTTCCCTCCCGAGGCCTGCCATCTCAGGCCATCTCATCCAGCCGTCCGCGTCCCCGCCGAGGAAATTTCGACAAGCGTCGAGGCTTAGCCTATACTTGATACCAGGGGGTAACGCCATGGCAGTCGTTACTATTTCCAGGGAGTACGGGAGCGCGGGGAGTGAAGTGGCGCGCACGGTCGCCGAGCTCCTCGGCTATCATCTGGTGGACAAAGCAATGATCGGCAGGATCCTGGCGGGCTACGGTCTCGTCGATTTCGACGCGACCTACGAGGCGGAAGCAGGCATCTGGTCCGCCTTCGACTCGAAACTCCGGACTGTCGTCACCATGCTCGAGCGCCTGGCCTGCGCGGTCGCGAGGCACGGCCACGCGGTCCTCCTCGGCCGTGGCAACTACGTAGTCCTCGGAGGCATGCAGGGCGTGCTCAACGTGCGGATCAGAGCTCCCCACGAATGGCGAGTTTCGAGGACTATGGAAGAGCGCGGGCTCTCCGACCGTGCTCTGGCGGAAAGCGCCGTGCGCGAGGGTGATAAAGTACGCTCCTCCTTCGTCTCATCGGTCTATGGCATACGCTGGGATTCGATGGAGAAGTTCGACCTTGCCATCGACACGAGCAAGGTCGAGCCAGGGCTTGCCGCTTCCTGGATCGTCGCCGCGGCTTCGGCCTTACCGGATCCGCGCGAGGCTGGGGCGGATCTAGGGACGGCCGATCCAGTGCTCGATGAGGCAATAGCGACGGAGCTCGGCTGCAAGGGGTAACTGTATTTGAATCTATAAAACTGATATGCAACTTACCGTTCTCCTCTCCTATCAATACTATGGCGTAAGGAATGGTTTGTTTTATTAAACTTTGTTTGAAAAGCTCTGATCTCTCGAGTGTTATATAAATTAAAGTATTTGATTTATATTAAGAACAATGATAATAATACCTTCAAGGGGTTATCACATGAATCGTATCGTCATCGAGACAGATCAAGGACAGCAGAAGATATCGAAGCACATCTACGGTCACTTCGCGGAGCACCTCGGCCGTTGCGTCTATGAAGGCCTGTGGGTGGGCGAGGACTCGCCGATACCCAACACGAGGGGCATTCGCAACGACGTCGTTGCCGCGCTTAAAAAGCTCAAGATGCCCAATATCCGCTGGCCGGGCGGTTGCTTCGCCGATACTTACCACTGGAAGGATGGCATCGGGCCTCGCGAGGCCAGGCCGGATATGGTCAACACGCATTGGGGCGGGGTCACCGAGAACAACCACTTCGGCACGCACGAGTTCTTCGACCTCTGCGAGATGCTCGGGACCGAGCCGTACATCTGCGGCAATGTCGGATCAGGCACCGTGCGCGAGATGGCCGAGTGGCTCGAGTACATCACCATGCCCGGCGCCAGCCCCATGGCCACTCTTCGTCGCCAGAACGGCCGCGATGAGCCCTGGGACATCAAGTATTGGGCGGTCGGCAACGAGAGCTGGGGCTGCGGCGGCAATATGGAGCCGCTACAGTACGCATATGAGTTCCGCCGCTATCAAACTTACTGTAGGCACTTCGGTGGCAAGCAGCTGTACAAAGTCGCCTGTGGCCAGAACGACGAGTGGAACGAGGTCCTCCTGCGCGATGCCGGCCGTTTCATGGACGGCTTGTCCGTGCACAATTACACCTTCGCCGAGAAATGGGAGCGCAAGGGCGACGCGACGGGCTTTCCCAGAAGCGATTGGTATAGCGCGATGAAGAATGCTTTCGCGATGAATGACTTCGTTAGCCGCACTGCCTCCATTATGGACCGGTACGACCCCGAGAAGCGTATTGGCATGATCGTCGACGAGTGGGGCACCTGGTGGAATGTCGAGAGCGGCACCAACCCTGGTTTCCTTTACCAGCAGAACACGATCCGCGACGCAGTGATCGCGGGCCTCGAGCTCAATATTTTCAATGCGCATGCCGACCGCGTGTATATGGCCAACATCGCGCAGACGGTTAACGTCCTCCAGGCGATGATCCTGACCGAGGGCCCGAAGATGGTTCTCACCCCGACCTATCACGTCTTCGACATGTACAAGGCCCACCAGGACGCGATACTACTGCCCCTCTTCCTCGACGGAGAGAGCCTTGATGCGGAGGGCTTCAAGGTTCCCGCGATCAGCGCTTCCGCCTCGAAGGATGCCACTGGCAAGTTCCATATCAGCCTCTGCAACGTCAGCGACGACAAGGACGCCGATGTCGAGATCGAGCTGCGCGGCATCGCTGCCAGTGGCGGCGCGGGCTTCAAGGGCGCGTCCGGCCACATCCTCACCGCTCCGAGGATGGACAGCCACAACGACTTTTCCCATCCGAACGCGGTCGAACCCCTGGCCTACGAGGCCGGGGAGCAGGGTGGCAAGCTTCTCGCGAAGCTGCCCCCGATGTCGGTCGCCGTCCTCGAGCTTCAGTGAGTTCGGTTGCTTCCGACAGCTCTGGGCAGCCCTCTGGCTGCCCAGGCTGCGGTATCTCCGTCCGAATGAAGAAGGGCGAGCTCGAGCGCGTGATAGCGGAGTATTTTCACGATCACAGTCCCGAGCTCGCTTCGGACGAGGAGGCTCTGCGGCGCCTCGCTCTATGCGGTTCCTGCTCCGACCTGCAGTACGGTTCGACATGCAGGCACTGCGGCTGCCTGGTTGAGGTTCGCGCGCGCATCGCGGGATACGCCTGCCCAGCGCCAGAGTCGCGCTGGTAAACTTTAGCCGACCGCTATCCGCCGCGGCTTCGCGGCTTCCTTCACCTTGAGCCGCAACGTGAGCACTCCGTCCTCCAGGTCCGCGGCGACGCCCTCTCGATCTATGCTCTCGTCGATGGTGAAGGCTTTGCGGTAATCGCTGCTCCTACGCTCGCGCAGTAGGAACTTCCCGCCGGGAATCGCGTCCGTCCTCTTGCCTTCGATCGTGAGCGTGTCCCCGTCTATCTTTATCTCGAGCCCCTCCCGGGCCACGCCGGGCATCTCGACCCAGGCGATGACCTCGCTCTCGTCCTCCATGATCCGCACAGCCGGTACCATGACCTTGCGCTCGCCGCGCTCGATTGTGTTGTCCATGTCTCGCCTCCCTCACTTAACCGAAATCTGTACAGTCCGCCGCTTGGATTCGTCGCGCTTCGCGATGCGGACGCGAAGTATGCCATCCCTTAGCTGGGCCTCGATCTTCTCCGGATCGACGCTCGCGGGGAGACTCAGAGTCCTGCTGAACGAGCCCGTCCAGGTCTCGCTCCTCACGACCTTCCTCGACTTAGTAGGCTCCTCGCGCCTCTTCTCGCCCTTGATGGTGAGCAGGTTGCCCTGGACGCTGAGTTCGAAGTCCTTCTTGTTGACGCCGGGGAGATCGGCGAGAAGCAGTACTTCGTCGTCGCCCTCGACCAGGTCTATCGCCGGCCCCGTCGACCAATCGAGGAGACCGGAGACGTCGGGAAGTTCGACTCCGTCTAGGGAGCGCTCGAACTCTCTCCTGAGATCGTCAAAGGCATCCCACAGATCGAGCGCCGCCGGACTAGCCTGTCGTCGCGCTACGATGTTCGTATGATCCATGATAAACCTCCTAAAGCTTTGTTCTGGCGTCTGCGCGCCACTAATGAATAAGCAAAAAACATGCCAATTGTTAGTCGATGTCCTTCGGCCATTTGCCCGGGCTTTTCCCATCCATATAATAAGTTTCTCACGTAACTCTCCGACGGAGGCTTGCTCAGAGCATCTTCGCGCGCAGGCTGTTTCGCTTCGAAACAGCGGCTGAAAATGACAGCGCTTCTCGTGTTGCCCTAGGTAACAGAGGGCTGAGCGGCCGATGGATACGATTTGTCGCTTTTTGAAACAGGGGGACGCGCACTCCTATCTAGTTTCCTCGCTTTTTTAGGGGAATATCGGATTGGCACGTTTTTGCAGAGAGGTATTCCGGAAATTCGAGAACCCAAACCGAGCGGCGAGGCTGCGGAGACGTCTCGCCGCCTGAGAGATACATGGAGGCCTTCTATGGTGTTCGATCGGAAAAATGGAGCGAGGAATTTGAGGGCATTCGTCCTCGCGCTCTCCTGCATGATCGCCGGGGCCGCGCTGGCGTACTGGGGCTTCTCACAAGGCGTGAAGTCCCGGTCGGTCGTCTACGCGGAGTCCCCGCTCGCTACCGCTTCCGCCCAGGTCAAGACGGCGATTGCGGGGGCAGAGACGACGCAGGAGGCGTTCAGTTACGTGGCTGATGCCGTCACGCCCGCGATCGTCGAGCTCAGCGTCGTCGAGAAGGTGGAGCAACCGCAGAGCCTGGGCTCGGGCATCATCGTACGCGATGTAGGCAAGACCATGTATGTCCTCACCAACGCTCACGTCGCGGGCGACGCCGTCGAGATCTCGGCGACTCCTCGGCGGTGCGGGTCGGCGACTGGGCTATCGCCATCGGCAACCCCCTGGGCTACGTCTTCTACGTTACCGCCGGCATCGTCAGCGCTAAGGAGCTCTCGGCTCCCGAGAGCGCGGTAGTCGTCGCTTCGGTCGCGCGCTCGAGCCCGGCCCAGAAGGGCGGGGTGCTCCCCGGAGACCTCCTCGCCTCGATCAATGGCTAGGCCGTGACCGGGCCCGAACAGGAGCAGCGCCTCGTCGCCGAGCTTCCGACCGGAAACCAGGCAAGCATTCAGGTACGGCGACAGGGAAGGACCGTCGAACTCAAGGTGAGAATCGAAGCGATGGACGAGAAGGCGAGCTCGAACGCCAAGACCTACCTCCCGGGGCTCATCCTCACAGCAGGTGAGCGAGGCGCGGCCTCCCGCACGGGCGGCCGCGCCGGAACGCAAGGGTGCTACCGTCATCTTCCCCCGATACCGTAGCGGAGGAAGTTATACGAAAGAGGTGCGAGCAAGACGCTGCCGTCCTTGGCGACGGCGAGGCTCTTGGGCGCCACATTGTCGGGCGCCACGGCGGTATTCGTCGCTTTAAGGTCCGAGTGCTTGAGCTCTTCATGCTCTGCGAGGGCGAGGCCTTCGAACCCGGCGGCCTTAAGGTCGAGCTCCATGCCCTCCTTGCCGCGGTTAACGCAGAAAAGGGAGAGCGTCGTGCCGTCCTCGGAGAGAACGGCCGAGGCGTCGAGATAAGGCACTTGTCCGAAGTCTTTGTTCTCGTATGAGGGCGAATCTACCTTCAGGCTCATCGAGGTGCCGCGGCCATGCTTGGAGGCGAAGAGGAAGGGCCAGTAGATCGTCTGCCTCCAGGCCGCACCGCCATTGTCGGTCATGATCGGCGCAATGACGTTGACCAGCTGCGCGAGGCAGGAGACCTTTACGCGGTCCGCGTGTCGCAGGAGGACGTTGATGAGGCAGCCCACGACGAGCGCGTCCTCCATTGTGTATACGTCCTCGAGGAGGTGCGGCCCTACCTGCCAGGCCGCGTTCTTCTTGTCCGTCTCGGCCGAGTGGAACCAGACGTTCCACTCGTCGAAGGAGAGGTACATTTTTTTCTTCGAGCGTTTTTTCGTCTTGATGAAATCGCAAGTCGAGACGACCGAGTCGATGAAACTGTCCATGCCGATCGACGAAGCGAGGAAGCTATCTAGATCGTCCTCGCTGTTCTGAAAGTAGTGGTGAAGCGAGAGATAATCGACCGAGTCGTAGCAGTGGTCGAGCACCGTGGCTTCCCACTGCGGGAATGTGGGCATGTGGCCGTTCGAAGAACCGCAGGCGACGAGCTCGAGTTTAGGGTCGAAGAGCTTCAGCGCCTTGGCCGTCTCGTAGGCGATGCGGCCATACTCGTCGGGCGTCTTCTGTCCAACCTGCCAGGGGCCGTCCATCTCGTTCCCCAGACACCAGAGCTTGATGTCGAATGGATCTTTCGAGCCATGCTCTTTGCGCAGGTCGCTCCAGTAAGAGCCACCCGGGTGATTGCAGTACTCGACGAGATTTCGCGCCGCGTCGATGCTACGCGTGCCCAGGTTGATCGCATACATGATGTCGGTGTTCGCCGCCTTGGCCCAGCGAGCGAACTCGTGGAGGCCGAAGGTATTCGGCTCGACACTCTTCCATGCGAGGTCGAGACGGCGAGGCCGCTTCTCCACGGGCCCGACCGAGTCCTCCCAATTGAAGGATGAGACGAAGTTGCCGCCCGGATAGCGCACGACCGGCACGTCCAGCTCGCGCACGAGCTCGAGGACGTCCTTGCGCAAGCCGTTAGGGTCGGCCTTTGGGTGGCCCGGCTCGTAGATGCCTCCGTATACGGCGCGGCCGAGATGCTCGATGAAGGATCCGTAGATGCGCTTGTCCACTGCGCCTATCGTGTAGTCCTTGTCCAATGAAACCTTAACGCGCATCGTTCCCTCCATATAAATAGCACCGCACTTTCCAATTGCCGTCCACGTATTCTGGAGGCTCCTCTTTGCGGCATTTGTCCATCGCCTTGGGGCAACGCCCCGCGAATTTGCAACCCTTCGCGAGGTACTCCTCGTCACCGCAGGAGACTTCGCATTCGGCGAGCGAAGGGGCTCCCGGCTTGGGGTCGAGCGCGGCTTCGACAAGAAGCCGCGTATACGGGTGCCTAGGGTTCGTGAGTATCGGGCCGGTATCGCCTTGCTCGACGAAGAATCCCTTGTGGATGATCGCTATGCGATCGGAGATGTAGTACGCGGTCGCGAGATCGTGCGTGATATAGATGATCGAGGTCCCCATCTTTTCCTTGAGATCCTTGAAGAGGTTGACAATGCTCATGCGCAGGGACGCGTCGACCATCGAAACGGGTTCGTCGGCCACGAGGATCTTGGGGTTCGGGATGATGGCGCGCGCGATCGACGCGCGCTGCAGCTGTCCGCCCGAGAGCTCGTGCGGATAGCGGCCGCCCACCTCGGAGAGGGAAAGCCCCACTGCATTGAGCGCTTTCTCTGATCTCTCTTTCGTTTGCTCCTTGGTCTCGCCTTGAAAATAGTTCCGCGCGGTCTCGATGAGGAAATCGTCGACCCGGTTGAGCGGGTTGAATGTCTCGAAAGGATTCTGGAATATCGGTTGCACGTCGCGCATGTAGTCAAGCACTTGCTTGCGGCCCTTGATCGAGTTGACGTCCCTGCCGTCGAGTTCAATGAAGCCCGAGTCGGGCAGGAGGAGCCGCAGTATCATGCGCGAGAGGGTCGATTTGCCCGATCCCGATTCCCCGATTATCGAGAAGATGTCGGGCTTATCCTTAATGAGCGAGAAGCTCACCTGGTTGACCGCGATTATCTCTTTGCCGGACAGGAGGCCGCCAAGCCTGAATACTTTCTTCGCTCCCCGCACGGAGAGCAGTTCGGTTGTATTGCTCACAGATTCCTCCAATGTCCTACTCGGCCAGGAAGCAGGCCGCTCTCGTGCCGCCAGCGCAGGGCTTTGGCTGTGGGGTCTCCTGCGCGCACCGCTCCTGCGCCAAGGGGCAGCGGGGGTGGAAACGGCAGCCCGAAGGCGGGTCGGCAAGATTAGGCGGAGCGCCCTTCAGGTAGCCTTTGCGGTCTTTCTCTCCGATACGGGGCAGGGAGCGTATAAGGTGCTGTGTATAGGGGTGCGAGGGGTTCTCGAAGATGTCCTTGGTTGCGCCCTCCTCGACGATGGTGCCCGCATACATGATCGCGATCCTATCGGCCATGTTCGCGTGGACCGCGAGGTCGTGGGTCACGAGGACGATCGTGTTCCCGAGCTCGCCCTGGATGCGCTTCATGAGGCCCAAGGTCTCACGCTGGACGATGACATCGAGGGCTGTCGTCGGCTCGTCCGCGATTATTACGTGGGGAGAGCACAGAGTGGCCAACCCGATCGTTACCCTTTGGCGCATGCCGCCCGAGAGCTCGTGCGGATAGGAGTCGAGGACTTCCTTGCCTAGGCGGAGCTTGCCGATGTGCTCGATCACGGCCCCCCGGAATTCCTTGGGGGAAAGATCGCTCATGTGCGGGTATGCAAAATCGACGAAGCTCTTGTATATCTTTCGAACGGGATTCAGGACGTTCATCGAACCCTGCATAATGTAGGAAATTTCCTTCCACCTGATGCTGTAGAGCTCGTCGTCGCTGGCGCTGAGGAGATTAAGGGGCTTCTCGGGATCGCCGAGGAATTCAACCGAGCCCTCCTGCACCCTTAGGGGCGGCCTGCAAAAGCCGGCGATTAGCTTCAGGAGCGTCGTCTTGCCGCAGCCGGATTCGCCGGCTATGCCGTAGACTTCGTTCTTGCGGATTGCGATATTGACGCCGTCGACGACTTTGACCTCGCGGTCCGTACCGAAGATGTGCGTGATGTACGATGCGCGAAGGTCCTTCGTGCGGAGGATTATGTCTTCGGTCATGCGACGCCGCCCTTCATCCGCAGCCTGGTGCGCGGATCGATGTACTCATTCAGGCTGACCGAGAGGAGGTAGAGTCCCGTGAAGACGAAGACCAGGACGACGACGGGCGCCGCTATCCACCACCATACGCCGGAGATCATGGCCTGATGCTGGTTTGCCCAGAATATGACGACGCCTATCGATGCCTTGTTGACGTTGGTGAGGCCGAGGATAGACAAGGTCACTTCCATGCCGACCGACCACAGGAGGTTGTTGATCGTCGTGGAGAAGATGATCGGAAGGACATAGGGCATGTGCTCCTTGAAGATGATCCGCCTCGTCGGCATGCCGCAGAAGACCGCCGTATCCGAGAAGACGTGCTCCTTGAGGGAAAGAACCTGGGATCGGATCACGCGGGCATCGTAAGCCCAGCCAAGGAGGGCCATCATGATGGCCATGTAGAACCAGTTCATCTTGTCCCGGAGGAGGAAGTTGAGGAGGATGAGGATGGGCAGGACCGGCATGATTACGAAGCTATCGTTGATCGACATTGCGACCTTGTCGAAGAGCCCGCCCTTATATCCTGCGTACATACCGACCCAGACCGCGATGATGCGGGAGAGGATGGCCGTGACGACTCCGAACATCAGGCTGTTGCGGAGGGCGAAGGTCATCTGCCAAAAGAGGTCCTGGCCGCGAGTGTTCGTCCCGAACAGATGTTGGAACGAGGGGGGGAGGTCCGGCGTCACTACGAAGGACTCCATCGCTTTATAAGGCGAGAAGAATGAAAAAATGATCATTATAAGGGCGAAAGCGACACTTATGATGCCGAAGCGGAAGCTGCCCGAGCTCTTCCACAGGCCTGCGAATGCTTTTCTCATTTTCTTTCCCTTAATTAAGACGTACGCGGGGGTCGAATAGAGGATAGAGGAGATCGACGACGAGGACGGACACCGAGACACCTACGATCGAAAATATCGAGACTCCCATGATGAGGCTGTAATCGAAGTTGGTGATCGCCCTGTAGGAGAGATTGCCGATTCCCGGAATGCCGAACACAACCTCGGTTATCAGGGCTCCCGAGAAGATCCCTCCGAGACTCATGCCGAGGCCCGTTATCTGGGGAAGCAGGGCGTTTTTCATCACGTACTTGTTGAGTATCGTGTTCTTGTCGACGCCGCCTACCTCGGCGTACTGGACATAGTCCTCAGAAACGATGTTCGACACGAGGCTCCTCATGCCGAGGAGCCAGGCGCCGATGCTCGTGAGGACGAGGGAGAGGGCGGGGAGAAACAGATGGTAGAGGACGCTCGCGAAGAAGGCGAGGTTCCAGCCTTCCTTGACCCCAGGGGCATAAGCGCCCGAAGTGGGGAATATGGGGATTAGGAAACAGAATATGATGAGGAGGATGAAGGCGAATATATAGTAAGGGATGGGCCGCATGCAGTTCGCGGTGAGCTCGACCCATTTCGTCCAACGCTTTTCGGGATAATAGCCGGCGAGACCGCCTAGTATGTTGCCAATGATCCACGACAGGATGCTCGTCGTCAGTAGAAGGCCGATAGTCCAGGGCATGGACCTCCAGATAAGGTCGGTCACCGGATGAGGGTAGGAGAAAAGGGACGGTCCGAGATCTCCGCGCAAGAAGCGCCCCCAGAAGTTGACGTACTGCTGCCACATCGTGCCCTTGAGGCCATAGAGGTCGTTCATCGATTCACGAAAGGCCTGAATCGCCTCCGGGTGGATGTTCGCGGGTCCAGTCATCATCTGATTGATCTTCTGCTCGACTGGGTTGGTTGGGGCGAGCCGAGGAATGATGAAGGTGATTGTGATGCCGATGAAGATGACGAGGACGCATTGTCCCAAGCGCTGCATCAGGTACTTAAAGAACGATGAGCCGAAAATGTCGCGGATCGACATGTGTCCCCCTGACATACTCTATTCGATTGAAATCGCGCTCCCTCGGCCGCCTTGAGTCAGGCGAGGCCGTGGGAACGCGAAGTGGATTCTAGCCGATCACTTCGGGGGAAGCATCTGCTTTAGTTGGGTGAAGATCGTGCGGCCATTGGCCCAGTTGGTCACGGGGTCGGTGTACGGATTGCCGAAGTTCGGATAGCCGGTCCAGTAGGTGTTGTCCTGCGAAGAGAACACGTTGTAGGACATGAGGGGGATCTCGGGCATATCCTTGGTCGTAAGCTTCAGGAACTCGATACCGAGCTTGGCGTTCGCGGCCGTGTCGTTGAAGTCGGTAACATTGATCTGGTCGATGATCTTGTCGAGTTCGGCGCTCTTGTACCGGATCTGGTTGCGCCCGTTGTGGAACTGACCGATCGGAGTGTAGTACTTGGAGTGCATGCTGTCAGTGAAGTAGGAGAGATCGGGGTTTCCACCCCAGGTCTCGATGTTCCACCCCATATTGACGTCGTACTGGCCGAGATTGTAGTTGGTGCCATTGTCTTGGGACCAGATGGCCGTGGTCTCGATGCCGAACTCAGTCCAGAGCTCTGCGACCATGGTGGCGAGCCTCTGGAGGGTTGGGCGATCCGGTCCCCAGTTGAGGAGCGAGATCTTAAACTGTTCGCCATTAGGCTTGTACCATTTGCCGTCCTTCTGCGTGAAGCCGTTCTTCTCGAGGAGTGAGGATGCGGCCTTTGGATCGTATTTCCACCAGCCCTGGCCGAGCATGTCCGTTATCTTCGTGGCATCCTTGGGAACGGCGTCGCCGAGCTGAGCGCGAGCGGAGGTAGCGATCTTCTGAGCGACCGTCGTGTCGTAGGGCTTGATCTTCCCGTACTTCCCGGTGTCGAGTGTGAAGTCCTTGAGCCAGGCCTGCATGGGATCGAAGTAATACTTGCGGGAGGTACCGGTGGGCGGATACTGCATGGGCGATAGTGTGACAGCGCCCTTGTAACTGGCCATGGCGAGCTTGGTCATGTCCAGGGAAAGCGTGAGGGCCCAGCGCACGTCGGGATTATTAAAGGGCTCCTTGGCGTTATTCGGGAGAATGGCAAGAAGTGTCGGATCCGGGTGTCCATAAGGGAAGCCTTGGAACCAGTTCGTCTCCCACTTGTTCTTCGCGAGAGAGATCATGCCTTCGGGGGTGACCTCGTGGATCATGTCCAGATCGTGGTTAGTCTGCTCGATGACTTTCTTGTCGTTCGGGATATCACTCATGTACATGGCGAACTTGGGCGCGGGTTTGCCGAAATCGGCGATAGTCGTGCGCTGCCAGTCGTCGCGGCGCTGCCAGAGAGTCCAGGTGCCATGTTTGTCATAGTCCTTGAGCACGTAGGAACCGATGCTGACAGGAGGATTGAAGTTGTATGCCATAAAGTCGGTCGGGGTCTTGAGGGCCTTCTCGACGACGTGCTTAGGCATGATCCAACACGCGTTCCAGCGGACCGTGAAGTTGCGGTGGAAGCGGCTGTTTGGCTCAGTGAGATTGAAGACTACCGTGTAGTTGTCCGGAGTCTCGACGCTCTTGACCTGAATTTTGAAGGCAGAGCCGAAGAGTGCATTGGGGTTCTGGGCGAGAGTCTCGACCGTGTACTTAACGTCCGCGGCGGTAAACTCGACGCCATCACTCCAGTAGATGCCCTTCTTGAGCTTGGCGGTCATCTTTGTGAAGTCCTTATTGTAGATAGGCCGCTCGGAAGCGAGGCTGTTATGCCACGTGTTGTCCTTCTCTGTGCCGTGCTTTAGCCCTGAATCCGGATCGATGTACCAGAGGGTATCCATGCCGAGCTGCTGGAGTCCGTTCGACACTCCGCCGTTGCCGCCCGCCCATACCGTCCAAACATTGAAGCTATCGGGGTTGATGATAGCCGGCGAAGGATCCTCGACGATGATTGTGTCCCCGCGCTTGACGCCAGGCATGATCTCTTTGTTCGGGTCAATCTCGGCGGATGCCGCGAGCGTACCGAAGACGACCAGCGTACAGACTGCCAGCCAGAGTTTTCTCTTCATGTCTCCTCCTTATAAAACCTAGGGCGAATATTTCGTCCTTTCGAAGCCTTAGTTATCGCCAAGCGATTGGCTGACTGGTGTTTTTAATTGGGATCGGCAAGCGTATATTCGTTCTCTCAGGCGATCTGTACCACTAATATGGATACATATCTGCCCATCGCCGAATAAACAGAATTTCATATACTTTTTCGTAGCTTTATTGAGCATATCCTGGTTTTTAGATTTCGTCAAACATTTTATATGATAATAATCATAAAATTTGATATGTAAACCTTCCCACAGAGTCTGTATCGCAACGATTCACCTTGTGCCGTATCAGCGATGATGATTTAATGTAAGGATGAGTTCTGATAACCGCATCCTCGTACTCGATTCGCATACGGATAGTGACGCTCTTATCGCGCTTTCCTCTGATCTTCGCTTGAAAATACTCAACCTCCTTTACATTAAACCGCTTAATGTCAATGAGATAGCTGAGAAACTCGCTCTCCCCCAATCCACCGTAGCGACTAATATCGCCGCCCTCGAAAAGGCCGGGCTGGTCCAATCCGAGATCGTCAAAGCAAAAAAGGGGAATCAGAAGATCTGCCATGCCGTCTTCGAGGAGATCGTCATTCGCTTCGCCGAAGAAGAGAAGCGGGTACGCGATGACCTCATCGAAGTCGAAATGCCCATTGGACTATTTACGAGCTACAAAGTTTCGTCTCCTTGCGGCCTCTGCTCGACCGAGGGGATCATCGGCTATCTCGACGTGCCCGACTCGTTCCTCAACCCCGATCGCATGAAGGCCGGGCTCCTCTGGTTCGAGAGCGGCTGGGTGGAGTACAAGTTCCCGAACAATAGCCTATATAAAGATAAGCCGATCAAGAAGCTCGAGATCAGCGCAGAGCTCTCTTCCGAAACACCGGGCACCGATAAAAACTGGCGTTCGGATATTACGCTCTGGGTCAATTCGGTTGAGGTCGGCGACTGGACAAGCCCGGGGGACTTCGGGGACAAGCGAGGCAAGTTTACCCCCGAATGGTGGAAGCTCGAGGGCTCGCAATACGGCCTACTCAAGAACTGGAGCGTCTCCGAAGATGGCAGCTTCGTGGATGGAGTGCGGATATCCGACCTCTGTCTCGCTGACCTCGCGCTCACCGAGCATCATTCGATCAAGATCCGGATCGGGGTGAAAGAAGAAGCCGAGCATGTCGGCGGCCTCAATATCTTCGGCCGAGGCTTCGGCAATTACGATCAAGCGATCGTCCTCAGGCTCTATTTCGGTTGACGCACGGCATGAGGGCTCCTTTGCACAAGCCATTTAGGTATCGCTTTGCTAAGGCCTCGGGGGGACACGTTGACAGCCCCCCTCCAGTGAGATGACAATCAAGGCATCCAGGAGGGCGCGATGATAACCAAATACTGCCTTACGGCTAAATTCGCCGGAATCGAGAACGAGCTCTTCTTCGAGGTGGACGAGAAGGAATTCTCCCGCCTGAAAGAGCGCTTCCTCGAGGTCTCCCGGGCAGACGAGGCGATATCCTTCACCATGAGCGACGGCTCGGTTGCCATCATCGTGTGCAGGAGCATCGAGACCCTCCATTTCGTCTTCGAGTCGAGCCTCGAGGAGTTTCCTGCGCTCGAGAACATCAAGGACGAGGATTGCGTCGTCAAGTACCGCCTCTTCGGCCGCGGTGATCCTGAGTACCTCGCGGTCGAATCGCCATCCGCCGCGGTGGAATTCTATGACCGAGTGCGCGAAGCCTTGGAAAAGGACTTCGCCGAGGACGCCGGCCTTTTCTTCGCCGTCGTCGATGACGCCGGCAAGGATTTCTATTTCAATCGCGAATCCCTGCTCTACATCGTCGTGCCCAAGAAGGTCTACGACGCGGGCTCGAAACAGCTCGGCAAGAAGCGCCTGTAACGGCTCCCACCCGAACTTTAGTCATCCTCTCCGGTCCTGTCGGCTCCGGCAAGACGAGCGCTCTGCGCGAACTTGTGTCCTCTCTCGCGTCCGAAGGCCGCCGCGTCGCCGCGATACTTCAGCCCGATATTGGGCGCGGGCCCGATCGTATGGCGTTGGGCTTCGAGATGGAGTTCCTTTCCACTGCTTCTGGCGCGCTCGATTCAGAGCGGATCGCTCTTGCGCGAGGGCTGCCGACGGGATCGCTCCCGCCGGAATGCTTGGATGCGGACCATTTCATTCTCGGGCATTTCCTTTTCGAATCCCGAGCCTTCAGACGAGCACAGGCTTTCGTCTGCTCGGAGCTCGACGCGAGAAGAGCGGGGCCAAGCGTGGAGGCGCTCGGCCTCGACGAGATAGGGACTCTCGAGCTTATGCGGAAATCAGGCCTCAGGCCATGTCTGGAGCTCGCCTTGACAGCCGTCGCGACGGGCTGGGGGCCTTCCCTACTCGTCTGCTCCTCTCGCGACTCGAACGCGGGCTTCTTGCGCGACCTGGCCGCGGCGGCCGGACTCGAGGTCGAGATCCGCGATATTACGGCCAGGCCCCGCTCCTAAACTCGCTATTTCTTTCTGCGCGAGTTGACCAGGCGAGAGAAGTCGCTGATGTTCTTGACGACGATCTTGTCCTGGAAGAGTTCGAGCCTGCGCTGATTGGCGAAGTGGCCGATCAAGGTCTGCGCCTCGGCGGGCGACATGCCTGCCCAATGCGCCACATCGTCCACGGTGACCTTGAACTCCCGTTTCTCTCCCTCGAGTTCGCCCCCGCGTACCGCGGCGTTGGTCTCGTCGAGCATGAGAAAGACGTCGGCTATCTTGGCCTGGGGGTCGTCGAGGGTGAGGATCATGAAGCGGCGCTTCTGGTCCCAGATGCGCTTGGTGAAGAGTTTGAGCAGGCGCAGCGCGATCTGTGGGTTGCCCATCATGAGCACTTCGAAGTTCGCCCTGTTGAACTCGAGGACCTTGACCGTGTCGATGGCCAGGGCGGTGGCGGAGCGGGGCGCTCCTTCGAGTATGGCCATCTCGCCGAAGATCTCCGGGGCCTGGAGTATGTCGAGGGTCTTCTCGTTGTCGGCGACGATCTTGGTGATTTTCACCTTGCCGGCCTGGATGAGGTAGAAGCTGTCCCCGGGCTCGTACTCGGCGAATATGATCTCGCCCGGGTGGTAGGTCCGCGCGAAGCGGGTAAAGGCGGCAAGGTCAGCCATGGACGCCCTCCTCGAGCTTGCGCAGGGACTTGGCCGCTTTGATGCGCATCGCGGCGTCCTCATCCGACTCCATGGAAAGAATTTTTTTGAAGAAACCCTTGGCCCGCTCGACGTCGCCCTTCTTCTCGTAGGACTGTCCCAGATAGAAGAGGGTGTCGACGATGTCGGGATGCTTCGGGTAGGTCTGGATCATCTGTGTGAAGTGCTTGATCGTGAGCTCGTACTGTCCAAGCATGAACAGGCACCTTCCCATGTCGTAGAGGGCCTTGGTCGTGTACTCGGGATCGGTATTGGCCTCGACTATCCGCTTGAAGAGCGAGAGGGCCTCTTTGTATTTCTCGGAGCTGAAGAGGCTCACTGCGTCGTAGTAGGTCTTGGCCGCGTCCGAGAGGCCATCGCTTGGCGTCTTGGCCTCCGCCGAGCCGTGGGATGTCGCGTTTTCGGGGCCTTCCATTATCCTCGTCGTCTCGACCATGAGGGGAGCGGGGCCTTTGCCATCCCCGAATTTAACCGCCCCGTTCTCTGCGACCTCGAGGTAGCGGCTCGCCTGTTCCGCGAGCTTGCCTGCCGGGTAGTAGGTGAGGTAGCGGCTGAAGACATACTTGGCCTGCGAATACTGGCGCACCTTGAGATAGTACTCACCAGCCTTGAAGAGCCCGACCTCGGGGCTCAAGCTCTCGTTCGCCTCGAGAAGGTTGTCGACCTGCGTGTGCACACGCCGCAGCTGGTTCGAGAAGACCTTGAGCATCTTCATGATGATGCGAGTATTCTTCTGGGCAAAGACCTCAAATTCAGGTACCGCGAATATGAGGACCTGCGCGTCGGAGAGCACGACTGCGTTCTCCTCGCGGGGATACTTCCCCAGGGCGCTCTTCACGCCGAAGAACTCCCCGGTCTGGATGATCTCGCGTATTTCCTTCCCGGTCTCGATGTCGTTGTAGCCGAGGCACACCTTCCCCTGCTGGAGGACAAAGACCTTGTCGCTGACGACGTCCCCCTGGAAGTAGATAACCGAGTTGGCGCGGTAGTTCCCTACCTTTGGCATCCTCTTTTTGCTCCCGTCGGGCGCCCGTTAGCGCCCCTCCCGCGCGGTCGGCTCTCGCCGCCCGCAATCGGCGTCTTATTAGTGTAGGCTCCTCGGCCGCATAATGCCAGCCCTCATTAAGAGCCGCTAGACATTGAAAGGGAGGTAGTCGAGCTTCTTTTCGAAGCCGACCGCCGCCCTGATCTCGCGGTATAGTCCCGCCGGATCTCCCTTGACGAACATGGTCCTGCCGCCGACCTCGACGCTGCCGTAGTCCGCCGGCCGCTTTCCGGCGATCATCTCGAGCGCCCCGCCGTATTTCCCCTCGTCGCCGTAGACGGGCATGCCCTCGACAGTGAGGAGCTCGAGGTCCTCGCATTCAACGAGGGCGAGGCTCTCGTAGGGATCGTCCGCCTTCGCTCTGAAGACCGCGGCGTCCGCCCAGGCCCCCGGCTCGAGTATTCCCGCCTTGCCCGCGAGGCCCAAGGCCTTTGCGGCGTTGACCGTGGCCATGTCGAAAAGGGTCTTGGCGGGAAGATCCTCGCCGTACAGATCGCGGTAGGCCGAGCGGGCGAACTTCATTTCCGCGAGTAGGTTGACCGATCCCGTGTGGGTCGAGTCCGTGCCGAGGGCGACGTTGACACCGGAACGGAGGAGCTTGCGTATCTTGCAGGTGAGGTTGAACATGAAGTAATTCGAGGCGGGGCACCAGGCGACGCTCGATCCCGCTCGCTTCACCTTTTTTATATCCTCGTCCGAGAAGCCAATGCAGTGCACTAGGAGATCATGCTCGTCGAGACAGGAGGCGCGCTCGAGGATGCCGATGCCGTCCATGCTCTCGGGGTCGAATCCTTCCTCGAGGTGGGAGACGAAGGGCCAGGACCTCTCGCAGGCGCGGCTATGCTCGATCTCGATGCCTTCTCCCCACTTCAGGTCGAAGGAGGAGCACTCGTGGGCGAGGCAGTAGTCGCGGAGGGCACGGATGGGCAATCCGTCCAGGTAAGGCTCGTTCTGTTCGTGGGGGAAGTGATCGTGCACTGTCGCCACGCCCGAAAAGAGATTCTTGTACCCCCCGAGCCTGTACATTTGGGCGACGGAGAGGGACGAACGCTCGGCGAAGACCGGGGAGGCTTTGAGATCAGCGTCCCAACTCGCCCAATTTGCGTAGAATCTACCTTCCGAGGGGCCGACCCGGGGCAGGTAATTCCCGCGCAGGTGATCGTGGCAGTTTATGAGGGCTGGATAGACGTAAGACTCGGGACCGATGCGCAGCTCGCGATTCGAGCCCAAGCCGAAGCCTATGACTCGGCCTCCCTCGACGAGGAGGGTAGCGTTCCCGCGTATCTTGCGCGGTGTCACGACGATGGCGTCGGTGAAGGCGTATCCGTTCAAGCTTCCGTCCTTACGTGGGTAGTCCTATCCCTACCGTTAATATTCGGCGTGGTAAAGAGGAAAATTGAAGGTAATCGCCTTGCGGCCCGGTCCGCCCTAGATTGAGGTCAGGACAGGCAGTAGCGAAGGGCGAGCGCGGCAGAACCCATGAGACCGGCATCCGCGCCGAGCTGGGGACGGGTTACGAAACTCGCGAGTTTAGCAGGATCCGCCAACGCGGGAAGGTAGCCGGCAAGCTCCTCGCCCAGGAGGACGACAACGCGCTCGGCGAGCCCTGGCCGGAGGCCCACGCCTCCGCCCATGAGGATGCGTTCGGGCGAAAGTATGAAGGAATAGGCTGCGAAGGCTTTTGCGAGATAGCGCGCCTCGAGTTCCCAGGCCTCGTGGCCGGTGCCGAGCTCCTCGGCCTTGGCGCCCCAGCGCTTTCCGATGGCTGTGCCCGAGGCCATGCCCTCGAGGCAGTCTCCGTGATAGGGGCAGCATCCTGCGAAGGAGTCCGCCCCTTCGCGCTGTATTTTGATGTGGCCGAGTTCGGGGTGTTGCAGCCCGTGAACGAGGCTGCCGTTCGAGAAGACGCCCCCCCCGATTCCTGTGCCGACGGTTATGTAGACGAAGTCCTTGATGCCTTTAGCCGCCCCCCACAGGTACTCCCCGTAAGCCGCAGCGTTGACGTCAGTGTCGAAGGCCACCGGCACACCGAGCTTGTCCCGGAAGTATCCGGCGACTTCGGTGTCCCGCCAAAGTGGCTTGGGCGTAGCGGTGATGTAGCCCCAGGTCGGGCTCGAAGGTTTGAGATCCACAGGGCCGAAGCTCCCGATCCCTATGGCGTCGAGCTTATAGTTCTTATATTCTTCGCTCATCGAGGTGAAGAAATCCATGGCCGCTCCCAGAGTCGCTTCGGGGCTTGTCGTCGGTATGCTCGTCTTGGCTAAGACCGTCGGCTTCGCGTAGTCCTGGCAATCCGCGTCGAGAAGGCCGCACACGAATTTAGTCCCGCCAGCCTCGATAGCACCTATTATCATCCTTCCCCCTTCTCGTCCGGATTCCGCCGATGAATTATCTTGGCATACATGAAATAGTCGCTTCCCTTGGCGTAGAAATCCGGTATGTGGCCAATGAGCCCGTAGCCCCGCGATTCGAGGACACCGAGTCCTAGGGCCTTCTCCTTTTCCGAAGAGAGCTCGAAGCGGAGGATTGCCGAAGGCCGCAGCTTCAGGCATTCGGCCTCGAGTCCGTCGAGGAGCTTGTCTACGACGCCCGTCTCGAGATACGAGGGATCGACGCATATCGTTTGGATCGTGTAGCTGTAGTCGGTGCCTTCCTCGTGGAGGAGCGCCAGGAAGGCGGCGAGGATCTTGCCGTCACGAATCTCCATAATGGTATAAGGTTCGTTCGGCCGCTTCTCCCACGAGGCCAAGGATTCCCTGAGGATCTCGATCTCTATGTCTTTGTATGCTCCGGTTTCTCGGGCTAGAGCCTCGTATTCGCGAATATCCATTGTACTCAAGTATACATTGCCGCTCTGATCTTTGTACACGAAAAAGGGCTCATCGCGACAATGAACGGGGGATGGCTTTCGCCATCCCCCTATATTCGATGCCCTTTGAGCGTCTTACTTTACGGAAATGCCGAGGAAAGGCTCGAAGACATAGGATTTCCCTATCTGCACGTCGACGTGAGTCTCGGAGACGAGATCCCCCGCGGCTATCCTTACGACGTGCCCTCCGACGGCGAGCTGGCCCGAGGCCTGCCCATGGTCTACAGTCTGAAGGATGCCGTCGATCCAGATCCTCATGCCCCTGCCCGCCTCGGCCTCCCTGTTGTACATGCCCTCGGGAACGCGGAGCTGCCAGGGCGCGGTCGGGCTCTGGAGACTGATGTCAAGCGACTGAGGGCCGGTTACATTGAGGGGAACCTGATAGTCGAGGAAGCCCGGAGCCCTGACGAGGAGGGTATAGGAGCCGGGCATGAGGAGGGTGGCACAGGGCGTCTGACCGACCTGCTGACCGTTCACGAAGACCAGTGCGCCGTTGACGTTGGCGTTCACGGACACCTGATAGCTTAGGATCTGGGGCACGGGGGCTGGAGCAGGCGGAGGGGCGTTATTGTCGCCCGCGGGGCCGCCGCCTTCGACGATGCCTTGAGGCGAAGGCTGGTTGCTGTTGATGTCGCCCGGAGCAAAGTTCTGCACGCCCTGGGAGTTCGGCTGGAGGATGACATTGAGAGCGGCACCCCTCACGTCGACCGCCACTTTCGACTCGAAGTCGATGAAGCCCTGCATAGCGACCCGTACGATGTAGACGCCCGGCCTCACGACAACGGTGAGATTGGGGTTCGTGATGCCCACGGCCTGGCCCGAGAGGAAGACCTGGGCTCCCGCGACATTACACATGATAGAGAGTTGCGCTCTCGCCTGCGCCGAGGCGAAGGTCCCGACGAGGAGGGCTGCGAGGATGAGGCAAAGTCTGCGTTTCATTCCGGCTCCTTATATTCCTTTTGCGCGCCTGTTTGATCTTGCATGCGCCGCGTCGCAATAACTATAGTGTGAGCGGCGGATGTTTTCCATGTGAAAGGGGCCCCGGAAACGAGAGCCCTTGCCCTCTTGGTCTGTACTTATGCTTTCCCCCAGAGTTGCACGAGCTCGAGGACAGTCTCGACAGCCAGAACCATCTCGCCGACCGAAGCCCACTCATAACGGCTGTGGTAGTTGTAGCCGCCTGTGAAGACGTTGGGCGTCGGCACGCCCAGCTCCGTCAGCCTCGCGCCGTCGGTGCCGCCACGGATCGGCTTGATGCAGGGCTCTGCCCCCGCCCGCTTGGCCGCCTCCATGAGTCGTTCGAGCACTTCGGGACGCTCGTCGAGCCTTTCGCGCATGTTGACGTACTGCTTGGTTACGGTGATAACGACGGATCCAAGGGGGAACTGAGCCTCGACGGCCTTGGCGATCGCCTTGACAGCCTCGATTCGCGCGTCCATCCCAACCTGGCTAAAATCACGGAGGAAGACCTCGGCCGTGGCGCTTTCGAGGCCGCCGGATATTTCGAGAGGGCAGTAATAGCCGTACCAGCCGTCGGTGGCCTCTGGGCTCTCGCTACGGGGGAGCATGGATACGAAGCTCGCAGCCATGGCCACTGCATTGGCGAGTTTTCCCCGCGCGGAGCCGATGTGGATGACCTTGCCCTTGAACTCGGCCTTGACCGAGTAGGCGGTGAAGCATTCGGCCTCGATTTCGCCGGCCTTGCCTCCATCGAGGGTATAGCAGGCCTTGGACTTGAGGCGCTCGAGGGGGAAGAGGTCCATGCCCTTGCCCGTCTCTTCGTCGGGAGTGAAGACGAACTCGATGGGCCCGTGCCTGATCTCAGGATGAGAAAGCAGATATGCGGCGGCGGTCATGATCTCGGCGACGCCGGCCTTGTCGTCAGCGCCGAGGAGGGTGGAGCCGTCGGTGACTATGATCGTGTCGCCCAAGCGATCGGCAAGATCGGGATTGTCGCTCGGGTCGAGGAAGTAATCGCCCCCCGACGGGTCGGGGCCGAGCTTGATTGCCGCGCCGTCGTAGCGCTCGATGATCCGGGGCCTGACGTTCGCTCCCGAGACGTCGCTCGCCGTGTCGATGTGGGCCATGAGGCCAATCGAGCTCGCCTTCTCGCAGTCGGCCGAGGCGGGGAGTCGGGCGATGATGTAGCAATGCTCGTCCATGCTCACCTCGGTGATACCGAGGGCGGTGAGCTCGGAGAGGAGGAGGCGAGCGAGTTCCCGCTGCGTCGGGGTCGACGGGATTCTCTCGATGTGGCGATCGCTCGTCGTCTCGATCTCGGCGTAGCGAACGAGCCTTTTGACGAGTTCTGCCGTGTAAGGACGGTTAAGCAGCTCTGCGAATGATCTCATATATGGAAGTATGCAACGCAGTCGCGACGAGAGGCAAGGTCTATACGCGGCCGCATGATGGCGCATATTATGCGAATCATGCGCCTCGTGAAGCGGCCCCTCGCCGCGATCTTCATCGTGATCGTCGCGTTGGCCCTCCTTCCTTCCGACGCCTTCGCGGCTGAGGATTACGGCACGCCCCTGCTGTCCTCGCTCGGAGCGGCTGAAGGGTTGCCCAACTCGTCGGTTTCGAGCATCGTGCAGGACGATCGCGGCTTCCTCTGGTTCGGCACCCAAGGAGGATTGGTCCGCTACGACGGCAGCGCCTTCAAGCTCTTCTGCCACGAGCCCTTCGATCCTTCAAGTCTGCCCCACGACGTCGTGCAGACTCTCTTCCTAGACGGCGATTCGCTGTGGGTCGGAACTTACGGAGGTCTAGCCAGGCTAGACCTCCGGACCGAGCGCTTCGTCTGCTACCGGAGCGATCCGCTCAAGGCAGACTCACTCTCCAGCGACGTCGTGACCTCCCTATGCCGGGACAAGAACGGATCGCTCTGGGTCGGCACGATCTCCGGCCTCGATCTCCTCGACGAGAAGACGCTCTCCGTGCGCCGCTTCATGCCCGGAACCTTCGTGCGCGCTATACGATCGGATACCAGCGGCAGGCTCTGGGTAGGGACCTCCGGGAGGGGGCTCGCGCGCTACGATTACGACTCGAGAAGCTTCGCTTGGTATAGGAAGGGCGATTCGGGCGGTGGCGGTTTCCTCCTCTCCGACTACGTCATGGCGATAGACCAGGACTCCTCGGGCCGGCTTTGGATCGGTACCTGGGACGGCGGCCTCTCGCGCTTCGATCCCGACACGGGGAGCTTCGAGAACCATCCGACCTCCGACGGCCGCGTCTACTCGCTCTGTGCCGCCGAGGAGGGCGTCGTCTACGTCGGAACCTGGGGCGGGGGACTCCTTGAATACGACATCGCCTCGCGGAGCTTCTCCTCCTATCGCGCCACGGGCGAGTCGGGCTCCCTCGCGAACGATGTCGTGTATTCCCTGTGCCGAGACTCGGCCGGAGAGCTGTGGATAGGCACTGACGGCGGCGGCCTCTCAAAGCTGGATCGCTCCCTCCGAGGCTGCGAGGCGATTTCTTCGAAGGAAGGGGGGCTGCCCGCGGGCAAGGTCTACGCTATCCTCGTCGACCGCAAGGGTGATCTATGGGCGAGCGTTTATAATAAAGGCATAGTCCACCGCGTCCCTTCCTCGCTCTCGTGGCGCAGCTATCGGCATGAGGGCGGGGTCTCGAGCTCCCTGCCCGACGATACCGTCGATTTCCTCCGCGAGGACTCGAAGGGCGAGATCTGGGCCGGGACGAATAACGGCCTCGCGCGGTACGACCGCGCGAGCGACTCCTTCTCGACCGTACGGCCTAAAGCCGGCGGCGAGGAATCTCCTATCGCCTCGCTTATCTACGACATGGCCGAGGATCCTTCGGGAGGTCTATGGCTCGCGGCCTATCGGCAAGGCCTCTATTATTGGAATCGAAGCTCGGACGGCGGGCCATCCTTTACTCGCTATGCGCACGACGACACCCGGGCAGATTCGCTTTCGGACAATCTCGTAACCTGCCTTGCCCGCGACGGCTCGGGCAAGCTTTGGGTGGGCACCAACCTCGGCCTCAACCGCTTCGAGAGCCCGGGCTCTTCGGGGCGAGGGAGCTTCACGCACTATCTTTACTCGGACTCCATCAACACGATCTATCTCGATTCACGGAAACTCCTGTGGATCGGAGCCTCTGGCGGAGGGCTCATGCGCTACGAGAGCGCGACCGACAGCTTCGTCCGCTATACGAAGCGGGACGGACTGCCCTCCAACTCGGTAGTCCGCATACTCGAGGACGGTTCGGGGAATCTCTGGGTGTCCACTCAGACCGGGCTCGCTGTCTACGACCGCGCCCTCGGCCGCCTGCGCTCGATCTCGGTGTGCTCGGGCTTCGAGAATGCCGAGTTCTTCACGGGCGCCTTCAAAGCGCCCGATGGCGCCCTTCTCTTCGGCGCCATCGACAGGATCTACCGCTTCGATCCTGCGCGTTATCATTACAACGATCATGTGCCGCCCATCGTCTTCACCTCGGTCTCGATCGAGGGCGGTCGGAACCTCGGGGCGGGCGTTCTCGCCGACATCGAGCAAGGGAAGGGGCGGCTCGACCTATCCTGGAAGGAAAAGACCTTACGCCTCGATTTTGCCGCCCTCGACTACCGCGATCCGGAGCGCAACCGCTACTCGTACGAGCTCGAAGGCTTCGACTCGGCATGGTCGGCCCCCGGATCGCAGCGTTCGGCCTCGTATACGAACTTGCCCGGCGGGAGCTACGTCTTCCGCGTCAAGGCAGCCAACAACGACGGACTGTGGAACGAAGTGGGCATCGCCCTCCCTATTAAAGTGCGAACGGCGCCTTGGGCGAGCCCCGTTGCCCACGCGCTCTACGCCCTTCTCCTCGCCGTGGGCGGTTACCTCCTTGCCTTCTTCCTGTCCCGGACATCGCTCTACGCGGCTCGATCCGAAGCCGAGAGCCTGCGCGCCAGGCTCGTCGAGGCGAGCGCCTCGATGGAGAGAGCGGCGATAGTCGACGGTCTCACCGGACTCCCCAACCGACGCAAGGCGGAGGAGCACCTCGAGCTCGCTTTCTCCCGCGCCCTCGCCCGCAGGCTCGACCTCGCCGTCCTTTTCGTCGATATCGACCATTTCAAGGCCTACAATGACCAGTACGGCAGGGCTGCGGGCGACGAGTGCCTGAAGCGCGTCGCCCTCTCCCTTTCCTCCGCTGTCGGGACTATGGGCGGCGTCGTCGCGCGCTATGGCGGCGAGGAGTTCCTCGTCGTGCTCGAGGAAACCGACGAGGCGCGCGCCCTCGCCGCGGGTGAGAGCTTGCGCCGCGCCATCGAGTCTCTGGCCATCCCCCTCGGCGGCGATCGCGGGGGCGAGGAGGGTGCCGAAGTTCTTACCGTCAGCGTCGGCTGTGCGTCCGGAGGGCCATATGAAGGGCAATCTCCCGCCTCTCTGGTCTCCGCGGCCGAGCGCGCCCTCCTGGCTGCGAAGATCCTTGGACGCAACAAGTCCACGATGTGAGAAGGGGGAATAGATCCGCTTGCCCTAAGGCGCGGACCCTCCGTATCATAGAGGCATGGCATCTTCAATCCCCGTGTACCCCGATTTCGCCCCTGTGTCCCTCGAGATGAGAAATGATCTCTATCCGTCGCTCAATATGATCACCGACGGCATCTCCGAGTTCACTTTTTCGAACCTTTATTTGTTCAGACGAACCTACGGCTATCGAGTATCGCGATTCCCGGGCCGCACCTTCGTCATCGAAGGCGAGAAGCAAGGCAAGTCTTTCTTCTATGTCCCTTGCGCCTTGCCCGAGAAGGAGGCCTTAGACGAGCTCATGAACAGCCACGACTACCTCAAGAACCTCTCCGAGTCCCAGGCGGCGGCCCACCGCGTTCAGCTCGAGCAGGCGGGCTATTCGGTCGTGGAGGACCGCGACAATTTCGACTATCTTTATCTTCGCACCGACTTAGCCGAGCTCTCGGGCAAGACCTACCATAAGAAGCGCAATCTCGTGAACACCTTCATCAATTCCTACGACTACGAGCAGAAGCCTCTGCGCAAGGAAAACGTGGCCGACGCGCTCGCCGTGCTCGATTCGTGGCGGCAGACGAAGGGCTACGATGGGGACTACGCGGCTTCCCGCGAGGCCCTCGAGCTCTTCGACGTCCTGGGAATGCGCGGCTGCGTATACTACGTCGGAGGGGCACCCGCGGGCTGGTGTCTCGGCGAGCCGCTCTCGAAGGCTCGTATGTTCGCCGTTCACTTCGAGAAGGGCATCGAGGACTACAAGGGCATCTACCAGTTCATAAACCAAGCCTTCGCCCAGGCCCTTCCGTCGTATTTTAAGCACATCAATCGCGAGCAGGACTTAGGCGACGAGGGTTTACGGCAGGCCAAGATGACATATCGTCCTTGCTCCTTCGTGAACAAGTACCGCGTAGTCAAGGCATAGAGCCCCTGGTTATACTTGGCTTCAATGGAATCACGACTGGCTAGCCTCACGGGCAGGCTCTACGCCGAGGCTCTGTCCCACCGCGCCGCGATCGCCGATATCGCCCGTTCCGAGCGCGCCCAAGACATTGGCAAGCGCTTTCCTTCGGTATCCACCTACGCGGCCGATCTCTGTAGTCGCACGGTCTGCCTCACTCTCCTCGCTGGCTCGGGCTCGCGCTGGGTGAAGTCCCTCGCCCCCAAGGAAGGGCGGAGCGCCGAGCTCGCCGTTCAGGCCGCGGCCTTCGACCCGGCCCGCCCCCGCGGCCTCTTCCCCGTGCGCGATTTCCTGCATGGCGGGGGAAAGAGCAAGGCGCCCATCGCCTCCTACGCTCTCGCCGCGGTGGACGGGCTCGGGCGGCACCTCGTCGTCGTGCGCGGCTGGGAGGCCGAGATCGACGATGAGATACTCTCTCCCCTAGGCATCGGAAAGGGCGAGCGCGATTTTTTTACGCAGGATGCGCCCTTCGGCAAGCCCCTCGGCCACGGAGACGCGGCATGGCAGTGCCGTGATCTCTTCCGCGGCGCCGACTACGTCGTGACGAATTTCGGCGGCGACGCGAACTCGCGCCGCACGATACTCTCCTCCCTCCTCGCCCTCGACGCCCTCCGCTCTTCGGGTAATCAGGTTGAGCTCATCATCCCCGCGACAAGGCTCGAATCTCCGGCCTATCCGATCGGCCTCGATCCTTCCGGCCTTCCCCGCAGCTTCGGCCACGCCAAGCTTCAGGGACATGGACAGGCCTTCGGTCCCGGTTATACGAACGTTGGCGTGCGCATCTACTCGGCCCCGGCCCTGCTGCGAGAGGTCGAGGCTTTCCGCGAGAGCTATTGGGTCGAAGGCTCAGGTTATGCGATACCGGGCAACGATCCCGAGGGCCACGAGTTCGCCCTTGACAATGTGGACGCTCTGCTCGCTTCGGAGGGCAAGGCGCGCATCTTGGCGATCGCGCGGCCCGAGGAGCTCACGCCCGCGAAGTCGCTGGAGGACATTCCGGCATTCGAGTGCGCCATAGAGTCTGTGGTGGCCGAGGACGCGGATCTGCGGCGCTGAGCCGGATGTACGCCCCTATGCTGCCTTTACAGGCCGCAGGGACAAAAATGGCTCCGCGCCTCCGAGGAAAGTCGGGCGCATGTCCTTTTTCAAGCAGTAAACATTTGTATCTCAATCGTGGAATAATTCTACCATAGTCGATGTTCGAGAATTTCATAATCGTCGCACAAGAAGAATTCAATCGTCACATAAAAGGAATTCAATCGTCGTTACAGTAGTTCTCAGCCGTCGAAAAAATTACATGTGTCAACCATGGTGGTTGGTGGGGGTAGTGTGCCGAGTACCGATCGGTCGACACATATCATTGAGAGCCTTTCCTTTAAGAGGCTTCCAGTGAGCGGATTCAATCCCCTCGATGAGCTCTCGCTCCTCGTCGTCATGATATACGCAGTTGCATCATCGCAACCCGCATCACCGCGCAAGTTCGTTCTAGAGAATGCCAAACAAAAAAGGCCGCGAGGGCGATTGCCCCCGCGGCCTTTTTCAATCCGAAAGGCGAATCGCTTACATCGCCGCCTTGAGGTCCTCGATCGCGAGGCCTACAGCGGTCACGTGGAGAGTGGCGCCGGAGATCGCGTCGGTCGTACCGTCCGCCTTGATGGCTATCTTGGCGGGGTCCTGGGCCTTGATGATCGCGTTCTCCACCGCCTCGGCCTGGACGTGCCAGGCGCCTTTTTTCGCCGCTTTCTCCATGCCGTACTTGCCGGCGAGATCCTCGACGAGCTTGGACTTCTTGCTCGAGTCCTTGTAGACGCCGTTCCAGATGACGTCGACGACCGTGCCGTTGACGACCGTGATGAGAACGGAGTCCTTCCACCCGGTGCTCTTGTCGAAGTCGGCCTGCTCCTTGAAGTACCAGCCATCCTTCGCATAGATGCCCTTCTTGACGGGGGCGGAAGCGAGGGCCTTGTCCACGAGACCGAAGACGTCCTTTACGTGGATAGAAGCGCCGGAAATGGCGTCGGTCGTGCCATCGGCTTTGAGCGCGACCTTGGTGCTCTGGTTCTTGACGATATAGTCCTGCACTGCCTTCGCCTGGACGTTCCAATCGGCCTTGGCCTTGCCGTACTTCACCATGTCGTAGCCGGCCGGGACGACGGATAGCTTGTCCGCGACGCCGGTATTGGATACGCCGTTCCAGAGGACGCTGGCGATCTTCCCGCCCTTGACGGTCACGATTACCTGGTCCTTCCATCCGGAATCCTTCGCGTATTCGGAGTCCTGCGCGAAGTAGATGCCGTCCTTGGCCTTGACTTGGCCGAAGGCGACGCCGGCGAGGCCGACTGCGAGCACGAGGGCAATTGCTAATTTCCTGTTCATTGGATTTCCTCCGGGGCAATAATCGTTAAAGAACGAATTAAAATCAATATGTCCCGGTCCTTGACATGCTTCACGGCGCACGTTTAGGGTGAATTGCACGGGGGTATCGCCATGAATGCGCTCGCTGAAGAACTTAACGCGGCACTTGCCGACGGCGTCGCCTGGCGCCTGCTTTCGACTCTGGGCAAGCGCATGTATTTCCCGAAGGGAATAGTCTCTCAGAGCGCCGAGGCCGATGCCCGGGCCCATCGCTTCAACGCCACGATCGGCATGGCCTTTTCCGGCGGCGAGCCTATGATCCTCGACCCGATACGCTCGGGCCTCCCTACATTGACGCCTCGCGAAGCCGTCGCTTACGCGCCTACGGCGGGCGACCCTTCGCTCCGCGCGCTGTGGCGCGACGAACTCGATCGAAAGAACCCCTCGCTCAAGGGGGGAAAAAGCTCCGTGCCCGTCGTTGTGCCAGGCCTGACGGCCGCCATGTTTTCGATAGTCGATCTTTTCCTCGATCCGGGCGACGAGATCGTCCTCCCCGATCTCTCCTGGCCTAATTATCGTCTCATCGTAGAGGAGCGCAAGGCGGCGAAGTCAGTGACCTATCCCTTCTTTGCCCAGGGGAGGGGCGCCGCTCTAGGCTTCAATGTCCCCGGTTTCGAGGAAGCCCTGCGTCAGAGCGCACGTCGATCCGCCGCCGCCGGCAAAGGCTCGAGGGCGGCCTGCATCCTCAACTTCCCGAACAATCCGACGGGCTATACGCCTACTTTGTCCGAGGCCGATGCGATCGTCGCTTCCCTCTCTCGCCTCGCGTCCGAGGGCGTGGCTCTCCTCGTCGTCGCGGACGATGCCTATTTCGGCCTTCAATACGAGGAGGGCCTTCTCGAGGAGTCCATCTTCGCGCGCCTCGCCGCGGCCCACCCGAACATCCTCGCGGTCAAGGCCGATGGCCCTACAAAGGAAGACTACGTCTGGGGCTTCCGCCTGGGCTTCCTCACCTTCGCCTCCCTAGGCCTCGAGGAGAAGGGCTACGAGGCGCTCGTCAAGAAGCTCATGGGCCTCCTCCGCTCCTCCGTGTCGAGTTCCTCGGCTCCTGCCCAGAACCTCGTCCTCAAGGCCTTGGGAGAAAGCGCCGTCGCCGAGCAGAAGGCGCGCTTCCGAAGTCTCCTTTCCGAGCGCTACGCAGAGGTTAGGGACTTTCTCGACGAGAATCCTCTGCCGTCTTGCCTCAGGGCCCTGCCCTTCAACTCGGGCTACTTCATGAGCTTCGAGTGCGAGGGCGTCTCGGCCGAGGTCCTTCGCTTGAAGCTTCTGGGCGAGAAGGGCATAGGCGCGGTTTCGATACAGGACCGTTACCTGCGCATCGCCTATTCCGGCGTCGATGCCGCCGATATCCGCGACCTCTTCGCCGAGATATCCCTCTCTGCGGTAGAGCTTGCCTCGGGACGAAAATAAGCCGATAGCTAGAACGGGCGGTTTGAGCCCGAGCAAGAGATGGATAAACGAATACGAGTCCTCTTCGCTGTTTCAGTCTTTCTCATCCTGTCGGGCTTAATACCGAGCCTCTCCGCCGAAGACGCGGGAATGGTCGCGCCGCAGCCTAGTGTCGATGCCGCTCAGGATAATAACGGGATCGCATCATGGTACGGTGCGGACTTTCACGGCCGGCCGACTTCGAACGGCGAGGTCTACGACAAGGAAAAGCTCACCTGCGCGCACCGCAGCTATCCCTTCGGCACCTACCTCCTCGTGCGCAACCTCGACAACGGCTCGAGCGTCGTCGTGCGGGTGAACGATCGCGGGCCCTTCGCCAAGAACAGGATCATCGATCTATCCGAGGCGGCGGCACGCATCATCGGCATGATCCCGACGGGCACCGCCCGCGTGAGTCTCGCGGTCATTCCGCCCGAGGAGGCCTTGGCTTGGAAGGGCGGCACGCCGAACGGCGCTCCCTCGGCTCTCCTGGCTTCGCCACCGGTCGCTTCCAAAGGCCCCGCACCCCAGGACGCGGGGTCGCTCGATTCGAACGACAGAGCCATCGTGCGCATTCAAGTAGCCTCCTACGCGAGCGAGGCCAACGCGCGCGGAACGATCGAGCGCCTCGCCGCCTCGGGGCTTTCCGCGAGCATCGAGCGCGCGTCCGGCCGTTTCCGCGTCGTCTTCTTGAGCCTTATGCCCGGAGAGGCGCGCCTCGTGGCGTTGCGTCTGGACGGCCTGGGCTACCGAGGATACATAGTCACCACTGTTAGGAATGTCGAGTAAAATATAATATGATAAGTAAATAATAGATTTTTGTTTGCCAGCATTGTAAAGTTGAGTTCAACAGAGCCTCTTTCAAAAAACAGTGGCTTCCAAGGAACGTAGTCGCGTAACCAAGTAAGTTAGAGGCTCCTTGGGCAGGACAAGGCACAGAACGACCCATTTCTAGCTGCATAATCGTTGGGAATGTCT
>Ga0326727_10002121_pt1 | contig 69880 bp, 59 predicted proteins | sample MB2enrmetagenome_FD_207643 | JGI IMG/M metagenome (GOLD analysis project Ga0326727, IMG submission 207643) | Lab enriched peat soil microbial communities from McLean, Ithaca, NY, United States - MB29MY | ecosystem: Environmental > Terrestrial > Soil > Wetlands > Peat | place: USA: New York...
TCTCCGACATGATAAGCGTCGTAATTTCCTGGGGACAGAATAAATTGACCATGCATTAATAGCCACACACTCGTAACTCAAAACCAAACGTGGAACAACGAATTTACAGAAAAGATGTTGCTTTATCCGTATTCCACATCGAAATGCTTTAGATATGTGCAAAGGAGGTTTCTATGAGTAAGACTCTTTCCCTGTTACTTCTTTTTGTTGTTCTCCTTGCAACTGTTGTAAACGCTTCAGATGAATCTTCCGGAAGCCTGAGAAAGAAGAAAGGAGACGTTCTCATTGTGCGGGACGGAAACAATGTAAAGGCTGAAGATGGCACTGCCGTATACCCAAATGATACTGTTAGGACAGGAACGGACGGTTCGGTGGGAATTATCTTCAAGGATAACTCAAGAATAAGCCTTGGACCGAACTCTCGCCTGGATTTAAAGAAGTATGTCTACAAGCCGGCACAAGGACAATTCTCTATGGTTAATAAGCTGGTAAAAGGGACTGCCTCATTTGTTTCAGGAAAGATGACAAAGCTATCGCCGGAGTCTGTCATTCTTGAGACCCCGACATCTACAATAGGTGTCCGTGGTACTACATACAATGTTAAAGTTAATGAAGACTAAATGCTCCCAATTCTTTATCGTGCCAAGCAGTGTCACATTCAACAAGATGTTGGATAATCTTTTTGTTCTCTTGGTTTTGTTGATTGTTTCAGGCTGCGCAACCGCAAGAGACACGGTTGTTCTTGTTCACGATGCCGATGGTAAGGTTGGGAAAATAACAGTTACTACCAAGGGTGGGGCTAAGACGCTTACCGTACCAAATACAATGGTAGAGGTCACCGGATTTGAGAAAAGCCCGTCTGATCCAAAAAAGATAGACCAAATCCAAATTGATTCGCTCTTCGCTGATTCCATCAAAGCTCTTCCTATGGAGGCGGTCAGTTTTCTTTTATATTTTCTGAACGACACAACGGAACTGACTGCCGAGTCAAAGTCTTTAATTCCTGCAATCCTGTCGTTAGTCAATAAAAGAGAATTTTATGAAATAAGCATTATAGGCCATACAGATACAGTCGGGACCGATGAGTACAATATGATCTTGTCATCCGCCCGCGCCCAGGCTGTCCTTGACACACTTCTCTCTCACGGCATTCGTTCAAGTCAGATTGAGCTCAGATATCACGGAAAGCGGGATCCTGTCGTTCCTACGGGGGACAATGTGAGAGAACCACGTAATCGCAGTGTTGAAGTCGTTGTAAAATAGGCCACCATAATGCACACTTTACTACGCTTATCTTCCTATGTCCAGTGGATCCAAGAGATCAAGCAACATGCTCTCATTATTCTCTGCGGGATTGCGCTGACCTGTGTTGTAGCCCTCTTATATTTATTCCAGCCACTTCTTCTTTCGACGCTCGACCTTAAAATATACGACACCTTGCTCAAATCGCGTCCAAAACGCACCACATCCGGCAGTATCGTTATTGTTGATATAGATACAAAAAGCCTTGCACAGTATGGACAATGGCCGTGGCCGCGATACCGGACAGCACAGTTGTTAGACAAATTGCGCGAAATGGGAGCCCAAAGTGTCGGGGTTGATATCCTGTTTGCCGAGCCCGACAGGAGTTCGCTGCGCAATATACAAAAGATTATTTTGTCAGACTTCAATTACACCGTTAGCCTCTCAGGGGTTCCCCGACAATATATCGACAATGATGCGCTGCTGGCGGAGGCGCTCAGTAAAGGTCCTTTTGCGCTTGGGTACCAGTTTTCATTTGGGGAACGTCTAGAAAAAAGATGCACACTTCATCCAGTCAATGTATTGCTCAGGATGGAACACGAGGTGCCGGATTCTGTGACTGGCCTTTTCAAACCCTCTTCTGCCGACTGCCCATATCCGCCGCTCGCGGAGGCAACTCCAGCTTTAGGTTTTATGAATATAAAACCCGATCACGACGGAATTATTCGCAGAGTTCCCCTCATAATGGAATACAATGATCGATTCTATGCCAACCTCTCTTTAGCCACACTTCTATTAGCAACCAAGCAGGAACAGATGGTATTGACTGTTGGCAAATCAGGAACGGAAAGCCTCTCTATTGATAGCGTTGAGATCCCGCTTGAACACAAAGGAACCTTCCTGATTCCATTCCACGGTCCAAACGGGACTTATCGCCACATCTCGGCTTCCGATATTCTGAACGGCACAACCGAAACCAGGGAGATTGATGGCCACATCGTGATTATTGGAGCGGCAGCGCCCGGCTTGTTGGATATCCGCGCTACGCCAACCGACCCGACTATGGCTGGGGCTGAGGTGCACGCGAACATCATCGACGCCATTTTGCAAGGTGACTTTATTGCGCGGCCGAAAGCTGCTGCTGTTTATGAATTTATTGCCATTGTTTTTTTCGGATTGCTTTCAACAATTCTTTTTGCACGCTTCAAGGCAGTTGCAAATCTGACTTTATTATTTCTCTTTGTGTTGGTCGCGGTAATCCTCCCTGTTGTCCTCTTCCGAAATGGAATTTATCTTTCTCCGCTCTACCCTATACTTGCCTATACTTCAAATTTTTCCGTATTATCGTTTCTAGATTTCTTGCGTGAAGAGCGGCTGCTGAAGGAAAAGACCCGCCTACAACTGGCAACGCAGGAGGCAATGCTTGAAACTATTGCCAATATCACCGAAACGCGAGATCCAGAAACGGGTGGCCATATCAGACGAACCCGCAGCTATGTAAAGGCTCTTTCCGAGCATATCAAAAACAAGCCGGCATATGTAGACACTCTGAATGATGTCTATATTGAGCACCTTTTACAGTCTGCACCACTCCATGACTTAGGTAAAGTAGGCGTACCAGATCACATACTGCTTAAACCCGGGCGACTGACCGCCGAAGAATTTGACGAGATAAAGAAGCATACGCAGTATGGCAAAAGAGTCATCGACGCCGCACAGGCTAAACTTGGGAATACTTCTTTTTTAAGGCTCGCAGGAGAAATGGCTTTATCACATCATGAACACTGGGATGGGAAAGGATATCCAAACGGACTCAAAGGTGAGGAGATTCCTTTGTGCGGGAGAATTATGGCTATAGCCGACGTGTATGATGCTCTCATATCGGACCGTCCATACAGAGAAGGTCTTTCTCACGAAAAAGCCGTAGAAATCATTTTGGCCGGTTGTGGTTCGCAATTCGATCCACAACTCATCGACGCTCTTAGGGAGATGCACGCAACATTCCACGAAATTTATGAGCAATTTGCTGCCGCCAGTGTTAAAGAACCGCCCATTAGACTTGTTAATGTGCTTCCCAAAATGGCCCTCATCCGTCCCGAAGTTTGACATACTTACCGAGAAGCGTAATGGCGTATCTGGCCGATCGGCGGCGCGCCAGTTAAATTCAGTTCAATTTGTTATATAGGCATCAAATAGTTATTGCAACACACTGCAATTACTGGAATATATTCCTTATGTATTTCAATATACCCCTCTAGGATACCCCCACAAGTTTACGTTCTTCCTCGTGTCAGAGGGGACAATAACCTGGCTCTCTATCATTTACAATGTTCAAGTCCGGTTTACCTCGCCATACCTTGCCATGGCTGTGATTCGACTAGAAACCCAGCTGCTTAATAGCATGCGTTAAAGACCTTCAACATATCTCTTACGCACAGAGTATAAGGCGACCAGTTATATAATCATTTTTTTAACATACAAAAGGTTATTAAGGAGGTCTATCGCGTTTGTATTGTGTTTGTATTGTTGGGAAAAGAGACAAGGGCTGATATAATAGATTATATTAAATCGCTACCTTTGTTGCTTCGTTGAAATCCACCTCATTTAATGATTGTCAGGGGCATGCCTAGAGGAATTTATGAGACAACAGTGGTATGATATCGCGAAATTCTCCCTGCAGAATATGACACGCTGTGGAGGCGACCTGCGGCAGTTCGGGTCGAAAGCAAGAAACATCGAAGAATTGGCCAATTTAATGGTTCATTATTTCTTCGACCACTTTATTGACAAAAAAACGGGTGAAAAATCATGCGCTTTGGTCCGTTTTTTCATGACATATCCTTACACAAGCCTTGATGAAGAACTCCGCCGATCGGCTGATAAAATCCTCAATGGACAACCGGTGCCACAGGATGCAAAATGTCTGGTTCTTTTAGCGACGGCGGGATTGCATCCGGATTGGAATTCTACCAAGCTTTCAAAGGGACACCGGGTGATCCCCTTGCTGAACGAAGATATGGTGAAACAGACTCCCATGTTGTATGAGTTGATATACCAGTTGGGAATAGACGCCTCAAGTGTGTTGAATCCCGACCCGACTCTTGCGTTTGAAATGGAAAAGGAGATCATCAAGGTTTATTACATCCCCGATGCGTCCGATAGCCCTTATATACCGCAGAATGATTTTGCGATCCCATTCGGGATCAAGTCTGTCCTGGGATTCGGCGGGATATTACCTACCGGGAATCTGTTTGCTGTCCTTATTTTTTCCAAGGTGAAGATCCCTAGGAACAGTGCTGATATGTTTAAGAATATCGATCTCAATGTAAGAATGACGGTAATGCCTTTTGTAACGGAAAAGATTTATGTGATCGACAAGAATGAAATTACGGAGTGTGAAAGGTTGAGATACCTGATGGCAACGCGGGTAAATCTCCTGGAGATGTACAAGCAAACGGCCGTCGATCAATCCAGGAGTCTAGAAAGCCTGTCGTTTAAAGTAATGAAATCTCTGATGGTATTTGCCAGAGAATCGTGGCTGTACTTCCTGTTGCTGCTGGCTTCGGGATTCTTTCTATATATTTATCGTCAAAGCCATTTTGAATTTGCCCTTCACCTTGCAGCCATCCCTCTTGAAATTCTTGTTGGTGTTTTCGTAATTGGTAAATTTCTGGAAAGGAGAGAGAGGGCAGAAAAATTAAAGAGATCAAAACGCAGGAAAAGCTACCTGTTCCGATCTAAGATGCGAAATCTCTTTCTCACCAATCTAAACGCCATCAAATTACCTTCAATTACGGTGTCGAAGATCAAGGAGTCAAGCCTGGAAGAATTGAAACAAATGCGCAGCGACTCCGATCATATAGAATATGCGTCACCGGAAGCGATGGAGGCTGTGATTATGGAATATGTCTCAGCCTATCATCTGTTTCAGGAATTCATGGAGAAGGCGTTTACCCAGGATATAGAATCCAATTTCGAGAATATGCTCTACATATTGCATTTCATCGAGGACGTTAAATTATTCAAGCAAACCTGTCCCGATAGGCTTTTTATTTATGAGGCGCAGAACCAGCGTTCGTTGATGAAAAAGGTCAAGAAAATCATGGGTGATGGTGTCCTGAAATTCCTGGATTACGTGATTGAATTGAAAGAAAAAGACCCTGATATGTTTTACGACCTTCTGACCGATTACGAATTGTCGTGCTTAAAAAGAGAACAAAGAGGTTAACTCTCCATATGCCTTTTTGCCGGTAACGTCGGGGGACAAAGATCACCCAAACGAAATGGCCCCAGACCAATATTGCCCTGATGCATTCTGCACAGAGCGGCCTCGTATTACTCGGCAATCCAGACTTGAAATCATTATATGTTCTGGATATACAATAGACTTGTTTTCATATAGTAATTGCTTTGAGGGGATATAATTTCGATCTCCTTATTTGTCCGCACTCTGACTGCCGATTGATTGCCCCGGGAGGTGTTGAATGAGCGAAGTGACCTCTGATAGCGGGATGCTGGATGAGAAACTGTTTTCAACCCTAGTCCACTCCATTAACGGCATTGTCTGGGAAGCCGACCCGTTGACTTTCCGTTTCTCCTTTGTAAGTCCCCACGCGGAACGTATCCTCGGCTATCCTATGCAACAGTGGATAGATGAGCCTGATTTCTGGCGTACGCATATTCTACGGCATTTTTACCTTTCTTCTAAATGTGCCCATGATTTCATACCACCTCAGTACTGGCTCAGCTCACAGATCTTCAAGCAGTCCCAATATTCCGTTGGCAAGGTCTAATACCCCGTCCGCCACCAAGAGACACCCGCACGCGACTACACCCTGCGGTTGCCCCTCAACGTAGATCAGCGGTTTGAGCATCGAGGGAATTGGAGCGATAATATTCTGTGCCTGATACCAAACACCAAATTCTTGATCCTTGTCAGCGGATTGAACAATCGTTGTCGCAACGCCCATGGCGAACAGCAGGTCCCCGATTGCACTCGTCAGCATGACCCCGTAGGTTGAGTTAAACTCTGCCAACTTCTTTTGGCTCGAACCAACCGTAAATACCAATGATGAAGCGATCGGAAGAAAATTCATTCCCCAGTTTGCCAGCGTCAGCCTTTCCGAATCAGATGTTTGACCCGGAAACAAGGAGTAATTGGCGCCCAGCCATTGGGATACCATCGATGTAACGATACTGCACCAGCTCATGAAGGTGTTCACTGGATCCGACTCATTTGCTGGTGGAGGATTCTGCGCGTTACTATAGGCTGTGAAGTCTGTCAAACCGTCAACAATTGCATAGACTGCAGCATTGAATACCATCAACTGGAAAGCCCCTCCAAATGGGAAGCTGCTTTGCAGTTTGGGCGCCTGAGCTGCGGATGCAGGGTTGCTGGCGATGGCCGGCCAGGGGAAGGTTGCCACATCGCTTAACTTATTAACCAGTTCCTGTGCGTCCTCATCCGTAAAAGGCGGACTCGCGTTGGCAATGCCAAACGTCAGCTTATAGAGCAGGGTCATCGGCACGGCCATGATCAGGCAGAAAAGATCCAGCATCGTCAGCGGATGGTCCGATATTTTTGAGTAAATCCAACTGATGACAGGAATATCGATCTGCTTGTTGAACAAAACCTGAAATCCTGCAAGAGCATTGCCGGCGAATTTGATAAGCACCTCGACAACACTCTCAATCACATCCAGAAGAAACATGACAGCCTTCTGGACGGCCACAATGACATCATAAATAACCACGTCGGCAAAGGCTTTCGGGTCCGCGAAAATTTCCAGCAGGTTGCTGACCTTCTCCATCGAGGCGGTCTTGTAGGGATCCTGGTTCAGGTTTTGCTCAATGGCTTCAATGAGGGCTTGGAGGAAGCTATCTCCCGACGTGCCGTCCCCCATGGTTGTGGGTGGGAAGGTGCCGCCCTCCGATGTGTAATTGACAGTGTGAGTGTGGACATAGTTAGTACGGGTTCCGTTGGCGGACTGCGCATTCGACACCTTGGTGGGATGAAGCGCGTCACTGCCCATAGGTGTGGCAGCATCAGGGTAGGCAACGCTACTGGCAAGGTTGCCGTAAGTCTGGGTTTGCGAAAAGACCGATTCGGCATTCTTGAATGCCTGCTGGATGTTATTCACCATATCGTCAAAATAAGTCTTGAAGATCGTACCTGCGTAAACGGGCGAGTTGGGGTTGAAGTTCTCTCCCAGTTTGGACATCAGGCCATTGAGGGCTGCCTCTAGGACCATCTTGGTGTTTAGGATGTCGTGCCAGCTAAAGAGATCCTTCAGCCAGTGAATGACTTCGTCTATGCCCCTCTCGATGAAGCGAAACACTGCTTTAACTGCACTCGCGACGTCACGCGCTGTGTTGATGACCAGTTCAAGCACCTGGGTCAGGCCGTTGGCCAGCTCCATGGTGAAGGAAATCACCTTGTTTTTTACATCGACCGTAACCTTCACCACTTTGAGCACCGCCTTCTTGATGGCTTGTTCGATGTCGCGGCCGACGGAGCACAAATCGCCCCAGAAATCGTCCCATGATTCGATCGCCCCTACTCCCGTCTGCGACGGCGCCACCTGCCATTGGCCGGAAGCCCCGGTCAAGCTCACGGGGATGCTGTAAATCTGAGTGATCGCCTGGGCTGCGGCAGGGGCATTCGCCTGATCCTGACTCTGCACCAGAGGTGTGGGCGAGGCGGTCCATTCCGGCTGGCTTTGCATCTGCGCGTCCAGGAGTGTCGTCCCGCCCGCATCAAAGTCCGGCTTGCCTGGCAGCGCTCCCGCTTGCCCCGCAAGATAGTTGTTCACCGTTTGAGACGGACAGATTGTAGGTGAGGCCGAAAGACCATCGGCGCTAAAGGAGAACGTTGGCGTAAGGAGGTCCGAAGCAAAGAATCCAAAGGTTACCTTGCCGGTCTTGTCGGTCGTCAGTTGAGCCGGCGCGCTGGTCCCGACATTGTACAAGGTGTTCCCCACCCAGACACCGATCGGCTCATCTGCGGTGACTCCCAGGGAAAAATTGGATTGGGGAACCGAGTTCTCGTCCGTGACCGTGACCTCGGTCAGATAACGCGACACGTACTCGCAATCCGTATTGGTTCCAGCAGGCTTGAGCATGACGAAGTCGTTCCAGACTCCGTTGGTAAGGTCTTCGGAGAGGACATTAACCTCGAATCCGTCGTCCAGCATGAACAAATCGGTGGAGGGAACATTCCCCGGCCCGCTTGCCAGGAACACGCAGTTGTTCCCCAGGGGGTGCCATTGGCCCCAGGTGAATGTACCGGGCTCTGTCTGTGAGTTGGCCGTAAAGCGAATGATCCAGAGTGAGTTGTTCGTATCGCGAGCAAAGATTCGCCCCTCGGTGATGTACTTGGAAGACTGATTCGAGATCATGGCTACGGCGCTCAATGCGACGCCGATCGGCGAGCTGGATCCTGTGAGCTGCGTGAACACATTATTCCCGTTTGTGTCCACCGTCAAGAACCAGATCTGTCCGGACGTGTCCAAGACCGCAGCACAAAGGCCGGCTAGAGTATTGGGAACCCTGGAAAAAGGTATCAGGGTGGCAGGTGGAGTGGGCATGGCGGTTGGAACGAGTTCGGTCGGCGGGGATTTCATGCCATTTCCGAGTTTGAATGCGTTGTAGAGACTGTTGCCCACTACACACCAAAGATTCCACATTAGTGCATTGAGACCGGCGTACTGAACCTTTGCTCCGGCAAGGGAGAACGGTACCTTGCTGCCCTCCACCGTAACCGAAAATTGTTGGGGGGTCCATGCATCGTTCTGACGTTGGACCATAAGAAAATCCCCAGTGGTCGTGACGCCGTAGACCATAAGCGCATTATCCGTAGACGGCGGATAGGTCACCTCCAGGTTGCAGCAACCCTCGAAAATTTGTCTGCCCTGTGTCCAAACGCCGCCCACGGATTTGCTTCGGTCGAGCATGGACCAGTACAGGTTTCCGCCCGTGACATAGAACGCATACTGGTTCCCGTCGTTGTGCAGTCCGGTCACGACCTCTGTCACCGGGGTCCAGCGTGTGGAGCCCTCCAAACCCGTGGGGATCATCTGCCGGGCCCAATTCCCGGAGGTGTTTCGCCACACGGTTGTGCTCAAATCGTTACACCAGAGGGAACCATCAATGCCGATGGAGATGGAACAGGCTCCGTATGGCGGGCCGGCGACCACCGACCACGTGCCATCGGAGTAACACTCGATCTGCATGGTACTTCCCTGCGGCACGACCACGTAGAGCGTTTGAGCGTTGAGGGCTTCGAAGTCGGTCACGCCTGCGGGCGCTTGCGCGGCCTTGCTCCACGACTGCGAAGTGGCATCGAAGGAATAGATCGCTCCCGAAGCTGCACAGAGCACGAACACGGACCCGTCAACGCCGACCGAAATATTCGTGGGAATGTCGCCGGCGTCGAAGGTGCCCGGCGCCGGTGCCCACTCACCAGCCTTGGTGCTTAGCATGACCGTCTGGTTTGATATGGACCATAACGACCCGGGGCTGCCCACCGGAGCTCGGATTGCCGGAACCGCGCCCGTATCCTGGAAGCTCGCGCTTGCGGGATTGTAGGTGAACAGATGAAAGTTTTCGTTCTGGCTCGCCACGGCGTAGATCGTCCCGTCTCTGCCAACCGAGATGTCGGACAGAGGGCCTGCGACATCGCCGACCAGGTTCCAATGGCCGGCATTGCTCTGCCAGATGCTTAACCCGGTATCCACGATCCACACGCACCCGCTGTTCGCTGCGGCAAATTGCCCGATCTGGGCACCGATACCAAAGATGTTCCAGCCGGAACTGCTGAGTGGTTCCCGTTGGAGGTGGCACAACTCACCGTCATCTTGTATGACCAGTGCTTCCGATTGCCCGCTCGCGTTCACAAACGTCGCCAGTGGGCTTGCTGCCGTAGGCGACGCCAGTATGGAATTAGAATGAATGAAATCTTCAGTCAGTTTGCTGCTGTATGTGAGAGTGTAAGTTGACATTCCATCCTCCTTTACAGTCTGCATTCTTCAAGCATCCGCCAGTGCCTGACATGGAATTGGGCATGAATTCAAGCATATTACTTATACAGTGAATTCCGGGCCGCCGAGTGTAACCAGTTTTTATTGTTGATTCTCTCTTTGAAAAGATCAGCACCAAATCCAAAACATAGTGCCGATATCCACAAGCTTATCCTCTTGTATCGGCTTGATAATAGTAACGCGCCCGGCAATCCGGTTAACTTGGAGGGGTAGTTGGGAAATAAGGATCGGTATGAAGGAGACCAAGTTCCATGGACTTTTCGTCCCTTGATCGCTCAGGGTTTGGTAAATCTGCTTAAAAGATACCCAATAAAAATTGCATGTCAATATGGGGGATGAGAACAATTCGCGTAAAAAGGAGAACGGAACAAACCGCGGGCTGAGTGTCTATGCCGCTGCTTTTAGCACCTCTTGATCCTCCCATTTCATTCCGAGGAACCATTGGCTGAAGGTTTTCAGCAGGTCGTCATTCAGAACCTATACACGGGTTTGCATCAGCAGAAGTGCGCCACGCTGGATCCAGCGCATTTGCTGTTTCTTCACAAAGCGCTTGCTTAAAACATAGTTCACGGTCGATTCGATGAACGCCGTGGTAATTGTCCCGTCATGACTGTAACGGTCGTCGTAGTTCGGGATAAACGCCTGGCCAGCCGAAGGGAACTGAGTTCCAGTTGTGCAATTTCCTCTATTTTCTCCGGTTCGCCGTTTCCGGCATCTACGACTACTTGTATCCTAATATTCATCGCCGGCTTCTTTCTACCGCCACATCTAGGCCTCGTCGTTGGTTGTGTAATGCTTGAGTCGGCGGTTGACCGATCGCTGGCCAAATTTGTCAAGATAAGCCATTCAAGCAAGTGCTCCTTGTCTTCATACCTGATAGCCGATTTGACCTGAACAATATGGGAAGTTGATTTAACAGCTGTGAATATTTGGTGAGTCCTCCTGATGAATGATTCCGGCATAGTATCAGGAGGTTAAGCTAATTTCAAAAAGATTAACTGCTTCTTTTAGGGTCATCATTTCGAATCGTCCAGAAGGCCGCCAACGTCCGCAGGATATCCCGCCGCCGCGAGCTGCCTTGCTTTGGCATCGAAATAAGCTCGGACCCATTGAAAACGCTCCCCGTTTTTGGGCAGCCCGACCGTGTCGGCGATGCTGGCAAGACTGATGGTCTTACCATGGGCGCCCCAGTTACCCTCCGTAACCTCGTCAATGATGACTTGCACGCTCCCTCCTTGCCTGGGATCGTTGGGGTTGCCGGTGACGGCCACGATGGCGGCAGTTACTGATGCATGGACCTCGGTCTTGTGCACCTGATTCATATAACCTTCCGGGATGCTTACGCGAACCAGAAACTTGCCCGGCGGCGCGACGTAAGTGGCATCGGTACGGCCACCGACCCACCAGTCCGATTGCGCGACCTCGGTGAACAGAACCGATGCGAAGCCGAGACCGCCAGCCGTCATGGTGTTGCCCTCCATCAGCAGCAAAACATCGGTTAATTGTTGGGCGAGTGCCGCCTTGCGTTCATCGGTCAGCGATCCTTGCGGGTAAAAGATTTGCATTATGGGCATTTGCGTTCTCCTTTGCACCGCTGCCAGGAGATGCTGTTTGGTTGCCGATTGAGAGGACACCAGCAGGTCGGGTCCCTTCGCTCAGTTATGGGGCCGTTTCAACGATCATCAGGTCGGTTTCCTGTGGCCCTGTCCGGAGATTGATCCGCTCCGCAGCCCAGATTCCGCGGCTGTCGCGGCGGGCGAGGGCGACATCGTCGCAATGGACTTCGCCTTCCAGCACGAAGATGTAGACGCCGTGCGAGGCCGACCGTGGCACGTAGTCGAGCGCCATTGCCGTGTCACTCGAAAGGCGCGACACCGTGACATCCTGCGAGATGCGCAGCGCGCCGTCCGCATTGCCCACCAGCGTCACGAGCTGATTGCGATCGGCCAGGGCATCGAAATGATTTCGCCTGTACGACGGGGGAAGCAGGAGCTGGTCGGGCAGGAACCACATATATATGGCGTGCATGTCATCGTTCTTCAGGTTCACCTCGCAGTGCTTACCCCCCGAGCCTGCGGAGAACACGTAGTAATCGCCCGATGTCAGCTGATCGATGTTGCCCACCGTGTTGATGTGCGTAAGCTCACCCTGCAGAACGAACGCGCAGATGATGAAGTTGTGATGACGGTGCATGTTGTAACCGCAGCCGGGTCCGCTAAAGACCTCGTCGCCGAATACCCGCAGTCGGCCGAACCCTGCGTGGCCAGCCTGATACGGGCCAAAGTTGAAGCTCGAGTGGCGAATCAGAACTGCCTCGGGATGTCCCGAGATGTAGGACGCGAGCGGGCCTATCGACCGTAACTTGTTGTAGCCGCGTACCTCTGCGCGCATTACGAAGGACGTTTCCATGATTGATCTCCTCTAAATGACATGGAGTGAGGGTTCAGGCAGTTGCACGATGGGCCCGACCCGCGACAAATGGGGCCCACCCTCGGCATAGGGAATCTCGACCATTTCGAACAAGTGCTTGGGCGTGAAACAGTCCGGACATGCCCAGTTCTCAGGGATATCCGCCCAGCGGGTACCCGGCGCGATGCCGTGCTCGGGCAGGCCCAGAGCTTCGTCGTACAGGAAGCCGCACCCCAGACATATGAAGCGCTTAAGGTCTTCGCTCATGTTGCCCTCCATAGGCTAATGCTGTCCTAATGTGTCACGCACTACAGTGGCGCGTAACACATTAGGCGGATCGTCGTTTGGTGACCATCGTGTCATGGCCTCCTCTTGAACATATATAGCGCACTCCAGGGAATAGTCAAGTTGGTGTAGATGAAAATTGGGAGAAGGCTGAATGGGGATGGCGCGGGGGCCAAATCCTTGACTGCGGGGTAGGGAAGACCTGGTACATAAAGTTCGCATTCCAGAACAGCTAAATTCTGCTCATTACAGGTCAAAAAATCTACCGAGTTTCCATCCGGAAACTGCCATTTTGAAATGAAGCAGGGTGCCGGCACTGGGCGACATGCCCACTGCCCAGTCTGATTATTAGGTGCTATAAATAAATTAGCCGTTCTTTCTCATTTCAGAAGACAGATCTGTATAGACTTAAATGGACTTCGCCAGGAGTTTAAGATCGTGATTCTTGGTCCCTTTTCAAAATATTGTGACCTTAAAACGTCTATTCCCAGCCTGAAATAACCATTTGATTAACACACCGTCTGTTTCCAAGTCTTAGTTCCACCCCAACTTGTTCCACTACAGACTCATTTCCTGTATTAAAGTTTATATAGGCATAGAACTGAACCCGTAATATACTGTAAAATAGAGGATAACTGTGGTTTAAATCTCCATCTACCCCCCTTATCTACCCCCGCAATTTTTCGACTCTTCCATCCAGGAAAGTCGGTCGCAAAACGCAACTTACCAGTTTAATGCCATTTATCCAATGACGTCCGGCCGTTCTTTTCTGAATCTCTTGATGTATAACTCTGCGATAAATTCAGGTAAAGGAGTTTATCTTGTTTGGCGAGCCAAACAGGGCAGCTCTGGACAGACATCTGACCAGTACTGGAATGAAATCCTGTCACTATTCCCCTCTACAAATCTTCAATTTTAGCTCGCTACGCATTTTTGCGTCTATAAGCCAAATACCCTCCAAGTGCTATTGCCGTTGATACAAAACTCCATATTCCGATTGCCGGTACCGGTGCAGCACCACCAGCACTTGCTGTTACACTGTTGGATGGAGCCGAAGGTGAGCTAGTGCCAACTGAATTGGTGGCTATAACCGTAAAGGTGTAGGAGGTGCCATTAGTCAACCCAGTGACAGTAATTGGGCTGGCAATCCCTACCGCAGTATAATTTCCAGGACTTGAGGCCACAGTATATGAAGTAATAGTACTACCACCGTTGTTAGTCGGTGCTGTGAAGGAAATGGTTGCTTGGGCGTTGCCAGTGGTCGCAGAGACGCCCGTAGGTGGGCCTGGAACTCGGTGATGCTTCCCGATGTGGTAATTCTCCCGATCTTGTTTCCAATCGTTTCTGTGAACCAGAGGTTACCATCAGGTACTGTTTGTATCATGATGGGCTGACTGCCAGACGTCGGGATTGAAAAGCCAACCGGGGCAAACAGTGGCTTCCCATCATCAAGGCCCAGTATGTCGAGCAGCTTACCACCACCGATGTGTCCCGCGTCATAGAGGCTCCTGCTACAAGTGGCAAGAAACGTCCGTGACCCTGCAAAAGTTGCGGATACTTTCGCTAAATAATCATTCCTTTCTCACTTCATAGGCATGGCAGAGAACCATTGGAAATGTATATGCTAGTTTGTTTGGCGCGTTCCATACCGCTTAAATATCCCTGAACAATACTCCATGAAACCATACACTCTTTCTGCGTCAAGTTCTGCGTCAAACCTTTCGCAGTTCTGAACCGTTTCACCCACAGATAACAAAAATAACTCAGCAATATACAAAGGGGCATTTTATTTACTAGTTTATCTCTAGGTACATTTATTGCATTTAAATTACTGTGAATTGGCCAATATTCAGTTCCAAAATATCTACTGAGTTATATAAGCGGCAAATAAGGCACATTTGCTGGCAGTGGCAACGTACCAAGCGCGGGAGGCGTACATGATTTCGCAACACTCGGAGCGTTTACTGGCTTATCTAAATAGGAAGCCCATTTTGGCAGGCTACAGATTCTCTATATATAAGCCTGGACTAACAGAAGCCCAGGACAACGTTAACCGGATGCTGTGCGACACTCAAGGGGTGTCACATCTCTGCAGAGGAATATGCGTCCCTTTCCTAACCGCAGTCAGCGCAGAAGCGCTGACATGCGAAAAAGCGGCAATTTTCCGCTGCCCGCGCAGTCATTTTATCTTTGCCATCCCTCTTTCCGTCGATTCCTGTCTTGTTTGCGGCGGAGTGCTTTCTGACAGTTCCGAAGAAAAGGCGCGGGAGATGATTTTGAAGATCCAGCGGCTAATTGCGTCTTTCATATCCGGAGAAAATACGTGGCCGATCGATTCGGTACAGCCTCCAATTGGCACTTATAATCGCCAACATGGACGGCAAAATATCAGGCAATGTCGCCGCTAACAAGAGAAACACGGACTGGCTCGCAATTGAACCAGATTGCTGTCCACCCCGGCCCGGAACCTTCCGGTTCGGGCTGTGTCATTACCCCCACAGGTTCGGGGCTCTTGAAAGGAAATGAAATCCCGTGATGCCTAAAGTACTCCTTGTCGATGACGTGGCGATTTTTCTGGAAATGCAGCGAATATTTCTCAGAGATTCAGCCGTTTGCATATTTACTGCAAAGGATGGGATAGAGGCGCTGGAATTAGCGAGCAAAAATCGTCCCGGACTGATATTCATGGATTTGCATATGCCGAAAATGAACGGCGCCGAATGTTGCGCTCTGATCAAACAGGATCCATTATTGCGGTCGGTGCCGGTCGTGATGGTCACAGCCGAAGGGAAAGAACCCGACAGGTCCCTCTGTTTCAAAGCCGGGTGTGACGAATTCCTAACCAAACCGATTGACCGTAATATTTATCTGGAGACGGCACGCAAATACATGTCGAGCATTGACCGGCGGTACCCCAGGGTTCCATGTAGGGCAGAATTAAAACTTAGGATAAATGGTCAGGTCTCGTCGGGAGAAATTCGCGATATAAGCCTGCATGGTCTCTATGTGGCGACTGATTATAAGGTTGATGTGGAAACTATGCTGGAGCTGGCCTTTGCTCTCCATGAAGCAGATAGTGCGCTTGTTCAGATCAAGGGGAGGGTCGCCTGGGTTAACAGCAAAAAGAACGTGAAAAAGCCGGACCTTCCCGTCGGGTTTGGAGTCGAGTTTATTGCCATGACAAAAAATTCAAAACAGATATTGAATTATTTCGTGGAAACGCGCAGGCAAGAGAATCACAGATGAAAACACTAAAGACATTCGTCAGGCACAAGGTTGGCGGGCCCTTTTAATCAGTCTCCCTAATTCCCTGGCCATGCTGCTGGCGGTGAAAGGTTTGGCAACAACTCCTCTGAAACCGTATTGAAGGTAGTTGGCCAACATCGGGTCATTGGAATAGACCTCTGTTCACTTTTTTATATAGGAATAGAACTGTAGCTACAACATTCAGTAATAATTGGATATATTCTGTATGGTATTCCAAAGTACCCTCAACAAATACCCCCGTCTATTGTCTTGCGATCCCGCCACTTTCCCTTCGCTTATGCAATCTCTTACCTCGCAGCCCCAAATCTGATTTATAGGAAATTTAGGTTAGAGGAAGTCCAGTTGCCCGCCCTTTGTCTGGAAGGTACGGTTCTCTACCGCGTTCCCCTCGGCCCCCTCCCTTTGCTCCATTTACTCCGCGGACCAGGAACCGCTGTGCGAGGATACTGGGCTGGGAAACCGGAGCACGGCCTTCTGCCCCCACAGCCAAGCGTGGTCTTCAACTCCCCCGGCTGTCCTTATACCGCCTTGAACTCCTTGCGATACCGTGCCGGCGAGGTCTTCAGCCGCCGGGTGAACTGTTTTCGCAGGGAAACCTCTGAACCGAAACCAGCCTGCTGCGCGATCATAGAGATAGGGATGCCGGTGGTTTCCAACAAGCGCTGGGCCAGCGCCAGCCGTTGATCAAGCAGCCATGCGCTGACGGTTGTTCCTGTTGCCTGACGGAAGCGGCGGGTGAAGGTGCGGCGGCTCATGAATGCCCTTGCTGCAAGCACATCAAGGCTGTGAGATGTCTCCGGATTTCGCTGCACCCATTCCATTACCTGCGAAAAGCGGTCAACTGCCGGGGTTTCCCGCAATGGATCGATATATTGGGCTTGGCCGCCCTGGCGGTGGGGCGGCACTACCATGCGCCGTGCAACTCGGCTGGCGATTTCCGCTCCATGCAGGGTGCGCAGGATGTGCAGACAGCAGTCAATCCCCGCAGCGCCTCCGGCAGAGGTGATGACATCTCCGTCATCCACATACAACACATCGCGATTTAACCTTATTAGGGGATATCGGCTCGCCATATCGTCGGCCCAGGCCCAGTGGGTAGTGGCAGAACGGCCATCCAGCAGTCCAGCCGCAGCCAGTACATAACTCCCCAGGCATAATCCGACAATCACAGCGCCCCGCTGATGAGCCTTGAGCAGGGCCTCCAGCAGGGCTGAGGGTGGTATTTCCAGGGGTTCCCGCCAGCTTGGGACTATGACGATCCCCGCTGTTTCCATCTTCCGTACCCCGTGAATCCCCGTCAGGGAAAATCCGGCGCTTGTGGTCAGCGCACCTCTTTCAAACCCGCACACCAGTACCTTGAACTGCGGTACGCCCGCACTACGCCGGTCTTCCCCAAAAACTGCGCAGGGAACAGAGAGATGAAACGGGCTGATCCCGTTGAAGGCAATTACCGCAATCGTGTTGCTATCCATGTATCCTCCTGCAGATGGATCAATTGGCCCAATAATATCATTAAATGTCAATCGGGTCACTGTTTATTCAAGAAATAATGGAGGATAATCGTGACATGGAGCCGAACGATTCATATGGGAGGATGGTCGTGATTCGAATGAAAGAGTTGACGGATTCCGATGTTGGGCAGATCCGGCGGTGGCCGCCATATCCGGGGGACATGGAACAGATGGATTATGCGCTGCGGGAAAAGGGCTGGCTAGGGGAATTCTTACTAAAGCCGGACACGTCCTGTTATGCTGTTGAAGATGAAGGCGACCTGATCGGGTTCACGATCCTAGCGAAAACAAGCGAAACAGACGCCGAGTTCCGCATCGCATTGCGTACCGACAAGACCGGCCTTGGGCTCGGGAAAGAAATTACTTGCATGACCCTGCAGAAAGGTTTTGAGGATCTTGGGCTTTCCCGCATTCACCTGATCGTCAGGAAGAATAACGTGAGGGGGATTAAGCTGTATCAACGGATTGGGTTCGTAGACAGGGGGGAATGTCAAAAGGAGATACAGGGGAGTCCGGTGGATTTCTGGCTGATGGAGATTTGCCGCGAGGAATATGCCGAAATTACCATATTGAGCGCTGATCAAACGCAAGAAATATGCATCAACGATAAATGATCAAAAAGGAGAGCTGCGTTATGAAAACCGCCCTGTTACTTATCGACATCCAGAACGACTATTTCCCCGGCGGCCGGATGGAGCTGGACGAAAGCCCGAAGGCAAGCCTGCGGGCCAAGGAACTCCTCAGGCTGTTCCGGGATAGGAATCTACCCATTTTCCATATCCAGCACATTTCCAACAGAAAAGGTGCTTCATTTTTTCTGCCGGATACCACCGGCGTTGAAATTCACGCGAATGTCAGCCCGCTTCCAGGAGAAACGATCGTACGGAAGAATTTTCCCAACAGCTTTCGGAATACGGATCTTTTAACCCAGCTCAAAGACGCCGAAGTTGACCAGTTGGTCATTTGCGGCATGATGACCCACATGTGCGTGGACGCAACCGTGCGAGCCGCCTTTGACCACGGCTACGACTGCGTGGTGATCCAAGACGCCTGCGCTACCAAGGGGCTCACCTTCAATGGTGTCGAGATTCCCTCCGAGAAGGTACACGGCGCTTTTCTGGCAGCTTTGGGCGCAGTGTATGCGCGGATATACAGCAGCGATGAATTTGCAGCGCAAATGAAAGAGAAGCCATCATGATCAGGTGCAAGATATTAGCGACTCAAATTGTCATATTTCAGTAGCAGGCTGATTACTAAGCCGTACCCAACGGAGCCCGTTAAGCATTTTTCTTACAGCTTAATCAGTTCTTCACACGCCCAGACCCGCCGTGTTTGGAGAGACCGTCCAGACTCGGGAACCGCCGACTATCCCTGATAGCCATTGCCTTGAGTTGACCTTTGTTCACGTTTATATAGGCATCAAAATGTTGCTATAACAGGCTGTAGATTATGTGGTTATGCCAGGCAATTTATTATAGTACCCCCTGAATGTACCCCCATATTTTTTTCTTAAAAATCCACGCCTGCCGGCGGGATCAGCGTGTCGTGTTGAGCTCAGAGCGATATCGTCCGATAATGCCAATATCGGCTCCAATCTGACACCTTTCTCTCCCCTTATTGACGTCTGTTTGAGGTACACCCAAAACTGACAGAGTAACACTTGTCCCATACCTGGAAGGTGATTCGTAATCTCTTTATTCATCTCTTAACCAAGTCAAATTCTCTCTCGCAAAGAAAACGGCGCTTTACCTTCGCCAACGGGCATGTGTGGTTTAATAAAACATCATGCAGAGCACAGCATATTCGAGAATATGCGGAGTTCAGGAATATGCAGAGTGGCGCAAGAAATAGGCGAGAAACAAAAGCTATTCTGCTCCAACTATGCGGATTCTGAGCCAAGCCAACTACTCCGCATATACCAAAAGGGGGGTAGTCGGTTAGTGCCCCACAAGAGTTAGCCCCAGTTATATAGGTATGCAGCGCAAGATGCATTATCAGGAAACATCTCAACAAAACTGCGGTACGTGTTGGGATAATCGCGACCTGATATCAACACGGCATCTCCTCAGCAAAGAGCTTTTGCGAGGATCATACACCATGGGGCACTAACCGACTACCCCCCTTTACCAAAAAATAGAAATGGATATAGGGCTCTGGCGAGTTTAGTTTTTTAAATCTTTTTATTAATATGAGTAAAGCTATATAGATAAATGCCGATAAAAGAGTTATGGACTTTTGCCTTTTAATCTAGATCAACATCAGGGGGATGAGAAATGAAGATGAACCTTCAAATCGGGACAAAACTAGGGAGCGCTTTCGGATTTCTGCTAGTGATAATTGTCGTGATGATAAGCTTTGGTATCAGCAGTACACGTAAAATTAACGGATCAGTGAAGGAGATCGCCAAAGGAAGCTACGCAAAAACCGTCTATGCGTTCCAGGCGTCCAAGGCGGTTGATGACGTTGTCGCATCAATAAGAATGCTGGCGTTGCTAAAAGGTCAAAATGACGTTGCAAGGGAAAAACAAAAGATCGAAGAAGCGCGAGGACGCTACAGAGAAGCCATGGCAAAGCTGGAAGATACGGAAAAATCGGAAGAGGGGAAAAAACTGCTTGAAAACATGAAAAACGCTATTGCACCTGCCGCGCAAGTGGATAACAGGGTAATGGAACTTGCGCTCGCCCATAAACAGGAAGAGGCGGTAGCCTTGTTTATGAAAGAGGCCATTCCCCTACTAGCAAAACTTCAGGAGGCATTTAACGCCCAGGTAAAATATCAACAGGAAAACGTGGATGCCGCATATCAAAAATCAGAAGTGATGTATGAACAGACGAAATGGCTCCAGATCATTGCCGGCATGATATCCACTATCCTCGGCATCATGGCAGCCGTATTCCTGACGCGCCACTTTACTTTCAGAATCAAAAAACTAAGGGATACCATGGGCCGGATAGCAGACGGTGACTTATCGACTCAAGTAGTGATTCATGCCATGGATGAAATCGGCGAGCTGGGAATAAGCATCAATCGCATGGTGACCTCGGTTGGCGCTATAATCGCGTCGGTAAAAGAGACTGCATCACAGGTTGAATCTTCAGCCAACATGTTGAATCTGGTCTGTGAACAAATAGCCAGCAGTACAGAGGAGGTGGCGTCCCAGACCGGCACTATCGCCACTGCCAGTGAGGAAATGGCCGCGACATCGAGCGGAATTGCCCAGAATTGCACCATGGCAGCGGAAAGCACCCAACAGGGAAACAACCTGGTTATGGAAGGAGTTTCCGTGGTCCAGGAAACGGTTGACGGCATGAACCAGATCTCCGAAAGAGTGAAGGCAACGGCTGCCACTTTGGGAAGTCTTGGTTCCCGTTCCGACCAGATTGGAGAAATAGTCGGGACTATCGAAGATATCGCCGACCAGACAAACCTCCTGGCCCTCAATGCAGCCATCGAGGCGGCCAGAGCTGGAGAACAGGGACGGGGCTTTGCCGTGGTCGCCGATGAGGTTCGAGCCCTCGCGGAACGGACAACCAAGGCGACTAAGGAGATCGCCCAGATGATAAAAGCAATCCAGAATGAGACAGCTGACGCTGTCAAAGCGATGGATGAAGGCGTAAACGAAGTTGAACGCGGGTCGGCGGATGCTGCCAAATCTGGAGCTGCCCTTAACGAGATACTTACCCAGATAAATGCCATTTCCATGGAGGTTAATCAGATAGCCACTGCAGCAGAGGAACAAACGGCGACAACCATGGAAATAACCAATAACATACAGCAGATTTCAGAAGTGATCCAGATGAGCGCGAGCTGTTCCCATGATTCGGCCTCAGCTGCGAAAGAGCTTTTGACAAGTGCCGAGGAGCTGCATCGCCTTGTCGAACGATTTACCCTGGCTGCATGATGCATGGAGTGAACATTTACTGCAAGCTCCTTACGTGTCATAAAAATTGGTTCTTTCGTAAATTAGTTGACGGGTAAGTCCAGAAGGAAGTAGAGCAAAAAGAATAGTTGCACCGGATTTGACATTTTCTGTAGAGTTTTGTTTCCCGACAAAATTCGAAGAAAAGAGGTCAAACCCGATGCCCCTGCAGACTATCACGAATCTGCTCACACTCCCAAACGTTATCGTCGTCGGCACCCTGGACTGCCCCGACGGCCACCATCATTTCGTTGTTGCGCTCTCTGATGACACCGAGTTGATATGCTCCTATTGCGGAGCGCTTCACACCACCGTTCACAGCAGAGGGCAGATGCGGGTGGAGGACCTGCCAGTCTGCGGGCGCCGCGTCTATCTTTACGTGGAAAAACGGAAATGCCGCTGCCCACAAGGCGGCATTCACGTGGAACATCTCCCTTGGCTGCAAGGCCGCTTCACCAAGCGTTTCGCGGAACAGGTAAACCGACTAACCGCCATCACTACAAACAGCGAAGCCGGTTGGTATCTTGGCCTCGATGACGAGGTGGTATACCGGATGGACCGGGCGATCCTGGAGGAGAAGGCCCAAGAGTTCCTGACGCCGACGCCGGCTCCGACGGCGATGAGCATTGACGAAGTTGCCTGGAAAAAGGGCCACTCCTACGTCACCAACGTCGTAGACATCGAAGAGCGCATTGTCATCTGGAACCACGATAAACACGGTAAGGCGGTCACTGACGCCTTCTATCTCAGCCTCACGGAAAAGCAGCGCGCAGCAATCGAGGTCGTGGCATGCGATGGGGCCAAGGGCTTCCTGTCATCGACCAGGGAGCACGCTAAAAACGCCTTGATCGTCCTTGACCACTTCCATGTCAAAGGGTACCTGAATGAGGCTTTAGAGACCGTCCGCAAGCAGGAACTGGCGAAGGCCAGGAAAGACAAGTCTCAGGAGGAACTTGCCAACCTTTTGCATTGCAAGCAGCGCTTTATCCTGCTGCGCAACAAGCCGTCGCAAAAGAAAACGCAGGTCCTGAAGCGACTGGAGGAGCTAAACGAGCCGGTCTACAAGGCCATGCTTCTCAAAGAGCAATTTGCCACGATATACGAGCTTAAGGATCGGAAGGAGGCCCAACCTGCCCTGCGAATCTGGATCGGAGAGGCCCTCCGCTCAGGGCTTCAGCCTTTCAAGGAACTGGCCTTGAAGCTCTTCCGGAAGCGGCACTACATCCTGAACTTCTTCGTCCGGCGGATCACCTCGGCTATCTCCGAGGGAATCAACAACAAGATCAAAAGGCTAAAGCGAATGGCCTACGGGTATAGAGACGTCGTCTACTTCCTGCTGAAGATTCATCAACACTGCGGACGCCTGAACCCGAGGCGGTTTCCTATCTTCAACTAAAATACGAAAGACCCTAAAAATTAGGAGGAGCCGGTGCCTCCCTCCGAACTCCCTTACTGGAGGGAGCCCTTTTGACAGCATTTTCTTTAAAATTCAGGGGAGAGACTAATATAATCAATGAAGGGGAACGATGTTCTGTTCTTTGAGAATTATTAATTGACAACAGCCTTGGCAAATGAATACGAAATATGCTCGATTGCTGATTAATGAAATAATCTCTCCCTATTCCTGACCGCCAGTGCGTTGGGTGACAATTGTTCGAGGTGTTATATAGGAATCAAATTAAGCATGTAACTTGCTGTAATAGCATAATGATATGCAGCTCAGGATTCAAATACACCCCCAGAACATACCCCCACAAAAAAATCTTTCTTCCTCCATCAGAGCCTGTTGATCGGTATGCAATGGGTGACCCGTCATAGGCTTAGCCGACCGTCGTAACTGAGATCCTCAATACCAGACCATACCGCAACGTGAGGCCTGAGTAAGTGAGGGACTCCTTTACTGGTTCTTATTGATCGAAATAAGGAAATGTATTACGCCTACGAGATTGGCGAGTCTGCGGAGCAAGATGGTTTTCTCACGTGCGTCGCCTGTTGACTTGAGCTTTTCTTTAAGAAGTTGAAATTGTTCCTGCACTAATTCAAGGGGATTTACGTTCTTTATTTTTGTCATGTCCTCCCTCCTACACAAATACTGCATCGTAGTTCCTGAAAAGTTCGAGTTCCAGCCGTGGCAGATAGTTGATGAATCTCTGAATCTTTCCGCAGTTTGATTTCCGCATCCGTAAGTCATTATGGTTTCAGTTCGCGCCGGCAGGTGCGTAAGCCACCGTGGCCACCAGTGAATGGGACTGTACTTCATATATTTTAGTATCAACCGCCGGGGCCTCATCCAGCGGCATTATGTCATCGGGGGAGGGGAGGAATGTATCGATCCAGCGGTACCAGCGACTGCCCGGCACGGACGAGGCAGCCGGCAGTTCAAAGCTGAGCGGCTCACACCAGGCATTAAACATGAAATGGAAGGAAAAACGCCTGTTCAGGCTCCATGCCGCGAGGGCGATGCTGTGGGAGTCGTTACCCCAGTCGGGTCGGCCGAGCCTGACCCCGTGCCATTCCAGTTTCGACCTTCCAAGGAGCTGGTTGAGGGTCAGCTCCGGGTCCTCTGCCGCGATGTCGCGTTGTAATCGTGCAGAAATCAAGAGGCGTGCAAAACGGTGAACATCGGCATGCTGTTCAAGCAGCTTCCAGTCAAACCACCCTGTTTCGTTGTCCTGGCAGTAAGCGTTATTGTTCCCTCCCTGGGTCCGGCGCACTTCGTCACCCATAAGAAGCATCGGTGTGCCGAGGGCAAGGAGGGTCACCGCCAAAAAGTTTTTCACCTGGCGGTTGCGCAAGGCTTCCACAGCCGGGTCGTCGGTCGGCCCCTCCACACCGCAGTTCCAGCTCAGATTGTCATCACATCCATCACGGTTTCCCTCACCATTTGCCTCATTGTGCTTGTGTTCATAGGACACCAGATCGTTGAGAGTGAAACCGTCATGGCAAGTGATGAAGTTAATGCTCATCTCAGGTTCCCGCTCTTCATGTCCGTAGATATCGGGACTGGCCAGGAGCCGGGAGGCAAAGCGTGAGACCGTCCCGCAGTCGCCTCTGAGGAAACTGCGAACGTCGTCCCGGAACCTCCCGTTCCACTCCTTCCAGCTATCCCCGGCAAAATTCCCCACCTGGTAAAGACCTGCCGCATCCCAGGCTTCGGCGATCAGCTTGATGCCTGCCAGAACCGGGTCGGTTCCAATGTCCCAGATAAGCGGCGGGTTTTCGAGAGGTGTCCCCCTCTCATCACGGGAAAGTATGGACGCCAGATCGAAGCGGAAGCCATCCACATGCATTTCACTGACCCAATGACGGAGGCTGTCGATGATGAGTCGCCGGACGATGGGATTGTTGGCGTTAAACGTATTGCCGCACCCCGAGTAATCGGCATAGGTCGCGCCGTCGCGATCATGCATGTAATAGACATTGTCCGCCAGCCCACGGTAGCACAGGGTGGGCCCCCTCCGGTCACCTTCTCCCGTATGGTTGAAGACCACATCGAGGATTACCTCGATGCCGGCTCGATGTAGCGCTTTCACCATATCCCGGAACTCGTCCAGTGAGCCGAGAGGGTCCTTAGCCAAGCTGTATGCGCCATGGGGAGCGAAGAAGGAGAGCGGGCTGTACCCCCAGTAGTTGCTGAACCCCGCCGGTGCGTCCTGCGGATCGAACTGAAAGACCGGCATCAGCTCGACGGCGGTAATACCCAGTTGTTGCAGGTAGGGTATCTTTTCCGCCAGGCCGGCGTAGGTGCCGCGCTTGTCGCCGGCCACACCCGAATTCGGATGGCGGGTGAAACCCGCCACATGGATTTCGTGGATCACGGTCCGTGAAAAAGGCCGCTTCAAGGGATCGTCACCCTCCCAGTCGTAGCTTCGCGGATCAGCCACGACACTCTTCATGGCGACGCCGGCATTGTCGCCAGACTCAATCGCGGCCTGCCGGCTGTAACCCGCCGGGACGGCAATGGCGCGGCCGTATGGATCGAAGAGGAGTTTTTGCGGGTTGAACCGCAATTCGCCCGGACCGGAGACTCGATAGCCGTACAGTTGACCTGGCCCCAGGCCGGGAACGAAAACGTGCCAGTAGTGATACGTGCGGTTCACCCTGGGGTCGAGCGATATGGTCCGGGAAGGCCTTGCGTCATCCACCCGATCGAATAGGAGAAGCGTGACGTCTGCGCAGTCCCGCGAGAAGAGAGTGAAGTTCACCCCACCTTCGAATACCGTTGCGCCAAGAGGCGCACTTCGTCCCCTGAGAGAGATTGATGTTGTCATATCTTTGCCTTCAATGTCTGTATTTCTTCACAAGGACACGGGAGATTTCACCCATAAGCTCCTGTGGATCGCTCGATTTTACCACATACCCGTCGGCTAGCCAGGAGGTGAAATCATCCTTGTAGCAGGAATAAGCGGAGCAGAGGACAACCGGCAAATCACGCCTGTCCCTTACGATCTTCTGAAGCAAATCCAGACCGTTCTCATTTTTCAGCTCGATATCCAGCAATATCAGGTCGTAATTGTTGCAGGTCAGTTTTTGCTCTGCCTCTGAAGCAGAAGCCGTGGCCTCTACATCATGTCCCTCTTCTGACAGCATAAGCGAATAAAGGTGCCTGATATTGCGTTCATCATCCACAAGCAGTAATCTTGCCATATGAAACTCCTCCAATTGAGAAATGTCTGATTGTAGCCAATAGCTCTTCCATATTAGGCGGTTTGTATAAAGTTCTAGATATGCCTGCTTTTCCCGCCATTTCAACGATATCCGGACCAATTTCTCCGGTAATCATTATTATGGGAATATGCGGAAATCGTTTTTTTACTATCTTTGCCAGTTCGACACCATTCATGACAGGCATACTGAAATCAGTAATAATCAGATCAAATTCCATTTTTTCAAGAACTGCGACGGCTTCGGCGCCGTTGGTCGCTTTTTCAGTCTTTATGCCATCTGCTTCTAGGATAAAGCGAAGGAGATGCAGTAAGCATAACTCATCATCAACCAGAAGAATTCTAGTAGTATCCATTTCCTTTTCCGTATTGGTTTCCATACCGAAACTCCGGAGCTTTCAAGCTCTCCTGTTGATTTCATAGGCCTGCAATTTGTGTTTTTTCGGGCCTGTGATTGCAGCTGTTTTCCAAATTTTCTCACAGTATTCCCTGATGGAGCGGTCCGAAGAAAACTGACCCATCCGCGCCACATTCAGGATCGACATTTCTGTCCACTTTTTTTTGTCCCTGTATGCCAAGCTTATCCGGTCCTGGCACTCGATATAGGATTGGTAGTCCGCCAAAAGCAGATACTCGTCGCGGTTAAGAAGGTTGTCTACCAGTGGGCGGAAGAGGGTGCTGTCACCGTTGGAGAAGGCGCCTGCCGCGATCTGATCGATTGCCACCCGGAGTTGCTCGTTCCCCTCATACCAGCTTCGAGGCTGATATCCGCGTGATTTCAGTTCATCAGCCTCTGCCGCATTGAGGCCGAAAAGGAAAAAATTCTCCTCGCCGACCTCCTCGCGGATCTCGATGTTTGCGCCATCCAGAGTCCCGATGGTGAGGGCTCCGTTCAGGGAAAGCTTCATGTTGCCGGTACCGGAGGCCTCTTTACCGGCCACGGATATCTGCTCGGAGAGGTCGGCAGCCGGGTAGATCAACTGGCCGTTGGTCACATTGAAATCGGGAAAAAACACCACCTTGAAACGACCGGCCACGTCGGGATCGGTGTTTACTACTTCTGCCACTGAGGTGATGAGCTTGATGATGAGCTTGGCCATGTGGTAGCCGGGCGCGGCCTTGCCGCCGAAGATGAAGGTCCGGGGGGTGAGGTCGGCCCGCGGGTCATGCTTGATCCGATTGAAGAGGGTTATGATGTGGAGCACATTGAGATGCTGTCGCTTGTACTCGTGGATCCGTTTCACCTGTACGTCGAAGAGGCTCTCGGGGTCCACCTGGATGCCGGTCCTCTCCTGGATGACCTTTGCCAGGGCCTCTTTGTTCGCCTGTTTCACCTGCCGCCATTTTCGCTGAAAGGTAGCATCATAAGCAAATGTCTGGAGCCCGCCGAGCTCAGTTTCGAGATTGCTGAGCCATCCGTCAGGCAGTTTCGACGAAATCAACTCTGCCAGGCCCGGATTGCTCAGCGCCAGCCAACGGCGGGGAGTGACGCCGTTGGTGATGTTGTGAAATTTCTCCGGGAAGAGTTCATGGAAATCGCGAAGCACCGTCGTTTTCAGAAGCTCCGTATGGAGTTTGGCAACGCCGTTGATAGCATGGCTGCCCACACAGGCAAGGTGCGCCATGCGGATGTACTTATCGCCGCTTTCGTCGATCATTGACAGTCGCGCAAGCCGGGCATCATCGCCGGGATAGCAAGAGCGCACCTCGTCCAGGAAGCGTCGGTTTATCTCGTAGACAATCTCGAGAATACGGGGAAGGATTGTGGCAAATAGATGCAGGGGCCATTTCTCCAGCGCCTCCGACAGGAGCGTATGGTTCGTGTAGGCAATTGAAGCCTGAGTTATGCGCCATGCCTCGTCCCATCCCAACTGATGTTCATCCACCAGAAGTCGCATCAACTCGGCTACTGCAATGGAAGGATGGGTGTCATTGAGTTGAATTGCAAAACTGTCGGGAAAAGTTTCAATGTCTCTGCCCCATGAGAGATGGAGCTCGATCATGTCCTGCAACGAGCATGAAACAAAGAAGTATTGCTGGCAAAGGCGAAGAAGTTTCCCGATTTCCGGCTCATCGTTTGGGTAAAGAATCTTGCTGATCGTTTCAGAAACGACCTTATCGTCGACCGCCCTGTAATAATCTCCATGATCGAAAGCCTGAAAATCGAAGGACTCCACAGCCTCCGATTTCCAGAGACGAAGCACGGCAATCCCCCCGGAGCGATACCCGGCAACAGGGGTGTCGTAGGCGACCCCCTTTATGACCTTCTCCGGTATCCAGCAAACCGACAGTCGCCCCTCAGGATCGTAAACATATTCCGTATGGCCGCCGAACTTGACTTCGTAGACCTTATCCGGCCGACGAACCTCCCACGGGTTGCCGAACTTGAGCCAGTTGTCGGTTTTTTCAACTTGCCATCCGTCACGGATCTCCTGTTTGAAGAGTCCGAACTCATAACGAATTCCATAGCCGAAGACCGGAACCTGAAGAGTTGCCAGGGACTCAAGGTAGCAGGCGGCGAGCCTGCCGAGACCGCCGTTTCCGAGACCCGGCTCGACCTCTTGCTGAAGTATATCAGGCAATTTCTGCCCCATCGCGGAGAGCGCATTACGGGCCAGCGCGGTGAGTTCCAGGTTCACCAGGTTCTTTTCCAAATGCGGACCCATAAGAAACTCTGAGGAGAGATAACTGACAACTTTCATCTTTTCTTTGGCGAAGTGCATTATGTAATAGAACGAAGGGAGCCATTTATTAAGCATCTGATCGCGAACAGCGTGGGCTACCGCCATGTACCAGTCGTGAGTGGTGGCAAACGGCACAGGTATTGCCTGGGTGTAGTGAAGGTGATTGAGAATGGCCTGTTGCATCTCGTCAGGGCTTTGCCCGGCAGGTAAGTTATCACTACTGATGACGCTGGTTTTCGTTGCTCGTGCCATTAGCTTTACTCCTCCTTGTTGGCGTTAATGGAGATTCTCTATCACTCTATCACCTATCAAACTCTGCATTGCTTCCCCGGAAATGGCGACCGGCAACGCAACCAAACTCATGTCATTAGAATCACATACAACATCGAGACCCACATTTTGAGTTACATCGTTCGGTTCGCTATGCAGGACGCCCGTGCGATCAATAATCAATGTTTCCTTATTCATCCAAATATTTTCGTCTGGCCGTCCAAGCACATCTATGACGACATCAAGATAGGAATCGAGCACCTTGTCGTTACCGTCGAGTCCCGATAGCGCTGCTTCAATCTTTGCGACTGATACTTCCAGGTCGCCGATACCCGAGTCTTTATCGACAGTAGCATCCCAAAATCCCCATGCGCCTCTTGTCAGCAGATTAAGCTTTGACTGAAGGATCTCGCGATGTCTTTCGAGCTTGCCCCGTTCGGACTTCACTAACGTGATACGCCTGTGCGCCAATCTGAGCAAATGATCAAAAGCCCTTATCTTGAGCTTACTGCGAGTCTCTTCTTCTCTTTGCGCCGGGTCTAGCAATCGGTGTGACTCGAAACCGACAGAGTGTTGAGGAACATCGCGTAAGACAATAACGCCGACAACCTCAACTCCCAATACGGATTTCTCAATCTTTTGCATGGTCAGCAAGGCGTAAATCCATGGTGCGTTCCCTTCCTTCCCTCGTAGGAATCCACTGGAAGTCATACAGCTTTCCAGAACCTCCCACATATCGGAACTGGAAATAAAAAATGGGCGCAGCCTGGAGTCAGAGATATAGCTGTCTTGTTTGACAAGGGTTACCGGTGGCATGTCGTCTACCAAAGCACTAACGTAATTCATAGCCCGCAAAACAGCAGGCCGCATTTTTTTCTTATAACTGGAAACTGAGCGTATCCACGGATCTGTACTATCCACAGCGTGCTCAATTAGGTCTTTGATGAGTGCCTCAGGATAGCCATCCGTAGCTTTCTTACTAAATAATGATTTGAAAAATTCTAACATGCGACCTATCCCCTTCGCGGACAGGATCAGTGATCGCCAAGAGATATGTTATGACTTTTATTGAACGATGTATCAACTTGTCCCGAAAACTAATCTCCCGAATTACAGTCTTCGCGCCATAGACATACTGCCTGCCCACATACTGCTGCTTTTCCTACGCCAAAGCAGGGAACGTTTCCCTCTTTCACCTGGATGGTTCGTATCAAATCATCCTTGGTTAACTTCGCCGCGTCTAATCCCATGTTTTTTGCAATTCTTTTGACTTCTTGAAGTTTCATGACAGCCTCCTTTAAAAGTTGTTTATCGTGCCCATGCCTGGATCTTACCCTCTCCTTTAGCGATAAGTGTGCCAACCTCTGAAATGCCTAATTTCAACTAGTTATCAGTCAAGATCGACCGGAATTACAGCATTCCATAAAAGCTGTTGCGGAATATTGTAAAATCGTTCAGAATTACCGTAAATTGTGATTTCGGATGGGATGATTGAAAAAATCTGGGATGCAACAGAGAAAAAAACGCAAATCAACACGGTAATATGTCTTCAGTTTTTCTCCGGCTTTTGCGCCGCTTTCCTTCCCCTTTTCCTCTCCTTTTTCACTTTTCAACAGTTTTTCGCCGGTTGTGGAGTACCTGCCGCGCCGCATCAGAGCTTACGGGGCAATAGCCATAGAGTTGGCCGGCTCTGGGGCCGGGGACAAAGATATGCCAGTAGTGGTAGAATTAACCGTTGGTTCCGTTCCGGCCCGTTCATCCCCGTTTGGAGATCATGTGTCGGAGAAGATCTACGACCCTGTTGGAATACCCCCACTCGTTGTCGTACCAGGCAATTATCTTGAATCCGGTTTGTTCCCCCTTGAAATTGTTCTGAATGGTAGTGATGGAATCGTAGATGGAAGAGCTTCTCGAATGAATCAGATCGGAGGAGACGATTTCTTCGTCGGAATATTCCAGTATCCCCTTCAGATAAGACTCCGAGGCCTTCTTCATCAATGCGTCGATCTCCTCGATGGTGCTCGGCTGCGTGGACTGAAACGTAAAATCTATGACGGAGACATCCGGAGTGGGAACCCGAAATGCCATACCAACCAGTTTACCCTCCATCTCCGGAATCACCTCATGCAGGGCCCTGGCAGCACCGGTGCTGGAGGGGATGATATTCACGGCCGCTGCCCTCCCTTCCCGCCATGTCTTTCTTGAAGGACCATCGACAACCTTCTGGGTGGCGGTGTAGGAATGGATCGTTGTCATGCCCCCTTTTGTAATGCCGATCCCTTCCTTGAGGAGCGCGTGGACTATGGGGGCTAGACAGTTCGTTGTACAGGAAGCATTTGAGACGACATGATGCTGCCCCGTATCATATTCCCCTTCGTTTACGCCCATCACCAACGTCTTCACACCGCCTTTAGCGGGCGCCGTGATGATTACTTTCCCGGCGCCGGCACGCAGATGAAGATCTGCTTTCTCCGCCTCGGTATAGAGGCCTGTTGACTCGATCACAAATTCAACGTTGAGATCGCGCCATGGGAGCAGATCTGGGGTCTTGGTCGCTGTCAGACATCTGATCCTGTGGCCGTCGACTACAAGGATATCCTCTTCCCCGGAAGTATTACTCTTCTCCGTGGAAAGAGACTTGGGAAATCGGCCGTGAATGGAATCATACTTTAACTGGTAGGCAAAATAGTTCGCGTCGGTGCAGGTATCCACGATTGCGACAACATCGAACTCCTTTCCAATAAGCTCTTGTTCTGCCATGGCAGCGAGGACGAGCCTCCCTATCCGTCCAAACCCGTTAATCGCAATTTTTGTCGCCATTCTGACCTCCGTGAATATTACTCAGTAGCGGTTTGATTACTTTTTTATCATTTCCAATTTTTACATTCCGGCTATTCACCCAGCTTTAGTATTGTGAAGTCCAGAAGGAGTTCCATCATCGAGCGGCACCTCACTCAATGAGGCTCTGACACTGCCCCTTGAATCCGCATGTCAGGCCTTCAAAAATATGTTTTTTGCAGTTCACTCTACATCAAGAGTTCCGCACCCTCAATGGTCATGGGCAGGAAATCCCAGCAGGTGACAAAGTCATCCATCCACTTGACAAGACTTGCATTGCCGTCCTGGGATATCACGATAGCAAGCGCATCCGGAATCTCTTTGCAAAGGTGATAGGCCGCAAGATGACGGGTTCCGACACCTTCAGGCCGCTCAAAAACCCTCTGTTCTCCTTCTGTATCAATGGCACGTGCGATGATATCCTCCTTGGCAAAGGTACCCTTTATCACTCCTCCAAAGCCGATGAGATCGAGACTCTTTGTCAAAACTACCGTTCCGTCAACAGCAGCCAGATTGGCAATGAAACGTGCGAATCCGAAGAGTGCCTCGTCAAGTTCCAGGAGATTTTTGCTGGTGACGGCAATATACTCACTCCATCCGATAACTTTGCCGGGTTCTCCGGGTGACCCGTAGTGCCTCGCGAGCTCGTTCATTATGTCTATAGCAAGTCGGCGCAACCGTCGCACGGGCTCTTCGTCCCGGAAGATATACTTTATGAAGACATACGGATTGGGAGACGTTATCATCTGAATCAGACTGCGGGGGAGAGATATAATGGACCCTCCATGCTTCATGTTTCTGATGCTGCTGATTGTCCGCTTGATGACCTGCTCATAAAGTCTTGCAAGAAAATCCTCACCCACAGTCGCCCATGCTGCGTCCGCTCCCGGCCGGCTTCTGAAATGCATCTCCATGATTTCTTTTTCGAATTCTTCCATCCGCTTCGATATCCATCTTGAGTGCAGCACATTTTTACCAGGCTTCATCATGCCACCTGCGCTCAACTGCGCGAGTATCTGTGAACCGCGGTAGGCCCTTATGCTACCCGGTCCCGTAACATCCAGGACAAGGGAATCCGGCATGGGGATGACTGCTTTGCTGCCGCCCTGGAATGCTTGTGTCCAACGGGTTCCTGAATAGATCAAGCCCCATATCTGCAAACCTTCCGCAGAATCGTGACAGATGCCGATGAGCGAACTTTCGAATTCAGAGGCGGGGCTCAGTTTAAGCAATTCGTATTCATGAAAAGCGCGTGGCTCCTTGAAAACAATTCTGAGAAATCCGTAAGGAGGGCCAAGCTCAGGAGGAAACTCAGAGGGATCACAAAGGGCTATCCTGAAACGCTGAGGTCTCAGCTCCTCGCTCATCATGCTCACCTGATAACAGGTTGAGATGATATCCTCGAGAGCCTCTCGATCAGGCAGCTTCTCATCTCCTTCAGAGGGCTTATCTGAAAAAGTGCCCCAGAGTCTCAGAATCTCTTTGGACAAGTGGTGCGGATATGAATGTTTCATAAAGAATGACCTTTCACTCAATCTATTTGGAAACAGAACTGACCCCGCCGGCGATGCCCCAGCCCCTCAGGTTCTCCGTCTGAACGATATGCGTTTCATCCGCGGTCCGGCTTCGAGTTATTTCTTGATCTCACGTACATCCGGGGATCTTTTCTCTTTTTTCCAGTCTCCTGCAAGACTGATAAGCAGTGTATCCGGATCCTTCCTGCTGAAGCTGAGATAGGGATGTTCCATCAATAAATCCTTTTATGTTCCCTGCAAGACGACAGTCCGGTCCGCGTCAGGATACTTCGGCATTATGCTTTTTCCTTTTTTCTCTCTGCTCCGGGGCGATTCTCCGGCGTTTCACGCTGTTCGAAAGCCTTAATCGCCGACTTGATCCCGGGGAATAACTGTAATCTCTGTACACGTACCTCTTCGACCCATGCGGGACGGAAAAAATGGATCAGATGATGTCTTGCCCTTGCAAAGACGAGTACGATGCCCCGGGCGGCCAATTCTTCGTGAAGTTCCTGGATCATCTGCATGGCGGTATAGTCGATGACAGTAATCGGACTGGCGTCGACCAGCACCCATTCGACAGGTGTCGGGGCTTTGCGGATCTCTTGCTGAACATGCTCTTTGAAGAGATCACAATTGAAAAAAACGAGAACGGCGTCGAAACGATAAATCAGCAGCCCCGGTATTGTTGTCGCTTCAGGGTAGTCTTTGATGTCGTGAAAGCCCTCTACCCCGGGCACCCGTCCGAGAACGGCATCATGCGGCCGGGAGCCGACCGACAGCAGCCAGAGCAGCGACAGGATCACGGCGATAAACACACCGGGGAGCACTCCGTAAAACAATACCCCGGCCGTCGTGGCCAGGGAGAATAGCAATTCGCGTCCGCTGGCACTCCAGAGAGTGCGCAAGGCGGCAACGTCGAAGAAACCAAACGCCGAGACAATGATGATCGCGGCGAGCGCCGCTTTTGGCAGCAGGGCAAGGACCTGAGTAAAATACAAGAGAAACACCAGCATCACGACGCCGGCCACGATACCGACCAGCTGGGTCTGTCCACCGGTGGCATTGTTTACAGCGGTTCGCGAGTCGGCCCCGGTGACCGGAAACCCTTGCACGAAAGCCGACGCGAGATTGGCGGCGCCGAAGCCGATCAATTCCTGATTGGCATCGATGTCGTATCCACTGCGCCGGGCGAAACTCTTCGATGTCAGGACTCCGCTTGTGAAACTGATTAGCATGAGTTCGGCCGCATCGAGAACAAGGTGCCTGATTTCGCTAAAGCCCGGGATCGGCAGTTGAAATGGCGGCAAACCCGCTGACACGGCGCCGAGGACGGCAACGCCGCGATCTGTCAGCCGCAGAGCCATTACTGCGATGATTCCGATTGCAGCCACGATCAAAGGCCCGGGCAGACGAGGCAGGAAAAGTTTCATGGCAATCAAGAGCAAAAGCAGGCTCCCGCCAAGGGCCAGCGTGGCCGGGTGAGTTGAGCCGAGGTGCTCGACGAAGGTTGCAGCTTGAGGGAAAAATCCATCAGCCTGGGCGGAAAACCCGAACAGCTTCGGCATCTGGCCTATCAAAATAACTAGGGCGATGCCGTGCAGATAACCGACGAGAATCGGTTGGGAGAGGAAGTTGGCAATGAATCCCAGCCGTACGATACCAGCGGCGATATAGAACAGACCGGTCATCAGTGTGAGAGCGACCATCAACACGGAATAACGGTTTGGATCGCTGCCCGCGATAGCGCCGATTGATGAGGCGGCCATGATGCAGGTCGCCGCATCCGGTCCGGTGATTAACTGCCGCGAGGACCCGAACATGGCGTAGGCAAACAACGGAAATATCGCAGAATAGATTCCCACAACCGCGTGAACTCTGGCAATCTCAGCGTAAGCGATTCCAACCGGCAGCGCGACAGCCGCAACCGACAAGCCGGCCACGATATCAAAACGGAAATTGCTTTTCTCGTAATTCATCAGCATCGCCAGTCCTGGGGCAAAGCTGCCGAGTTTCCGTTTTGTGCTAGCCTTCATTCTTTCTCCGATCAACCAAGCGCTGCATCCGCGAGCAACTCGCAGACACTATCCTGCCCTTGATTAAAATCAAATCCATTACTGAACCATTTCATCCTCACGCCGCAGAGGGAGTCCAATGTTCCTTCCTTGCATCAGTCACCTCCGGGGTCAGGCCGCCTTCTCAGAAGACCTCTGGAACGTACTTTAACGGGAAGTTGGGAGACTTGTATTTCACCTCTTTCTGTCGTTTCGGCAGTTCTACCTTTACCCGAGGCGCCTCTTTATAGGGAATCCTGCCCAGAAGGTGGGTGATTATGTTCAGCCGTGCCCGCTTTTTGTCGTCGGATTTCGCCACATACCACGGCGCCCATGCCGTATCGCTCGCCGCGAACATCTCGTCGCGCGCCCTGGTGTAGTCGTCCCATCTGCTGTAGGACTGGAGATCCATGGGTGAGAGCTTCCAGATCTTGCGCCCGTCGTCAATCCGCGCCTCCAACCGGCGGGTCTGCTCTTCCGGACTCACCTCCAGCCAGTACTTGAGAAGGATGATGCCTTCTTCGACACACAACTTCTCGAAGAGCGGCACCACTTCGAGAAAAAGCATGGACTGCTCTTTTGTACAGAAGCCCATCACACGCTCGACCCCCGCCCGGTTGTACCAGCTCCGGTCGAAGATGACCACCTCACCGGCTGCCGGTAAGTGCGGGACATAGCGTTGGGCATAAATCTGTGTTTGCTCCCGCTCCGTTGGGACGGGGAGCGCCACCACGCGGAATACCCGCGGACTCACCCGCTCGGTGATTGCCTTGATCACTCCTCCCTTGCCTGCGCCGTCTCGCCCCTCGAAAACGACACAGACCTTGAGCCCCTTGTATTTCACCCATTCCTGGAGCTTGACCAGTTCTACATGCAGCTTGGCAAGTTCCTTCTCGTACTCCTTGTTATTCATCTTTTCGTCATGCTTCTCATTGGTTTCCTTTTCCACTTTCTTGCCTTTACTCATGACTTCTTCCTTTCCAGATAGCGCTTCACACAATGCCCTCTACCGGCTTGACGCGAGCACTCCCCTGATTCGATCTACCTCATCTCTCGCCAGCCGGTATTCCAACGAAGCCTGCAACTCTCCCATCTCGGCCTTTCTCAGTGCCGCAACCGTTTCGGCATGTTTTGCCGCCGTCACAGTCCCGGCCTTGAGGCCGTTTTCGCTGAGCCGCGCATTTTCCTGGCATAGGGACAGCGCCTCACGGGCGACGTCAACCATCTGTTTTGAGCGGTCCAGCTTCCTGTACACCTTGTCTATTTCGATCCCGATCCGCTTGTCTATCCGCGCCAGGTTCTCTTCCGCCTGCGACTGTTGGGCGACCCTCTGGCCGATCTCCCCCTTCCGCTTCCCCCAGTCAAAAATGTTCCAGGTCAGCTCGGCGCCGAAGATGCCGATGTTCTCCGCCAGGAAGGGGGCTCCGTTCTGATAGCCGTACTTGGCAAAGATCGTCACGTCAGGAATGTATTCATATCGGGCGGCGAGTAGCGCGTGGTGTGATTTTTCCAGCGTTTCGCGAGCGGCAAGCAATTCACCGTTTCTGGCCCTGGCCTCCTCATACGACTGGTCTTTTGCCAGTTCCGCCAACTCCGGTAGCCCCGCCTCGGTTACATCAAGGATAGTGTCGCTCGGCAGCCCCAATAGATCGTTTAGTTCCGAGGTTACGTCCAGGATGTCGTTCTCCGCTGCAATGAGCGATTGCCTGCCCTGGAGCAGATTGGCCTTCGCTGAGGTTACTGCAACATCGAGCGCATTCCCCGCCTTTACCGCCTCCCCGGCCTCGCGCAGGTTCTCCTGCGCAGCTGTGAGAGAGGCCTGGGCGGCATCCCTTTCCTTGTACGCAATCAGCAAGGCGTAATAGAGCTGGTGCACCGCAAGAACCGTCTCGTTTGCCGACTTGGTCAACTCTGCTTCCGCAATGCCGCGATCCGCCCGGGCAATCTGATTGGCTTCACGGATTTTTAATAGCTGCGTCGTCGGCTGAGCCAGGGTCGTCTCGCTGTATAGGATACCAGTGCGACCCTGGTTTAACTTCACATCGTTGTTGGGAAAAGGCCCTCCGTTGACATTTCCCAGGCTGCCAGCCGGTATGGTGACAAGCTGTTTGTCAGACAAGTCAATATATTTGGTGTCGTTGGAAAGGAGCGGGAAATACTGAGCCCTGGCCGACACTATCTTCTGATCGTTCTCGGTTACCTTCAAACGTCCGATTTTGAGCACTGAGTTTTGTTTCAGGGCCAGTTCTACCGCCTGCGACAGGGTCAGGGATTGCTTCACCGGTTCCGCAAAGGCCTCCTTCCCACCTGCGAGAAGAACACATGCCATGATCACCGCGGCGACGGCAGCTCCGTGCTTGCTGGCCCCATTCCTGGTGGAGCGGGATTTGACTGCCACGAAGATGACGGGAACAACCAGGAGCGTAAAGAACATGGAGAAGAGGAGACCGAAGGCGATGACGCTCGCCAGCGGGCTCCAGAGGCTTGAACCGGAAAGTATCATAGGTGTCACCCCCACTGCGGCGGCCATTGTGGTAAGGAAGATAGGGCGCAGCCGCCGTGCCCCCGCGTCCCGTGCGGCCTGCTCCAGAGTTTCACCCTCTGCGACCCGTTCATTGCAGTAATCCACCAGTATGATGCCGTTTCTCACAACGATGCCGCACAGGCTGATCATCCCCATGAAAGCGGTGAAGCCGAAGGGGTTATGGGTGATCAGGAGACCGCACACGGCCCCGAAAAGGGTGAGGGGGATGGATGCCATCACCACTAGCGGGTCGGAAATGTTCCTGAATTGAACGAGCAGCACCAGGAAGATCGCCACCAGGCTGATGCCAAGGGCAACGAGCATCTGCGGAAAGGTCTCGTCCTGATTATCTTTTTCGCCGCCGTAGTAGATCCGGTAGCCGGCCGGCAGCTCCAGGGCCTTGATCTGCGGCATTACCTGCTCCAGGACTTTAGAAGCGTAGTGCCCCGGCTTCGCGAAGGCACGGATCGTCAAGGTGCGCACGCCGTTTCTACGGACGATCCTGCTGGTCTGCCACTCGGGCGCCAGGTTGGCAATCGCCCGCAGCGGGACCCTGGCGCGGGTCAGATCCGAGTTGAGATAGGTATTCCCGATATTCGCGAAGGTTGAACGGGAGGCGGGGTCGAGCCGCAGCCTGATGGTGACGGCGCGGTCCCCTTCCCAGAACGTGCTGACTGGAGCGCCGTCGAATGCTCCTGAAAGCGTCTGCGATACCGAGGCATCAGTTATCCCCAGCCGGTTCGCCAGTTCGTTGTTGACATTGACGTCCACCATGTACGAATCGTTGAAGTAGTCCCGGTATACGTACTGGGTGGATGACACGTTCTCCAGAATCCCTTGCACCTTATCCCCCAGTCGCTTCAGTTCACCGATCTCTTCACCGGAGATTCGCACCTCGATAGGCGCCTCCATCTGGGCCCCCTGCTGGAGTTCCTTCACGATCACCATTGCCTCCGGCGCCAGTGCTGCCAGCGCCGGGCGCAGCTCCTTCACCAGCCGGTCGGTGTCCTCAATCGATGCGGTATTGACGATGAACTGTCCGTAGGCGCCGTCGGGCTGCTGCGGATTAACGTTGTAGTAGAATCTCGGGGAGCTCTGCCCGACAAAGGTGGCGTAGTGGGCGACTCCTTTCCGGGAGGCGAGGGCCTTTTCGATCCGCCTCATGACCGGGTCGGTCGCCTCGATCCGCGTCCCTTGCGGCATCCAGACGTCGATCACAAACTGGTTGCGCTCGGCCGAAGGGAAGAACTGCTGCGGCACGAACGTGAAGAGGATGACCCCGAAGACGAACGCACATACGCCGAGGGTGAAGGCGAGCCACTTCCGGTTCATGAAGATGTTGATCAATATCCCGTATTTACCCTGGAGCCGGTCAAGCAGGGTCTTCTTCTCCTTGCCTTGCTCCTCCACGGCGTCGTGGTCGTGCAGTCCCTTCTTGATGAAGGTTCTGCATAGGAGAGGGGTCAGCATGACCGCCACGATGAAAGATACCGCCAGGGCGATCGCCACCGTGAGGGGGAGCGCCATGATGAATTCGCCGACCGAGCCGGTGATGATCAGAAGGGGCAGGAACGAGGCGATGATCGTTATGGTCGCGGTGAGGACCGGGACGAGGACCTCGCTGGCACACCTCCATGCAGCCTCCGCCTTCGGCACCTTCCGGTCCAGGAGCTCGACGTAGTTATCGGCGATCACGATGGCGTCGTCCACCACGATCCCCAGGACCATGATGAGCCCCGCGATGGAGACCTGGTGCAGGGCTATCCCCAGGGCATCCATGGCGCCGAGGGTGCCGCACAGGGTTACCGGTATGGCCAGGGCCGCGATGAGAGCAACCCGCAGGGGAAGAAGGACGATGGTGACGACAACCACGGAGATGATGGCAAGCAGGAACTCATGGGAGAGCTTCGTTATCCGTTCCTTGACGACCCCGGGCTGGTTGGCGACCAGGTCCAGCTGGACGTCGGGAGGAAGGAGCACCTTTAGGCGCTGGAATACCTTATCCAATTGATCGCCCAGTTCGACGATGTTCTTCCCCTTCTGCATCTCGACGGAAAGGAGGAGGCACGGATCGCCGTCGTAGCGCACCATGAAAGTCGGGTCCTGGTAGCGCCGCTCCACGTTGGCGAAGTCCTTGATGTAGGCCGGGTGTCCATCCTTGGAGACGTCCACGAGCACATTCCTTATCTCGTCTTCGGTATTGAAGATCCCGGTTGTCCTCATGGGGACCTTCGACTGGTCGGCGTCGAAATGCCCAGCGCCCTGGATGACGTTTCTCTGCTGCAGTGCGTTCGCTATCTGGTGCGGGTCGGCGAAATACTGAGCCATCCTTTCCAGGCTGCTGGTAACCCAGATTTCCTCTCCCTGGGTCCCGTAGGTCACGAGCTTTCCCACTTCCCTGACGGTGCGCATCTCATCGTGGATCTTGTCCGCAAAGTCCCGAAGCTCACGATACCCGTACCGTTTGCCGCGGATGGCTACCAGCATTGCGACCGTGTCGCCGAAATCGGAATCGACCACCGGCCCCTTGACACCGTCGGGGAGTTCGGTGGTGCGAACCACATTCAACTCGTTGCGCAGCTTCGCCCAGAAGACGTCGGCGTTCTTGACGTTGTCCTCCAGCTCGACATTGATGATGGCGACGCCGGGGCGGCTCGTGGAATAAGTCTTTTCCTTGCGCACCTCGGGGAACTTGAAAATGTGCTTCTCGAGGGTCTTGGTCACCTGTTTTTCCACCTGCTCGGAGGTCGCCCCCGGATAGAGCGCGGCCACCAGCCCGGTTCTGATGGTAATCGTCGGGTCTTCCGTCCGTTGCATCTTCATGAAGGCATGAATGCCGACCGTTACGACCATTGCCGTCAATATAAGGGTAACGGCGGGATAGCGAAGTGAGAATTTTATCGGGCTCATGTAATCTGTTCCTCTCGTGGTCGCCGGTTTATTTCCGGCCCGGCTGTTCTGTTGCCGATACGACAATACCGTTTCTCAGCTTTGTCTGTCCTGCCACAACGATCAGTTCATTGCCGGAAAGCCCGCTCTTTATCTCGACGTCCTTATCGACTGCCGCTCCAATTTCGACGCGCTTGGCGTACACACGTTTCTGGTCGGGGTAGTAGACAAATACCTGTGTCGCTCCCTGCGGGTCGCGTATCACCGCATCTCCCGGAAGGGTCGTCATCGGCACGATCCGGTCCCCGCGAATGGTCGCTTCAGCCACCATCCCGATTCGCAGGGTGTGTTCGGGATTAGGCACGGTAATCCTGGTCATGTAGGTGCGAGTGCTGGGGTCGGCGGATACGTTGATGACGCGCACCGTCCCCTGGAATGACTTCCCCGGGAGGGCGGGAACGGCAATCTCCGCTTTCTGGCCGATCCGGACAAGGTGCACGTCCGTTTCCGGCACGCCGACGTTCACTTCCACCGGGTCCATCTGCACGATCTCAAAGACGGAGCTGCCGGAAGACGCGGTATCGCCGGGCTCAATGGATCGTTTCGAGATGAAGCCACTTATGGGAGAATAGAGGGTCGCATCGGCAAGGTGCTTTCTTGAAAGCTTTTCCGAGGCCACAGCCTGCTCGTACTGCTGCCCGGCGGAATCATACGCGGCCCTGAATTTCTGATAATCGTTCGGCGCGAGACTATTCGAGTCGTACAACATTTTCATCCGTCGATGCTCATCCTCGGCACGTTTATAACTGACCAGGGCTTGATCGGCCTGTGCCTTTGCCGCCGCCAGGCTCAGCCGGTAATCTGTCGGGTCGATGGATGCAAGTCTCTGCCCCTTATTGACATGATCACCCTCCCGCGGACCCACGAACACGACCTTGCCGGAAACGAGAAACGACGCACTCGTCGGTGAGTCCGGCGTGCTGACCGTGCCGCTCACCGATATCGTTTCGCGCTCCTGAATCTTCTGGACCCTCCCTACCATCACGGGGACAGCATCGCTGCCCGCTTCCCTCTTGTGCGGCTCTCCTGTGCAGGCGGTCAGTGACACTCCCAGCAGTGACAGGCATACGGCCACTACCGCGGATGTAAATCTACCTTTCATTTTTGATACTCCTTTTTTATCTCCTGATTTTGATTAATGTCGTCCACTGGTCTGCAGCGGTCGTTTTCGTCCCTCTGTTCTCTTCGGCATTATCAATTACGGTTGGGAGTTCAGTTTATTTTGAATTATATCATTTTTGTCGCGCTCTAAAAGCGATGATCACGACCAGGAGCCATACGACAAATGTGAATCCAACTACAAATCCCATTTCGTGCCTCCTCTCAGAAACGCTGGGCCAGTTCCAAAAGCCTGAGCCGAACCGTTTCGTACTCCTCTTTCGACCCTTGTTCCGGGTCGTCACCCTCAAGGAGCATCTCCTCCTGATCAGTTACCCCGAGGAAGTTCAGCACCGAGCGAAGGTATGCAACGCTCAAGTCTTGCTCCTGCTCGAACTTGTAAGGCAGGCCTGCGTGCAGATGCAGAATTTTCCTGTGTCGGCCGGGAAGTATGCTTTTTGCCCCCTGCGGCGTAATCCGGTAGGTACGGTCTCGAATACAGATCGCATCGATGTACATTTTGAACTCGGCCGGGAACCAGAGGTTGAGGCTGTGCGTAACGAAGACGTACTTGTCGCACCGGCCGAACTGGTCGGCGAGACGCCAGAGTCGGGCAATCTTGTGCCGCTCTCCATCCGAAAGGAGGCCGTAATCCTCGCCACGCTCGATCCGCCCCCATACGTTGAGCACATCCTGGTCGGCGCGCTGGATGCTGTCCCGGTAAAGGTCGAGAACATGCACCTCGTCCTTCGGATTCCAGCGAATGTATTCCTCCAGGAATTCATAGCCGAGCGAAAGGGTACGAGATCTATCCTGAGGCCTGACATTGCAGGTGACATAGAGGAGGTTAGCCATGTTGTTCTCCTTTGCATTGGATTATCTTGCCATCTCTTAGCGATAATTGTGCCAGCCTCTGAAATGCCTGCTTTCAACTAGTTATCAGACAGGATCGGCCGGAACTACAGCATTCCATAATAGCTGATGCTGAATATTGTAAAATTGGTCAGAATTACCGTAATTTGTGATTTCGGATGAATGATTGAAAAAATCTGGGATGCAACAGAGGAAAAAGACGCAAATCAGCACGATAAAAAGGTGAGACTGTGGACAATCGCGACGAATTCATCAGGGAGATAGCCCTCAGGATCGGCAGCAGCCTGGAAATCAAGGAATCACTCCGCAGCGCTTTCGAGTATCTGAGGGAGCATGTTCCCCTCGACATGCTAGCCCTCTTCATCCTAGACGAACGGCTGGGGGCGATCCGGCACATCGCTCATGCCTTTGAAGATAGCGCTGTTCCTCCCAATGAAATCATCCCGCTGCCGGAAGGAATGGCGGAGAAGATCGCGGCGCGGAATTATTCCACACCGTTCGTCGTGGATGCGGGAGAGGACGAGATCTTCCGCACTCTCTCGCCGTTGGTGGGGCTCGAGGGGTATACGGACCTGATCGTTCCTTTGCGAATCAGGGGGGAGCTGCTTGGCGGGTTGGCCTTGCGTGCGCGGGAAGAAGAAAGGTACAGCGAAGAACATGCTGAACTACTTGGACGCATCGGCACGCCGTTCGCGGTCGTATTTGCTAATACCTCGCCCACGAGGAGGTGCTCCGTTACCAGGCCATACTGCTGAACGACAAGCGCTTCCTGATCCGGGAGTTATACGGCGGCGCTGCAGACGAGATCCTCGGCACCAACACGAGGCTGCGCAATGTAATGGAGATGGCGCGCCAGGTGGGCACCGCTCAACAACACGGTGCTCATACTCGGCGAGACCGGGACCGGCAAGGAGATGATCGCCAACGCGATTCACTTCTCCTCCCCAAGCGGGAATGGACCTTTCATCAAAGTGAATTGCGGCGCGTTACCGGAAAACCTGACCAACATTGCGCTCAAGTTGATCGAGAAAGGTAAGGGATTTATTTTTCCATCGGAGAAAGGAAAACTATGTCATTTTAGCCAAGATGCACTTTCCCAGACTGTAAACCGCGGCTATTTGACTGATGAAGAAATTAAGGTAGTTGGTCATAGGCAGATCAAGGCCAGAAAGGAACCATACTTCGGCATGAAGCCGTGGTTCACCGCATGATCTCCGCCACACCGCCCGCACAAATATGGCACGGGAACGCCATAATTGCCAAATAATTTAATATGCACCACTTATTCGTACTAAGTTGCGGGGGACTTTTACAGCATGATTGACAAAAAAGTATTCTTCGGGGAAATGACCATCAGAATATGCAGCTGCCTTCTGATAAAACCTCACTTAGTAGCGCATTTGAATAGTTAAGACAGCATATTCCGCTAGCTATAATTTCAAAACGTGACTATTTATGCGCAGTTATTTCCCGGGCGATCTCGCGGCTCACCTGCTCAAGGGTGTGGCTAATGGCTGCCACCATCGTTTCGTACCTATTGTCGCTCAACCTCTCGGCGTAGGTTGTCAATCGCGTCGCAACATCCTTCTTATCCTGGCCGGTAAATATTGTCCACTGTGCCTTGAGGAGCACCCGTTCGCCGGGAACGCAGTCAAGTCGAAGAACCCGCATCGCCACAGAATAATCCGTTTTTTCGGCACTCATTCTGGGATAAACGCAAATCCGGTTCGACCTGAGGAGGGTTGATAAGTTCTCCACCAGCACCATGGCGATGTTTTCGCTGAGGGAGCCTGCCCAACGGTCGAATTCGGCGAGCCTAAGTTCGTTCCGGCCATCCCGTGTCGCGATCTGCGGCCGGTCCAGATAATCGGGAATTTCGACAGGCGCGATACTGATCGAAACGGGGGTTGCCGTCTCCTGTGAAGACGGTTGAGCGTCCTCTTGTCCCAGAGGTGTCAACGTGTAAAATCTCGCAGAAGGCGAATTTGCGCAACCGGCAAACAAGAGGGTAACTACAGCAAGGAAAAACAGACGCTGCAGGTGAAATCCATTCTTCATTTCAATCTCCTTTATCGCCGGTCTTGCCTCGAAGCAGCGACTCCGGGTGACGCTCTAGGTAATCGGACAGGTTCCGGAACGAGCGGGAAGTTGAGGAGAACTCCCGCAGAGTCTTGTTGAGTTCAGTTACGAGCGGGGAGTCGGGCGAGTACGCCTGAAGGGTTTGTTCGGACTGTTTCAGGACCGTCTGGGCCGACTCCATTGCACTCTTCGATGATGTCACGAACTCTTTTAAGTCGCCTCTTACGGCAACCACCGTCTCTCTGGTCTCTACAAGAGTTGCCTCGGCGGCCCCGGAGGTCCTTGTGATACTCGCAACGAGAGGATCGAGCTTGGCATTGACATTCCTCACAAGAGTCTGAACATCCTTGACGGTGGACACCAAAGTGTCGGCCGTTTTCTTCTCATTAAGCGAGTGGGCAAGCTCGTCAAGGTTTTCGAGCGTATCATTCAGGTTCTCGACGATTTTCTTGAGCGGGAGAGCCTCGAGAGTCCTTTGCAACTCCTCAAGTGGAGTGGGGATGCTGGGTATCTCGGGGTAATTGTTGCTCTTGTCCCAGCCAACATATACGGCCGGCTTGACTGGAAAAAAGTCGAGGGAAAGCATCAACTGGCCGGTGACAATGCTTTGGAGCTGGAGTTGGGTCCTGAGACCTTTATCGACAGCAATTTTGATCGAGGCAGCATCCCGCTGAAACCCAACCGGGCTTCCTTTGAATTTTCGTGGATCCAGCGTGAACACCACTGGAATCCGCAGCTGGACTGTTTCGGGATCGACAACGATTCCGATATCGGTCACCGTACCGACCTTCACTCCCCGGAACATCACCGGCGACCCAACGTTCAGCCCCTTGACTGAGCCTGCGAAATATGTGATATAGACATACTCCCTGCTGAAAAACTTGCCGGAACCAAGGATAAGGACTCCCGCGACCACCAGGGCTATGGCTCCGAGGACAAATGCGCCGATTGCGGTTTTGTTGATCTTCTTGCTCATCCTGTTCTCCGTTCTCCTTGCCTGTGCATGATTATCCGTGAAGTCCGCTCTCGCCCCGGGTCAGGAAGCTGATTACCTTCGGATCAGGCGACTCTTTCAGAAGTTGTTTCGGAGCGCCGGAGGCGATCATGGTCTTCACGTCGGCATCGAGAAAGACTGAATTCGTACCTATGGCGAAGATGCTCGCGAGCTCATGGGTTACAACAACGACGGTAGTCCCCTGGCTTTCACTCAGCTGGATTATCAGGTCGTCCAAAAGTCGCGCACTGACCGGGTCCAAGCCGGCTGACGGCTCATCGAAATAGAGGATGTCCGGGTCCAACGCCATGGCGCGGGCAAGCCCTGCCCGCTTCTTCATGCCACCGCTTAACTCCGCCGGATAAAAGTCCTCGAATCCGCCGAGCCCCACCAACGACAGTTTGAAAGACACCAACTCCCTGACCTGTTGGGGGTTTAGACTGGTATACTGTTCGAGCGGCAGGGCTACGTTTTCGGCCAGCGTCATGGAACTCCAGAGGGCGCCGCTCTGGAAGAGGGTGCCGAAGCGCCGCTTGAGACGCTCCTGTACCTCCGGCTCAGCCTCCCAGTAGCTCAGCCCGTCGTAAAGGATCTGACCTTTTGCTGGTCGTTTGAGCCCTATCAAGTGCTTCAGCAGCGTACTTTTACCGCATCCGCTTCCCCCCATGATAATGAAGATATCACCGCGGTTGATGGTGAAGTTGAGGTCGCGCATCAGCACGAAACTGCCATAGGACATCTCGAGGCCGCAGACGTCGATGACCGGCTCTTTGCCGCCGTTTACCCGTTTATCCGCCTTTCCGTTCATATCCCCAGGACCTGACAGGAAAATGTGATGATCGCTGTCGCAACAACGATACTGACTATGCTGGTCACCACCGCCGACGTGGCCGCATCTCCGACCGCCGAGGCGCTCCGTTCACAATGCATCCCGCGCAGGCACCCGGAAATCGCCACGATGACGCCGAAAACAAAGCTGTGGAAGAGGCCAACCCAGAAATGGGTTAGGTTCAGCGCGGCTTTCGTCTGCTGGTAATACTCAACTGTGCCGATGTCGAGCATCCCGACCCCGACGATCATCCCCCCCAGGACCCCCATGAAATCCGCGTAGATACAGAGTAGCGGCATCATCAGCATGAGCGCGAGCATCCGGGGCAGGACGAGAAACTCCGCCGGCGAGAACCCGAGCGTTTCCAGTGCATCGATCTCCTCGTTCACCTGCATGGTGCCGAGCTGGGCGGCAAAGGCCGCGCCAGTCCGGCCGGCCATGATGATGCCGGTCATGACGGCGCCCAATACCCGCACCATCCCGATTCCCACTACATTGGCAACATAAATCTGGGCACCGAAAAGTTTCAGTTGTATCGCTGCCACGAAGGCCAGGATTATCCCCACCAGAACGCTGATCAACGAAACTATGGGGAGGGCCTGGGCGCCGGTTTCCTGGATGGTCGTAATCAAGTCAGTCCTGCGAAACCTGGCATTGCCCCGCAGCATCCGGAGGAAAGCCACGGTTGCCTCGCCAAGGAAGGCAAGCATCTCCCTGGTCCCCTCGATCATATTCAGGGTCGCGTCAGCAACTCGCTCCAAAAACGATGGACGCGCTTCCTCACGCGTCATCCCCTTACGCTGGTTTTGGGGGGAGGCAAGATCCAGAAGTTTGCGGACTCCCTCCGGCAGTCCGGACTGGTCGATAAGTATCCCTCTCCGGCTGCAAAAGTCGAAGATCTTCGCCAAAAATACCAGAAGTCCGCTGTCCCACTCACCAAGCCCGGTGACCTCAAACATGACTAGGGTGACATTCTGCTGGGAGGAGATGAGCTGCTGAGCCTCCTCGATGGATGGGAGGATAGCGTCCGCCCGCCAGTCTCCCAAGAGTCCAAGGAGTAGCGTGCCAGCCTCCGGATGACTTGAATTCAGGACCGCTGTCCCGGAAGCCTTTTTGCTGGATTCTTTCTCTCTCATTCAGTAACACCCTCGTCAAGTCTAACTGGAATAGTGGTCAAAACAATACTTTTTCGTCACGTAAAAAACGCTGATCATATTAACTGGAGTACCCTTTGGAAGATGTTTATTCGTCACCTCGGCTTTTACCTGGTTGGGCCGCTTCTGCTCCTGGTGGAGTCAAGTCCGTGAGAAATTCTCGATGCATTGCCAATTGCCTGCTCGTGACCGACAGGGCGTAGTGATTGTCCGTCGAGAGGCACTTGGTCGGGCAGACTTCGACACATAGATTGCAGATGCAGCATCTGAGACGATCGATCTCCCATTCCTTGTTCTCCTTGCTGACAACAATGGCATAGGTTGGGCAACGTCTGCTGCACAGGCCGCAGAAGATGCATCTATCAATAGCGTTAACTATTTTCCCCCTGGTAATCAGTGGGAAAATCCTGACCCTCTTCGGGTACATGAGTGTGGCGGGCCCTGTGAAAAGGTTCCAGGTTATAGTTTTCGTCATCGTAAATATTTTCATTGTGGTGGTCCCTCACCTTTCCGTGCAACTGATGCATGGGTCCAGGGTAAGAATGATATTCGGCACGTCAGCAACTTCCGATCCTTTCAATACCTTGATCATTGCCGGAATATTGCTGAAGGTGGGGACGCGCACACGGAAGCGCTGGAGAAATTTTGCTCCATTCCCCTTGACATAATGAATCACCTCACCCCGAGGCTGTTCGACACGGGAGTAATATTCACCATTCGGGGCCCCCATCACCTTGACATCGATTGACCCTTCGGGAAGTTTTCCTGCAGCCTGACGTATCAAATCAATGGATTGAAAATTTTCGCGGATGCGCACGAGGCACCGGGCATAACAATCTCCAGCGGACTCAACCACTGGTTCCACATCCAGATACTTATAAGCAGCATATCCAAGGGTCCGCATGTCGATGGACAGGCCGCTTGCCCGTGCCATGGGCCCGACACATCCGAGTGTATAGGCATCCTCCCTGGAAATGAAACCGACTCCTGACAACCTGTGCCTCACGGAGTAATCGTTGATAAAGACGTTGCTGAGTTCTTCCAGGCTCACTTTAAGTGTATCCAGCCGGTTGACGATCCCCTTCAGGCTGTCGGCATCGATGTCTCTCCTCACTCCGCCAACTTTGCACACCCCCAGGATAACCCTGGCCCCGGTGGTTTCTTCGAATATATTTAGCACCGATTCCCGCAGGCGCAGAGCCTGCATGAAAAGGCTCTCGAAACCAAAGGCGTCGGCAGCAACCCCCAGCCAGAAGATGTGACTGTGGAGGCGTGACAGCTCCGCCCAGATGGATCGAAGAAAGAGGGCACGTTCCGGCACCTCGATTCCCATGATCTTTTCCACGGCCTGGCAGTACCCCATGCAGTGCATAAAGCTGCAGAGGCCGCAGATACGGTCGGCAACATAGGTGAAGTCGAGGAAGTCCCTCTTTTCGATCAGTCGCTCCAGCCCCCGGTGGACGTAGCTTATGGATGGGATGGCGTCGATGACCTTTTCATCCTCCGTCACCAGATCGAAGTGAATCGGTTCGGGAAGTACCGGGTGTTGCGGTCCGAACGGGATGATGTTCTTATGGGCCATTGGATGTTACTCCTTTGTCGATCTGTTGGTCATTCTTGCTTGCCGGGTACTTCACTCTGTTCCCTTACGGTAACCGGCTTTTCCCCGCTTGCCGTTACCTTCTGCTTTGGAGGCTCCGGCAGCTTGACATTACTGATACTGAACGGTGTGCTGAGCGCTGTCCGGTAGAGCGTGCCCCTATAATCAACGGCTATGTGTGTTATAACGACTCCAAAGAGGTCATGGATTTCATTCTCGTAGAGAAAGGCATTTGGATAGATCACACTTATGCTCGGCACCTCTTCGTCCGCAGCCAAGGTGGTTCGCAGATTTTTAAAGCGATACTCCCTGTCAAATGAATAGGTGAGCTCATAGGCGCTAGGCAGTGTCGAGCAACCGACCTGGACCAGCCGGTACCCCTCCGCGAAGAACTGCGCCACGATTCCCACCAGATCGCGCTTTTCCACATGCACGATATCTTGTAATTCACTCATGATCGCTCCTGTCTCTCTCTTTTCTGCTGCTTGAATTTCTGCTCAAGTATCTCGCATGCCTTGAGCACGCCGTCGATGATCGATTCCGGCCGTGCAGCACACCCCGGAACATAAACATCCACTGGCAGCACCTTGTCAATCCCGCCCAGAACATTGTAGCACTCCTGAAACACACACCCCGACGTAGCACAGATCCCCACCGCCACGACTACCTTCGGGTTCGGCATCTGGTCATAGAGATTCAGCAAGACCTGCCTGCTCTTCTCGTTGACAGACCCGGTAACCGCAAAGATATCGGCATGCTTCGGGTTACCGGTGCTGACAATGCCGAACCGCTCCAGATCATAGAGCGGGGTCAGGCTGGCTATCAGCTCTATATCGCAGCCGTTGCAACTGGTTGCATTGTAATGAAGCAGCCACGGTGAACGTTTGAACCAGCCCATATCCGTCACTCCCCGTTATCTTTGAATCATGCTGAGCAAGATGATATTCGACGCGCCGGCTACGGCCGTGAACAACCAGCTGCTCAGGAAGGTAAGCTGCCACTTGAAGCGGGCATAGTTCATATCGATAAAAATCTCGAAGAGAAAAGTTACTGCCACCATAACGAGGGCCAGCCAGGCGTTGAAGGCAAAAAAGAGGTAGACTATGCCGAGCAATAGTACGGTTTCATACCAGTGTGTAATTTCGATGAGGGCAAGCGCGGGTCCGGAAAATTCAGTGGTTATTCCGCGCACTATTTCCTGGTGGGCGTGATGGGACATGGAGAGATCGAACGGTGATTTTCTGAATTTGATGGTTAGAATATACAGAAAACCGGCAAATACCCCGGGAAGAGAGAGGATTAACGGCGCGGGATATTGCACGATGTCCGCCACTTTAAAGCTACCCGTTACCTGGTACATACCGACTGCCAGGAGGATGACCATGGGCTCATAGGCGACAGTCTGGATCAGTTCACGCTCCGCCCCCAGGTGGCTGTATGGTGAGCTGACGCAGAAGCCGCCCAGGATGAAGAATGTCCCGGCCAGGGCCATGCTGAAGACGGTCAGCAGAAGGTCGGCGCCGGCAAAGAAGAGGGCGCCGGAAAATATGGTGAAAAGCAGGAAGAGCACAATGGGGAAATCCTGAAACTTGTTGACGATGATCCGCTCTTTGCGCAACAGCTTGAGGACATCAAAGAAGGGCTGCATCACCGGCGGTCCGTATCGGCCCTGCAGGCGTGCGCTGACCTTGCGGTCGACCCCGGCCAGGAGTCCTCCCGCCAGCGGTGCGATCAGGAGGAACGCCAGCACCCGTACGAGGATGCTCCACTCTTGCATAAATTCATAGATACCGTTCATAAGACTACCGCCCCGAACATGATGAAAGTCAATGTCAACGAAGCAAAAACCCCTATATTGAACAAGCGCTCTTCACCGAAATATTTTTCCAAATAGTAATTCTTGAGCTCGATTTTCTGCGTAGAGGAAAAAGCGCCTGCAAAAGTGATATTGTCGATATTCCCGCCGCCGAGATAGGTGCCGACCCTCTTGTAGTTCTTGTTGACGAAGGCATAGTAGAGAAGGCCCAAGGGGAGTATTATCAGCAGGCCGAGCATGATGATGAACACGACCAGGACATTGAAGGTATCGACAACAGGTGTCTTCCCGAAAATTTCCAGGAGGTAGGGATTGATTACCCTGAAGGAGATAAAGGGAAAGGCCAGGCACACAACCACGGTGGTGACGGCCAGAATGCACAGGGAGACCCATTCCCAGAGATCTACCTTGTGCTCCATGACCTCGGTCACGCCATGCTTGATGGACATGATCTTGCCCATCCATTTTGTCCAGAAAAAGATTGTGGCTGCGCTTCCATATGCCAGGATGATCGCCATGACCGGGTTGCTCTCTACAAATGCCCTGAGGGTGATGAATTTGCTGATTATCATGCCGAAAGGTGCAAGGAACATCCCGGCCATGCCGGTCATCATGACCGCAGTGAGTCTCGGCAGGCGCATGATCAGAAAGTCCATATCCTCGATGTCGCGACTCCCAAGCTTGTTTTCGATGACACCCACACAGAGAAAGAGGAGCGACTTGGCAATCGCATGAAATATGATCAGCAAAAGCGCAGACCATACCGCTGCATCCGTATTCAAACCCGCACAGGCGACGATCAGCCCGAGGTTTGAAATGGTCGAGTAGGCGAGCACCTTCTTGGCATTGCTCTGGGAAATGGCGATCAGTGCGGTGATGAGGAAGCTCACCCCGCCGATAAGGGTTAGCATCTTGGCTGCCGGGGTGTTCTCCATGACCGGTGCGACCCGCAGGATGAGGTAGACCCCAGCCTTGACCATCGTGCTCGAATGGAGCAGGGCCGAAACCGGCGTGGGAGCCACCATGGCGCCGGTCAGCCATGAGCAGAAGGGGAATTGCGCCGATTTCACCATGCCGGCAAAGGCAAGGCAAACGGCGGGGATCAGCACCACCCCCTTGTCGAGTCGCAGCAACTTGTCCAGTTCCATTACCCCTGACGAAGAATAGAGGTGGACAAGGCCGACAGCGAACACCACCCCGCCTAACAAGTTCATGTTCAGTGCCCGGAAAGCGCTTTCTTGGGATGGCTTGTCGTCTTTGAAGCCGATCAAAAGAAACGAGCAGACAGTGGTTATTTCCCAGAAAAAATAGAGCCACTTGAGGTTGTTGGAAAAGATGATGCCGAACATGGCGGAGAGAAAGAGGTACATGAGAAAAGCGAAATAGTCGCGCCGGTCCCGCAATTTCTTGTGATGTTCGTAATATTCCGGGATGTAGCCTATGGCGTAGAGGCAGATGGCACTGCCGATAATGCCGACAATCAAGGCCATGATGATGGAAAACTTGTCCACAAACAGGCTGTGCTCGACGTGCATCACATATCCGGTATTGAACTCTAACGTCACCGTGATAAGCGATTGGACGGCTACCATAAATACCGGCAGATACCTTTTTGACCGGACGGATACATAAACAAGGTAGAAGGCAATAAAGATCTCAACGAGAAACATGCCTGTATCGATCAGTTTGCTTTCGAGGTTGAAATATGCCGGCCCCCTGTCCAGGTTGGTGATAAGCAGATAAATAGGCACGGCACAAAGTGCTATATTGGCGCACACCCCAATGATCTTTTTTATGGCTAGGCCGTGCGGCACAACCAGCGCCAGAAAGGAAATTACAAGGGGGAACACGATCAGAAAAATCAGTGCGTTCATGGTGTCAACCTCGCCCTCTATCTGACATTTGATCACCTAGGTAGTAACGTCGTATCGGTTCCATATCATCCTCGAGCTCACAGACGAGTGGTATCGCCGTCGGGATATTCAATTCGGTAATCTCCGTGCAAGAGATCCGTTCAGCATACTTGATCAGGCCCCGCAAGGTATTGCCGTGAGCCACAATGAGCACGCGCTTTCCCGATCTCACGGCTGGCCCGATGTTCTCCTGGGCGTAGGGAAGGAAACGATCAATGGTGTCTTTGAGGCACTCCGTGTCAGGCAAGTCGTCGGGATTAAGTCCGGCATATTTTGGGTCATTGCGTGGATGGCGCGGGTCATCCGCCATGAGAGCAGGAGGTGGCACATCAAAGCTGCGGCGCCAGATCTTCACAAGATCTTCGCCGTGTTCTGTTGCCGCTTCGCTCTTGTTGAGTCCCTGAAGCGCTCCGTAGTGGCGTTCGTTGAGGTGCCAGCTGCCCTTTACGGGGATCCACATGAGGTCCATCTCTTCAAGGACGATCCAGAGGGTCTTGATCGCCCGTTTAAGTACCGACGTGAATGCCATGTCAAACCTGAACCCTCCTTCACGGAGGAGCCGACCCGCGTCCCTGGCTTCCTGGATCCCCTTGTCGGAGAGAGGCACATCGGTCCAGCCGGTGAAGCGGTTCTCCCGGTTCCAAGTGCTTTCTCCGTGGCGGAGCAAAACTATTTTCTTCATAATTGCCTCTCTGCGATTCGGGTTATTATCGATTTGTCCCGCAATCTCATCTCCCCTCCCACTGCCTGAGGTCGATTATTTCCATGCGGTTATGCGCCTCCGGGCACCGTGACGAGGGGCCTTCAGTCAGGATGACCATGTCACCCGGCACATTGTGTCTCGCCAGCCATCTCCTCACGTAGGCATCCCAGTCATCAGGATGGTCCGGCTCGTGAATGGGATATACCCCATAGGAAAAGGCGAGGTTCCGGCAGGTCCGGTCATCCGAGCTAACTGCCGCGATCCAGACAGGCATCCTGAAGAGCGACAGGCTCCGGGCCGTCCCGCCGCTGTGCGTCGGTACGAAAACTGCGGCAGGAGACGAGTATTCGATGCTCGCCTCGACAGCCACGGCAATGAGATGTCCCGGCTTCAGCCTCCACTTCTGTTCAAAACCCTCAAAAAGGCTTTTGACTGTCACCGGCGATCTATGCGGCTCCATAGCAGATGCTATTTTGGCGAGCATCGCCACCGCATCGGTGGGGTATTTTCCCATGGCCGACTCTCCGGAGAGCATGACGCAGTCGGTGCCGTCGAGGATCGCGTTTGCAACGTCCGTGACCTCGGCTCGTGTCGGACGGCGATTACCGGTCATTGATTCGAGCATTTGCGTCGCCGTGATGACCGGCTTTGCCCGTCGGTTGGCCTGATGCATGAGATCTTTCTGGATTACGGCGATCCTCTCTATCGGGACTTCCACACCCAGGTCACCCCTGGCGATCATGATGCCGTCCGCCGCATCGAGAATGTCATCCATATGCTCAAGGGCGTTTGAGCGCTCGATCTTGGCGATGATGAACGGATGGTAGTCCAGTGCTTCCGCAGCCTGACGCACTGCCCTGATGTCGGCGCCGGTCTCGACAAAGGACTGGCTGACTGCGTCGAGTCCTTCTTCCGCGGCGAACTTCAGGCATTCGTGGTCACGTTCCGTGAAGGCGCCGATACCGAGATCTATGCCGGGGAGATTGAGCCCCTTGCGGGACCGCAGCTCGCCACCGACGACCACCTCGCAGGCAACGTCATTCCCGGCAACAGACACGACCTCGATCTGGATGATGCCGTCATTTAGAAAGAGAGTATCCCCGGGCTTTACTGCCTGGGGAAGCCGCTTGAAGCTGACCGACACCCTTCGATCATCACCGTCGATCTCGTCGGTTGTCAGCACGAAAGAATTACCAGGACTCAAATCGACCGGATCCTCTTTGAGCTTGCCGATGCGCATCTTCGGTCCGGAAAGGTCAGCCATTATCGCTATCTTGCGGCCTGTGGATCGCGAAGCGGCACGGAGGTTATCGATGACTTTCTTGTGGATGGCAAAGTCGCCGTGGGAAAAGTTCAGCCGAGCAACGTTCATCCCCGCCTGTATCAACTGCGCCATGACCTCTTGAGATTCAGAGGCAGGGCCGATGGTGCAGACGATCTTGGTCTTGTGGTCGGGTAGGTCCATGATGCTTTTCCTTTCCTGATTCTCTTCCCAGCGCGGAGTCAGAACATCTCCCGCGGCTGCCCGGTGGAGGCGATCACGCTGCTCCAAAGCCACCCTTCGGGGTCGATCTTTTTTCTCCGGCTGGTGGCGAGTTCTATGGGGACGTGGGTGATCTGGTGGTTCCACAGCCCCACTACCATGTTGGTCCGTCCCGCCATCCCGGCGTGCACCGCATTGTGTCCGAGAAGGAGGCAGAGGGCCGAGTCGTGTGGGTTTGCCGGCTGGCTCCGGATGATGTAGCTCGGGTCGATGTATTTGAGGTTGATTGCCGTGCCGCTTTGCGTGAAATGCCTCTTGATGGCGTCTCTGAGAAAGGTCCCGATGTCGCCGTACTTTATGTTGCCCGAGGGGTCCCGCTCCGCCCCGGCCGCCAGGAGATCCTGGCCCGCCCCTTCGGCCACGATGATCACCGCATGCCCCCGTGTATCAAGCCGCTCCTTCAGGGCGGCCAGAAACCCGGCAAGGGTGAAGGGGACCTCGGGCACCAGGCAGAAATTCACCTGGCTTACGACCAGGGCAGAGAATGCCGCGATAAATCCCGAATCGCGCCCCATGAGCTTCACCAGGCCGATGCCATTGTGCGCCCCGTGGGACTCGGTATGGGCGGCGTAGATCGCCCGCCGGGCCTCGGTCACTGCGGTCTCAAAGCCGAAGGTCATCTGCACGAAGGAGATGTCGTTGTCGATGGTCTTGGGGATGCCGATGACACTGAGCGGGTACCCTCGGCGTCTGGCCTCGTCGGCGATCGCCCCGGCCCCCTTGAGGGTACCGTCCCCGCCGATGGCGAAGAGTATGCCGACTCCCAGTTCCACCAGGTAATCCACCATCTCGGCCGGCTCCTGGGGGCCCCGCGACGAGGCGAGGATCGTCCCCCCCAGCTCTCCGATTTGGTCCACCGTCTCGGGAGTGAGCTCCAGAGGCGCGTGGCCATGGCGCTTGACCAGCCCCTCATAGCCATAGCGGAAACCGTATACCTTTCCCACACCGTAGTGGTGATAGAGGCTGAGCACCACGGCGCGGATCACGTCATTGATCCCCGGGCAGAGCCCGCCGCAGGTGACGATGCCGCAAGCTATTTTTTGTGGTTCGAAAAAGATGCGCTCCCGCGGTCCCGCCAGTTCCAGGGCCGGCGGCTCCAAGTCCCCTTCGAGGCAGCGGTGGATGTCACTAAGACGGTCGTGATAGAGGATTCGTTCATCGTCGCAGGTGAACCGAACCCCTCGCATGGGGGACGTAAACCGACACTCCCCGAGCCGCTCGATGGTGAAATCAAGTTTCTGGTCATTCATGGCATTCCTCCTGGCCGGCTGATGATAAGTGCCCCTCCTATCCCTTGAACATCGTGGTGCCGGTGCCGCGCAACTCCGACACCGCCCGTTTGACCCGGTCAGCCATGGCGGTCTCGGCCAGGGCCAGGTAGGTGCGGGGATCGTAGGCCTTTTTGTCCCCCATCTCGCCGTCCACCCTTAGCACCCCATCGTAATGCTTGAACATGTGGCCGGCAATGGGGCGGGTGAAGGCGTACTGGGTGTCGGTGTCTATGTTCATCTTCACCACGCCGTAGTCTATGGCCTCGCGGATCTCGTGAAGTTCCGAGCCCGACCCGCCGTGGAAGACCAGGTGGAAACAGGATTCAGTGCCGTAGCGGCGGGCCATGGCTTCCTGGCAATCCTTGAGGATCGCCGGCTTGAGCTTGACTGACCCTGGCTTGTAGACCCCGTGGACATTGCCGAAGGTGGCCGCCAGCAGATAACGGCCACCGATGCCGTTCAGCCGTCGGGCCACCTCCAGGGTGTCCTCCGGGGTAGTGTAGAGCTTCGCGCTTGCCTCGGCCCTGACACCGTCCTCCTCTCCCCCCACAACCCCCGCCTCGATTTCCAGGATCAGGTCGCTCTGCTTGAAGCGCTCCAGGAGCTTGACGGCAATGTCCAGATTATCTTTGAGGGGCAGGGCGCTGCCGTCAAACATGTGGCTGTTGAAGAGGTTGGGAAGCCCGCAGGCCCGGCGCCGTTCAGTCTCTGCCACCAAAGGCAGGACGAAGCTTTCGAGCTTGTCCGCCTGGCAATGGTCGGTGTGCAGGGCAACGTAGACGGGGTAGCGGGCCGCCGCCCGGTGCACGTGCTCGGCGATGGAGATGGCCCCCAGCGCCATATCCTTGACCGCCGTACCAGAGGCAAAGGCACCCCCGCCGGTGGAAACCTGGATGATCCCGTCGCTCCGGCTTTCGGCGAGCCCCCGCAGCACGGCATTGGCCGTGGTCAGAGACGTGACGTTGATCGCCGGGTAAGCGAAGCGGTTCGTCCTGGCCCGGTCGAGCATTTCACAATAAGTTCTAAAATCTGCAATCGGCATGGTTTCTCCTGTAATCACGCGTCTCGTGAGTAATTAATGCCTATCGTCACGGCCGTGCCCATATCCTTCGGGAAGTTTTTTTAATTTGAAGCATATCATTGTAATGGATGCAGTCAACTTGTCGGCAACCAGTGCAATATACCTGCCTCCAGCAGCTTTTCTTCGTCCTCGTGTAGCGGCCTTAGCGCAAATGGATGGATTTTAGCAACACGCAGCAGGATTGTTCAAACCATTCACAGACGAGCTTTGCGGCCGGGTTACTTCTTGTTCAGGAACTCGCTTTTTTCAGTGTAAATGAAGCGGACCATGTAGTATTCAAAAGGATATCCGCTCTCGTAATAGCGAAAACTCTCCTTATGGCGCATGTCGATGGCCTCTAGTGTTGATATACCCACTTCGATACCGTCTTTGCCCTTAATGTTCTTAAACGGGTCGATGGCGCTTATGATCGCATAGCGGATGCCTGCGTCAACCGCAAACCCGCTGGCGCTACGAACGGTATTGGGTCCAAGGATCGGAAGGACCAGATATGGGCCGGACCCGACGCCCCAAACTCGGAGGGTCTGGCCAAAATCCTCTTTTTGCCGTTCAAGGCCAAAACTGGTGGCCGGGTCAAACAGGCCGCCAATGCCGATGGTAGAATTTGTAACAAAGCGGCCAAGCGTTAGCAGAGACTTCTTCACCTTCGCCTGGAAGAGGCTGTTGTAAAGAGTGCGGACTTCGCCGACGTTGTTATAGAAGTTGGTAACGCCGGTCTGGACAAAGGTGGGGGTAATAAATTCGTAACCGCTCACCACAGGATTAAAGAAATATTTGTCGAGGTTGTAGTTGAATTTGTACATTCTCCGGTTGAAGCCTTCCCAAGGGTCGGCTATGCGGACGACATAATCGTCATCCTTGAATTCGCTCACCGTGTGCATCGCCGGCACCTCGGGCGGGTGGCTTGCGGTGATCGTGGCGCATCCGGCAACAGAGAGTGTTAGAATGAGGGCCAAGATAAGAAGCTTGACCCGGCGTATGGTAATAGACATGGCTTAGTATCTCCCTATTTTTTTAAGAAGCCGACAATAAAGGCCATGTTGTCCCGGTACTCCATGTTACCCAGATGGCCGCCGCGGGGATAAACCTTGGTCCGATCGCCGAACAACTGGCGGAGGTAATCCAATTCGCCTGGCGCCAGAATGAACTCGTTCTCGTTGGTCATCACGCCGAATTTCGAGGACGATTTGAGGTATCCCTCAATGCTCTTTAGGCTCAGAGAGTCGATGAGCGCTTCCTTGGTGAGACCCGGCCGCATCTTCTGGAAGTAGGGGAAAAAGTACTCGTTGAAATAGTCGAGGAAGCTGAGGTGGAGGCAGACCCAGAAATAATCATGTACGGAATCGCTGTTTCCCAGGGCCTTGTTCTTCGGCACGACGTAGCCACTGTTGGTCATCATGTCGGAGGCGAAGATCATCCCGGCTGAGTTGATCCGAAAGGTAAGCCCGATCAGTCCTCCGGCTTCATCTTTGTTCAGAAGGTCGGCTTTGTATGCCTCAAAGAGAACCTCGTCGTTGATGTCGATAAAGTCGCCCGTGCGGTAGAACTCGGCGAACTTGGCCATAATTTTGTTGAAAAAGACACCTATTCTCCTCGGCCCTTCGGGGATCTTGTCCAAGAGTCCATCGATCCTCGACACCGAATTGAAGAGACTCACCGCTGGGTTGATCATGAGGACCTTGTGGAAGTTGAAGGTCTTCCGCTCTTCATCCAGCTTGGCCACGAAGGCTGCCTCGGTCCCCCCGAGGCTGTAGCCGACGAGGTAGAAGTCGGACACTTCGATGTCTCCCTTGACCTTGTTCCAGACGTTTTCCATGGCCCAGTAAATATCCGCTGCGTCCTCCGTCAGGTCTCCGGGGACATGACTGTGGGAACCGGAAATAATGAAGTTAGGATGGGTTGGGTTCGGCAGCGTGATTACATGGTAACCGGAATTGTAAAGCACCTTTATCAGTGACAGCAGCCTCGGTGTGGTGTCGTTGGATCCAGCGCCGGGGATCAGAAAGACCAGCGGTGCTTTCTGCTTCTGTAATGCCAGGGAAAAGTTCAGCCCATCGTCATAAAAAAAGATATCCGGTTTTTTGAGGTTTGGGATAAGATCGAGCACTAGCTTTTTGATAGGAACTTCCTTGGTGGGTTCGGGTTTTAGCTGGTCTGGAGTCCCTATGATCGTAGCCGCGTACGGGTCCGGGATCGGGTAGCCGTAGCTGTCGTCCGCCGCTCGAGAGATTGTCGGCAGAAGGATGAGAAAGGCGATTATTAAAATATTAATATTTTTCATGAAGATATGTACCTCTTAGGATGGAGGTTGGCCATGATGTTCTCCTTAGCATTGGATTATCTTATCCTCTCCTAGCGATAATTATGCCAACCTCTGAAATGCCTAATTTCAAGTAGTTATCAGCCCGGATCGACCGGAACTACAACATTCCATAATAGCTGTTGCGAAATATTGTAAAATCGGCTAGAATTACGGTAAGTTGTGATTTCGGATGGGGTGATTGAAAAAATCTGGGATGCAACAGAGGAAAAACGCAAATCAACACGGTAAAGAGGTGAGGCTGTGGACAACCGCGATGAATTCATCAGGGAAATAACCCTCAGGATCTGCAGCAGCCTGGAAATCAAGGAATCACTCAGCAGCGCCTTCGAGTATCTGAGGGAGCATGTTCCCCTCGACATGCTGACCCTCTTCATTATCGACGAGCGGCTGGGGGCGATCCGGCGCATTGCGCATGCCTTTGATGATGGCACTTTTGCACCCGATGACATCATACCGCTGCCGGAAGGGATGCTGGAAAAGATAGCGGCTCGGAATTTTTCCGCACCATTCGTCGTGAACGCGGAGGACGACATTTTCCGCATCCTCGCGCCATTCTTGAAGCTCGAAGGCATCTCGGACCTGATCGTTCCTTTGCGCGTCAGGGGGGAGCTGCTTGGCGGGTTGGCCTTGCGTGCGCGGGGAGAAGGAAGGTACAGCGAAGAACATGCTGAGCTCCTCGGACGCATGGGCACGCCGTTTGCGGTCGCACTTGCCAATTCCCTCGCCCACGAGGAGGTGCTCCGCTACCAGGCCATACTGCTGGACGACAAGCGCTTCCTGAGCCGGGAGTTGTACGGCGGCGCCGCAGACGGGATCATCGGCGGCAACACAGGGCTGCGCAATGTGATGGAGATGGTGCGCCAGGTGGCGCCGCTCAACAACACGGTGCTCATCCTCGGCGAGACTGGGACCGGCAAGGAGATGATCGCCAACGCGATCCACTTCTCCTCCCCGCGCAGGAATGGACCTTTCATCATGGTGAATTGCGGCGCGTTGCCGGAAAACCTGATCGACAGCGAACTCTTCGGACATGAGAGAGGGGCTTTTACCGGGGCAGTGGCCGAGAGCCGGGGGCGCTTCGAGCGGGCCGACGGCGGAACCATTTTCCTAGATGAAATCGGCGAGCTCCCGACGAACGCACAAGTGCGGCTTCTGCGGGTGCTGCAAAACCACGAAGTTGAGAGAGTAGGCGGAAACCGCCCGATCCCCGTCGATATACGGGTGATAGCGGCAACGCACCGCAACCTGCAAAGCATGGTGGCGGAAGGGAGCTTCCGCGAGGACCTCTGGTACCGATTGAGCGGATTTCCCATCATGGTGCCGCCGCTGCGGCAGCGGAAGGAGGACGTGCCGGCCCTTACCCGCCACTTCGTGACGGTCAGGAGCAGGGACCTCGGAATCGGGGTGCCCCCGTCAATCGCCCCGGGGGGACTGCAGCGGCTCATGGAATACGACTGGCCCGGCAACGTTCGGGAGTTGGAGAACCTAGTCGAGCGGGAGTTGATCCTGCATCGTGAAGGACCACTCACCTTCGATGCGATACTGCTGCGGGAGGGGGGACACAAAAGACCAGTGACAGCCAGCAGCGATCGTCCACCCTTGCCCACGAATCTTGACGAGGCTATGGCGACGCATATCAGTGAGGTGCTAAGGATCGCCAATGGAAAGATCCACGGCCCCGGGGGAGCGGCGGAACTCCTCGGGATGAACCCGAACACCCTGCGCTGGCGACTGGACAAACTCGGAATCAGTTACCGTAAACAGGATCGCAAAATAAGTCACGCGGCGAAATAAGGACAAGTTTTGCCGCCAAATCCGGAATCCCTATCGTTGCCTCCGTCTTTCTGCGAGCTGTATAAGCCACACTTTAGGGATGAACTTTGAAACCATTTTGAAGTTTCTTTTCCTGCGGTAGGTGGGAAGGCATTTCCCTTGGGTATTTGGATTATATAGGCATCTTACTGTTACTGCAACATGTCGGAATAACTGAATAATATACAGATCTAAGTCCAATCTACCCCCAGAGAATACCCCCTTAAAATTTCCATCAATCCTCTTCATGATGTCACTCATTAAAAGGCTGTGAGTCATGAGCACAAACTATCGTATAGAAGAAAATAGATTATTTTACAACGCAGCCTGTCATTTCAGCACTGTTTTGCCCCTATGATAAAAGTACTTTTGGCGGTTGCACCGGAACATTGCATTTGTATACTTGGCAATAGGACAAGATTTGTTTGATATTTCTGCAATCGAGGAGGCAATAAATTGCAGAGAGGGCCGGCACGAGGCGGTGAATGAGGAGAGCAGATGGATCAGTTGCTGCAGAGGATGGAACAATCGGATCTGGAGGGTGCATGGGAATTGGCCGGGGAGGAGCTGGCGAAGGGAAGAGTGGCATGGGAGATTCATCTCGCACTGTTCCCCCTGGTGCAGCGGGTGATGAACCCGCCCTTCATCAACCCACACCTGCCCAAGATGTACGGAATTATCCGCGAGTTTTTACCCTGCCTGGAAGCGGACGATCTGCCTTCCTTGCTGCGGCTGGAGATCAATGAGTATACCCGCCGCCCCAAGTCGGCGCAGTTGGCGAAGCCCTTGCTCCTACACGAATCCGTCTCATTTTCCGAGATCGAAACCGCCATCCGCGAGGGGGAGCAGGAAAGGGTCGCAGCCCTGATGCAGGCATTTCTGGATCAACAGGGAAATGCGGAGCTGGCCCGCCGACTGCTGCTCCTGGGGAGCGGCTACCTGGATCGTTCCCTGGGGCACTCAATCTCCTGCACAGCCTTCTTCCTGCTGGAGATGATCGAACGCCGCGACCAGGACCCCTGGCCGGTCCTGGGCACACTGGCCGAGTACTTCTGCCGTGGACACTTCCACACGACACCCGCAATACCCGCAACGGCGGAGATATTTCCGCAGGCGGAGCTTGACAGGCATCTGATCAGAGCGACCAGCGGATACGGCGTCGTCAACCTGCACCAAACCATTACCCGCTATGCCGTCGAGCGTGTGCGCCACCTGCTGAGCGAGGCGGAATACGCCCATATGATCGCCTGCTGGATTGATTACCTGGGTTCCAAGGAGGAAGATGCGCTTCCAGCCGATACGTCCGCGGAGGCGGCGGACGACTACGCCAGCTTCTATCGATACTTCTCGAAACGGGAGGAGCAGCCGGTCCTCTCCGTCCTGGCGGGTTTGATCCTCTCAGCGGAGGGAAGGCTGCGTGTGGGGCGTTATTTGATTAAGGGGGTTTGCGAGCAGTATCAGGGAGACTACGATCCCCATTTCCTGACCGGCCTGGGATCAGCCCTGTGGGTCGTGGACAGCTGCAAGGATCGCCCCCCCATCGCCATGAATGCGCTGCGTCAGTTCCTGAACTATTTTTTCAACAAAGACAAGTCTGTAGCGTAATTTTATCGGGACGATCCGAAAGAGCGGCAGGGGTGTGATGCGGGTGGGGCAATGAGCCCGATTTTCAAGAATTCAAGTGGTTAAGGAGCATCAACCGATGCAATCGAATACATTGTTCTTCAACCGGCTTACCAGCGCCGAGCAGGTATTCTGGTCATGCTGCCAATGGTGTTGTGAATGCCGGCGCCTGCACCGCTGGTTCCCCGCCAGCCAGCGCGATCTGAGCCCTTTGAGGAGTTTGCATCTCTATACGGGTCTCGGCGCGGGATTCAGCATTCCTCATATCCGCGATCATTGGGAAAGCTTCCACACCCTTCGTACTTTTGTCTCGATAGCGGGACTGGCGTCAGTCGTGATTGGTGCTTTGACGTCAAGATAAGAAATGGTTGATCCATAATTGATGAACTCGAATCAGCAGCTACATCAGGGCGCTCTTCCCGAAAACCGGGAAGTAGCGAAGGAGGATTTCCATGAATTACCTGGTTTTATTGGGAAGGATATTCTACGCCGCGATCTTCCTCATGGCAGGTCCGAAACATTTCACGGCACAGACGATTGCATTCGCCGCCGGCCGGGGAGTGCCGCTTGCCTCTATCGCCGTCCCCCTGTCGGGCGTGCTGGCCATTGCAGGAGGTTTGAGCATCGTACTGGGTTATAAGGGGCGGATCGGCGCCTGGCTGCTGGTCTTTTTTCTGGTGCCGGTCACCGTCATGATGCACAACTTCTGGGCGATTAACGATCCGATGGCAGCGCAGATGCAGCAGATTATGTTCATGAAGAACCTGTCGATGCTGGGTGGAGCCCTACTGATCGCCCATTTCGGCTCCGGGCCCCTGAGCCTGGACGAGAAATAGAAAAAAGGCTTACGCGACCCCAGCGTCGTCCACTAGCATTGGATACGAAGTTAAGGGCCGATGCTGCATGTTTTCATACAACAGAGGTGATCAGCCAAGGTGGCCGCTTGACATGTCTCAACTTGACAATGAAGTGATACAGAGACAGAACAGGAGAAGATTAATGACTGATCAAGTCGCCTTGATCGTTCGGTTACGTGTGAAACCTAGTTCCAAAGTACTGCTAGAGGAGAGGCTGAAAGAAGTGTTTGAGGTCATGCAATATGAGGATACGTTTCTGATTGCGACACTCCACGAGGACATTGAAGACCCTGAACAACTGCTCGTCTATGAAGTCTGGCAGGAGACCCGTGAATCCTTCCTGACGAACCAGATGTCCAAGTCTTACCGCAGCACGTTCGAACAGGCGATTGTCGATCTGAAAGTCGAAAGAACAGCTCAATGGCTGAAGCCCATAGCCGTATGGAAATGAAAGGCATGATCGGGGGAAAGAAAACATGACGATTCGAAAGGTCGAGATCGAACGGTTCAGCCTGATATCATCCAGGCCCTTTGGGGTGGTCGTTGCGGCGCTGAAAGCGGCTGTCGGGCATCCGGATGTGGGCGAGCTCCTGAAGGCGACCAATGACGCACGGACCTTCGCTGAACTGGAAGATGCGGTTCACAGGGGCCTAGGCAGGACGGGGCTGATGATGTTCATGGAACTCGACCTCGGTGCGTTTCTGCGTAAGGAGACCGGGCTCGACACGCCGAAGATCGTGCGCTTTCTGATCGGCAATCCGCTCATCATGAAAGAAATGGCAAAGCACGTTCCCGACGCCGGATCGTACGCTCCTGTCACGGTTCTGGTGGATGAGTGGCCGGACGGCGTGCATTTGTCATATGACAAGATGGCAAGCTTTCTAGCTTTGTATGGAAGCCCGGAAACTCTCGCTGTCGCTCGAGACCTGGATTCGAAAATCGAGACCCTTCTCCGAGAGTCTGCGGTTTGACGATATTACTGTTGGAGAACCGACATTAAAAGGAGAACAGAAATGAAAATCAATCGACACGGGTCAGCTAAATGGCAGGGGGGAATCAAGGACGGCAAGGGGGCCATCTCTACCGAGAGCGGCGCTTTGAAGGGCTACCCCTATGGTTTTGCCAGCCGCTTCGAGGGGTTGCCGGGGACCAATCCGGAGGAGCTGCTCGCGGCCGCACATGCTGGCTGCTTCACCATGGCCCTCTCACTGATTCTGGGTGAGGCAAAGCTTACCGCCGAAAGCATGGAAACCTCCGCCAAGGTCACACTGGAGCAGGTTGAAGGCGGCTACGCCATTACGGCGGTCCGCTTGACGCTCAAGGCCAAAATTCCGGGTGCCGACCAGGCGACGTTCGAAAAGCTCGCCGGTATGGCAAAAGCCGGATGTCCGGTTTCCAAACTATTCAAAGCCGATATCACGCTGGAAGCAACGCTCATATCCTAGCGCGATCGGTCAATGGGGAAAAGGCGAAAGGAGAAACTTTATGGCAAAGATGCGTGTCGTGCAGGTCACTCAAGCTGGTGGCCCATTTGAACTTGTTGAACGCGATATTCCGGATCCGGGCCCCGGGCAGGTTCGCATAAAGGTCGAAGCGTGCGGCGTCTGCCACAGTGATGCCATGACCAGGGAGGGATTGTGGCCGGGTATCCAATACCCGCGGGTGCCGGGACATGAAGTCGCCGGAATCGTAGATGCGGTCGGCGAAGGGGTTGCCGGATGGACGCAAGGCCAGCGGGTCGGGGTCGGCTGGCACGGCGGGCACTGCGGTTACTGCGATTCGTGCCGCCGTGGTGACTTCGTTACCTGTCAAATCGCCTTCCAGGTAACCGGTATCTCATACGACGGCGGTTACGCAGAATACATGATCGCTCCCGCCGGAGTATTGGCGTCGATCCCGGAGGGCCTTTCAGCCGTGGACGCTGCACCGCTGATGTGCGCGGGGGTCACCACTTTCAACTCGCTTCGCGGCAGCGGCGCACGTCCCGGTGATCTTGTCGCCGTGCTCGGGATTGGAGGTCTCGGCCACCTGGGTGTTCAGTACGCTGCGAAGATGGGCTTCAAGACGGTTGCCATCGCACGGGGAGAGGACAAGGAGCCGCTTGCCCTAAAGTTAGGCGCCAGCGACTACATCGACAGTCATGCCCAGGACCCGGCCCAGGCACTTTTGAAGCTGGGCGGCGCCAGGGTGATTCTGGCGACCGCGACGGATAATAAAGCTATGAGTGCGGTCCTGGGGGGTCTCGGTATTAACGGAAAGTTGGTGATCCTGGGTGTTGCTGTTGAGCCCCTGCAAGTGCCGACCATTCCAATGATCATGGGAAGACGGTCGGTCACGGGCTGGCCCTCCGGCACCTCGATTGATTCACAAGATGCACTCACTTTCAGCGTGCTCACCGGGGTACGGGCCATGACTCAGGTTTTTCCGCTGGAGCGCGCTGCAGAGGCCTATGAGCTTATGATGAGCGGTAAGGCACGGTTTCGCGCCGTTCTCACTACCGCATCCTAGAGCAGGCGCAGCAGTCAGGGCAGGAGCGTCACCCGGGACCTTGCCCGGAAGTGAACATCATGTTCCAACTTAGTGCGGGCTCGTCGAGACTGGCTTGAACTCCGGCAATCAAGCAGTATCATTGAAAACAAGTAGAGCAAACGGCGATTGTGGCGGGAGCGACCATGGGAATCGGATCAATCCCGCATTACAGAAAGGAGTATCAGATGACAGCCCTTCAACCCGGAGTTCAAGCCCCTGATTTTTTCCTTGCAAGCACCCCTGATCAAAAAGTATCGCTCTCCGACTTTCGCGGACAGCCGGTCGTCCTGGTCTTCTATCCGGCCGACTGGAGTCCAGTCTGCAGTGACCAACTGGCGCTCTATAACGAGCTGATGCCTGAATTCTCCGAGTTCGAAGCGGAAATCATCGGCATCTCTGTCGACGGCGTCTGGTGCCATCTTGCTTTCAGCAAAGACCGTAAATTGCACATTCCGCTCTTGGCGGATTTCGAGCCCAAAGGCGCGGTGGCCCGTCAGTACGGCGTCTACCGGGAGAAAGACGGTGAGTCAGAGCGGGCGTTGTTCGTCATCGATGCCGAGGGAGTCATCCGTTGGAGTCACGTCTCTCCGGTGGGCATCAATCCGGGCGCCGACGGCATTTTGAAAGCCCTCGAAGCTATGGCCAAAGGTGAAAAACCGGCCGGCGTCTGAAGCCGGGTCGTTATCCGGGAGAGGAGGGACCATGGAGACATCCGCCACGCTCACCCAGCCCGTTTCAGCGCGTGACCACGCTGAAGGACCCGCCGACGCACCATTGACTCTAGTGGAATACGGCGATTATCAATGCCCTTACTGCGGGTCCGCCTATCCAGTTGTGAAGCGGTTGCAGAAGACGCTGGGGAACAAGCTGCGCTTTGTGTTCAGGAACTTTCCTCTGACCCAGGCGCACCCCTATGCCCTGGTCGCGGCCGAAGCCGCGGAAGCCGCGGCGCTCCAGGGGAAGTTCTGGGAGATGCATGATCTGCTTTATGAACAGCAGACCTTCCTTGAGCCGGAGATTATTCCCCTGTGGGCAGAAAGTATCGGACTCGATCTCGAAAGATTCGGGAACGATATCAGGCAAGGCATTGTTGCCACGGGGATTAATGAAGACCGCCAGAGCGGTATCCGCAGCGGAGTTAACGGCACGCCGGGTTACGACTCGCTGTTGACGGCCCTGGAGTCCGAATTGGCGCTGCGCTCCGTCTGAATACGTCAGCGGCAAAGGGAGAATTGAGCTGAGTGACAACTGATATGTGCAGGACCGGACGGCCCTTGCGCGCCACCTGGTTGAAGCGGTGCGGGAAACTGATTCCATGGCAGAACTGATAAACGAGAGCGGCCCATTGTGTGTCGAACTTCAAGCGGGAAGAGGGAATATTTTATGAATGAAGAGTGCCGAAAGGCCTTACTGCATCTGGCCGGGAAAGCTAACGGAACATCCGCGAACGGGAGTTGCCGGATCAAAGCGGAAGATGCAACGGAAGTAGAACTGCTTGATGCATACTCTCGGGCGGTCATCACGGTGGTCGATACCGTCGGGCCGGCGGTCGTCGGCATCACCGTGAGGAAATCGGCCAATGTTCACACCCCTGAGCAGCAGGGAGCGGGTTCCGGGGTGATAATCACGCCCGACGGCTATATCCTCACCAACGATCACGTAGTCCAGGGCGCCGATACGAGTTTTGTCACCCTCCAGGACGGCAGGGGCTTCGAGGCAACGGTCGTCGGCGCCGATCCCGCCACGGATCTGGCGGTGCTCCGTGCCAACGGCTCGGGGTTCCCCTACGCGACGCTGGGAAATTCCTCCGCGTTAAAGGCCGGGCAACTGGTGATAGCCATCGGCAATCCGTTAGGTTTCCAGTCAACGGTCTCCACCGGTGTGGTGAGCGCCCTCGGCAGGGCGTTGCGCAGCCAGGAAGGCCGGCTGATCGAAAATATCATCCAGCATACCGCGCCGCTCAACCCGGGAAATTCCGGCGGCCCGCTGGTCGATTCCAGGGGGAGGGTGGTCGGCGTGAATACCGCCATTATCGTCATGGCGCAGGGGATAGGCTTCGCCATTCCAGCTGACACCGCCCGCTGGGTCGTATCGCAGCTTCTGACGCTCGGCCGGGTGCGGCGGGGCTTTCTCGGCCTTACCTCGCAGCAGCGGTTGCTTGATCGACGTCTGGTGAGATTCCACCACCTCAATAACGATTACGGGGTCGAGGTGATGTCCGTTGACCCGCTCGGCCCGGCCGGCAAAGCTGGGATCAGGGAAATGGACCTGATCGTGCTTGTCAACGGCCAGGCCGCGGCAAGTGTGGATGACATCCATCGTATCCTTACCGAATGGCCGATCGGCAAGCCTCTGCCGGTTGTGGTCATCCGTGGGCAGGAGCGGATCGAATTGTCGGTCGAGCCTGCCGAGGCCGCGAAAAACCCCGGCAAATAGAACAAGGCTTTTTTCGCGCAGGCGCAAAGGTCGCAAAGAAAAGCTAAATATGATCTATTGGTAAAAAGTCTAAGCAGCGTAACCAGCTAAATTATTTACAAAAAGTGCAATTATTTGCTTGCTTTAATCGATGGTTTTGTGCTAAAATCCGTCATTATTTCAATGAGTTGAATGGAG